>Ga0075522_10002114_pt1 | contig 14865 bp, 11 predicted proteins | sample NGEPerA_FD_74796 | JGI IMG/M metagenome (GOLD analysis project Ga0075522, IMG submission 74796) | Arctic peat soil microbial communities from the Barrow Environmental Observatory site, Barrow, Alaska, USA - NGEE PermafrostL2-A | ecosystem: Environmental > Terrestrial > Soil > Wetlands > Peat ... | reverse complement strand
GCCATAATCAGAATCCCAAGCCCTTCATCTGGACAGCAAAAGCCAACGACATCTTGGAAAAGGTAACCCGCGCTCAGACCGCGCTCAATAAAAGACGATCTGCGTGAGACGGTACACTAGATGTTCTTGATGCAGAAGCTTTTGACACACAAAAGAACTGTACGCGATACACTGAACTGACAGCTTTGAGCGAAGCCCATGCATCGCGGGCTGTCAAAACGCATAAAGGGCAAACCAACTCAATGAACCTCCCTCGACAAGCGGAAATCTGGCTTGGGTCCTATCTGAAGGATCGATTGCGGAAGAGTATGCGGCGTGCCACGCCGAAGCGTGCATGGGTTGCCATCACAGATCACTACGAGCCGCTGGGCATGGGAGCGTCCGTTGAAACCGCGCTGGGCCGTGTGGCGGGCTGGCGCGACAGGTGGCCGCGCATTGCCGATGACGCTCCCAGGGACGCTGCAGGCCAGCGGCCCCAATACAGCTTTTTCTACCCGCAGGAAGAATACCGGCGGGATATACTCGACGGCATCGCGGAGATTGTGTACTTGGGCGTCGCTGATGTCGAGGTGCATATTCATCACGACAACGAGCAGCCAGACGCCTTCATCCAGAAGGTGACTGAATTCTGCTGCCGGCTCACCGATGACCACGGACTTCTTCGACAGGAGAACGGACGCACCGTCTTCGGCTTTATCCACGGCAACTGGGCGCTGGACAACTCGCTCCCGGGTGGCGCGTGGTGCGGCCTCAACGGAGAGATCGCGCGGCTCCGCGATCTCGGCTGCTACGCCGACTTCACAATGCCTTCCCTTCCCTCGCCGTCACAGGGACGAATAGTCAATCAGATCTACTGGTGTACGAACAATCCCGACAATCAGCCGAGGTCCTTCGATCACGGGATTGAGGCCACGGTCGGCGGCGGCAGGCAGGGCGACCTGCTGATGATCACCGGGCCGCTCGGCCTGCGCTTCGCAAACCGACTGCTGCCGCGGCTTGAAACCGGGGAGATCGCAGCCTATGACCTCCCGGCACCGTCGCGCGTCCGGCAGTGGTTCGACCTGGCCCCAACAATCGGTGACGATCTTTTCATTAAGCTCTATACCCACGGCGCTCCGGATAGAAATCGCGAACCGCTGCTCAATGGCGGGCTCGCCAACCTATTCCGCTGGCTCCATGAAGAAGCGGACCAAAGAGGCATCGAGATGCACTGGGCCACGGCTTGGCAGATGTACCAGGCTGCCGATGCGCTGATGCGTGGCAGCAAACCGAATTCCATCGCTCGTGTGACCAATCATCTTGCGAACGTAGATTCCATTTCAAGCAACTCGACACCCTGAGTCTTCTAGTTTTCCCAAGAGGAGCCGAGATTCCAATTGGGCGTTGACGCCACTCTACCCTAAGCGCCTTGTTGAGACTATCTTGTGTTTGATTTGCAACTAGCGTAGTCTGTAAGTGTTTGATTTGCAACTAGCGTAGTCTGTAAAAACAAGTTTTGGTACCAACGCATAGGATCAACCGAAAAGCTGCTGGAGTGCTGCTTCGAGGTCGCGTTCAATTGCTCAAATTGGGCAGCAGATTGATCCGTGAAACTCCTGAGGTTAAATGGATAAGATGACAATTCCCAATACAAGCAGCCGGTTAGCTGCGCTTGAAGCTAGAATCGAATCACGCGAAGCTCGTATTGGCATCATCGGCATGGGATATGTGGGTCTGCCGCTGGCACTGCTCTTCAGTGATCGGCGTTTCAGGGTGACGGGTTTCGACGTCGAGCCAGGCAAGGTGAAGACCCTCAACGCCGGCGGCTCTTACATCGTTCGCATTCTCCCCAGTGAAATTCAGGCGGCGCAAAAGGCAGGCTTCCGCGCCACTGCGGATTATTCTGAGATCGCTCAGATGGACGCGGTTATCATCTGCGTGCCGACTCCACTTAATTTGCACCACGAGCCCGACTTGAGCTACGTGACCGGGACGGTTGCCTCGATTGCTCCCTGGCTCCATGAGGGCCACCTTATTGTGCTGGAGAGTACCACCTATCCCGGCACGACTGAGGAAATTGTTGTTCCTCTGCTGGAAGTCGGTAACACCGATGGGCTGAAGGTTTCTCGCTCGCTTGACGAGCCGGGTGTCCATGTGGCCTTTTCACCTGAGCGCGAGGATCCAAGCAACGAGACCGTGGCGCGGCACGACATCCCCAAGGTCGTCGGCGGCTGCGGACCGGCGGCCACACAGTTGGCATCGGCACTTTACGGCGCGATCTTTCGTCGCGTGGTTCAGGTCAGCAGCCCGGCGGCGGCGGAGATGACAAAGCTGCTTGAAAACATCTACCGCTGCGTAAACATTGCCCTGATCAACGAGCTGAAGCAACTGTGCATGAGAATGGGCATCGACATCCACGAGGTGATTGACGCGGCCAAAACCAAGCCATTCGGCTTCCAGGCCTTCTATCCCGGCCCCGGTTTGGGCGGTCATTGCATCCCCATAGACCCGTTTTATCTCTCGTGGAAGGCCCGTGAGTTCGACTTCCGCACACGCTTCATCGAGTTGGCTGGCGAGATCAACCTGGGCATGCCCTACTTCGTCCTGGAGAACCTGGCCGCCGGACTCAACGAACACTGCAAGTCGATCAAAGACTCGAAGATCCTGGTCCTTGGCGTGGCCTACAAGCGCGACATCGACGACCTGCGCGAATCTCCCTCGCTGACCATCATTGAGCTGCTGCGCGAGAGAGGAGCCATCGTCGCTTACAACGATCCCTTCTTCCCCACCGTAGGCCACGGCCGCCACTACGACCTGAATATGACCAACACCCCGCTCGACAACCTGGACACGTTGGCCCAGTACGACGCCGTCATCATTGTCACCGACCACTCCAGCTACGACTACAAGGCGATCGTCGAGCGGTCGCAATTGGTGGTAGACACGCGCAACGCCACCAAGGGGATCGATTCGGAGAAGATTGTGCGCTGCTGAGGGGCTTGTTTGAATGGTCATTCACAACCGCTGCATCTTGCCTATGGATCAACAATTATCAACTGTTGCGATGACGCTATCCGAACGTCTACCAGATTGGCGGCAGCACCTCTGCGATTCTTTGCATTTTGGGTAACCCGAATTCCTGAATCCTCTTCGCGAAGCGTAAATCGGGCCTGTGTCGTATTGGAACGACCGCCAGTGCACACCGCATAGCCCGCGGTCGAAGTAATGAAGTGACCTGGACGGCGGTGTTGCCAGTAGACAGGTGGTCGCTCTCCTCCCGATGTTCGGAGAGCTTGATCAGGTTGATTGGAAGCGGAAGATCAAAATGAAGGTTCGTCTAGAAAAGGGAATCGAATGAAATTTCTTCACGTAGTAGGTGCGCGCCCAAATTTCATGAAGGCAGCGCCTGTTTACAAGGCGCTGGCGGGAAGAGGCCACGAGCAGGTCTTGGTGCATACGGGCCAGCACTATGACGCGCTCATGTCGGATGTGTTCTTCAAGACATTGGAGATTCCGGCCCCGGACGAAAGCCTCAACGTCGGTTCCGGGTCTCATGCGCAGCAAACTGCCGCGATCATGAGCCGATTCGAGCCCGTTGTGATGGCCCGCAAGCCGGACATTGTGCTGGTGTATGGTGACGTGAATTCTACCGTTGCCGCAGCGCTTGTTTGTTCCAAGCTGGGTATTCGCGTAGCGCATGTCGAAGCGGGTTTGCGCTCGTTTGACCGCTCGATGCCGGAAGAGATTAACCGCCTGGTTACCGATCAGCTAGCGGATTGTCTCTTTACTCCGTCAGTCGATGGCGACGAAAATCTTGCGCGCGAGGGCATTGCAAAGGAAAAGGTCTTCCTCGTCGGCAACGTGATGATCGATACTCTGATTCAATTCCTGCCCAAAGCCGACGAAATCTTTCCCAAGCTCAAGTCGGAGCTATCGTTGGGCGCTTACGGATTGGTAACGCTTCATCGCCCCTCGAACGTCGATGACGAGGCGACCTTCCTGCCGATGCTGCAAGTGCTTGACAGCTTGAGCCGGGAACTGCCGCTGATCTTTCCCGTCCATCCCAGGACGCGCCAGAAGTGGGCGGCGCAACTCGATCAGTGCAGCCCCAATCTGCGCGCCATCGAGCCGCAGGGTTACCTTGAGTTTCTTGCGCTACAGAAGAATGCCACGGTTGTCATCACCGACTCCGGCGGCATCCAGGAGGAAACCACCTACCTGGGGACGCCGTGCTTCACTTTGCGCGAAAACACTGAGCGCCCAATCACGGTGACGGTTGGCACGAATGTCCTTATAGGGCGCAATTGGGAATTGCTCCGGAAGGGGTTTCACGAGGCCCATAGCGGCCGCCGCAAACAGACGGACCGTCCGCCGCTATGGGACGGTAAGGCGTCGGAGCGGATTGCCGAGATTCTTGCTCGGCTGGCATTTTAGCGCGACGCATTTACGGGCACGCAACAAAACTCGCTGTGAGGAAACAGCTGTCTCGGGAAGCGTCTTCGATACTCAAATGCCGCGCATCCCGCTTGGCCAGGAGCAGGTGCTCAGCTTTCCCGGCAGCGGCACAACTCTGTCTGCAACTTTTCCAATACATTCGTCACTGTGGCGTCCCAGGTATTGCCCTCAACCGTCTTCTGGCGAAAAGCGGCCAATTCGGGCGAGTCTTCGGCGAGCGCCTCGTCGATGGCGCGGACGAAACCCGGCCCGTCCTCCGCGGTATACACGGCTCTGCCGAGCAGCATTGTCTCCGGAAGCGGAACGGCGACAGTCGGCTTCCCAGCAGCCAGGTACTCGCGCAGTTTCAGCGGGCTTGACTGCACCATCAACGAAGTCCGGGTAAACGGCAGAATGCAAACGTCCATAACCTTGGCCCAGTTGGGCAGTTGCGAATATGGCTTCGTTCCCGCAAAGACAACGTTTGGCATCCGCCTCAGCGCGGGGGTATCTACCGCAACGCGACCGATGAGCAAAATCGTCCACTCCGGTCGTGCGCGCGCAATATCTTCCAGAATCGCGAGGTCCACCCAGCGATCGACGAGCCCCCAAAAGCCAATGATCGGCCGGGACAGGCCTTTCGCTTCCTCGGGGATCTGTGTGTCGGGCGAGGCTGCCAGTGCAAACAGCTCCGTATCCACGCCGTGCGGCGAGAGATGGATGTTGGCATTAAGCGAGCGGTGACCGTCAACAAGCTTCTGGCTGCAGGCGAAGACGATGTCGGCCGCCGTCGTGAGCTGATCATCCATCTCCTGGACGGCGGTTGCGTCCACATCCGGCAGCTTTGAATATTCGTCGATACAATAGAAGACAGTGAGTTTTTCTCCCAGCTGTTTGGCCAGGAATCCAGGATGAGGCACATGAAACCAGGCGACCGTTTCGGTGAAGCCGAGCCGACGGATCGCGCTGCGAATGAGCATGCGCGAGAAAGCCTGGTTTATTGCCCGGATGGCCGCGAAGCGGCGAAACGGGATTTGCGGCAGTGTCATGCGCCAGAAGTGGGGAGCGACCATTTGGGGTCTCTGGAAAGTCATACGCAGCTTCTTCAGCAGCTTAAGCAGATCGCGTGTGTTTGCCTTGGGTGCGCGTAACCCTGGCACCTCGACATACAGCATCGGAAACTTGGCTCCCAGCCGCTTGGCTATGTGATGGCTGCTGGTGCGGTTTTCGGCGAACCAGTCATTGCCGAAATAGATGAACTCCATTAGTCTCCTATCGGACAGTGCGCTTCCCTTTTGCCGTCAATCTTATAAGAAAATGACTGAGAGTAAGAAAGCGCCGCCTTCTCAGTAATATAATCGCTCTATGGAACTCTGCCCAGCATTGTCTCTACCGGGCTTCTAGGTGTGTTTCTTCTGCTATGAGTAAGTTCAGGGTTGGAATTATCGGCGCTGGCTATGTCAGTGCGCACCACCTTCGCGCCCTCAAGTCGCTTTCTTCGGTTCAGGTCGTCGGGATAGCCGACCTCGATCTGGCCAAGGCACAGGCTGTCGCCAAGGCATTCGATCTGCCCGCGGCTTACTCGAGTGTCGAAGAGCTACTCGCGTCTGGTGTGAATGTAGTCCACGTACTCACACCTCCTGCATTCCATGCGATGCTTGCCATCCAGGCCCTTCATGCCGGCGTTAACGTGCTGGTCGAGAAGCCTATGGCGGAAACGCCTGAGCAATGCAAGCAGATGATGGACGCGGCCCAGGCCAGCGGGCGAACTTTGGGTGTGGTTCACTCTGGAAGGCTGGACCCGATTATCGTGCGGGGAGCGGAAATTGTTCGCAAAGGCGGCATCGGCCAGGTAATTTCCGTCGACTTTCATCGCAGCTCGGATTATCCACCCTGGCCGGGCGGAGGCAAGCTTCCGCCACAATATCGCAAGGGCTCCTACCCGTTTCAAGACCTGGGCATACACGGCCTTGCTATCGCGGAGGCATTCCTGGGCAAAGTCGAATCGACTGAGATCGATTTCCGTTCCACCGGCCGCGACACTAATCTTCTCTTCGACGAGTGGACCGCGACAGTGAAATGCGAGCAGGGCGAGGCGCGCCTCTACCTCTCGTGGAATGTTCGTCCAGTTCGCAGCCAGGTCATCGTTCATGGCACGCGCGGCGTGATGCAGATCGACTGTTTTCTTCAGACTTGTTATGTAACAAAATTGCTTCCCGGGCCGAAGTTCGCTTCTCCTGTGATCTGTGCTATGCGCAACGCGGCTGTGAGCCTCTTCGAGGTTCCGCTCAATGTGCTGCGATTCATGACTAAGCGTCTTCCCGGTGCGCCAGGCATTCACCAGAATATTCGCGAGTTCTACACCGCCCTGGAACAGGGCACGGCTCTGCCCGTGACCCCTGAGGAGGGCCAGCGCCTTGTCAGCGCCATGGCTCCAGCGTGCGACAAAGCCGACCGGGAACGCAATGCGGTCCGGCAGGCGCAGTTAGCGCCCCGTCCACCGGCAGACGTGCTTGTGACCGGAGCGGGCGGCTTTCTCGGTGGCACCCTTGTACGTCGATTGGTTCAGGATGGCGCCAAAGTGCGCGCTGGCGTTCGCCGCACTCCCAGAAATCCGATCCCCAGAGTCGACTATGTCGAAGGCGATCTGGGCGACCCGGAGTTCGTCGATGTCCTTGTTGCCGGAGTGGGCACCGTTTTCCACGTCGGTGCTGCAATGAAGGGTAGCGCCGCAGACTTCCAGCGGGGCACCGTCATCGGTACGCGAAACTTGATCGACGCATGCCTGAAGCATGGAGTCGAACGAGTTGTCTACGTTAGCTCATTAAGCGTTCTTGAGCACGCCGTGCGCCATGCTGACAAAGTTACCGAAGCGTGGCCGCTCGAGCCCTTCGCCGATCGCCGCGGCGCCTATACACAAACCAAGCTCGATGCAGAGCTGATGGTGTTGAAGGCGGCCCGGGAGCGGGGTTTGCCGGCATTTGTGGTCCGTCCGGGAGTTATCTTTGGCCCCGGAGTGGAGCCGAGCAGTCCTGCAGGGAGCTTTGGCATGTTCGGCCGCTGGATTGTCGTAGGGCACGGTTCGCTGCCACTCCCACTGGTCTATGTAGACGATGTTGTGGATGCGCTTTTGCTCGGAGCCACGAAACCAGGATTGGAAGGAAAGCTCGTCAATCTGGTCGACCCGGCGATTGTTACTCAACGCGAGTTCGTCAGGATCGCACAGGCTGCAAGACCTGACATCAAGGCGAGCTATGTTCCCAAACCCGTGCTGATAACTGCGGCAATCGGAATCGAAGCACTTGGACGCGTACTCAAGCGCGGTGTTCCGCTGTCAAGATATCGCATCCATTCCATCCGCCCGCTCAGCAACTTCGACCAGACCGCTGTGCAAGAACTCTTGGGATGGACGCCCCGAGTCGGAGTCGCCGAAGGCTTGCAGCGGACGTTTCCAGTCTCGACGACGATGCAATCCTCATCATCGCCACAGTAATTGAGTTTCGAGAGGGCCATGCTCAAAATCGCGGTCGTCACACGCTATTTCCCCAGCTCGGCTGAGCCGTGGCAGGGCCGCTCGGCCTATCAAACGCTGCGCGTGATTGCCCGCCAGGCCGACGTGCAAGTCTTCTATCCGAACGCAAGGTATCCGCCTCTGCTCAAGCCCCGCAGCAGAACCTACCACAAGCTCGACAAGTCTTGGACCCCGCCGGATGTGAAGACGAATTATTACGATTTCCCTTCCCTGCCGCTGATCTCCAGGCCGATCAACGGCTGGTTGGCCGCCTTTGCGCTCTTGCCTCACATCCGCGCTTTTGCTCCCGACCTCATCTTCAGTTGCATTCTCTATCCCGATGGATATTCCGCCCTCAAGATCGGCCAGGCGCTCTCCGTTCCTGTCGTCGCCATGAGCATTGGCTCCGACATCAACCGCATTGGCGATCGTGTCTCAGCGATGCATACCCGCACAGTCTTGCGCGAAGCCGATTTTCTGGTCACCGTCTGCGACGACCTGCGCAAGAAGGCTATAGTGATGGGCGCCTCGCCTCAGAAAACCCGCGCCATTGTCAACGGTTGCGATCTCTCGGTCTTCCACGTCAGGGACCGGATGGATGCGCGGCAGAAGTTGTGCATCGACCCGGCCGCGGAGGCAGTCGTCTACACCGGGCGAATGGACGTGAAGAAAGGTCTGCGCGAGCTCGTCGAAGCTGCGGCTGCGCTGCACCCTGACCGCCCCAATCTACACGTGTATATGGTTGGCGAAGGACCGGACAGACCAATCATTCAAAGCGCCATCGATGCCAGCAACGCCGCCGGCTATATCCACGCACTGCCGGCTTGCGCCTCCGTCGATGTCGCCGTCTGGATGGCCGCAGCCAATCTTGTCACCCTTCCAAGTTACATGGAAGGTTGCCCCAACGTAGTCCTGGAGGCACTGGCTTGCGGACGTCCCGTCGTAGCCACCAATGTCGGCGGCATTCCCGAGATTATGAACGACTCCTGCGGACGCCTGGTGCCCCCTCGCGAACCAGCGGCGCTCGCCCAGGCCATTCACGGGGTCCTCGACAGCACCTGGGACGCAGCGGCCATCTCCGCACACCGGAGCCGCAGTTGGAACGCAGTTGCCGCAGAGCTCCACGAGCTCTTCCAATCGCTCGTTTCCGCCCCTAAGGCCGTCTGAACACGACTCCTGCTTGCTCCAGCGCCCTCCGCCCGCTTCACGCCGCTGCAACAAGCGATCAGTTCGGCTCCCGATCCGCCGGCCCTGTTTGCCGCGGCCTCACTGGAATCGCCTGAACCTCCGATTCCTGCAGCTTATAGAGAAGTGATCTGTAGCTGATGTTGAGCCATTTGGCCGTTTTTCGCCGGCTCCAGCCATTCGCCTGCAGCACTTTCAGAATGATCTCCCTCTCCAGGCCCCGTGTGGCAGCCTTGGTTATCTCCTTGAGTGAGATGGGTTGGGCCAGGTCGATCTCAGGGACCGTCCGGGACGACGCACTCGGGACAAGGTCCGCCGCCAGGGCCTCTTCGTCGCCGATCAGCACATAGCTGCGAATCATGTTCTCCAGTTGACGAATATTCCCCGGCCATTTGTATCGCTGCATCATACGCACTACTTCGCGGGAAAGAGGCTTCGGATCGAGGCGGAACGCTTTCGAATGCTGATCGAGAAAGTAGTCGATCAGCACAGGCAAGTCCTCGGCTCTTTGACGCAGCGGCGGCAGGTCGATGGTCACCGCGTTGATGCGGTAGAAGAAGTCAAGCCGGAATCCCCCGTCCTCAGTCTGCTGCCGAAGGTTTCCATTGGCCGCGCAAACCAGCCGCATATCCACGCGCCGCCACTCCTGTGCCCCCACCCGCATAAAGCTGCCGTCCTGCAGCACTTGCAGAAGCTTCGACTGAATAGACATATCCAGCCCGCTCACTTCATCCAGGAAAAGGGTTCCCCCATGCGCTAGTTCCAGGCGGCCACGCTTGGTTGCATACGCCCCGGTGAATGCTCCCTTTTCATACCCAAAAAGTTCCGACTCGATCAGAGAGTGTGGGATTGCCGGGCACGTTACCTTCACCCAGGCGGCGTTCGACCGATTGGAGCGCGCATGCAACAACTTGGCAAATATATCCTTGCCCGTCCCGCTCTCGCCCTGCACCAGAACCGGGACGGTCGTCTCCGCAATCCGTTCCAGCTTATCGCGCGCGGCCGCCATCAACGATGATTGTCCGAAGATCACATCCATCGGCGGAAGATCGCGGATATCGACAAACGAATTGGCACGTGCCAGAGGCATTCATTTTCCGTTTCGGGGAAAGGTACCTTCAGTTCTACATAGCAACTTTGGGTCCATTCCAAAATCCAGATGATCGGTGGATATCACACAAAGGTAACCTATTCATATACCCTACAGTGATCTTGTGCGCCTTTTCCTCATTTCGCGTACAGAGTATTCATCTAGATTGTGTAAAACCCTGCACAAATGGCGAAAAAAAATCCACTTCCGATGGTAAGATGTTCTTCACGGCTTCATGTTTTGGGCTCCTCGTTCTCTCTCGATTGAGATGATCCGCATCTGAGCGCCTTTTCGGCAGCCCGCAGCCAATCGCCATCTTATTGGTCCAAGTTATCTCTTCCCGGTATTCATGCCTCAGGAACGGAGCTTGTCACAGGTTATTTTTGGCAGCAGCTGGAGGAACTGGGATGTCTGGCACTGGCCCGAAAAATGGAGCTCCACTAAAGACCCAGGGTAAGCGTGGCCCCCATATTGTCGTTCTTGACGCCGATCCGGCAATTCTGGATTACATATTCGATATTCTCTCAGACCGCTTCAAAGTGAGCCTCCTGACTGATGTTGCCGAGCTTGGCAGGTGCCTCAAAGAATCTCCGGCTCCTGACCTGCTCCTGATGGACTGGAACATTGTCGAAGACGAAGCCGACGAGAACGCTCTCGGCATGCTCGCAAAAACTCACGCAGCCAAACCAGCTCTTCCTATCATCATGCTCGCCTGCTCAGCCGAGCTGAAGGAGGTCATCGCAGCCACCCACATGGGCGCCGCTGACGTGATCCTCAAGCCTTTCAGAAAAGCCGATATCGACAATGCCGTCCACCAGTGCCTCATGAAGTCAGGCAAGCAATCGGCTGACGGCGAAATCGAAGAAATCCCCCTCAATGAGAACACTTCCTTTGTCCGGTCCTGCAAGCGCATGAGGGAGATCGAGTCCCAATGCACCCTGGTCGCGCGCGCGGACATTCCCGTTCTCATCCTCGGAGAGAGCGGCACCGGCAAAGAAGTCGCGGCCATGCTCATTCACAAGTTGTCGGCCCGCAGCCAGCGCAGCTTCTTGAAGGTGAATTGCGCGGCCATGCCTGCCGATCTGCTTGAAAGCGAACTGTTCGGTTATGAGCAGGGTGCCTTCACTGGAGCCGTCAAATCCAAGCCCGGCAAGTTTGAGATCTGCAATAACGGCACCATCCTCCTGGACGAAATTGGCGAAATGCCGCCCGTCCTGCAAGCCAAGCTCCTCCAGGTTCTTCAGGACGGAAGCTTCTCGCGCCTCGGAAGTCGCACCAGCGTCAAGGTCGATGTCCGTGTGATCGCCGCAACAAATGTCGACATCAAGGCGGCCATTGCCGACAAGACATTTCGAGAGGACCTCTACTATCGTCTGAATGGTTTTACGCTCAAGATGCCCCCGCTGCGCGAACGCATTGAGGAAATCCCGATCCTGTCACAGCACTTCATGCGCAAGGTCGCGGCCAAGTATGACTGCCAGGCCTTGCCGATCTCCCCTGCCCTCCTGCAGGCTCTCACCTGCTATTCATGGCCCGGCAATCTCCGTGAGTTGGAAAATACGATCAAGCGTTACCTGGTCCTCGCAGACGAGCAGGCGATCATCGACGAGCTCAATCCTCGGCCGCGTATCGGATCGTTCGCACCTGTCGCCGAAGGTAGTGCAGAAAACGACAGAAGCTTGAAGCATCTCGTCCGCAATTTGAAGGGGGGAGCTGAAGCTGCAGCGATAGCGCAGTCGTTGGAAATTTCTGGATGGAACCGCAAAGTCGCCGCAAACGACCTGCAGATCAGCTACAAGGCCCTGTTGTACAAGATCAAACAATACAATCTCAGCCCGCCGCCTCGAAAGCGGCAAGTCTCCATCGAGAAGGCGCCAAGTCTTGATCGGGCGCAAAGTGCGTAACTTCCCGCGCTCGAATGTTGAGCGTGCGGAAAAGATAAGATTGTGATACAGTTCGGAGCCGGGACGGTTTTGGGTTTTCTGGGAAGGCCGGCCTGAGATTGAAACGGAATGACCGCCGGGTGACGCTCCTGGCAGCCCGCTTCAGGTAAATCGAGGCGAACTGAATATGGCGCGCCCCATTCTCTACACTTTATTGCCTTGAAATATCTGGATACTGCGATCTGCGAAAGTCGTTTCGAAAGCTACACCGATCTGGGTCTAAACTGGGATTGCCCTCATTACAACCTAATCATTAACATGAGGATAAGTCTCACCTGCGCCGTCCCTCGCAGTCCCCTCATGGAGATTGGGTTGGACAGAGCATTCGGAGATTTTCCACTTCGGCTTGCTACTTTTTCCGCGCCTTCGGGTCTGCATACTCAGTAATGCGCGGGTTATTACCATGGTCGCACCCGATTCTAGCACGAAATTGGGATTGGCATTACTGCAAGCTATTCAGGATCATAAAGATACGTTGGCGCTACTCTGTCGGATAGCAAGCTGGAGCGAGGCGAGAAAGATCGACCATTGATGATTGAAACAAACGCAACCAAGTCGGAAAAGGTCGTGGTCCAATTCGGCACCAGGACCATCAAAGGCTACCTGGAATCTCCCGCATGGAACACGATCGAAGAACTCTTGGGGAATGCGCCCCAAAGATCGCTTGAAAACTTCCGCATTCGCCGCCTCGAATCGGATGTGGTCGAGGACGTCTCAATCAAGGACGTCAAGGCCGTCTTTTATGTAAACAGCTTTGATGGAAACTCAATTCGCAATCATCTCAATTTCCATACCCGCGCGCCCATCGTCCACGGCATATGGATGCGCTTCCAATTCCGCGATGGCGAAGTCATGGAGGGAATCGTATACAACTCCATCCGCTACCTCGTTGATCCTGGATTCTTCGTGCTGCCAACCGACCCCGGCAGCAACAACAAGCTCGTTTATGTTGTTAAGAGCTGGCTCGTCGACCATCGCGTACTCGGCTTGCGAAAACTCTAATTGGTCGAAACCGATTCCCTCAGAATTGAATAATCTAGAATCTCCGCGGCTACTCCCGTCAAACTCATCAACGCGCTTTCCTTGCGGATCGCTCGCCCTCGGCATCGAATCTGACAACGTGTCGAAAGTGTGATCTCCGGAGGCATATCGATCAAAAATTCAAAATCCCGATCGATCATCGCGCTGTCGGCCAAGGCTAGATAGAAATAAACTCCACGGTTGCTCAGGTCCCGGGTATAGGCGGGAATCTCGCGGTCCCCTACGAGCACCGTCAGCGGTGCACTTATCTTGAAGCGCGGGCTTCCCCGCTGATCGTTTGCTGTTGTCACTTCTTTGGTCATGCGCACCATTTCATTTAAAATTCCATCATTCGCCGTGGATTGCAATCCGTTGAGCATTTGCCGACCTGGGCAATCTGGACGGCCTTCACACCCTTTGCGCAAATAAATCGCCGATGTTCGCCTGCAAAACTTTGGCTGATTAACACGCACTTCTATTTGCAATCTCGATGCCCAAAGTTTTCACAAAAATCCCTGCGCAATTAACCATTCCAGAACATCAACACGCAATTCACTGCATTCCGCATGGGTCGAAGTGGTCAACCCGAACCTCTGTGGCTTCATCGTAATTCGCTCTCATCCCATCGGTCGATATCGAACTGTTGACCAAACTGAGTCATAAGCTCCGATTGGCTGCAATTGCATCTGCCCTTCCCCTCCCGCGTTGTCCCGGGCGTCCGACCGCTCTTCGCCGGCGTCGACTGGTCTCAGCCGGCTCCAGAATTTAGCACCCGAACTGTCACGGGCTGAAAATAGAAACAATCGTCATGGAAAAATGAAAGCGGCTCGCACTTTCAACTTTTCCACAACCCAGCTGGGCTGCGCCTGATCAATGCAGTTCCTCGCTGCGCTGCTCCTGGAACTCAACCCATCCAGCATTCCCGAATCGGTCGCTCATCGGAGCAGCAGTATGACCCTGATTAAGACCCGGTAGACCGCTTCGCGGCCTGTCGAAATAGAACCAATGCCATGCAAAGAAGTCCGGTACCGAGCAGGAACAAAGATCCAGGCTCTGGAGCCTCCGTCAGAGTTGCCCGTGATCCCACCAGCTCGATCTTGCCTTTGGGATTTTCCTTGTTGGCGTGATAGCTGCCGTTGTCTGCAAAATAAAAATGCCCGCTGCCTTGAGCGTTCCTGCCGCCCACTCCGCCAGAGAAGAGACTGAGTTGGTAGCCGCTGATATCGACAAGGACCCCGTCCCTGTCCTGCATCCCGTTCCCCGAATCTCCTGGGTAGAGGAGATTGTCGAGTAGGGATCCACCGTCCCTGGAAAGAAGGAGGCTGTTGGCGTCAGAACCCGTGTTGAACACCTCGGACGCGGTTGGGCCAAACGTAACTGGTCTCCCGTTGCTCCCCTTGTAGGTCGCAGAAATTCCGGTACCGCTTGCAATGCCCGTATGGCCCTTGTCAAAGGCCGCACCGGCTGTGATGCTTGAATCACTGGCTTTGTATCCAAAAGAGTCAGCCAAGGCAAATGGGGTTATCGCAATGGACACGGCCAATGCGAGTGAAGCAATAGCATAGTTCTTCATCTTTCCCCCGATCCAGCGGTTCTGAACGGCCCCCAGAGCCTGAACCACTGCATAACCCCACCTCAGACTGCACACTTTGACCTCGGTGGATCACTCCTTCATGAGCATTTCGAGCACCAAACTTATATTG
>Ga0075522_10002113_pt1 | contig 14865 bp, 14 predicted proteins | sample NGEPerA_FD_74796 | JGI IMG/M metagenome (GOLD analysis project Ga0075522, IMG submission 74796) | Arctic peat soil microbial communities from the Barrow Environmental Observatory site, Barrow, Alaska, USA - NGEE PermafrostL2-A | ecosystem: Environmental > Terrestrial > Soil > Wetlands > Peat ... | reverse complement strand
CTTAATTCCGCACAGTCACTCCCTCCTTTGGCGGGACTGTTGGCCAATGACCGGCTGCCAAAGGCACCGTGACCCATTCGCCGGATCGCTGCGCTATCACTTGGGGCTGGTCACCCCCAACCTAGAGCGGTGCCTGAGCGGGGTCGATGGGCAGCCTTATTTCTGGAGGACGGCGCCGGTGTGGTGTTCGATGAAACGTTCCTAAACCATGCTGAGAACAAAACGGGCCAGACGCGGTTGATCCTGTTCTGCGACATCGAACGGCCCCTTACTAAATCCGCTGGTGCGCTTTGTCAGTCGCTCCATCGGCCGCTCAATGATCCGGGCGGCGGCAACGCAGAACGCCGAGGGTGAACACATCGGTGCACTCAATAAACTGGGCGCATGTGCTCACCAGGTCCAATTGGCTGGTAAGCGCATTAAGCAATGGCACCAGCCCTCCCATTACGTGCTCAAGCGTGGCCTTGGCGGCACTGATGTACGGCTTCTTTGATTGACCACCGCAATCGAGTCCAGCCTTCCGCATTATGTCTGCGCGTCAACCGTTTCCGTGGTAGGCCGTTCTCGCCGTAGGGAATATTTCCACGGGTTTCATAAACATGACGCAGTCGCCGCACTCGGTTGCCCAGTCCCTATCGCGGCCCGCGATTCTCACGCTTCTCTTGGGTATGCTCAGCGCGTGCGGCGGCGGTGGCAGCAGCGGGACGACTTCGGCCGCGCCTGGCGCGCCGAGCGCCCCCGTGACCACGACCCCTCAGACCTTGAGAGCAAGCGATGCCGCACGCCTGCTAGATCAGGCCACTTTTGGCGTCACCGCGAGCGATCTGGCGCATGTTCAGAGCATCGACATTGACGCATACCTCAATGAACAGATAGCGGCCAATGCCAGCCAATACACCGACTACAGCTATACACCTCACACCGCGCCTGCGAACTGTGTGAACGATCCGGCAACACCCACGGACGCCTCAAGCATCTGTGCCCGCACTCAATACACGCCATTCCAGGTGCAGCGGGATTTCTTCACCCACGCTTTGAATGACTCCGATCAGTTGCGCCAGCGGGTTGCCTACGCGCTGTCACAGATCTTTGTAGTATCCAGCGTTGAGATCTACGAAGCCTACGGCCTGGCCGCCTATCAGAACGTTCTGTTGAACGACGCGTTCGGCAACTACCGCACGCTGCTGCAGGACGTTACCTTAAGTCCGGTGATGGGGCATTACCTCGATATGGTCGATAACGATCGGCCGAATCCCAATAACGGCACAACGCCCAATGAGAACTACGCGCGCGAGGTACTGCAGCTATTTTCGATAGGACTGTACGAACTCAATTCGGACGGGACGCAACAGCTGGATAGCACGGGCGCGTCGATTCCTACCTATACCCAGGCTGCGATTGAGGGTTTCTCAGCTGTGTTCACTGGCTGGACCTATCCGCCGCTGCCGGGCGCCACGTCTGGGTGGAACAATCCGATCAATTTCAACGGCACAATGGTCTCCTTCGCCAATCATCATGACGATACCGATCCCAAACCGTTGCTCAATGGCTACACCGTACCCGCGAATCAAACCCCGGAACAGGATCTGACTAACGCGCTCGACAACATTTTCAACCACCCGAATGTCGGACCCTTTATCGGTAAGCAACTGATTCAGCATCTGGTTACCAGCAATCCAAGCGCGGCCTACGTCGCACGAGTCGCCGCTGTATTCGCCAACGACGGCACGGGCGTGCGTGGCAATCTGGCAGCTGTGGTACAAGCCATTCTGACCGACACCGAAGCACGCGGCGATCAACCCACTGCCAATGATTTGGGCCGTCTGCGGGAACCGGCGCTTTTCATCACTAGTACGCTGCGCAGCCTGGGTGGTCAATCGGACGGGGTGTTTCTACGCAGCGCCAGCTCGAACATGGGCCAGCCCATCTTCTCACCGGAGACAGTATTCAATTTCTATCCGCCCACCTATTCGATTCCGGGTACGCAGACGCTTGCACCCGAGTTCGGTATTGATAACGCCGCGACCGCGCTCGCACGTGCCAACTTTCTCAACACGGTGATCATGCAAAACGGTGCGGCAGCTGATCCCACCGTGCCCGGTAGCACCGGCACCAGTATTAATCTGATGCCATTCGCAGCGACAACCGATCCCGTTGCGTTGATTGCGCAACTGAATCAGACCTTGATGCACGGCAATCTGGCAGCCGATGCCAGTAACGTGGTTCTGGGCGCCGTCAAAACAGTAACCTCGACCGATCCGACCGCGCCGGCCCGGGTGGCCGGTTATCTGATACTCAGTTCAGGGCAATACCAGGTGGAGCGTTGACATGAAGCGACGCAGCTTTCTCAGGCATGCCGGCGCACTCGCCGGCTCTGCCGCTCTCAGCCAGCTAGGAGTGTTCGCGGCGCAGGCCGCGACAGGTGGTGATTACAAGGCTCTTGTCTGCATTTTTCTCTACGGCGGCAACGACACCAACAACATGCTGGTGCCGATCGATACTTCCGGATACGCAAACTACGCCAAGCTGCGCAGTACCATAGCCTTACCGCAGGCGCAATTGTTACCGCTGTCGGTGGCTGGCGGTACGCCTGCATTTGGACTGCATCCGGCACTTCCGGGCTTGCAGTCGCTCTGGAACTCCGGAAGTCTTGCTGTGGTCGCCAACGTCGGTACGCTAGTGCAGCCGCTGACTAAGGCGCAGTACTCGCTGACCACCACAACCAAGCCGGAAAGCCTGTTTTCACATATCGATCAACAGCATCAGTGGCAGGCTTCAATCTCCGACACCTCCTCATCGAATACCGGCTGGGGTGGCCGCCTATCCGATCAACTGGCCAGCCTTAACATCAATGCCAGCGTTCCGCCGATGATTTCGACTGGCGGCAATAATTTATTCGTGACCGGTGCCGCCTCGCAGGCGCTGGTCATACCGATCAGCGGCTCCTTTGGGCTCAGCGGCTACTCGAGCGGCAGCGCCGATGCTGCGCGGCGTGCAGCCTTGACTCAGCTATTGGGTATTGACCAGCAAGCTGACCTCGTAAACGCCGCCGAAAATGTGATGAGCGGGGCATTGACCAGTAGTGCGACGCTTAACCCTATTTTGACGACTATCGACGCTACCTTGACGGGCCGCTTTGGCGCATTGACCAGCAATTTTTCCAAGCAGATGCTGGCTATCGCCAAAGTCATCGAGGCGCGCAGTTCGCTCGGGGCCAGCCGTCAGGTCTTTCTGGCGACGCTGGGCTCATTCGACACGCACACAGATGAAGTCAACCGGCAACAATCCTTGCTCGCGGACCTCGATGCGGGTTTGACTGCATTTCACGGCGCGATGGCTGATATCGACGCCGGCAGCAGTGTCACATCCTTCACCCTGTCGGACTTCTCGCGCACGTTGCTGCCCAATACCGGCGGGGGCACCGATCACGCCTGGGGCAGCCATCATCTCGTGATCGGCGATGCAGTGCACGGCGGACAACTCTACGGCACGATGCCGACGCTCGCCTTGGGCGGCCCCGATGACGAAGGCACTGAAGGCCGTTGGATACCGACGATTGCCGTCGATCAGTACGCCGCGACACTTGCGGCCTGGTTCGGCGCGAACGCAACAACGCTCGCCGCCGTGCTGCCGAACCTGGCATCGTTCACTCCCAGCACGCTGGGCTTTGTATAGGGCTATTTGCCGATTTGTCCGCTGACCGCGTTTTCCTGCTGGTTCAGGGAGCTTTGCTCCTTCCAGGTGATATGGCTGCCATTCTGGCTGGCCATGTCACGTTCTTCGGTACGAATCTGGTGATCGTCCTGGTGCAGGGCCAGCGCCTGTGTCTTGCTGAGCTGCCCGTTCTTTACTTCGGCCGCCGGTCAACAGGCGACTGCCGCCCTCTCTCTATCGAACCGCAAGACCGTACAGACGCTTGCCGCAATTGCGCTGGGCCTAGCGGGCGATGCGGCGTCCGCTCTTGGAGCCGGCAACCCGAGCCAGGCGATTCAGGCGCTCTGGGTCGCGCCAATACGAATTGAGACAAACCGACCAACCCGTGGGGTTCTCGCTGTATCCGGTGTATTTGCGCGCCGAGGCGCTGGTCACGGAGCAACCCGGCGAAGCCATCACCGAGTATCAGGATTTCCTGACCAAATACTCAGACGCACGACAGTGGCATACGCGAAGCTGCCCTGATTTCAGGCCAGCTCGATCCAGGTGGGCGCATGATCGCTGGTCTTCTCCCAGCCCCGCACATCCCGATCGACTTCCGCGGTTCTTAGCTGTCCAGCCACAGATGGGCTGAGCAACAGGTGATCGATCCGCAGTCCGGCGTCTCTGCCATACGCGTTCCGGAAATAGTCCCAGAAGGTGTAGATGTGCTCCCCCGGATGCATGGTACGCAGTGCGTCAGTCCAACCCTGCGCCAACAGGCGGTGGTAGGCATCTCGCACCTCGGGCCTGAATAGGGCGTCGTCGCGCCATCGCTCGGGCTTGTAGACATCCAGATCGGTGGGCATGACGTTGTAGTCCCCGGCCAGTACAACCCGCGCGCCGCTGGTCATCAACTGCACGGCATGCGCAATCAGTCGTTCGAACCAGCGCAGCTTATAGTCGAATTTCGGACCGGGCGCGGGATTGCCGTTCGGGAGGTAAAGGCAGCCGACCACCAGGCCGCCGACCGTCGCCTCGATGTAGCGGCTGTGAGCGTCGTCCGGATCGCCGGGAAGCCCGCGTCGATTCTCGATCGGCGCGCTCGCGCGGGATAAAATGGCTACGCCATTCCAGCTCTTCTGCCCGTGCCAGATAGCGGTGTAGCCCGCGTCCCTGATCGGCGCTTCTGGAAATTTCTCGTGCGGCGCTTTTAACTCCTGCAGGCAGACGATGTCGGGCGCGCTGTGCTCCAACCAGCGCAGCAGTACCGGCAGGCGGCCGTTGACGCCGTTGACGTTATAGGTGGCGATCTTCATCACAAGCCTCAAAAATTGCTAGAGCAGCGGGATTTGTCTGCCCAGTATCTCTGTTTCTACATTGAGAAGTCGCAGTCGCTGCTCAAGGCATTGGCAGATCCGGTCGCGCTCCGCGATTCGTGCCTGCGATGCCGTCTCCATCCAGGCCGTGACGACCATCACTGGAAGTCGGAGTTCATCCCGATACAGCTCCCTGATCCAACCGGACAGAGGCCGCAGTTTCGGAGATTTCACCCACCAGGGTGTCTCGTCGGGCAACCACAACATCGCGGTATTGAGGTGCTGCAGAAACCGGCGCCTGGGAGCGCTCGTTTGGCCGACGTAGCGTATCTGCCGGATATCGCGCGGGTCCGACAGGAAGTAGATTGCGCAACCGCGCGGGGAGACTCCGGAATCGTCGTATAACTGGGCACCAACGTGCCTGCAAAAATGCCGTCCGAGCTGCGCTTTGGTTTCAAGCCCGCCGTTCACCGCAGTTGACTGTCTTTACTCCCGCGCCGGTTGTAGCCGCTGAATGTTTCAAGGTCGCGATCCTGGGTGTCCTGGCAGGAAAGGCACAGGCGGGCGCTGGGCATCGCCTCGCGGCGTGCCGGCGCAATCTCGGATCCACACTCGGCGCAATTCGTCAAGCCGGGACCCTGGGGCAGCCGGCTATGTGCTCGATCGACCGCGTCCTTGATCGTCGCGTCGATCTGTTCCTGCACGGCGCCTTCTTTCGCCCAGCCCGTGGCCATATGTCACCTTCGCATAAACCGTCACAGCGCTCACTCTAGCACTACGAAATATGAGCGCAAACTTCGGTTTTACAAGCGTAATTTTTACCGTCCGGAGGTCTGTTGCGCCCGCTTCAGCTAGGCTTTGAACGGGCGCCGCGTCAGGCGCCGTTCGTCAAATTCGCCCTTGGCAGGGTCCAGGAGCTGCAAGGACCGCTGGGTGGCACTATCGCTGTCTGTCTTCAGGATCGCTTCCAGCTGCTCTTTACCGACCGCAGCGCTGAACAGAAAGCCCTGCATCTGGTCGCACCGCAACAGTCGCAGCAATTTGCGTTGCTCCTCGGTTTCGACACCCTCGGCCACGACGTTGAAATCCAGCCCATGCGCCAGGGCGATAATGCTCGAGACTATCGCCATGTCGTCCGCGTCGTCAGTCATGGCGGTAACAAAGGAACGGTCGATCTTCAGCGTGTCGATCGGCAGGTGCGCAAGGTAGCGCAGAGAGGAGTAACCGGTGCCAAAGTCGTCGATCGCCACCTGAACGCCGAGACTCCTGATGCAACTCAGCTTATGGATGATCTCTTCAGTGTTTTCCAGCAGCACACTCTCGGTGATCTCGATATCGAGCGGTGCCCGGCGCGCGCCTTGTTGATCCAGCACACTTTCAAGTTCCGCGATGAAGTCCGGGTGTCGCAGCTGGTGCGGCGAGACATTGACGGCAATGGGGGGCACGTCAAGTCCCTGTTTTATCCAGTCGCGGCAATCGTTCATCGCCTGGCGCAGCACCCACGTGCCCACATCAAGAATCAGCCCGCATTCCTCCAGCAGCGGTATAAAACCCGCCGGAGCGACAAGCCCCTGTTCGGGATGGTTCCAACGAATAAGCGCTTCCAGCCCCACGATGTGACCGGAACGCATGTCCACTTTTGGCTGATAGTGCAGTACAAATTGAGCGGCATCCACCGCCCGCCGCAGGGCCGCGTAGGCCCTCCGGCGTGATACGTCCCCGCGCGTAAAATTGCTAAGGCGCCGTCGCAGCTCGAGTTGCGCCATCACGTGGCGGCTCAGAATCTGCAGCGCATCCTGCTGCTCCGGGGTGAGTTCACGCGGAACATAGTCGATGACACACAGGGTGCCGAGGGCGTGACCTTCGGCAGTAACCAGTGGCGCACCGGCGTAAAAGCGAATCTTCGGGCCGCCGGCAACCAGCGGGTTATGGACAAAGCGCAAGTCCTCGAGCGCATCCGGAACCACGAAAATGCCGGTCCCCGCAATGGCATGCGCACAAAACGCCGCATCGCGCGCTGTCTCGCCTACCGCAAGGCCCACCTTCGCCTTGAACCACAGACGCTTGCCGTCAACCAGGCTGATGAGCGCAATCGGTGTTCCGACAATGGAGGCGGCCAGGCGCGCGAACTCGTCGAAGACTTCTTCTGGGGGTGTATCGACGATGTCATAGGACCCCAGCGCCAAAAGCCGCGTGCGCTCCTTCGCCTGTGATTGCAATTCATTCGTGACCGCGTTCATTGGCACAGTCCAGTGTCAGAACGGTTATCCCACCACGGCCTGCTTCCTTGCGTCGATAAAGCGCCTGATCCGCTGCGCTGAGGAGCCGTTTCGAAAGTCTTTCCGCATTGGCAGGCACGCTGTCCATGCCCGCCAACCCAAAGCTGGCGGTAAGTTTCATGCGCGCGCCATCGCTGCCAAACGGCGTCAGGCAGATCGCGTCGCGGAGATCGCGACAGACCGCCAGTGCCTGCTCAAGGTTGGTCTCCGGCAGCACGATTGCAAATTCATCGCCGCCGAGCCGCGCTATCCAGTCGGTACCGCGACGCAAACATTGCTGCATGCGTCTCGCACACTCTCTCAGGACGATGTCGCCTGCGGCGTGCCCGTGCCCGTCGTTCACGCGCTTGAAATGGTCTATGTCGCACATTGCGACGGCAACGGCATGTCCATGCCTGCCAGCGCGCGCTATTTCCCAGGGGTAGTGCTTGGCAAAGAACCGGCGGTTGGCGACACCGGTCAGCTCATCGGTCGTGGACAGACGGCGGCCGACGATAAATGTCGCGCGCAGCGCAGATTCCAGATCGGCCATTCGCCGTGCTGATGAAAATCGCGCCTGGAGCAACGTATCAGAGGCCATATCGTCGAGGCACTCGTCCGCACCGGCACACAGTGCCGCTTCCACTTCGCCCTTCAGGCCGGCAGTGATCTGAATGATTTGCAACAGACGGGCCGTACCACCTGTGCGTAAGACGTCCAGCCATTCCAGGCGATCGGTTACGGCAAGAGCGTGGTGCCTGGAGGCTGTGGCTTTGGCCGCCTGATCCTTGGTGAGTGCGACGGTGACGTCGAAACCCGCGGCATGCAGGGCGGATTGGAGCCGTTCATACCGATCTGTGCCGACCATCAGCAAGGCGCTCGGTGGCGGTTGTACCCGCAGCATGACCGATACCGTGGCAGCCATGCCTTCGTCACCATCTACACAATGGGGTACCGGGCCACGGTGCCTGAGGATCTGCCGCACGAGCTGCGTCGGGGAGTCGGCGCCCCCCGGCTCCAGGCTTGGGTCGGACAATTGCATCGCTCTCGAGTTTCGTGACGTAGAGCTCATTTCGCGGCCGCCTGGTGCCTGGAGATCTGGAGCATTTTCAGGCATTTCACTGGTTGTGTACGCATGCGTATTTATATTAGGTCGCACGCTACGATACCGAACGGGTATAGCGCACACTCCGGTGTAGGACACACACGCCGGTGCAACCCGGCAGTTCGCGCCAGGCACAAACCGCGCTTTTCCGTTAGATTTCCCCAGGGATTGTCGAGGGCTGGAAATGAGCGTCATTCTGGTAACCGGCGGGTCAGGCTTCATCGGCGCCCATGTCATCCTGCAGCTCCTGGCTGCGGGCCACCAGGTGCGCGCCACGGTGCGGTCCCTTGCGCGCGTAGACGACGTGCGTGCCATGCTGGCGCGAGGCGGGGCAGAGGCGGGCGACCGCCTGGCCTTCATTGCGGCCAATCTGGAAAGCGATGCCGGCTGGCCGGAAGCCGTCGCCGGTTGTGAGTACGTGCTGCACGTCGCGTCCCCCTTCCCTGCGGGCGCGCCTGAGAACGAGGACGAGCTCATTGTACCGGCGCGCGATGGTGCCTTGCGCGTCCTGCGGGCCTCACGCAATGCCGGTGTCAGTCGTGTGGTGCTGACCTCCTCCTTCGCGGCGATCGGCTATGGCCACAAGCCGCGCACGACCCCGTTCAACGAGACAGACTGGACAGATCCCAATGGCGCTCGGGTCAGCGCATATGTGAAATCGAAGACCCTGGCCGAGCGTGCAGCCTGGGATTTCATCGCCAACGAGGGCGGCAACTTGGAGCTATCGGTGGTCAATCCGGTGGCTGTGTTCGGCCCGGTCCTCGGCCCGGACTATTCGACTTCAATCCTGCTGATCAAGCGCCTGATGGACGGCAGCATACCTGGTAGCCCGCGGCTCTATTTCGGCGTCGTCGATGTGCGCGACGTCGCCGATCTGCACATTCGCGCCATGACTCATCCCGCCGCCAAGGGCAATCGCTTCCTCGCCGTCGCCGGCGAGAGTATGTCGATACGCGACATCGCCAGGGTGCTGAAGAATCGCATGGGAGCATCCGCCAAACGAGTGCCGGCATGGCAGGTTCCCGACTGGCTGGTGCGCCTGGCCGCGTTGCGCGATCCGGCGATACGGCAGATCCTGCCCGAGCTGGGCAAGATAAAGAACGCCAGCAATGAAAAGGCCACGCGCATGCTCGGCTGGACGGCGCGCTCGAATGAGGCGGCCATCGTCGCCACTGCGGAAAGCCTCGTGCGGCTCGGACTACTGAACATTAAAAAGGGGAAACAATGAGCGAATTCTACGGCAGATCGCACCGGTCATTTCAAGACCAGCACGGCACCCGCGGACTTGCGGATCGCCTCGAACTGCTTGCTCATGCAGAGTTCGACGCCGCAGACCGCGCCTTTATTACCGGCGCCACGATGTTTTTTCTTGCCACGGTCGACCATCAGGGAATGCCGACTGTTTCCTATAAGGGCGGTATCGCCGGCTTTGTCCGTATCACCGCGCCAGGGGAATTGGTCTTTCCGGTGTATGACGGCAATGGCATGTTTCTCTCGCTCGGCAATATCGCCGATGCCGCCAACCTCGGCATGCTGTTCATCGACTTCCAGTCGCCGAGGCGGCTGCGGGTGCAGGGACGCGCACAAATACTGGCGAATGACGGATCTTTCGGTCCCTATCCCGGGGCCCAGCATCTGGTACGAGTCACCGTCAGACAGCTGTTCGTCAACTGCGGGCGCTACATCCACAAGATCGGAGCGCAGACGCTTTCGCCGCACGTGCCCGACGCACAGGGAAAGCAGCCATTCCCTGAATGGAAGCGCATAGCCGTGATTGCCGACTCCCTCAATGACGGCGATCAGGAAAAAGTCAGGAAAGCGGGCGGAACGATCGCGCTCGAGGACTATCGCGGCGAAGATTAACCACGTTTAATGGTTCCGTCACTGGTTCGCCGCGGGTGCTTCAGGCATGGCCGAAGCCCAGCCGCCGCCAAGGGCCTTGTAGAGTTGCACGAGATTGGACTCGACGGTTGTCAGACTCTGCGCGGCCTCGAGCTGGTATTGCAAGAGCGTGCGTTGAGCCGTCAGCACGTTTAAGTAGGGATCGATACCGCTGCGGTAGCGTTCCAGGGCAACGCTCAGGACTTCACCGTTATCGTTGACCGCTCGTGTCAGGCGGTGCAGGCGCTCCTGTTCCGTGTCGTAGGCGATCAGTGCATTGGCGACCTCATGCCATGCCTGCAGAACGGTCTTTTGATAAGCGATTGCTGCTTCCTGTTGCTCCACCTTGCGCAGTTCCACCGTTCCGCGCAGACGGCCTCCTTCAAACAGCGGGAGTGTCAGGCCCGGACCGAACGAATATTGGCGCGCGCTCCAGCTACCCAGGTTGCTCAATTGCAGCGCCTGCATACCGAAGCTGCCGTTGAGAGTAATGGACGGGTAGAGTTCGGCGGCGGCAACCCCGATCTGCGCGGTCGCGACCTGAAGCTTGGCCTCGGCGCTGCGAATGTCCGGGCGGCGTCGCGCAAGCTCGGACGGAATACCCAGCGGCACCGAGGGCGGTGTCGGCTGGTACGACTGCGGGGTGGCGAGCTCCTCGCCCAGTGAATCAGGGGGCGCACCGAGCAACAGCGACAACGCGTTGACGAGTTGCGCCTGCTGCTGACCCAGCATGGGCAGCTGAGAGGCGACGCTGTCAAGTTCGGCCTCGGCGCTGGCCACATCCTGGTGGGGGGTCAGGCCGGCACTGGCGCGTTGCCCCGTGATCAACGCCGTGTCGCGATCGGCCGCAATCGTGGCTTCGACGACTGCTCGCTGCGCCTGTACACCCCGCAGAGTCAGGTAGTCACGCGCGACTTCCGCCATTTCTTCCAGCAGCGTGGTTCGCAGATCCTCCTGTGAGGCCCGGGCGCTGGCGTTGGCCGCTTCCAGCGCGCGCCGTGCGCCGCCCCAAAGATCAAGTTCCCACGAGGCATCAAAGCCGTATTGCCACAGGTTTAAGGGCGCCGAAAGACTGGCCGCGGCGGATGCCGGGGCGCCGCCGGCGCCACCACCGGCTGCGCCAGAGGCTTCAGTGCCCGGTGCCGGGTCTTGGCCGGATCCACTGCCGCCAAACAGACTCAATAGACCCTGCTGGCTGGCTTTCTCGCGCTCGTAGGATGCGTTGGCGTTCAACGTAGGCCAGAGTCCCGCGCCGATGATACGCGCCTGCAGTCGGCTCTCCTTCAGCCGTAAGTTCGCAGACTGAACATCCAGGTTTTCTGCGACCACCCGCTGTTCCAGGCGCTCCAGCACCGGGTCCCGGAATACTGTCCACCACGCGTCGTCAATCGAGTCGGACGAGGCGTCAGCAGCGGGCGCGGCGGCGGCGGCGGCGGCGGCGGCGGCAGACCGCGCAGCCCCCTGCCAGGAGGGTGGCAGATCGGCAAGTGGCGTGCGAAATGAGGGGCCTACTTCGCAACCGGCCGCCAATGCGAGAACGCACAGGCATGCGAAGGAGGTGAGTAAGCGTGGCTTCATCGTCGTCACGCAGCTCCGGCAGCCGGACCGGCGCCTTTCTTGGTGGCCGAAAACAAAAACGCGAGCGGCACCGAAGCAAAGGCAAGCAGCGCACACAATCTGAATACGTCGGTATATGCCATAACGGACGCCTGGGTGCGAAACACCTGATAGAGCCGCCCGAGGGCTATGCGCTGTGCCGCCTCCGCGTTCTGGCCCAGAGCCACGATGGCGCGGGTGTATTGCGCCTGCAGGACCATGAAGGGCGCGTGGAGTGGCGAGCCGGATTGCAACAGGTAGGCACTGTGAACTTGCGTGCGCGTAGTGACCAGCGCGGTGCTGATGGAAATGCCGATGGAACCGAAAAGATTGCGGAATAGAGTGAACAGTGCCGTGGCATCGCCTTGAGTCTCGCGCGCCATAGTTGCATAGGCGGCAGTACTGATCGGCACGAATAGGAACGCCAGCCCGGCAGCCTGGGCGGCGCGCATCATCACGAGGGTACCGAAGGGCACGTCGGGCGACACGTGCGAGGAGAAGATGAATGCAAAGCCCATGATGACAAACCCGGTGGCGACCAGCACACGCGTCTGCGCGACCTTCATCAGCCGCCCAACGAGTGGAATAAGCAGCACCACCGCGAAGCCGCCGGGGGACAGGATAAGACCTGCATGGGTTGCGTCATAGCCCAGAACCTGTTGCGAAATCTGCGGAATCAACACCGCGCTCGAGTACAGCACGATAGCCATGACCGAAATCATCAGGGAGCCGACTGCGAAGTCGCGATTGCCCAACACAAACAGATTGACCACCGGCCGTCGTGCCGAGAGCAGCCAGGTCACCGCGCCCAGCAATCCAACTGCCGCGATCACCGCCATGCCACATATCAAGGGTGAGGCAAACCAGTCGGCATCCTCACCGCGATCCAGAACAATCTGCAGGCTTCCAAGTCCCAGCGTAATGAGCGAGAAGCCGATGAAATCAACTGAACGCGGACGCGCCTTGGCCCATGGAGGATCCTCGACCAGGGCGGCGATCGCGAATGCAGCGACAATCCCCACCGGTACGTTCAGAAAGAACACCCAGCGCCACGACAAATCGTCAGTGATGATGCCGCCCAGGGTGGGTCCGAGGATCGGCGCCACTACCGTTGCGATGGCGGTAATACCGAAGGCCGCGCCGCGCCGCGCCGGCGGAAAGGTATCGAGAATGATCGATTGCTGATTGGGCTGCAGGCCGCCGCCGAACAAACCCTGCAGCAGCCGAAACACGATCAGCTCCGGGAGGTTCTGCGACAAGCCGCACAGCAGCGAGGTCACCGTGAACATGATTACGCAGATCAGGAAGTAGCGTTTGCGTCCGATCCGGTTCGCGAGCCAACCGGAAACCGTCAGCACGATGCCGTTGGCGATCAGATAAGAGGTGAGGGCCCAGGTGGCGTTGTCATAGCTTGAGGACAAGCTGCCGGCGATGTGCGGCAAGGAGACGTTGACGATGGTCGTGTCGAGCACTTCCATGAAGGCCGCAAGTGTCACCACGATGGCGATCAGCCACGGATTGTGCCGCGGCCGCCATGCGCTCTCAGCAGCGCTCACGGCAATTCCACCGTCGGTGCCGCCGAAGCCCCCAGTGGCAGCGGAAAATTCGGGTCAAGGCCGGAATCGATGTCGATCTTGACCGGGATGCGCTGCACTATCTTTATGAAATTGCCGGTTGCGTTTTCAGCGGGAAAAGTACTGAATTTCGTGCCCGATCCGAGCTGAATACTGTCGATATGTCCGCGCAGCCGGAGTTTGGGATACATATCTATGCCAATGCGCACGTGCTGTCCCGCGCGCACGCGAGTGAGCTGGTTCTCCTTGAAGTTGGCGGTAATCCAGACCTGCGGCGATACCAGCGCCATGATCTGCTGGCCAACACTTATATAGTCCCCGACTTCCACGCTGCGTTTAGTAACCCAGCCGTCCTGGGCGGCACGCAACACGGTCCAGTCCAGATTAAGCTCAGCTTGGGCCAGCTTGGCCTCGGCGTCACTTTCGGCGCCTTGCTGCTGATTGACCTGCGCTTCGACCTGCGAGAGACGGGCCGGTATCGCTCCCGCCTGACGCACCTGCGCATCGGCCGCCGCCACTTGCGCCTGCGCCTGATGCAGGGCCACGCGCGTGGCATCCGCTTCCTGCGCTGTAGTTGCCGTACCGCTGAGCTCGTGCTCACGCCGATCGTCGTTCTCAGCCTTCTCCAAGGCAGCGCGGGCGCTGCGCAACTGGGCCTGCGCCTGCTCCAGCTGCGCCGGAAAGTTACGGCTGGAAACCAGCTGGCCGTGCCGTTGCGCTTCCAGTTGCGCACGCGAGGTCGCCAGTTCAGCCTGAGCCTGATCGAGCGCCAGCTTGAACGGGCGAGGATCCAGGTGCACCAGTGGATCCCCGGCGTGCACAAACTGGTTGTCATTGACGTCGAGCGAGATGACGGCACCCGCTACGCGCGCGCCGATCGAGGCAGCACGCCCATCAACGAACGCATCATCGGTACTGATTTTGTTCCTGGTGGAAAGCCAGTAAAAGAGCGCCCCGGAAATCAGAACGATCACGGCTAGAATGATGACGCCCTTTACCCAGGGGCGCGCACGCTGTCGCTGCTCGGCGTGCTTAGGATCTTCGGCAGGCTCGCTGGCGCCGCCTGATGCGTCATGCTCTTCCGGTGCGGCCATCTGTGCTCACCCAGCTTCCTTTGGCAATCGATAGCATAGTGCCACAAGGCGAATTAGCGACAGGCTCAGTCCGTTCTACGCCGCACGATTTGCGTACCGCGGGATTTTTGTTGACTTTGTGCGGCGGCGTACTGACAACGCGCCGTGGGTTGGACCTGGACCGCGATCCCGGTCGCATTCGAACGATTTACGGTACCATTCCGCATGAGGTTCCATCCCGCGTTCCTTCTGCTTGTCGCTTGCTCCCTCCCTGGGGCTGAGCCTGCACCGCTCTCGCATGCTTCGGTATTGACCGCGCCCCAGGTCATTCAGATCCTGGATGACACGGTCGAGTGGTATCGAACACTCGGCACGCAGCAACAGAACGCGAGCCAGCCGAGCGATCTGTTGATTCTGTTTGCCAAT
>Ga0075522_10002112_pt1 | contig 14871 bp, 18 predicted proteins | sample NGEPerA_FD_74796 | JGI IMG/M metagenome (GOLD analysis project Ga0075522, IMG submission 74796) | Arctic peat soil microbial communities from the Barrow Environmental Observatory site, Barrow, Alaska, USA - NGEE PermafrostL2-A | ecosystem: Environmental > Terrestrial > Soil > Wetlands > Peat ... | reverse complement strand
GAAGGTTGCGCTGTTCATGAACATGTACCTGTCGACTGAAGCCATGGTCGCGTTCGCGAAAGGCATTGGAGAGGGCCCGGCGCGAACGGATGTTGTGCTTGACCCGGCTCTCGCCGCGACGGTTCCCTACGGCCCCGATCAGGTCGCGGCATTGATTCAGCCGGATTGGGACACCATCGTCCGCCATCGAAACGAGTGGGCGCAACGCTTTCAAAGGGAGATCGTTCCTCTGGTCGGCAAGAAGTGATTCTCTGTGCAATTCACAAGTGACGTGAGACCAGTTTCGCCCATAGGTCCTGATAGGCCGAAAAGCGATGTCCTGCAAAATCCTAAGAGCATATGAATGGAACAGTTCTCGCGCTTGCACGTTGCCTTGACCCTCGATCCTCAGTCGCTGGACAGTGACGCTGACATTGCCCTTCGGATGGAGAAGCTCTCCAAGCGTTATCCAGGGGCGAAAGAGTGGTCGGTCAAAGAGTTTGATCTCACGGTGCGCCGTGGCAGCCTTGTGGCACTCCTTGGCCCAAGCGGCTGCGGCAAGACTACGACGCTGCGAATGCTTGCTGGGCTGGTTGAGCCAACCGGAGGCGACATATTTCTGGAAAATAGAAATTTAAACAGTATTCCCGCACATCGACGAAACATTGGATTGGTGTTTCAGCATTACGCGCTTTTCCCTTTGCTGACGGTTTTCGAGAATGTTGCGTATGGGTTGAGGGAACGTAAAGTCGCACAGCGCGACATACAACGGCGCGTGGCGGAGGCGCTGTCCATGGTCCAACTTTTTGAGTTGAGCGCAAGAAAGCCGAACCAATTGAGCGGGGGGCAGCAGCAACGCGTCGCGCTGGCGCGGGCCTTGGTGATCAATCCAAGCCTGCTTCTCCTCGACGAGCCTCTCAGCAATCTCGACGCAAAGCTTCGGCACGAGGTGCGAGACGAAATCAAGCGGCTGCAGGAGAAGCTTGGAATTACGACCCTCTTCGTGACCCATGATCAAGAGGAAGCGCTTAGCATGGCTCAGACAGTCGTCGTGATGCGCGACGGAATGATTGAGCAGGTCGGCAGGCCGCAGGAAATTTATCAGAAGCCCGCCACTTCATTCGTGGCAGATTTCGTCGGGTCTTGCAATTTCGTCAAAGCTGTCGCGACGCGGCGGCAACGCGGCGCTCTGCGATGCTCCGTGAACGGAACGCCTTTCGAACTCGACGTTGCGGACGTCGCAGACGCGCCGCTCGGCGCGCAACTCTCTCTTGCCGTTCGACCGGAGCGCCTCGTGGTGACCGCAGGACACCAAGCAGCGAAGGAGTCTTGGCCAGGGACCGTGAGCGACGCGACCTATCTCGGGGCTATCACGAGTTACGAGATCGAAATGGGATCAGGAATTCGGCTAATGGCAGCGGTGGTCAACAAAGAGGTGCCCCCGTTTGGCAAGGGTAGCACCGTCGGCGTTTCTTGGACCGATGGTGCGTGGCGAGTCCTGCGCTAAGGCGTATTCGGGTCAGACATGCGTACTCGAGGCGGCATTTCAAAATGAGAGCAGTATCAGGCTTGGTTTTGCTACCCGCGGCGATGGTCCTGTTGGGTTTCTTTGTTCTGCCGATGGCATTTGTCGTAGCGACGTCGCTCCAGTCCGGTGTAGGGATCGGCTCGGGGATCGGACGATATGTGCTGTTTTTCAGTGACCCTTACTATCAGAATATCCTGCTTCGAACGCTCTGGATTGCTCTTGCGGTCGTCTTATGCACGCTCATCCTGGGTTACCCAGTCGCGTATTGGCTCGTGAGAACTGAGAGCCGTTTTCGAATGCTCTTTCGTGGCCTTGTCTTCTTTCCGCTGATCACAAGTTCGATCGTCCGCACGTTCGGATGGATCATCCTATTGAGCAACAATGGGTTTGTTAACAACATTCTGGCGGCGCTCGGACTCGATGAAGTCCAGTTCCTCTATCGCTCGCAGGGAATCATCATCGGCCTGGCGCATGTCCTTCTGCCGTTCATGATCCTGACGCTGATGGGTGCTCTGGGCAACATAGACCCTGCGCTAGAGCAAGCTTCGAGAAGCCTTGGCGCGTCGCCGTGGCGTTCCTTCTACCGGATCGTCCTGCCGATGAGCATTCCCGGCGTGATTGCTGGCAGCCTGCTTGTCTTCGCGCTTTCGACAAGCGCCTTCGTCACACCTGCACTACTCGGCGGCATGCAGGCCCCAATGATGGCCACGCTGATCTACCGCCAAGCGGTTGTCGCTTACGACTTGCCGTCCGCTGCGGCGACATCAATGGTGCTGCTCACAATAACCGTGATCCTAGTTACTTTCTATTATCGGGTAGCCCGGCCACTGCCGCTGAACCGTATGGAAGTGCCGCTGAGCCGTATGGAAGTGCGAAAGGCTGAAGGAGTCTAAGGCGATGGGGGATTTAATTGGACGACTTGCGCTGCGTCTCGTCGTGTTTCTCACGTTCGTTTTTCTGCTCGGCCCGACCCTGATCATACTGCTCTTTTCATTTTACCCCTCCGCCTACATTACCTTTCCACCCGCATCACTGACCCTGCATTGGTACATTGACGCGTTCCGACAGCACGACCTCTTTGTTGCACCCCTTTTCACGAGCCTGCAGATCTCGCTAATCGCCACTGCGATCTCCGCCGTAATCGGAACACTCGCAGCCTTCGGCGTCGTACGCAAGCGTGTTCGCTTCCAGTCGCTGCTCAACTCGTTTCTTGTCGCGCCCTTGCTCATTCCAACGCTGATCGTCGGCCTCGCCGGTATGCTATTTCTGACTGCGGTCGGATTACTTGGGACTTATGCTGGACTGATAGCTGGGCACGTCGTCATAACGCTCGCTTTCATCATCCAATCAGTCTCAGTTAGTCTGGCCACCCTAGACAGCTCCGTCGAAGAGGCTGCAATGTCCTTGGGCTCAAGTCCTTGGCGCGTGCTTCGTCGTATCACCCTGCCCATGATCATGCCTGGGCTGTTTGCGGGGGCGGTCTTTGCGTGGGTGACGTCATTCGACGAACTTCCTTTGACGCTGCTCCTGTCCACTCCGAGGACGTTGACGCTACCCGTCCAGCTATATGGGTACCTTGAGCAGCGATCTGATCCGACCTTCGCTGCTGTATCGGTACTTTTGATCGCCATCAGCCTTGGATTGCTGCTGATCCTCCAGAAAATTGGAGGTTTGGAAAAGCGCATCTACTAGAACTATCTGGATCATCACGAAAAAGTGTGCACAATGGGAGAATCAAGGATGCGGATAACAGGCTGCGAAGTCTACGGATATCGACTCACCTACGCTCACGGTGAATACGTGATGTCGGGAGGGCGCGCAGCCCAGAGCCAGGACTCAACGCTGGTCCGCCTTCTGACCGACAAAGGCATTGAAGGGTGGGGGGAGGTTGCGCCACTCGCGGGTACCTACCTTCCGACCTTTGCCGGTGGGACACGGGCAGCCATTTACGAATTGGCGCCCGCCCTGATAGGACTCGACCCGTGCAATATCTCGCTTGTGTACCGGACGATGAATGCCCTGTTGCTTGGACAGAACAGTGCCAAGAGTGCTATCGACATCGCCTGCTGGGACGTTCTCGGCCAGTCTGCTGAGTTCCCGATCGCGACGTTGTTGGGCGGCGTTCTTCAGCCGGATTTCCCGCTTTATCAGGCCGTCCCGTTAGGGAACCCGGAGTCGATGGCAAAATTTGTCGCGGATCGCGCAGCGACCGGAATTGGGCAATTCCAGGTCAAAGTGGGCAACGACCCATATGAAGACGTAGCACGAGTCCGAAGCGTCGTGGACGCGGCCGGCCCCGATGCATTCATTGTCGCCGATGCCAACGGCGGATGGAATCTTCAGAACGGTCTAATTGCAGTCCGCAAGTTGCAAGACCTCGACATTTATATCGAGCAGCCTTGCCGAGACAGTGCTGACTGCGCTCTCGTCAAAGCCGCAACCACGTTGCCCCTTGTTTTAGACGAGTCCGTCGTTACGGCTTCCGACCTGTTCCGGGCGAAGTATGAGGTGGGCGCCGGATCCATCAACGTTAAACTGAGTCGCGTCGGTGGGCTGACTCCTGCCGCGCGAATGCGGGACTTGGCCCAAGATCTTGGATTATCGGTAACGATCGAGGACGCTTGGGGCGGTGATGTCACGACAGCGGCAGTGAGCCATCTGGCCGCAAGCACGTCGCCGGAGCTTCTCCTCACTACATGCTTCTTTAACGATTGGACTAACGAGCATGTCGCCGGCTATGTACCTCGATCCCGAAACGGGCGGGGTGCCGCGCCGGAAGGGTTTGGACTAGGCATTCAGGTTGACCGCGGGAGCCTCGGAGCGCCGCTCTTTTGCGTTAGCTGAGGCGCTTACTGACGACGGACGCCTGGCCGCGGGCCGAGCTCGCTGTACGTGGCATTCATCAAGAGGATCTCTGTCGGCTTGGGCAGGTCATCGTGATTTATTCTCTGTTCAGACATACACAATTCGTGGTCGAAGCGATGCTCAGGGCGCGGCGTCGCGAACCCGTACTTTCTACGGAGGAAAACTACTCGAGAGCCTACATTCGCAAATCCGAAACGGGGCGCTGCGCTCTTGCGCAGCGGAAGCGTCGCTCAACGGCCCGTGTCGAAGACGCGGCGATCCGATCGGGCCAGGGATCGACGATAGTGTGCAAGAGCGATGCAACCAGCTAAGGAGGCGCAAATGTCCATCAATCCGATGAGCCAGGATTGGAGTGAGGTCGAACGAGTTCTTGAAAAGGCTTTCACCGCAGCAATGGAACTGTACAAGGCGCGCGGGTTTGCGGGGCGCTTCGGGTTTGGGCGACGGCCGGCACTTGTCACAATCGATCTGGCGAATGCTTGGACGCGGCCAGGGAATGTCTTTTCGTGCGATCAGACTAAGATGGATACCGAGATCATTCCAGGGGTCCAAGCGTTGCAAAAGTCTGCGCGCGCTAATGGATATCCTGTGATTCACGTCACCACCGCTTATCAGAACACCAATCGAGGCGATCCGAACTCGGACCTTGGGATCTGGCCCGCAAAAAGCCCGCTCCTTGCGATGAAACAAAGTGATGACAACGATCTTTGGAAGATCGATTCACGGATTGCGCCGATCGATGGCGAGCGCGTGATCATCAAAAAGAATGCGAGCGGATTTGCCGGTACTGATCTCCACAATTACCTGACGTCGATTGGTGTCGATACGCTCCTCGTCACGGGGGTGACTGCCTCCTGCTGCGTTCGTGCCACCGTCCAGGATGCCTTGGCACATGGCTTTAGACCAGTCGCAGTAAAAGAGTGCATCGGTGATCGGATCCCGGCCGCCGTCCAATACAATCTGTTTGATATTAATGCTAAGTTAGGAGATGTTCGGACGTTGAATGATTGCCTCGACTATTTGAGTTCTGTTGATGTTCGCAACGCTTTGACGTGAATTGCCTTGAATGCTTCGCGTGGGGGGCCGGAAACGAACGCAGCCCCACTGCGGAATGGAGGACAAAGCGATGACAGAATCCGCAGTAACTGACCGAGCAGCGCATGCGTGCGTTTCGAGATAGGCCTCCGAACTGTTGCCACTCACTTGTTGCAGCGCAAATTGCTCCGCGGGACAAACCCTGTTCTTGGGGGGTGGCCGCGAACATGCTGCGGTTCGTCTCTTGACCGTAGCGGGCCAGTTCGAGGAAGTCCTGTTCCTGCTCATGCCTGAGAGTGTGAGAGTTTTTCTCTGGCGCGATCGAATTGTCACGCGACTGGCTACATAATTCGGTATGAGGATTGCAACCGATGTGGACGAATTGAGTACGAGCGCAAGCCTGTTCGAGGATCTGGCGGAGCCGAGCGAGGCGCAAATAGAGCAGGCACGCGCGCAAGCCGCGAGCAAGTTCCGCCAAGGCGAAGCGCGCCTGTTGCAATCCAATCGTGCCCAAGTCGAGCTACGGGCGTCGGATCTTGAATCGCTGCTGGGCGAAGACCATCGCGCGCGGCTGGTTTGGGGCTACGTTAAGCGGCAAGACCTGAGCGCGCTGCTGGATGCGATCAAAGCACGTGGCGCGGCGCCTGGACGGCGGGCGATCGACCCACGCATGCTGTTCGCGCTATGGTTGTACGCGACGCTCGACGGCGTGGGCAGTGGCCGCGAAGTTACCCGGCTGTGCCGCGAGCACGACGCCTACCGCTGGATCTGCGGCGGGGTGCAGGTCAACTACCACGCGCTCAGCGACAACGTGGCGGAACTGACGGCGGTCGGCGCGATCACGCTCGCGCACGTGACGCAAGACGGCGTGCGGGTGCGTGCGAATGCTGGGGCCGCCTCGTTTCGCCGCCAAGTGCGACTGGAGGAACATCTGGCCGAGGCGCGGGAACTGGTGTGCTCGCTCAAGGCCCAGGTCGAGGCTGACCCGGGCGAAGCCAAGCGCCGCTCGCAGGCGGCCAAGCTGCGGGCAGCACGCGCGCGTGAAGCGTGCATCGGCGAGGCGTTGGCGCAGTTGCCTGAAGTTGCCGCGGCCAAGCGGCGCAACGGCGGCAAGGCCGCAGACACGCGCGCCAGCACCACCGATGCCGACGCCAGGGTGATGAAGATGGGTGACGGTGGGTTTCGCCCTGCCTACAACGTAAAGTTCGCCACCGACTGCGAAGATCAAGTGATCGTCGGCGTGGACGTGGTCACTGCGGACAGCGACATGGCGCAACTCACGCCGATGGTGGACCAGGTCGAACAGCGCATGTGCAAGGTGCCCGGGCAATGGCTGGTCGATGGCGGCTTCCCTGCGCACGAACAGATCGATGCCAGTCCCAGGACCCGGCCGAAGGGCCGCCAGGCGAGGCGGCGCAGAAGACGCCAGCAGCGATCAGCGAGTTCGAGCCGAGGCGGCGGGATAGTGAGGCGGTGGCGCAGTGGCGCGGACGCATGAACACCGACGCGGCGCGCGCGGTCTACAAGAATCGCGCAGCCACCGCCGAGTGCGTGAACGCACAGGCGCGTAACCCAGGGCTGCAGCGCATGCCGGTGCGTGGCTTGGCCAAGGTCAAGTGCGCGGTGCGGCTGTACGTACTGGCGCACAACCTGATGCGCATGGCTACGCTCGCACCACAACTCATCGGCTGAGGCACAGGTGCGTCCGCGATGACCACAATGACCGCGTGAGGCGCCAAAGCATGCCCAAAGACCCCACAACTCGGCTCATGCGCAGGTCCCCGACCTCGATTCGACGTATTATCAACGATGCGATCCGCCCCGGCGCCCGCCCGAACCGCCAACGCGTCCCCGCAGCATCGCACCCGAAGCGGAAATCGAAATCTTCTCATTCTCTGAGTCCCTACCCATTCAGACAGGTTCGCGGCGGATCAAGTTGATGAGGTGCAATACGGTATCGACGCAGTCGCCACCGCCCATTTCATCGGCCTTGTAAGAGCGGAGGGAGTGCCGGCGACCACAATGCGCGATCGACATTGCAACTCAGCTGCTAGCCATTCCATTCGCGACGTACTTGAACAGAGCCGAAGGACAACAATGTCCGAGCAGGAGACGCGGCGCTTGGCATGTTGAGAATGTCTTGAAAAGTCATCGTCCGATATCGCACAAGTCCACGAAGAATGACCACGCAGTTGATCTCGAGAGATAGCTCACGGCGGGAATCGATTACTCAGGAGTTGGTACTTTGCGAAACAGTTGTTCCGAGCAGCCGTCCGGGTACAAGATTTCCAGAGGGACTGTTGTTGTCGTCCAAGTTACCGACTCATGAGTAACTCCCAATCCTGCCTTACGCAGCAATTGAACTCGCGATGTTTTCAGCAGTTCGACTGATACCGTGGCCCAGTCCTGGAGCACTTGAAGAATGGCAGGTAGGGGACCAGATTTGGGGAATACTGGAGAGAAGGTCGTGGCTCCCACGACACTTCCGAATCAGATCGCTGCATATCTGCGCGATCGGATCTTATCGGGAGAGCTGCGTGAAGGGGCTCAGCTCAGACAAGAGATGCTGGCAGCTGAGTATGACGTCAGCCGCGTCCCTGTTCGAGAGGCACTACGCCAGCTTGAGGCAGAAGGGCTTGTCGTTTCGGCTCCGCACCGTAGCGCCGTTGTGAGTGAAATATCGATCTCGGACATCGCGGAGGTTTTCGAACTCCGAGCTCTTATCGAATGCGAGCTGTTAAGACTCGCCATGCCGAAAATGCACGACCAGCATCTTGCTCGAGCAGACGAACTCAACCGCATAGCCTATGCCACGAAAGATGTGGCCAAAGTGTCTGATTGGGGTGATCTCAACTGGCAATTCCACAGCGCCTTGTATATCGCCGCGGAAAGGCCGGTCACGCTTGAGGTGCTCCGCCAGCTTCATCAAAAGGCCCATCGCTACCTTCGACTCCATATGATCGTGACGCAGGGGAGGCTTCGCGCCCGTCAGGATCATCGGCGCATTGTTGAGCTTTGTGCTGAGCACAATCTGGAAGAAGGAATTCCGTTCCTACGCGACCATATTCTAGACGCCGGACGCGATTTGACGTCCGCAGTTGCTCGGTATTAAAGCCGGGAAGAAGTGGAGTAAATCCCTAGGGAAGCTCTGAAATACCCACTCGTTTCGACATCGTAATTGCGTTCATGCGCGTTGATCCAGCAGCGTTACGAGGAGAGGCGGAATGAAACCACAAGTGTCGTTTTCGATGACGGGCTACTTCGACAAGGGCAACAAGACGCGGCGCGAGCAGTTCCTGGCGAGATGGAGCAGGTAGTGCCGTGGGACTGGACGCTTCGCGCATCAGGTCTATCGTCGCGTGGCCGTGGATTATTGATGCACTATCGATGTAGAAATGGAATTAGCTGAGTTTCATGGTGACTGGAATTACACACTCCTGCCGCTGCGAAATAAAACTTGATCAACTTATTTTCACGTGACGCTTAGACGAGTATCATGGCTTTCAAACTATGTCGATGATCGGCATCGGAGGTTACATTTGTGAAGAAAACTGGCTTCGCCTTATCGCTTATGCTCATAGGAGCCATACTGCCAAACCGTGGCTTCGCGGAAGATAATGTCACCTTGGCGTTGAATTGGATTGTCAGCGGCAAACATGCTGGTTACTACGTTGCTATGGACAAGGGTTGGTACAAGGATGCCGGTCTGAACGTCACCATTTCACGCGGCCGGGGTTCGGGGGACACGCTAAACCGCATCGCGGTCGGCGAATCGATGGTTGGTTTGGTTGACACCGCCACTCTGATAAGTGGCATAGCGCGGTCGAAAATGCCCGTGAAGGGGATAGCCCTTGTAGCTGAAAAATCAGCGGTAGCTGTTCTTTATGCGGGCGAATCGGGAATTAAGGTCCCGAAGGATCTCGAAGGCAAGAAGCTCGGTCGATCAGCATCGGGGGCATCCGTTATCATGTTCCCGGGCTTTCTAAAGGCAAACGGCGTTGATGATAGAAAGATTCATGAAATCGTGGCCACGACGTCCACGTTCCTGCCAATGTTGCTGTCCCGCCATGTGGACGCGGTGTTGGAGCAAAGCTCTAACCTTGCTCGTTACCGGAAGGCTGCTGTTGGTCAGAATTTACATATTGCAGCGTTTACATTCGCGGACTATGGCTTCACGCTTTTAGGTGACCAGCTTGTTGTCACCGAAGAGACATTGAAGACGAACCCAAAAGTGCTGCGGCGCTTTCTTACGGCGACGTTCAAGGGGATGCAGTATGCCTTCGAACATCCTAAAGAGGCTATTAAGATGACACAGAGGCATGACCCGGAGGTCGAAACCGATGTTGCAGTAGCAGAGCTGCTGGACACCAAGCGGCTGGCGATGACCCCGACAACGAAAAAGCATTATCTGGGTTACATTGATCGGGCAACAATGGTCGAGGCTATCAAGAGTGCGACCGACGCACTGAAACTTCCGCGCAAAGTTGCGCCTGAAGAGGTGTACACCCTCGATCTCCTGAACTGAAACATGCGCGATCTCCAGGAAGAGTCCCCCGTTCCGCTGATCACCTTCAACGGCGTAACCGTTCAGTTTCGTGGCCGTCACGGGATGGTGGTCACCGCATTGGAGCAGGTCGACCTTGCTATTAACGAAAAGGAGTTTGTCTCAATAGTCGGCCCGAGTGGCTGCGGTAAAAGTACGCTTTTGCGCCTCATCGCCTGCTTAATCCGTCCAACAGCTGGAGACGTCCATATCAAGGGCAGGCCACTCCGAGAGCCTAGCTCCAGGATTGGAATAATGTTCCAGCAGCCGGTTCTGCTGCCCTGGAGATCAGTACTAGACAATGTGCTGTTCCCTGTCGAGCTGATACATCAACCGCGCGCAGCGTTTGAGACCACTGCGCGGGAGCTAATTCAAACAGTTGGCCTCGGCGGATTCGACAGAGCGATGCCGCGGGAGCTCTCCGGCGGGATGCAGCAGCGCGTGGCCATTTGCCGTGCGCTGGTTTACGATCCGCCTGTACTGCTGATGGATGAGCCCTTCGCTGCGCTGGACGCTCTGACAAGGGACGAATTGGGCATTGAACTTATGCGGGTCACGGCACAACGAGATAAAACCGTCGTGTTCGTGACCCACAGCATTACCGAAAGCATCCTTCTTTCCGATCGCGTGGTCGTGATGTCTGCCCGTCCAGGTCGTATTATTGATGAAATACCGATTCGCCTGGCTCGACCGCGATCGTTGGACTTAGTATCGACGCCGGAATTCGGATGCTATGCGTCTCAAATCCGTAGCCGTATCGCCGCCGCGCATGGGCGTTTGACAACCGCCGGTCCAGAGCTTACATGACCACCTCTACTCTATGGCTGCGGGCAAATGTAATCCCCGTGACAGTTTTCGTTGCTCTGTTCGTAATTTGGGAACTGGTGTGCAGGACTGGTGTAGTACAGCCTTGGCTGCTGCCGGCGCCGAGCAACATAGCGATCGCGGTTTGGGACAGACGTGTTCTAATGTCGTTCCACCTGCTCGTCACTTTTACAGAGGTATTAGGTGGATTCTCACTTGCTATCCTACTCGGCGTTCCCATCGCTATTTTGATTACCTACTCCGACCTTGCACGGAAGATCACTTATCCGGTTCTGTTGGTCTTTCAATCGGTGCCTAAAGTTGCGCTTGCACCTTTGATCTTGCTATGGCTCGGCTACGGAATGTCATCGAAGATTTTCGTTGCTGCAGTCACTGCCTTTTTCCCGCTGGTCATCAATACAACGGCGGGTTTGGTATCCACTCCGGCGGAGATGTTGGAGTTGGCCTGTGCTCTTAAGGCGAGGCAATTTGATGTGTTCTTAAAGGTCCGGATGCCCTGGGCGCTTCCATACATCGTCAGCGGCATGAAGGTTGCTGTGACGCTTTCCGTTATCGGCGCTGTCGTAGCTGAGTTCGTCGGCTCCGATACTGGGTTGGGCTTCGTTATCCTGAATGCGAGTAGCACGATGAACACTCCGGTAGTTTTCGGAGCGATGGTGCTGCTTTCACTTCTCGGAATGTTATTCTTCTATTCGATTGTCGGATTGGAAAAGCTCCTTTGTCCTTGGTACATGAAGGCGGAACAAGGTAGCGCGCTGCAAATTGCGGGAAGTATGAGTTAGCCACCAGCGCACGAATTGAGAACAACTAACTTTGCAAGTTCGCGGTTGCTCCGAATTCCGGCATATCAGGCAATCTGTCTAACATGGTTTTGTGGCTTTACCGTTGACAGGCTGTGGGGACGATCCTTCCAAATCACGGCCGAGGGGGCAACATGCGGGATAAACCGCGAATAGCAATTGTAGGCGCCGGGCTAGGTGGTTTGACTGCTGCAATCTTATTACAGCGAGAAGATTATCCCGTTCGTATTTATGAACAGGCGGAGAAATTTTCGCGTATTGGAGCGGGCATTCAGCTTAGTCCCAATGTCACGCGTATCATGCGTCATATGGGAGTAGAAGATGCAATGATGCGAACGGGCTTGCGTCCGCTTCAAAAACTGAGTCGCGATTGGAAAACTGGGGAGATTACATACGCGGTCCCATTGGAACAGATGCTCGATCTGTACGGAGCACCCTATTTGATTATGCATCGCGGAGATATGCATGGAATACTTGTATCGGAAGTAAAGCCACAATCCCTTCTTATGAATCGTCGTTTGGTGCACTTAGAGGATAAGCAATCATTCGTTTCACTTTCATTCGCTGACGGCACCAGCGAAGAGGCCGACATTGTGATTGGCGCCGACGGCGTAGAATCCAAAGTGAGAGAAGTTCTTCTTGGCCCGGAGCCGCCGACCTATACCGGATACATCGCGTATAGATCGATCTTCCCGCGTCAAAATATTGGCAATTTGCAAATACCAGATAGTTCCAAGTGGTGGGGAGATGACAGACATCTCGTAATCTATTTTCTCACGAACAAACGTGATGAGGTTTATTTTGTTACTGGCGTTCCAGAACCGGAGTGGAAATTTGAGAGCGTTTCGCCGGTTCCCGCTGAATTAAACGAGGTACAGGATGCTTTTGCGGAATTTCATCCTGAGGTCCGTTCAGTTCTAGCAAGCTGTCCGCAAGCGACCAAAACCCCGCTGTTAGAACGAAAACCTTTGCCTCTCTGGAGCCAAGACAGAGTGGTACTTCTGGGAGATGCCTGCCACCCAATGCCTCCGCACATGGGCCAAGGGGCCGGAATGGCAATCGAAGATGCGGTGACGCTCGTGCGCTGCTTTAAGAACGCGCCAAATCACGATCATAAGGCCGCGTTTAAGAAATACGAGGTCAATAGATTTGAACGAACTGCTCGTGTCCAGCGTGAATCCCATAACAACGAATGGATTCGGTATAGCATGGATCACCAGTGGCTCTTTGGATACGACGTCATGACAGCACCATTGATCTAGAAATGGATATGCAAATCGAGTGGGTGTGCACAACAGTGCCGCACACAAACCGGTTCTCACCGATTGAGAAATGACCGGACATCTAAGCCTTTGCGTGAAAATAGCTTCGGCGCGATTTACGGCGGCAGGCCGATTACTACGCTCCTATTACAACTGGCAGCACCCGCAGCAACTTGGGCCGACAGCCGCTATCAGTCGCCTTGAGCTAGATGCAATATACGTTACTTAACGTTTCCCTAGTGTATCCGGTCACTTTTCGTGACCGGAGAATCGGTGATGGCACGCACGCTTGCGAGGCTTCCCGAGGACAGTCGCATCACCGACTACGTCAGCCTGGGTGTGATCACCAAGACATTTTCGCTGGAGCGCGTGCGCGCGGTGCTCGCTTCGACCGGCAACGCCAGCGAGCGCGACCTTCCGCGCATGTGGTCGTCTACTACGCCATTGCCTTGGCGCTGTACATGCAGTCGTCCTACCGCGAGGTCTTGAGGTGCCTGCTCGAAGGGCTGCAGTGGCTGATGGACCCGGCGCTCACGCCGCGGGTGGCCGACCACTCGAGGATCTCGCAGGCACGCACGCGCTTGGGCTGGAGCCGTTGCGACAGTTGAACGATGAAGTGGTCAAGCCCGTCGCAGTGGCTGCCACGCAGGGTGCGTGGTACAGTCAGTGGCGCCTCGTGAGCCTGGACGGCAGCACAATGGATGTCGCCGACGAGCAGGCCAACGATGAAGCGTTTGGCCGCCCCGGTGCAAGTCGCGGCAGCAGTGCCTACCCGCAGTTTCGTTTTGTCTCCTTGGTGCAGAGCGGCACGCATGTGTTGTTCGGCACGCGCATGGCCTCCTATGCCACGGGCGAGAACACCTTGGCCAAGGACGTGCTGAGGGCCTTGGACAGCGGCATGCTGTGCCTGGCCGACCGCGGATTCTTCGGCTACGCGATGTGGCGCCAGGCGCGCGCCACGAAGGCGCAGCTGCTGTGTAAGCGTCCGGCCAGTACCGTCTTGACGCAAATCGTCAGCGCGGTTTTGTCTTCGGCACTGGTGCGTTGATCTCGTCGATGAGTTCTTCGCTGGTCCAGGCGAGAGCGATTGCGGTGTTGAGCCGGTCGAGCAGTTGCGGCACGGTTTCACCGGGTCGGCGCTGCAGCATTGCCAGGCAGCCGAAGTCCTCGTTGGCGATGGCTACACAGTTGATGGGTTCCATGGCACCCAGCGTGATCTGTCCGCCGTGATCGATCAATGCGGCGATATTGCCAGTGGGGGATACGCGGCCGCGTTGGCCGGCGACGCTACGCGGCTTGGCGCTGTGTCGCGACGGGCGCGCTTGCGAGATTCCACGGCAGCAATTCGTCGATGCGGTTGATCGGGTGCTCGGCGATGCGCTCGAGAACTGCGCGCAGATAGGCTTCCGGGTCCACGCCGTTCAGCTTGGCACTGCCGATCAGGCTGTAGAACGCGGCAGCACGATCACCACCGGTGTCGGAGCCGGCAAACAGATAATTCTTCCGCCCGATCGCCACCGCGCGCAAGCTCCGCTCGGCCGCGTTGTTGTCGATCTCGATACCGCCGTCGTCGCGGTAGCGCGTCAATGCCGTCCAGCGCGTGAGCGCATAACGGATCGCCACCGCCAGTTCGGATTTCTTCGACACCGTGTCCAACGTGGTGTGCAACCAGTCGTGCAAGCCATTGAGCAATGGTCCGGCACGCGCCTGGCGCACCGCCTTACGCTGATCCGGCGGTCGGCCGCGAATCTCGGCTTCGATCGCATACAGCGCACCGATGCGGCTGAGCGCTGCCGTCGCAATTGGTGAACTGTTGGCGACCTGGATGTCGTAGAACTTGCGGCGCACGTGCGCCCAGCAGGCCGCCTCAACCACATCGCCACGCGCATAGAGTTGGTCGAAGCCCGCATAGCCGTCGGCCTGCGAGATATTGTCAAGAGTTGTGTATGGTGATGTGATCAGGCGGCGATTTTCTGACGGTCCTTCTTCGGTACTTCGACTCCGTTTCGGAACTGAACTCCGGTAATAACCTTC
>Ga0075522_10002111_pt1 | contig 14874 bp, 16 predicted proteins | sample NGEPerA_FD_74796 | JGI IMG/M metagenome (GOLD analysis project Ga0075522, IMG submission 74796) | Arctic peat soil microbial communities from the Barrow Environmental Observatory site, Barrow, Alaska, USA - NGEE PermafrostL2-A | ecosystem: Environmental > Terrestrial > Soil > Wetlands > Peat ... | reverse complement strand
TTGCCGCAGGCGCCGCAGCAATTCAAGCAGCTGCTGATGGTCGCCGGCTTCGACCGTTATTTCCAGATCGCGCCGTGCTTTCGCGACGAAGCCTCGCGCGCCGACCGCAGCCCCGGCGAGTTCTATCAGCTCGATTTCGAGATGTCGTTCGTAACGCAGGACGACGTCTTCGCCGCGATCGAGCCCGTGCTGGCCGGAATTTTCGAGGAGTTCGGCAAGGACAAGAAAGTCACCAAGCCGCCTTTCCCGCGCATCGCCTATGACGAGGCGTTATTGAAATATGGGACGGATAAGCCCGATCTGCGCAATCCGCTGATCGTCGTCGATGCGCCCGAAGTGTTCGGCGGCTCCGGCTTCAAAATTTTCGCCGGTGCCATCGAGAAGGGCGGCACGGTGCGCGCCATTCGCGCGCCCGGCACGGCGCAGCAGCCGCGCAGCTTCTTCGACAAGCTCAACGATTGGGCACGCGCCGAAGGGGCCGCCGGCCTGGGCTACATCATCTTCGCCGAGGGCGAGGCGAAGGGGCCCATCGCCAAGTTCCTCGACGCGCCGCGCCTCGACAAGCTCAAGGCGCTCACCGGCGCGGGCGATGGCGACGCGGTGTTCTTCGTCTGCGACAAGCCTGCCGCCGCGGCTAAATTCGCTGGCCTGGTGCGCACCAAGCTGGGCCACGAGCTCGGCCTCATCGTCAAAGGCGAGTTCCGCTTCTGCTGGATCGTCGATTTCCCGATGTACGAGCGCAACGAGGAGACCGGCAAGATCGAGTTCTCGCACAACCCCTTCTCCATGCCGCAAGGCGGGCTCGAGGCGCTCAACAGCCGGGATCCGCTCTCCCTTAAGGCCTTCCAGTACGACATCGTTTGCAACGGCGTCGAGCTGAGCTCGGGCGCGATCCGCAACCACCGCCCCGACATCATGTACAAGGCCTTCGCCATCGCCGGTTATTCGGCGGCCGAGGTCGAGGCCCGGTTCGGCGGCATGCTCAACGCCTTCAAATACGGCGCGCCGCCGCATGGCGGCTCGGCGCCCGGCATCGACCGGATCGTCATGCTGCTGGCCGATACGCCCAATATCCGCGAAGTGGTCGCCTTTCCGATGAACCAGCAGGCCGAGGATCTGTTGATGCAGGCGCCGGCGCCGGTCCCGCCCGAGCGGCTCAAGGAACTGCACATCCGCGTCGTCCCGCCGCCGGAAAAAGATCCCAAGCCCAAGCAAGGCTGAGACGCGCGCCCTCGATTGGAGGGATAGGCTGCCTCGTGCTAGCCTATAGACAGGAACCGGGCCGCTGGCCTGGCCAAGTTGGAACCGCAGTGAGCGCGCATCTCCTCATGCATAAGCCAGGATCGCGGCCGCGCCGCGTGCTTGGCCTTGTCGGCGCGCTGGCGCTGCTCGCGGCACCGGCGCTGGCCACAGACGCCGATGTGCAGCCGCATCAGGCGCTCTACAGCCTCAGTCTCGACTCCGCCAAATCGGCGAGCGGCGTGGTCGGCGCCACCGGCGCCATGTTCTACAAATGGGGCGAAACCTGCGATGGCTGGACCATCGAGCAGCGCTTTCGCCTGCGCATTTCCTACACGGAAGAGGACGGCGCCGATATCAGCTCCAATCTCGTGACCTTCGAGTCGAAGGATGGGCTGCGCTACCGCTTCAACGAGCGGCGCACGCGCAACGGCGAGGCCGACGAAGAGTTGCATGGCGAGGCGCATCTCGACGGCCCCGGCAAGGGCGGCGTCGCCGAATTCACCAAGCCCGAAGCCTCAACCATCGTGCTGAGCCCCGGCACGGTCTTTCCGACGGCGCATACCCTGGCCCTGATCGCCGCCGCCAAATCCGGCGAGCAGTTCGTTTCGCGCAATGTCTTCGACGGCGCCTCGGTCGAGAACGCGGGCCTGATCTCGGCCGTGATCGGGCCTCCGCTCAAGCCGGCCGGCGACAAAGCGCTAAAGCCGCTGAACTCGCCCTTGCTGCAGCGGCCCTCCTGGCAAATGCGGCTCGCCTTCTTTCCGGCGGACGACACGAATGGCGACCAGACCGAGCCCGATTACGAATTGAGCATGCGGCTGCTGGATAACGGCATCTCGCAGGACATGAAGCTCGATTACAGCGACTATGTAATTCGCGCCAAGTTGGACGAGATCGAGGCGTTGCCCAAGGCGGGGGGCTGCTAGGCCGTCTTCTCGTCCCACAGCCATGCGGCGCCGCGCACACCGCTCGAATCGCCCCAGCGCGGCGGCGCCAGGTGTGTCGTCACCCGGTCCGAAAATACATAGGCGCCCCATAGCAGGGGAACATTGCGGTAGAGGCGGGCAATCCGCCCCAGCCCGCCGCCGAGTACGATGATGTCGGGGTCGAGCAGGTTGACCACCGTGGCGAGGCCGCGCGCCAGGCGGTTTTCGTAGCGCGCCAGCACGGCCTCGGCGGCAGCTTCGCCGGCTTCCGCGGCGGCGACGATCGCCGCCGGTGCCCGCGCCGCGCCGTCGTCGCGCGTGAGGCCGGGACCCGAAAGAAAGGTCTCGAGGCAGCCATGCTTGCCGCAATAGCACAGCGCGCCCGGCCGTTCGTCGTCCCCAGGCCAGGGCAACGGCGAATGGCCCCATTCGCCGGCGATGCCGTTCGGCCCGGTCAGCAATCGGCCGTTCGTCACGATGCCGCCGCCGACCCCGGTGCCGAGAATGACGCCGAACATGACCGCGGCGCCCGCGGCGGCGCCGTCGCGCGCTTCCGACAGCGCGAAGCAATTGGCGTCATTGCCGAAGCGCAGTTTGCGGCCGAGTGTGGCTTCGAGATCGCGGTCGAAAGGCTTGCCGATCAGGCAGGTCGAATTCGAGTTCTTGACCAGGCCGGTGGCGGGCGACAGGGCACCGGGCATGGCAATTCCGACGCTGGCGGCAACTGAAAGCTCTGCCTCCAGCCCGAGGACCAGCCGTCGCACGGTCTCCACCAAGCCGGCATAATCGCCGGGCGGCGTGGCCAGGCGGCGGCGGGCGACGACCTCGCCACGGCCGTCCAGCGCGGCCGCCTCGATCTTCGTCCCGCCGATATCCACCCCAATTCGCATGAACCGATTCGCCTAGCGGTCGCAAAACTTACCAAATCTTAAGACAGGTAAACCTATAGATAATAGATAAGGGCCCGCGGCCACGCCAAGCCGCGGGTAGCGCGCAAAAATGGGGGGTGAGGATGTATAATCTTTTTAACTTGTTGTCCCCTAAGATTGGCGCCGTCGGCATTCGCGCCGGCCGAGGCTGGAAACGGGAATTCGACCATGACCGGTAAACGGGTCCTTATCGTCGAGGACAACGACCTCAATATGAAGCTCTTCCACGATCTTCTGGAAGCGCATGGCTATGACATCCTGCAGACCAAGGACGGCTTGGAAGCGCTGAAGCTGGCGCGCGAGCACCGCCCCGATCTGATCCTGATGGATATCCAGCTTCCCGAAGTTTCCGGACTCGAAGTCACCAAGTGGATCAAGGAAGACGACGAACTGCGCGCCATCCCGGTGATCGCGGTGACCGCTTTCGCGATGAAGGGTGACGAAGAAAAGATCCGGGAAGGCGGCTGCGAGGCCTATATCGCGAAGCCGATCTCGGTTGCCAACTTCCTCCAGACTGTCGCCCGCTTCCTCAACTAGAACGGTTCAGCGCATGTCCGCGCGTATCCTGGTCGTCGACGATGTCGAAGTGAACGTCAAGCTGCTCGAAGCAAAGCTTTCGAGCGAATACTTCAACGTCCTCACCGCGAATGACGGACAAACGGCCCTGCAAATCGCGCAGGACGAGCGTCCCGACCTCATTCTGCTCGATGTCATGATGCCGCGCATGGACGGCTTCGAGACCTGCAAGCGTCTCAAGGCCGATCCGCGTACCGCCGAAATTCCGGTGGTCATGGTCACCGCGCTGACCGAAACCGCCGATCGCGTGCGCGGCCTCGAGGCCGGCGCCGACGACTTCCTCAGCAAGCCGGTCAACGATGTCGCGCTCTTCGCGCGTGTCCGCTCGCTCGTGCGACTCCGTCGCATGATGGACGAGTGGCGCCACCGCGAAGCAGTCTACGGCCAGTTCAACGCGCTCTTCGAGAAAGAGCAGCCGGTCGAGGACAAGGGCCCGGCGCGTATTCTGCTCTGGGAAGAGAATGCCTTCGCCGGCGCGCGCATCGCGGAGATGCTGGCGCCGATCGCCACCGAGACCATCCGCCCGACGACGCCGGAAGAATTGATCCAGAGCTGCGATCCGTCGATCGAGCTCGTCATCCTCAGCCTCGCCGGCAAGCTCGACGCGCTGCGCCTCGTGTCGCAACTGCGCGCCCAGGAATCCTCGCGCCTCGTGCCGATCCTGCTCGTCGCGGATCCGTCCGAGTTGCAGCGGCTGGCCAAGGGGCTTGACCTCGGCGCCACCGACTATCTGCTGCGCCCGCTCGATCGCAACGAACTCACCGCGCGCGCCCGCACCAGCATCCGCCGCAAGCGCCTCCAGGATCGCCTGCAGGAGAACTACCAGAAGAGCCTCTCCCTGGCGCTCACCGATGGCCTCACCGGGCTCTACAATCGCCGCTACCTGTCGGCTCATCTCGAAAGCCTGCTGCCGCACGTCGCCGAAGGCGCGGTGGGCCCGGCGCTGGTCATGTTCGACATCGATCTCTTCAAGCGGGTCAACGACAGCTACGGCCACGCCGCCGGCGATGCGGTTCTACGCGAGATTTCGGCCCGCGTCGGCCGCAACGTGCGCGCCTTCGACTTGGTGGCGCGCTATGGCGGCGAGGAATTCGTCGTCGTGCTGCCCGAGACGACGCTCGCCGTGGCCGTCGTAGTGGCCGAGCGCCTCCGCGCCACCATTGCCGAGAAGCCGATCATGGTCGGCGACCCCGCCATCGAACTCGACATTTCGATCAGCGTCGGCGTCTCCGTCACCCGCGACGCAACCGAAACGGCCGCTTCGCTCATGCGGCGTGCCGACGAGGCGCTCTATGCCGCGAAGGCGCATGGCCGCAACTGCGTGATGACCTTCCCGGCCGATGCCGTGATGGCCAACGGCGCCGCCGCCTAGCATCCGTCGCGCGCCCCACGAAAAAGCCGCCCATGAGGCGGCTTTTTTATGTGCCGAAATTCGCTGCCGGCCTACTTGATCTTGCTTTCCTTGAAGACGACGTGCTTCCTGGCGACCGGGTCGTATTTCTTGAGTGCGAGCTTCTCGGTCTTGACGCCGCGCGGGTTCTTTTTGGTGACGTAATAGAACCCGGTGTCAGCGCTGCTGACGAGCTTGATGAGGAGTGCGCCGCCCTTGGCCATGGTGCTATTCCGCGAAATGATTGAGTTGGCGGGACAATAGCCGGCTTTCCAGGGGTGTCAAGGGCGCCGCTCGGCTATTTCAGCGACGACAGATACGCGATCGCCGCTTGGCGGTCTTCCGGCTTTTTCAGGCCGAGGAAGATCATCTTGTTGTTGGGGACGAAACCCTTGGGATCGGCGAGGTATTTATCGATGTTCTCGGGCGTCCAGACGATGCCCGCGTTCTTCATCGCCTCCGAATAGGTGAAGCCCGGCGCCGTGCCGGATTTCCGGCCGACGACGCCGAAGAGCGACGGGCCGATCTTGTTCATGCCCGCCTCGGCGGTATGGCAGACGAAGCAATTGGCGCGAAACAGCTTGGCGCCGTTCTGTACGGCGTCCTGCGCCGCCGCCACGCCCGGCAGCAACAGCGCCCCGAGCGCGACGACGATGCATGATACGCCGGACTTCCCCGCCATCCGTTTCTCCCTCTTAACCCTTCTCGGCATCCCCCTGCCGCGCCGGCGCTGCGTCGGCAAAGGCGGGAATCGCCATGCAGGTGTCGTAGATTTTCACGATCCGCGAATAGGGCGCCAGATCGAGCTTGAACATGCGTGCCGGCGTGACCTGGGTCACCAGGCAGATATCCGCCACCGTGGGCGCCGCGCCGTGACAGAACGTGCCGCTTTCCTTGTGCTCGCCGAGAAGACTCTCCATCGATTCAAGGCCGAGCTTCAGCCAATGCTGAATCCAGGCGAGTTTCTGCGCCTCGGACAACTTGAGCGTGTTGCTGAGGTAATTCCGGATGCGCGGCACGATCAGCGGGTGCGCATCCGCGACGTTGATGAGCGCGAAGCCGCGCACCCAGGCGCGCGCCGCGGCGCCTTGCGGCAGGATCGGCGGCTGCGGATATTTCTCCTCGAGATATTCGAGAATGGCGAAGGACTGGAAGAGCTTGAGATCGCCGTCGAACAGCGTCGGCACGACCGCCTGCGGGTTGATCTTCTTGTAGGCTTCCTGGTGCTGGTCGCCATGCTCGAGATGGAGGAAGGTGTCCTCGCGCTTGAGGCCCTTGATGTTGAGCGCGATGCGGACGCGATAGCTCGCCTGCGAGCGGAAATAGGTGAAGAGCTTCATGGTCATGGTTTCCTCCCCGGTTGCGGCAAGGTTCGCATGCGTATGCCGTTTCCCGCAACCGGCCGGCTGTGTAGCATCGCGGCAATGTGAACGGAGGCGCCCATGGGGCTATTCGATCTGACCGGCAAGACCGCGCTGGTCACCGGCTCGTCGCGCGGCATCGGGCGGGCGATTGCCGAGGAGATGGCGCGGGCAGGGGCCCGTGTCGTGATTTCGAGCCGCAAGCAGGCCGCCTGCGATGAGGTCGCAGCGGCGATCCAGCAAGCGGGCGGCAAGGCGATCGCCGTCGCCTGCAATATCGGCGACAAGGATCAGGTGAATGCGCTGGTCGACCGGGCGCGCGCCGAATTCGGCAAGATCGACGTGCTGGTGCTCAACGCCGCGATCAACCCGGCCTTCGGGCCGCTGGCCGATGTGGCGGACGACGCCCTCGACAAGGTCATGGCCGTCAACGTCAAGAGCCAGCTCTGGTTCTGCTCGCTCGTGCTGCCCGAGATGGCGGCGCGCGGCGACGGCGCCGTGATATTCATCGGCAGCATCGGCGCCCTGCGGGGCTCGCCCAATCTCGGCGCCTATGCGATGTCGAAGGCGGCGGTGATGCAGATGGTGCGCAGCCTCGCCAACGAATGGGGCAAGCACAACATCCGCATCAACGCCATCGCGCCCGGATTGATCCGCACCGATTTCTCGAAGGCGCTGACGGACAATAAGGAGGTGCTGGCCAAGCGCCTCGCGGCCACGCCGCTCGGGCGTCTCGGCGAGCCGGCGGACATCGCCGGCGTTGCGGTCATGCTCGCGGGCGCCGCCGGCCGGTTCATCACCGGCCAGTCGATCGTGGTCGATGGCGGCGCCGTGGTCGCCGGCTAGGCTTTAGGCGGCGAGGCGTGCCTTTTCGTAATCGAAGGCGACCGGCTCGCCCGCGCCGGCAAGCAGTTCCTGCAGGCGCTGCGGCGCGAGCGGATAGCCGAATTGCGAGTTGCGCATCACGATGCGCAGGCGAAGCTGGGCAACCGACATCTCCTCGAGCAGGCGCCAATCCGCCGGCGACATCCGGTCGCCGTCGAGCCCGACGACGCCCTTCAGCATATGGCCGAACTCGTCGTCATAGACCTTGGCACAGGCCTCGGCGATCAAGGCGTTGGCGCGGCCGTGCCTGCCGCCGGTCTGGTTCTTCAGCTTCATGCCTTCCGAGAACAGCGTGCAATAGCCGCCCTCGGTGAAATTGGTGGCGCGCTGGCCGAGCTTCGGCAGCTCGCGGCGATGCTTGAAGCGCAGCTCGCTCAATTCGCGGTCTTCCTTCCAGGCGAGCTTGACCATCTGCGGCGTCAGCTTCGGCTCGCCCGGCAGTGCCAGCGCGTCATAGGCGTCGGCGAAGGCGCAGTAATGCGCGAACTCGGCCCGCAGTCCCTCGGCGATGGCGAGAACCTCGTGACGGTCCATCTCGGTGTCGATCTTCGGGAAGGCGGCGATCAATTCCTCGGCCGGGCCGAGAAAGATGCCCTTGTCGGCGGGCGCCAGGCCCGAGCCCCAGACTTCCTTGGAACATTGATAGGCGAGCCATTGACGATCGGTCTCACGCGTGCGCTGGTCGCTGTTCCAATAGGTCCGGAACACTTCGGCCTCGCCCGCCCAATAGGGCGCGGCGGCGTCGATGAGCTTTTTCAAGGGTGCGCTGACGGTCATGGTTTTCTCCCTTCCCTAGGATAAAGCATCACGGGGTCGAGGGTGAAGAGAGCAAGCTTTTCGGCGGGTTTTGGCCTTGCTGCGCGGTGGTCGCGAATGCATCATGACCCGATAAGCAATAACAGAGGGGAAATTGCCATGAAAACCAAGTTGTTTTTCCTCGCCTTGGGCGCGCTGGGCGCCTTGGGTGTTGCGCCGTCGCGCGCCGCCGAACCCTACGATATCCAAGTCATGTTGCCCTTGACCGGCGGCGCGGCCTTCCTCGGCCAAGGCGAAAAGATCTCGCTCGGCATCGCGGAGAAGGCGGTCAACGCATCGGGCGGCATCCGCGGCCGCCCAGTTCATTTCGTCATTCAGGACGACCAGACCTCGCCCCAGCTGGGCGTGCAGCTTGCCAACGAGATTCTGGCGCAGAAGCCCGTCGTGATGATGGGATCGTCTCTGGTTGCGATCTGTCGCGCGATCGATCCGCTGATGAAGAGCGGTCCGGTCGATTATTGCCTGTCGCCCGGCATCCATCCCGAAGCGGGCAGCTATGTCTTCACCGCCAGCGTGTCGACACTCGATCTCGCCACTTCCCTGATCCGCTATTACCGGTTGAAGGGCTGGACGAAGATCGGCCTCGTCTTCAGCACCGACGCCACCGGCCAGGATGCGGAGAATGGCATCAAATCGGTTTTGGCCTTGCCTGAGAACCAGGGAATGACCGTGGCCGACACCGCGCATTTCAACACCACGGATGTCAGCGTCGCGGCACAGATGGCCGAGATCAAGGCATCAGGCGCCCAAGCCATGATCGCGTGGAGCACCGGCGCGCCGATCGCCACCATCTTTCGCGGCATTCAGCAGGTCGGGCTCGACATCCCGGTCGGCACCACCGACGGCAACATGACGTATGCGCAGATGACGCAGTATAAGGATTTCCTGCCCAAGCAGCTTTACATCCCCGCCGCGCAATGGATCGTCACCGATCCCAAGCTGTTGTCGCCGGCGGTCGCTGAGAAGCACAAGGTCTTCTACAAATTCTTTCATGATGCCGGCGTCAGGCCCGATATCCCCTCCGAACTTGCCTGGGACGCCGCAATGATCGTCGTCGATACGCTCAAGAAACTCGGGCCTAATGCCACGGCACAGCAGATTCGCGAGCATATCGCTAATCTGAAGGACTTCGCCGGCGTCAACGGCGTTTACGATTTCGCCAAGACGCCGCAGCGCGGTCTCGATGTCACCGACTCGGTCGTGACGCGCTGGTCGCCGCAGATGGACACCTGGGAGGTCGTCAGCAAGCCGGCCGGCGCCCCGCTCAAGTGAGGTGGGTGGACGGTCCCAGCCGGTGACATGAACCTCGCCATCCAGATTGTCATCGGCGGGCTGTTGCAGGGTGCGGTCTTCGCGGTCATTGCGCTGGGATTCTCGCTCGTCTTTCGTGTGACCGGAGTCATCAACCTGTCCCAGGGCGCGTTCTGCGTCCTGGGCGCGTTGCTGATGTACACGCTGCAGGTGAGCTGGGGCCTGCCGGTGATGATTGCCGCGGTGGGCGCGTCGCTCGGCACGGCGCTGTTCGGCCTGGCGCTGGGTGCCGGGACGTTCGTTCCGGCGCTCTCGCGCCTGCCGACGAGCTCCATGCTGGTGCTGACCGCCGGGCTCCTGACATTGATCGAAGGGGTGTTGCTGGTCGGCTGGAGCAGCCAGCCCTATGCCCTGCCGCCCTTCTCGGGCGAGGCACCGGTGGTGCTGTGGGACATCCGCGTCGCGACGCAGGGCTTCTGGATCGCCGGCATCGCCACCTGCATCATCGGTTCGCTGTGGTTCCTGGTCCAACGCACCACGCTCGGGATGGCGCTCCGCGCCTGCGCCGAGAACCGTATGGCGGCGCGTCTCATGGGCATCGACGTTCCGCGCATGACGCTGCTGAGCTTCGGTCTTGCCGCGCTCATCGCCGCCATCAGCGGCATCGCCGTGGCCCCGATCACCTCGCTTGAATTCGACACCGGCCGCTTCTTCACCAATTTCGGCTTTATCGCGGTCGCGATAGGCGGCATGGGAAGCTTCATCGGCTCGGTCGCGGGCGGCCTGTTCTTGGGCGTGACCGAGCAATTGGCGGCCGGCTACGTCTCCTCGCTCTTCGCCAATGCGCTGGCGCTGCTGGTGCTGCTGGCTGTGCTGCTATGGCGGCCGAGCGGACTCTTCGCCAGCGGACCGGTGCGGCGCACCGACGTGCGCGATGAGCAACGCATCTACCGCGCCATCGTTCGCATCGAGGGACGGGGCGGCGTGCTGTTCGCGGCGTTGGCCGTCGTGTTGCTACTTGCGCTGCCCTTCATCTTTCCGAGCCGCAGCATCCTGAACTCCCTGGTGATCACGGGGATTCTCTATATCGCGGTTCTCGGGCTCGACGTTCTGATGGGCTATGCCGGGCAGGTGAGCCTCGGCCAGGCCGGCTTCATGGCGATCGGCGGCTATACCGCTTCGATCCTCGCCGTCACCTATGGCGTGTCGCCGCTCTGGGGCACGCTTGCCGGCATCGCCCTCTCGGTTCTGTCAGCGCTGGCGTTGTCCTTCGTGACTTTGCGCCTGCGCGGCCATTACCTGGCCCTTGCCACGCTCGCCTTCGGCCTCCTGATCGATTCCTTGACCGTTGGCATGGTCGACACAACGGGCGGCCCGTCGGGCCTCGCCGGCATCCCCGCCTTCGCCATCGCGGGCATCGCCTTCGCAACGCCCTTCGCGATGTACTACCTGGTCGCCGGCATCATCGTCGTGCTGGTGCTGATGCTGCAGGGCGGCATGCGCACGGGATTCGGCCGCGCCCTCAAGGCCGTGCGCACCGACCAAACGGCGGCGGCCGCACTCGGCGTCAATGTCGTGCGCCACAAGCTCGCCGCCTTCCTCATCAGCGCCGCGCTCGGCTCGCTTTCGGGCAGCCTCTATGCCTTCTATTTCCATTTCCTGTCGCCCGAGATGGTGGGCGCGCCGCGTTCGTTTGAGATGATCGCCATGCTGGTGGCGGGCGGCGAGGGGACGCTGATCGGGCCGATCCTCGGCGTGGCGCTGCTGACCCTGCTGCCGACCGTGTTCCAGCCCTTTGCTCTCTACAAGACCTTCGCCGAGGGCGCGCTCCTGGTGATGTGCTTCCTGTGGTTGCCCGAGGGCATCTTCGGGGCCTTGGCGACCGGCGTCCGCCGGCTCGTCCGCCGGGCGCCCGTTGCCATGCCGGAAAGGGCGAGGCTATGACCGAAGCGGCGCTCGCTATCGTGGGCCTCTCCAAGGCCTTCGGCGGCGTGAAGGCGATCGACGATGTGAGCCTGACCGTGCCACAGGGCAGCCTCACCGCCGTGATCGGGCCCAACGGCGCCGGCAAGACGACGCTGTTCAATCTCGTCACCAACCTCTACGCCCCCGATTCCGGTACGGTCGCGTTCCATGGCGTATCGCTGGTGGGCTGCCAACCGGCCAAGATCGCGGCCATGGGGCTCATCCGAACCTTCCAGGCCGCGCGCATCTTTCCCGGCATGACCGCGCGCGAGAACGCGCTGGCCGGCGCGCATCTTCATTTACGCGCTGCCGCCTGGCGGCACATGCTGTGGTTCGGCGGCGCCCGGCGGGAGGAATACGACCTTGTAGTCAAGGCCGACGCGCTGTTGGAGCTGGTGGGTCTTGCGTCCTTCCGCGATGCGGCGGCGACCGAGCTGCCGATGGGCGCACAGAAGCTCCTGGAAGTGGTGCGCGCGCTGATGGCCGAGCCAAAACTGCTGCTCTTGGATGAACCCGCCGCGGGTCTGAACGACGCCGAGACGGGCGATCTCGCCGAACTGCTCCGTGCGGTGCGCGACAGCGGCATTACCGTCATCGTGGTCGAACACAACATGTCGCTGGTCATGGGCGTTGCCGACCAAGTGGTTGTCTTGGATGCCGGCGCGATTGTCGCCTCCGGCGCGCCCAAGCAGATCCAGCAGGACAAGCGCGTCATCGCCGCCTATGTCGGGGCCGAGGAGGCGTGATGCTGGAGCTGAAGGGCGTCGCCACCGGCTATGAGGTTGCCGACGTCATCCACGGCATCGACCTGACCGTGGCGCCCGGCGAGATCGTGGCGCTCGTCGGCGCCAACGGCGCCGGCAAGTCGACGCTCGTCAAGGCCATCGCCGGCATCCTGGCGTTGCGTGCGGGTGAGATCGCGCTCGACGGCAAGCGCATCGATCGCCTGAGCCCGCGCGCCCGCGTTTTGGCCGGCATCGCCCTGGTGCCGGAGGGCCGCCAGGTCTTCGGCGGGCTGTCGGTGCTCGAAAACTTGCGCCTCGGCGCCTATGCGCGGCGCCGGGAGATGGGCGAGGCCAAGATGAAGACGCGTATCGACCAGGCGGGCAGCCGGTTTCCCATCCTGCGTCAGCGGCTCAACGAGCCGGCCGCCAATCTCTCGGGCGGACAGCAGCAGATGCTGGCGATCGCGCGCGGCCTGATGGCCGAGCCGAAGATCCTGGTGCTCGACGAGCCATCGCTCGGCTTGGCGCCGGTGCTGGTGACGGAGATTTTCCGGCTCATCGCCTCCTTGCGCGCCGAGGGTCGCGCGATCCTGCTCTCCGAGCAGAACGCCAAGCTGTCGCTCGCGATCGCCGACCGCGCCTACGTCATCGAGAACGGCCGCGTCACCTTGTCCGGCACCGGCAGGGAACTCCTGAATAATCCCGAAGTGGCCGAGCGCTATCTCGGAATCGGCAAGGCGGTCAGCGTCGCCGATGCGCCGCGCCACGCGCAGATGGTCAAGCGGCTGAAGGAGATTTTCGCGGGATAACTACTCCGCTGCCTTACTGTTGCACGCTTAAGCCGTTTCAGCGCCTGGTCGATCGTTGCGCGTCATTCGCTTCCCTTCGCATTACCGAGGCGGCGAGGCCGCGCGCGAAAAGCGCGCCGACTTCGCCGAAGCCGATGAGTGCGATGCGGCTGGAATTGCGCTTATCCATGGCGTTCCGGTATCAGCAAAATCGGTCGCGGCCGGGATGTCAATCGATGCTAGGCTCGCGCGCCGAAAAAGGAGAGGTTCGATGCGCCAGGAAATCAAGGGCGAGGGCACCGGCGAGGCCATCAGCCACTATGCCGACGCCGTACGATTCGGCGATCTTCTGTTCATCTCCGGTGTCATGCCTTGCGATGAATCAGGCAAGGTCGTCAGCGATGACGTGGTCGTCCAGGTGCGTCAGGTGTTCAGGCACATCGGCGCGATCCTGAAGGCTGCCGGCGGCAGCTTCGCCGACGTGCTCAAGGTCACGGTCTATCTCACCGACGTTGCCGATCGGCCCAAGATCAATCCGGTGCGCCAGGAGGTCTTCGGCAAGACCAAGCCGGCGAGCACGCTGATCGGCGTCAGGCAATTGGCGTTGCCCGGCATGAAGGTCGAGATCGACGCCGTCGCGGGATTGCCGTCGCGCTCGTGAAGATCGTCCATCTCATCACCGGGCTGGAGCGCGGCGGCGCCGAAGCGGTGCTGGCCCGGCTGCTCACGCACACGGATCGCGGCCGCTTTCCGTCGCTGGTGGTGTCGATGACCGATCTGGGCAGCCATGGCGCGGGCTTGCGCGCCGCCGGCATTCCGGTCGAAACGCTCGGCATGCGGCGCGGCCGCCCTTCCGTCGGGGGACTGGTACGGCTCATCGGATTGTTGCGCCGCGAGCGGCCGGCGCTGTTGCTGACCTGGCTCTATCACGCCGATCTCGCCGGATTGATCGCCACGCGGTTCGTGCCGGGGATTCCGCTGGTGTGGAATTTGCGCTGCTCGGCGATGGATCTGCCGCAATATTCGCGGCAGGTGACGCTGGTCCGCCGCATGCTTGCGGGCCTGTCGCGGATGCCGGCGGCGGTCGCGGCAAACAGCGAGGCGGGCCGCGCCTATCATCAAGGGCTCGGCTATGCGCCGCGCCGCTGGGTGTCGCTGCCCAATGGATTCGACACCGAATTGTTCCGGCCCGACGATGGCAAGCGCGCGGCCTGTCGCCGGCAATTGGGCGTGGCCGACGCGGCGCCGCTGATCGGCATGGTGGCGCGGGCCGATCCGATGAAGGATCACGCGACCTTCTTCGCCGCCGCGACCCGCATCGCCGCCGCATTGCCGGAAGCGCGGTTTTTGCTGGTCGGCTCGGGCACCGACAGCCTCGTGGCGCCGCCGGCGCTTGCCGGCAGGCTTCGGGCCTTGGGCGAGCGCGACGACATTCCGGGAATTCTATCGGCGCTCGATCTCGCCATGCTGACGTCTTTCGGCGAGGGCTTTCCCAATGTCGTCGGCGAGGCGATGGCGTCGGGCGTGCCGGTTGTCGCGACCGATGTCGGCGACACGGCAGCGATCGTCGGCGCCACCGGCGCGGTGGCGCCCGTAGGCGACGCTGCTGGGTTGGCCGCAGCGGCGGTCAGGCTGCTGACGGAAGACGAAAATGCCCGGCGCGCCCGAAGCGTCGCCGCGCGCCGGCGCATTGTCGAAAATTATTCGATCGCGGCAATGGTCGGGCGCTACGCGGTGCTGTACGACGAGCTAGGCCGCGCCTGACAGGATGCGCCGTACCAGCGCATCGAGATCGCCGCCGGCATAGCGCACGCCGCGAATGCCGGCCGTTTGCGCCGCCGCCAGGTCACGATCCTTGTCGCCGATCAGGAAGCTCGCCGCCCGGTCCACCGGGAAGTCGCGCATCGCCTGCAGGAGCATTCCGGGCGCCGGCTTGCGGCAGTCGCAGGCGATGCGGTATTCGCCTTTGCCTTCGGTCGGATGGTGCGGGCAGACATAGAACGCGTCGATATGCGCGCCG
>Ga0075522_10002109_pt1 | contig 14881 bp, 15 predicted proteins | sample NGEPerA_FD_74796 | JGI IMG/M metagenome (GOLD analysis project Ga0075522, IMG submission 74796) | Arctic peat soil microbial communities from the Barrow Environmental Observatory site, Barrow, Alaska, USA - NGEE PermafrostL2-A | ecosystem: Environmental > Terrestrial > Soil > Wetlands > Peat ... | reverse complement strand
TCAGATAACTGTTCATGGTGATCGCCGCCGCGCCGCCTTCAGGGGGTGAATAATCTTTATCATAAACGCCAACCGCCTTGTTCCAGCCGACGCCGAAGGGATGATCCCGCATCATTTGAACCGCTCCGCGCCATGCGGACACCCGGTGTTGCGCGGAGGGCCTGCCGAAATCCATCCGCTTCAAATACCACGGAGCCGTGTCCGGCGTGGCATTCCAGAAAAAGAACACGATTGCCGCCGCAACAACAATTCCCGGCAAAACCAGCCGCCATTTGAACCTGCCATGCGCCTTTGCCAAGTATAGCAGACCAACCGCCGTCCCCGCCCACGCACCCCGGCTGTAACTGAAAAACAAACCCACCGCCATCATCCCGGCTGCAATCAGAAGAATTGCCGATTGCCAATTGCCAATTGCCGATTTTATCGCCGCAAAAGAGCGCAAAGTCCGCAATAGATTCCATTTCCGCCTCACTTCATTCTGACCTCCGACTTCTGACTTCTGAATTCCGAATGGCTTCCGCTTTTCAATTTCAGTTTTCAGCTTTTCAGTTTTCAGCTTTTCCGCCAAAAGCCCGATTGCGAGCACCACCCCCGCCCCCATCAACATTCCGTAAATGTTTGGATTATCCCATAGCCCCGTCCAGCGCACTCCCGCAGGATAAAAACGATTTGACACTTCCAGATGCCACCACGACCCGAAGGCAAGCAGCAAAATTAAACCAATCAGGAAAGTGACGAGTGACGAGTGACGAGTGACAATTTCTGGAGTGGTGTTTCCGACTTCTGACTTCCGACTTCTGACTTCTTTCTCCACCCCGTCTTCCATATTCCATCTTCCATCTGTTTTCAGCAGGAACTGCGTCCCCCTGCCCAGTGTTATGCCGCCGAGGAAGACCACTGCGTTTGCTGACCGAAAAGAGAACTCATAATGGGTGGCATACATGGCCGCTGCGATTAAAAGCAAGCCGGCCAACGGAATGTCTTTCAGGCCGAATGTAAGGGCAATGAAACAGGCGCACCAGATGGTAATGCAACTAAAAAATATCCATTGAGTATCGGATCGCGTGAAAAGCACTTCGACAATGGATAAAATCGTGCCGGTTTTGCCATGATAACGCAACGCATACCCGAACAGGCACAACCCAACCATGATGAACAACAGCGCGGTTTTTAATCCCCCGATGAATTTACAATTGGTTGGTATGTCCATGCATTGCACCAAAGCACAGGATTTACTCCGAAACCAGCTTAAAATTCGACAGAGCAATAGGATTGGTCATCAACTGTGCCGTTTCTTGCCGAACCCAGCCATTTTCATCCTTCAAAAGTGATTCAAGCGCGGTTTTTGCCCGCTCATCTTTTTGGGCAACACTTGCAAGTTGAATCGCTCCGTTCAAGCGCATCGAAGGTGTCGGCGACTTTAAGCACACCATCCCATACTCATATCCGGCTTGGGGCAATGGCGGCAGGTTATCTGCATTTCGCTTCCGCTCAATGGAATTTAACAATGTCGCCGCAAAAGCGCCCGTGTTCTTGCTTGTCAATTTTGACATCAATTTTGGTGCCAACTCTGCATTGGTAATGCCAATGCGCGTTAATGCCATCATTGCTGCGCACTGAACACTGGGGCTGCTATCGTCCAATGCTTGGATAAGATTTGGAATCGCGTCTTTCGCCGACACTCCTAATTTACCCAATGCCAAGGCCGCCATGCATCTATCAGTGAGGGCCGAAGATTTAAGCCCGTCTTTGAGTGCCGGCAAAGCACCTGCGCCTATGTGTTGCAAGGCATTCAATGCAGCGTCTTGATTTAACCTCAATTCCTGAAACCACATGGTGGCGGATTTCCCCCCATAAGTTGGCTCCCGGCGAATGACGACCGTAAAGAAAATCACGGCCGGCACGCACAAGAAAATAATCGCGTTCAAAATTCTCTTTTTCATTGGAAATGGTTGGTGTTGGATGAAATCGCAGTTCCTAGATATTTGGCCAGAGATTCAATTTGTGATTCTGTCAGCGGGCCGCCATACGCCGTGGCAAAGGCGGGCATGAGCGAATTTATTTTTCCCATCGTAATCCATGTTTTCCAGAAATCAACGCTCGTCGGCACCTTAAGATGATGCAAATCAGGAACCATCGTGGCGCGGTTTGCGCTTTCGTGACAAACCCCGCAAACCGAATCGTAAAGTTCCTTGCCATATTTGCCTTTTGCGGGCGTGGCGTGACAACTGGCGCAATCGTCCTTGAACACGGCCTGCCGGTCAACCACGGCCATTTGAAAACTACGCGCCCGGTTGGGATCAATCATAGCTTGTGCAGCCGGCAAATCAGAAGTTTGCTTGGCAGCGGGTGCAGTTGCAACGCCATGTCCTTTTGATGCTGCCTGTAAAGTGCGCGATTTATTGGTTGTGGACGCAGCGGACATAATTGGCGGCAAGATGGCGATTTTAACGGAAAGAACTTTGGAACCCTTGTCGGTGCTTACAGTCACGGATTTGAAAAGGGTTCCGATTTTACCGGCCAGATTTACGGTTATACCAATTTGACCATTGGTGCCGGGTGCAATAATCCAGGGCAATGGCGGCAATTGCGCCGTTGTGCAGCCACAGGATGTATGCACGTTGGTAATCATGATGCTGCTCGATGAAATATTGGTGAAATTAAAAGTTAGATGTGCTTCGGCTTCGCCAACTTCTACATTCGTCGCTTTCGTTTCGCTGTCCCAAACGAGATTGCTTCCAAACTGCGCGGTTTGAATGTCAGCCGCTAGCAAACTGGTGCTATAGAGAATGACGCCTAAAAGTCCGCAATAAATAGAATGGTTTTGTTTCATATTTTCCGGACAAAGCAGCTTTAAAACTTTCGTGTTGGTATCGTTTCATCCGATACTGACCGTTTCAAATACTTTTTAACGAGAAACCACCATGAAAAAATGACAATTAAATTAAGCAATGCTAAAATCAAAAAAAGAGTCATATCAGTGCCATCTAATCCAACAAATAATACTGCGTCAACCGGATTTTGGGGATTATAAAAAACTTGGATTTGCGACCCAACCGGATGAACCGCTATGAGTTGTCGAGCCCATTCATATTTCCATGAGTAATTATTATAACGAAAACGTGCGCATTCGAATGACTGGTCATTAACCTTATAAAGATATTTGAAGTCCACGCCATAACTAACTTGAGAAATGGAACCAAATTTAGAGGCGGGACGTATGACTTCATGACTCGCAACCGCGCTGTGAGTGATGAAGCCGGTCGTGTGCGGATAATTTCGAGATTCAAACTGTAGGATTGAGTCATTTACAAAGTGAAAATCCAGAAAAGACAATATAATCGTCCCAAATAAAGCGAGGATTAAGTTCCTTAACAGTGGCTTCCCCCGAATGAGAACCAGCACCGCAAAGAACAAAAATGGAATTAATAGAAAGCAATGATTAGCTGTCACGTTTTAATGCAGACTGATTAACCGGAATATTTTCGTGGATATATTGAATGTTATTTAATAAGCTGGGCCGCAGGATGGGTGTTAAAAAACACCGCAATGTTCTGTATCATCTTGCTTTGATCCTTAAATGTTGAAAGAAGGTAAACTCCATTGGTTTTCACAAAATAAAACGGCATCATGTCACTCGTCCCAGAAACTTTTGTCACCTTCACAAAGGCTACGAATCCATCACCAAAATCGAATCCGAGAACAGCTTGCATACTTGATATGGATGAACCATGAGCCTGCATTTTTGCGGTCATTTCAGCCGTGCTGTAAATTTGATCAAAAAACGATTTTGACGAAGCATTGTAAAGAGCCCTAATTTTTTTCTGATCGCTTCCCTGCCGATAAACCGCCAGTAGTTCCGTTAAAGTTTTCCACGGCGTGCTTTTGTCCGTGATGCCGCTAAAACCTTCAGATGTTGTTTGTATTTGCCCGTCAGTTGCATTTGTAAAAATTTGGCCTGTCAGTGTAAAAATGGCATTAGTTACAATGGTATTAACATTGGTTACAACCTCATAATCGGGCGTGGGTTGGTCTTTAGGTATGGATTGGTAACCTTGCATTTCGGTTGGAATTGCAACCTTTAGTGAAGTTTCAGAAAAGCTCGGGAAACGGTCTTCGGCTGTGGCATAAAACGTAAAAGCCAGTGTGATTATCCAAATGGTATTTAATGTTTTCATTTCAGTGTTTTCCCATAGGAAATATGCTTAAAACCATTGATTTTATTGGTGATTTGAAGATTGACTGGCGCTTTCACCGGCACACTCCGTCCCATAGCGTTCGGATTCGGCAAAAGCCCTTATTTTCGACAGTTTTCACGCATTTCCTGTGGTTTGGCTGTGTTTTCATTTGAAAAGTAATTATATGATCACTTGATTGTAAAATCAATAGGTCAATCACCTCAAAAATTTAAGGTTGGAAGGCAAACCCCACTGGAAAGTGGAATATTCAAACCTATATCTTCCCAACCATCAAATAGAGAAATGTTTCCCTTAAGTGAAATCACCCCGGAACATGCCGTTACGCTGCCAGATAAGCTGCCAGTGTTACTACAACATATTTGACCCGTAACTGTTGAAGCGCACTGAATAGTAAGGGTTACATTTATAAAATCATCACCCACATTTACCCCCAAACCGCCTCCAATTGTAAAAGTTCCACCAACTGACCCACATACTTGACCTTCACCACACTCAGTTTCACCGCTTATGGAAGCATCTAGGGAGGCTTCTGCAGTAAGAACCAAATTCACTGATGCTATATGGGGAATTCCGGCATATGGAAAATTACATGTAATCGAACCTAGATTCCAATTCAGGCTACCGCTTACTTCAATTTTTAGGCCGGGAATATTATCACAACACACGGGAGTTTCATCTATTTCAAATTCAGCTTCAGCATTGGTGCTTATTTGTTTTGACTTACAGAGGTCTGCCTCCCCTGTTACATCTTCGACCGCATCTAATGCGGTTTCAAGTGCCGACGGATTAAATTTGACATACACTGTTACATTAGTATTAAGAACATTCCATGTGACTGGCGACCCGACATTAACCCGCCCCGGACTTGGACAATTGGCGGTATCGCTGCTGGTTACGTTGACGTAGGCCTGCGAACTAAATGACGGCAAATTTGCAGATGTGAATGTGCCCGGTAACGGCGGATCCCATTGAACATTGCCAACAGTATATGTAATATTAGCATAATCGTATGTCGGATTACAATAATCATAGTCCGTTTCCTTTTCCTTTAGGCCAGGCTCATAAATAGGGGGAACTACAGTTGGCCCCGATGGGGCATAGCCAACTGCATTGCAAAAAAGGAGCGGGCTTACTGAAGGCGAATTGGTCACACTTGGGCAAAAAACAAGTTCCCAATCGTATGTGTATGTGTTGCCACAGCCCTCTGACTGGGCCCAACTGGTCTGTGCCAGCAGAAGGATCAAGAAAATTCCGATCATTCCAGCCAATACCATCATCCCCCCATTTATTTTAATCATAGTTTTATTTTTGTTGGTTGTTTTAATTTGTCTCATCAAATTTCATTTTGCTGGCACGGTTGGCGGCGGCGTAAGCTTTCCACCATCTGCAAGAGCTTTGTCCGCAAATCCGTGACGTCGCCCTTGCCGGGCGATTGGAAAAACGGACGTAGATTTGACCCCGACCGGGGAAAATGATTGCTTGCACTATTGCGCGGTTGCGCGGTTCTGTCCCGAACAAGCAATATCAGATGTCTTGGATTTTTTCATCTGCTGCGCCCTGCATTACAACGGAAACCGCCGCCAAAGTCAAGACTTATTTGGAAATATTGTTCAGACAATAAGCCGATGCCATTTCACCAGAAATAAGATACTCCTCGCAGCAGCCTGCGGTTTTTCCTTGCCCAGCGCCACGGCCGCCAAAAGAATGATCGCATCCGTCACTCTGCCAAGACGCTGCATAGCCGATAAAGAACGCAGCAATGGCTATGAGCAGCAGGCCAATCAGCGGCAAATCAGCCCGGCTGAACGTCAGAAACAGAAAAGTGCCGCACCAGACGGCAATACAGGCCAGCAGCATCCAATCCGCCGACAGCAATGCTGTCTGAAACCCGCCAAAAATGCCGCTCTGGGAATGCAGGACAAATCCAAAAAGGCAAAAAGCCACAATTGCCAACGGCAACACGATCTTTATCAATCGAAAAAACATTTTCATAACTTCGCCTTTAGCGCCGTAGGTGCGCCATAGCTGTAGCCTCATCAAAACCAAAAATAAAGCTCCGTCAGGAGCGATATATTTTCGCGCATTCATTTTCAGATTTCCACAAAATCTAGTGGGACAGGCCTCTTGCCTGTCGGGGCGTTTCTTTCCAGACAAACCGGACAGGCTGGAAGCCTGTCCCACGAATCCACTTGCCCACAACGGGACGATAAAGTAAGTTGCCGCCATGAAACGCGAGGACATCATCCGGGACATTCACGGGTTGGACGCGGAACTGGCAGTGCTGGAAGACCAATATGGCCTGCTGTCTGCCGATTTTTATCATTGCTTCCAGGCGGGCGAACTGGAGCAGACGCGCGATTTCATCCGCTGGGCGGGCGTTTATGAAGCCAAACTGGAGCGGGAAGCCAGCTACCGTCAGATGGCCTACGGGCATCTCCGCGAACTGCACCGGCGTTCCGGCGCGGGCGCGCTGACGCTGGAACCGGCGGGCGCATGAGCGCGCCGCTGGACGATATTGCCAGTTACAGCGCGTGGGTTTATTCGCTGGCGGAACGTCATCCTTTCGTGACCCATTCCACTTTGGCGCTTGCGCCCATTGGCGCGACGCTGGCCAGATTGGAAGGGCGCGTTGAATGTCCCGGCGGCCTGCGCGTGGAAGTCTGGGAACTGGTTGATTTTTCAGCGCGGCGGATACGCGCTTACAGCTACGAAGTATATCGCGGCGGAGAAAAAATTTGCTGGTATGATTCGTGGCCGCACCCGGAAATTCCCGCGCTGGCCTCCACTTTTCCGCATCACCGGCATATCTTGCCCGATCTCCGCGACCATCGCGTGCCTGCGCCGGGAATCCGGTTTGACGCGCCCAATCTGGACGCCGTTCTGGCGGATGTCCGCCGTGAATGGCCGGGCTGAATTCAGGATTCATATAATGTGCAAACCCGCTGCTAACGGCCAGCTCCTGATTACGGTTTTACTTCATCATTCTGCATTCTGCCTTCCGCCTTTCGATGCTGCCGCCAGAGCCAGAACAAGGTGGCGTAGCTGCCGAGGAGCAGATATGCCAGAATGATTTTCATGGCCGTGTCAGCGGTTTGCGGCGAAACGTGCAGCGCATCCGTGAGGTTGCCGAGACATGGGCAGCGTTTCTGATAACCAATCCAACCCAAATCAAGGCGATAAGCAACGAATGTTGACGCCAACCAAGCCAAAAGGCTGGTCCTTAATTTAATTCCCTTGCCAAAAAGACAGATGCCTGCAATCACCAATTCAACCAATCCAACCAGCCGAAACACAGTAAGCGTCAGCCGTAGCACCACTGTTCAATGGCAGCATAGATGTCATAGGATTCTGCTATGACATCTATGAATGGCGGCGAGCTGGTCTTGAAAACGGATGGGCTAGGCCGGGTCAAAACGCCGGCGGCGCGACGCGAGAGTTTGCTGGATGAGTTCGAACGCAGTGGACTGAGCGGGGCCAAGTTTGCTGCGCTGGCGGGCATCAAATATCAGACCTTTGCCGCGTGGGCACATCGCCGAAGAAAGCAAAGGGGTGCCGGCGGCCCGGCGAAAGCTCCGGCCCCGCCTGCCGACCCGGTGCGCTGGCTGGAAGCGGTGCTGGAGCCGACGGCAACCAACCCCGGCCACCCGCGCCCGGCGCCGGTGAGCTTGCAGTTGCCTGGCGGTGCGCGCTTGGAGCTGGCCGACCGTCCAGCAGGTGGAGCTGGCCGCCGCCTTGTTGCGGGCACTGGAACATCCCGCCACCCCATGCTGAGTTTTTCCGGCAGTTTGAAAGTGTTCGTCGCCATCGAGCCGTGCGACATGCGCAAGGGTTTCAACGGCCTCCACGCGCTGGTCACGGAGCGGCTCGGGGAAGATCCGCGCGGGGGTGCCTTGTTTGTGTTCACCAATCGGCGGCACACGCGTCTGAAAATACTCTGTTGGGACGGGACGGGGCTCTGGGTGTTAAACAAACGCCTTGAGGCGGGCACTTTTTCCTGGCCGAAAAATCTCGAACCGCAAACCACCAAGCTGAGTTTGACGCCCCAGGCGCTGGCGATGCTGACTGATGGCGTCGATTTGCGCGGCGCAAAAATGCGTCCGTGGTATGAGCGCGAGACCTGAAAATTTCACCGCAAAATCTTTCCCAAAAGTTTGAACCTTTTCGCGGCGGGCGCGTCTGATTTGGCAACTCACGATGGACGCCACGCTCGCCAATCAAATCACCTCGCTGGACGAGGCGCGCGCCCTCATCACGCAACTGCGAGACGATTTTCAACAATCGCTCGCGACCCTGCAGACCGAGAACAAACTGCTCCGCCAAAAACTCGAACTCTTCCTCAAGCGTTACTTCGGCGGGACCAGGAACGAAAGCCTCGACCCCAAACAACTCGAACTATTGTTGGCGGGTCTGTCGGCGCTGACAGTGCCGGCTCCGGTGGTGGAAAAGCCAACGCCGGCACGTGTCACCATCGCCGCGCGTCCGGTGCGCCAGCCTTTGCCCGCGCACCTGGAGACCGAGCGCGTGGTGCTCGAACCGGCGGAAGTGCAGCAACAGCCCGCCGGCTGGCGCAAGCTGGGCGAGGAAGTCACCGAGGAGTTGGACTGGAAACCGGCGAAGTTCATCAAGCGCCTCTACATCCGCCCCAAGTATGCGAATGCCGAACGCATCGTCATCGCGCCGCTGCCCGCCCGTTTGATCGAGAAGGGTCTGCCGGGCGCGGGTCTGCTCACCCAGGTGATCGTCGGCAAATATGAGGATCATCTGCCCCTCTACCGGCAGGAACGGATTTACCGCGAGTGCCACGGCGTGAACCTCTCCCGCCAGACGCTGTGCGGCTGGGTGGCAGCGGCCGCCGATTGGTTGTCGCCGATTTACCGGGAGATGAAAGCCGCCCTGGTCGCCCGGGATTATTTGCAGGCCGACGAAACCCCGATCCGTTACTTGGATCCGGATGTAAAAGGCAAAAGCCAGTCCGGCTGGTTGTGGACTTACAGCCAGCCCCAGGGCGATGTGGTATTCGAGTGGCAGGTGAGCCGCTCGCGCGAAGGACCGCGCGAGTTCCTGAAAAGTTTTCGCGGGAAACTCCAGACCGATGGCTATGGAGTCTATGAATCTTTGGCGCGGGAGCGGGGCGCAGAACTAATCTTGATCGGTTGCTGGGCGCACGCGCGGCAGGGCCTGCATGAAGCCTTGGGCGAAGGCCGGTCGGCCGCGTGGCTCGTGGGCCAGATCGGCCGGCTCTATGCCGTGGAAAAACAGCTGCGCGAGCAGCACGCCGGACCGCAACTCCGGGCGGCCGTGCGCGCGTGGCAAAGCCGGCCCATTCTGGAGCGACTCCGCAGGGCGTTGGAAATCGTGCGCCGAAGGGTGTTGCCCAAGAGTCTGCTCGGCCAGGCCATTGATTATACGCTCGCTCGCTGGGCCGCCTTGATCCGCTACGTGGACGACGGCCGCCTTGAGATCGACAATAATATTTGCGAGAACGCGATTCGCCCCACCGCCGTTGGTAAAAAGAACTTTTTATTCATCGGGCACCCCGAGGCCGGCCAGCGCAGTGCAGTGATCTACTCGGTGCTGGGCAGTTGCCGCCGCCACGGCATCAACCCGGCCGAATATCTCCAGGACGTTTTTGAACGCCTGCCCAAGGCGAAGACCTCCGAAGTGCCAGCCCTCACGCCGGCGGCCTGGGCCAAAGCCAAACGCGCCGCCGCCCGCCAGGCCAACTGAAACCCTTACCGTCGTCAGCTTTTGTGCCAAACACCCAGGGCACTCCTGGCTCCGCTTACGAAACACATTGCGAAATGTCAATCCAACAATCGGATCGGCATTTTGCAGTATCCGAACGTGGCCAAAGCTGCTGATCAGTTTTGCCAATGCAGTAACCAGCAATAACAGACCCGACACACACAGGAAGAAACCGGTGACTTTTGATTGCATCATCCTTTTTTCCGGTTCAACCATAAGAACAATAACACTGCGGCGGTTGGCAAAAACAGCATTGCGACCACAATTCCACGCGACGTTGGTTTCGGCGGAATTCGCTGCGCCACATACGATTGTTGCGCCTTTGCAATCGGAAGCCACTGCACGCCGGTTTTTACAATGTAGGTCGGCAGATTTTGCGCATCCGCCAGATAATTTGTCGGGCGCTGGTCAATCACCATGGTCATGCCTTCCGCTGTGGGCAACAAATCGCTGCGGGAACAAACCGGCTTGACGGCGGTAACGGTTGCCACCGCGCGTTTGCGGACGCGATAGGCAGGGGCTGACTCGCCCAATTCAATCGGTCCCGGCGCAAAATTGGCGCTGAAAGGATTGCCCCTGAACTCAAACACAAAACCACTTGGTATCTTTATTGTCCCAGCGTTGGTTACGCCCGTCGCCGTATATGTGGCATTGGTAAGCCCTCCTTCCAAATAGACCACATTCAATGGCAGCGAACCCGGTTCATTGACAAGTTCCCATTTTGCCTCGCGCTTCAGGTCGGGATCGGCCTGGAGCGAGGCATTCACGTCATAAACTGGCGTGAGCCAGTTGGTGGAGAGATTTGCAAAGTAACAACCGGAGGCAAACATCAGCCAGAGATGGCTGACGAAATAACCTTCATTCTGGCCGACCGGAACATTGTTGGAAACAATCGTGGCCATGTTCCAATCCTTGACCCCATGTTGTTGCCCCTTGTTGATTTTTCCCTCCACTTCATAAATTTCCGCGCCGTTGGTGCAGCCAGTCTCGCGGATAAAAAACGGCTTTCCGTCTTTGCCTTCATCTGTGGTTTGAATCAGCCATGAACAATCCTTGACGAAAACCGCAAATTCGCTTTTCTCCACTGCCCCGACGGTGCCATCCCTCTTGTATATTGTCTGCTCAATGTGCCCATCCACCTCGTATTCTTCAGCAGACGCCTGTAAAATGGCGCTCAACAATATGAAGCAAGCCCATGAAGCCTTCATTTTACTGGATTCAATTTTTTAAGCGCGTCCAGTGCTGCTTGAATCCGCTCTTTCTTCTTTGGATCAGTTTCCTTGTCCAAAAGTCCTTGCAGACGGAATTGCGTTACTTCCTTTCCTTCGATTGCCTGAAAAATTGAAACGCATTTCGTTGTTATGTTCGTATCATCCGTCTGTGCGATTTTGTCCAGCAATTCGGGAATAGCTGGTATCCCAATTTTCTCTAAAGCAAACGTTACAGGAGTTATTTCCGCCCAATCTTCTTCTGTCATCGTGGGCCGCATAGGTTCTCCATGTGAACCAGCGTCATCCCATTCTAAATGTCGCACCAAAAGAGGGACGGCTTCAGACGCTCGATATTGGCCTAAAACAACAACCGCATCCAATTTAACCTTCACAGAATTTGTGCCATCAATTATGACCATTAGCTTTTGCACCAATTGACTCCTTTGTTTGTCCAATTTCACAGCCACATCCAATCGAACATTCCTATTTGTCGAAACGAGCGATTCTAAAGTTTGAGCTTGGTTTTTCTGCGGAATATCTTCGATCAAAGTCTGTCCAACAGGCATATCTTGCGTGTAAGCCATTTGTGAAAAGAACAATACCAGACCGGTTAGAATTAAAATATTTTTCCAAGTATTCATTTGATTTATGCAATCCTACCATTACCAATTTGGATCCCCCCATGTTGTTGGAATGGTCGGGCTACCTGCATTCGCATGATGTGTTATGTCAGTAACAACGCCAACCCAAAATTTAGTTTGTATGTGGCTATACCATTGCGTTTCATCTGAGGCTATTACTGTTCCGATGTAAATATTGTTTTTAAAATTCACGGCAACGCCTTCATAGAAACGGACGGTGTCGGCGTCTCTTTCCCCTGCCGAATCGAGCGCAAATATTTTATCGTCTTTTGGTGTTGTTTGCTGTGGAAGACCACCGTCGTTTCCACCAGAGTCAGTAGAATATGGACTTGTAGAACTGACCGGAGGCGCAAATGTTAACCAACGGGGTGCGGAACTTTTTGTTTGATAGTTAAACGTAAAAATATTGCCGACAAGAGCCCCAATACCAGAAGGGTCAATGATTCCAATAATCTCAACTTTATTAAGGGCAACAACAACAGAACCTCCGCTTCCTGTTGCATTACCGCCGGCATAACCGGCTACCTTTGAACCGCCGGGTATACTTGTTAGCCCTAGTGGCGAAGCAAAATCAAGCGCGTCGTCTCCGTCCAAATCGCCACTAAAATTATAAGAAATACGTCCCCAGAATATCCAGACCGTGTAGGGCATGGTGGTGCAGTTGCACGCGCTGGCGGTCACGGTATTTGAATAAAGCAGGGCAGTGCCAGGAACCGTAGCCGTCAAATTATCAGATGATGGAGAGGCACCACTCCAACTGACCAAGGTGGCTGCAATGGCATTGTGCGGAGTCAAGTCGAGGCCAAAAGTCACGACATCGCCAGGTGTAGGCGATTTTAAAAATGCGTAATTCCTGTATGCATCACCATATAGGTGTTTCCATCCGCAACCTGACGGTTGACTTACAAACGTGATGTCATTCAGTTCAACCACCGTTAGCGAGACCGTATTGAACGCGTCGTCACAGTCGTCGTAGGCAGAGCAGCTTACCGTGCCCGCGTCTGATGGGGTGTTGGAGTAGGTGCCACTCCAATTGCCATAGCCGTTGTTAGTCAGGGAAACAGCATTGCCGTTCACTGTGGCGTATGCCTCACTTTCCTCGCAAACTCCACTGAGCGAGACAGTAACTGTATCGCCCACACATACAGGATTAGGCGACACGTCCAGCGTCTGCGCAAGTGTAGTTGTGCCAAAGGATATTGAAATCGCCAACAGAACCTTCAATGCTAAATTTGCTTTCATATTTTTTTGGGGGGTATGTTTTAGTCTCAAATCATTTTCGCGGCCTCGCTGTCGTGTGCGTCATCGCTTTGTTGGCCGATTTCGGATTTCTACAGGAAGAACAACGCCTTGTATTTCATTTTAGTTGATGGTCAAACGTTGAGAGTTTGAGAGCCGAAAGCGACAAAACCAGGATGATGTCGGCGGCGGATAGTAAAGATGGGGCGGACAATCTGACCGTGATCGAGGAAAAGTATTGCCTGCACTATTGCGCGGTTCTGTCCCGAACAGGCAACGTCAGATGTTGAGAGTTCTTTCAACTGCTGCGCCCTGCATTACAACGGAAACCGCCGCCAAAGTCAAGACTTATTTGGAAATATTGTTTGGATAATAAGCCAACGCCATTTCACCAGAAATAAGATACTCCTCGCAGCAGCCTGTAGTCGTTCCGTTCGGGATTGGCTCCGCCGATAGCCGCCAGCGTGGCCTTTCCAGAACAATTCCTCAATGCCTATGTTTAGTGGCTCGCCTTTTCTGGTTCATCCGGAACATCAAGGCCAACGCCACCGCTTCAAAGGTGGCCATCTGGCAGGATTCATTCATCCACGGCTTGCACTTCGGCGGCAATGGAGAACTCAATTGCTCCGGGACACGGTTGGCGATGATTTCAGCCAGCGCGTGTTTTGTTCCCTGACCATCGGGAATAAAGGTCTGACATTCCCCGGTCAGGCTTTCAAAAGCCCCGGTCGAGGTCTGACATTCCCCGGTCGGGCTTCGACCTTGCAAACTCGAACTCGGACATTCCCCGGTCAGGCTTTGAGAAGCCCCGTTCAGGCTTTCAAAAGCGCTTCTAAAGGTCTGACATTACAATGTCAGGCTTGGAAAAGCCCTTGTCAGGCTTTCAAAAGCGCTTCTAAAGGTCTGACATTACAATGTCAGGCCTTGAGAGGGGAATGTCGAAGGCCGGGTTGGCAAGGTTCGTGTCTGGTTTCACGGACGGAATGTCCAATTTATTTACATTGAAAAGAGCGGCCAAAAGAACCGCTGGAACCGGTGTAAATTATTTTTAAATAACTCGCGCACAATAATTTGCCGGAAGCAATTGAGCTTCATGGCGGATGAAAATGGCCGTTAATTATGATTAGTAGTGGTTATTCTTTGCATCTGTTAGATTAACAGTTTTTGCGGTGCTGGCATCCGCGTTGCTGTTGGTGACGGCGAACAATCCGGGGCTGGATGGCTTCGGGATTGATTGTTCAACAACTAAAAAAATCGAAAATAGAAAACAGGTTCCTATGCAAAATAAATTAAAGGTTTCGCTGGCCTTCAACAGCTATCCCGGCCCGGTGTTGGATGAAACTGCCACGGCAATCCTCGCGGGGATGACGGGCAATGCGGCGTTGCCCACGCCGACGGTTCCGCTGGCAACGGTGCTGGCGCGGCAAATTGCCTTTCGCGAGGCGCTGGCGGCGGCGGCGAACGGCGGCACACAATTGACGGCGGTAAAAAATCAGGCGCGCCAGGCGTTGCTGGATGCGTTGGATGCGAACGCGATGTATGTGCAGGCATTGGCGCGTTATGACCTGGCGATGCTGCTGTCGTCGGGTTATCAGGCGGCGAGCACCAACCGCGCGCAAATCCAATTGCCGGCCCCGACGATCCTGGGGCTGGACAATGAAATGAGCACGCAACTGGTCGTGCGCTTGAGTCCGATTGCGAATGCGTATTGCTACGAAGTGCAAACCCGCACGGGCACGAACGCCTGGCAAACGGCGGGCGCCTTCACGGCGGCGCGCAAAATCATCCTGCCCAATCTGACGCCCGGCATGGTCTATAATGTGCAGGCGCGCGCCATCGGCGGCAC
>Ga0075522_10002108_pt1 | contig 14886 bp, 16 predicted proteins | sample NGEPerA_FD_74796 | JGI IMG/M metagenome (GOLD analysis project Ga0075522, IMG submission 74796) | Arctic peat soil microbial communities from the Barrow Environmental Observatory site, Barrow, Alaska, USA - NGEE PermafrostL2-A | ecosystem: Environmental > Terrestrial > Soil > Wetlands > Peat ... | reverse complement strand
CTTGCCCGCAGGTACATGTGCGGTCTCGAACCCGTCGAGGGTCACGTTGACGATGTCGTCTGCGGCAAGGGCGGGAAGAGAGAACGTGCCGTCGGCACCGGACACGGTCGAGGTGACGACGTCTGTTCCGTGCGTCACGTCGATCTGCACGCCCGGCAGCGGCAGGCCGGTCTGATCGACGACGACGCCGCTTGTGGTTTGGGCGAGCGCGAAGGCCGGAAGACCCAGCAGGACAAGCGCCGTCGCAAGAATCGTTCGACGCACCACGGAGTTCGATGCTACACCGCCGACGCGCTGGTTGTACCCCTGAATTCTTTATAACTTCGGATTGAATGTATCAATCGGATAACAGAAAATCTCCACGTGAGTGCCGACGCGCCAGTATCCCTGACGTCCCTGATCGACCGTCTGCGTGCCGACGCGCCGATTGCCGTCCTCGAAGAGTCAGAGCGGCAGCTCAAAGCGGTTTTGCACCGCGAGCTGGCCGCGCCGCTCGACGGCCCGCGCATCCGCGCGCTCGCGTCGTTTCAGCGGGATCTGGGATTTCTGCTGAAGTACAAATCGTACGCCGTCAAGGCGGCGAGTCCGCTCGGCTACTCGGTGTTTCTGCAGCGCGCAGGCGAGGGCTTCAGTTTTCAGCAGCACGTCGATCACAAGACGGAGATCTTCTACATCCTCGACGTCATTCCCGGCGGCTACGTCTTTCTGTGCGACTTCACCGACTGGCAGCGCCTCTATCAGCGCGAATCTTTTCTTGCGTGGCTGAATGGCGCGCCGGACGAACGGTATGAGCGCTTCAGGTTTGTGCCGGAGGCAGGCGACGTCATCGTGATCGATCGGCTCAGCGTGGTCCACTCCGTTGTCGGCTGCACCCTCGCGGAGTTTGCGACGGTGTCCACCGATATGGTCGATCGTCTCTACGATCAGAACGACGGCCGGCCGATTCCGTCGGAGTTCACGCGCGCGTTTTCAGAAGAGCGGCTGCGCCATCTCGCGTGGCCTGAGGCATCGAATCGCGTGACGCACGAATTGAACGGCTGGTCTCGCGCGCAGATTCCTGCGCACGCGGTCGCCGGCGGTCACCGCACGACATTCGGAGACGACGACAGGTTCTCGGCCGCGTCCATTCGCTTTGAGCGAGGCGCGACGAGCGACATCACGAGCGATGCGGGCCGTTCGACCTGTGTTCATATCGCGGCCGGATCCGGTCGCCTCATCCTCGGCACCGCCGATGAAGTTCGGCGCACGTCGCCGCCCGCGCTCGCCGGCCGCGCCGGTGAGCTCTTTCTCATCGCCCCAGGCGCGTCGTACGGTTTCGTCAACGACGGCGACAGCCCGCTCATCGTCGCCGAGCACCGCATTCCCGCCGCCATCGCGTTCGTCTGAGTCGACATGAGCTTCCTGAACGACCTCGGGCGCTGGAAGCGCACGGGCGCGATCACGGCGGCGCAGTACGAGGCGCTCGCGGCCATCGTGCGAAGGGATCGGTTTTCGGTTTTCACCGAGTTGACCACGCTGCTGTACCTCGGTGTGGTGTTGTGCGTCGCGGGCATTGGATGAACGATTCAGGCGCACTTCACGCGCCTGGGCGATGCGGCGATTCTGTCGTCGCTCACGATCGCTTTCGCGGGCGCGCTGTCGTACTGCTTCGTTCGCGGCTCGCCATACGCTCATGAGCAGCAAGAATCGTCGGACTTCGCGTTCGACTACGTGCTCTATTTCGGTTGCCTGCTGTTCGGAGTCGAGCTCGGATTTCTCGAATTCCGGTTTCACCTGCTTCAGGCCAATTGGGATCACTACTTACTTTTGTCGTCAGTTGTGTACTTTGCGCTGGCGTATCGCTTTGACAATCGGCTGGTGTTGTCCCTGGCCCTCTCCGCGTTGGCCGGATGGTTCGGCCTGCGTCTATCCCACCTCCTGTGGTTTCCCGGCTCATTGCGCGGGTATGCGCTTGCCTACGCTGCCGTCGTCGCGCTTGTGGGAGTCGGACTCCATCGCATCCGCATCCAAAAACATTTTCTCGAAGCATATCTACACGTCGCGGCCAACGTCGCGCTCGCTGCGCTGACGACGGGCGTGATCGATCGCAGGGCGTCCGCGCTGTACATCCTTGGCCTGCCCGGGCTAGCGGCCGCCGCAATTGTCGGAGGCCTGAAGTTCCGGCGGTTTGCGTTCGTCATCTACGGCGTCATTTACGCATATGTCGGCGTCAGTGATCTGGTCGTCCGGGATAGCACGTCGGCCACCGGCGGCCTGACCTACTTCGCCCTGTCGGCAACCGCCGTGATTGTGGGCCTGGTTGTGCTGGCCAGGCGGTTTGGGCACGACGCATGAGGCACTACAGCGACACCGACGAACGTCATATTCGAGCACAGGCCGCCGTGCGCGAATGGACGCGCAATGGGCTGCTCGATTCAGCGCAGGGCGAGCAGGTCCTGGCCCAACTGACTGTGGATCTTGTGCGCACGAACGGCTTTCTCCGCCTTGCGCTGGCATTGTTTACCGCGGTGATCGTGACCGCAGTGGTGTTACTGGTGATGTCGAGCGTGGGGCTCACCAGCAACACGTCCTTCGCCGTCGTGACGGGTATCGTGGCGCTGGTGTGCTTTGGGTTGGCGGAAATGCTGGCTGGCGTGTACCGCTTCTATCGATTTGGCGTGGAGGAGATGCTGGCCGTCGCCAGCGCTGTGCTGCTGAGCGTCAGCGCGGCGGAGTTCTGGTCTACGGTGCCTTTCCACGCCGGGGCCGATGCGACCACTATCGGCTTGGTCGTCGGCGCCTGTTGTGGCTTCGGCGTGTATCGGCGCTTCGGTTTTGTCTATGCGGCGCTCGGAAGCATGGTCTGCGCCGCGGGTATTCCATTTCAGGTCGATCCGGACCCCGCAGGCCGACGCGCGCTCGCCGCCATCATGCTCGTCGTCGTGTTCCTGGTTGTGCGAAGCAAGCGGGTACGTCACGGGGAGGAATGGCCGGGCGACGAATACGGTCAGTTGCAGGCGGCCGCGTTCGCCGGAATCTACATCGTGCTGAATCTAAAGCTCGGGCGGGAATTCTTCTTCGGCTGGTTCTACTGGTTTACCTACGTCATGACGTTCGTCTTGCCGCTGCTCGGACTGGCTCTCGGCATTCGCGACAAGGATCGTCCGCTGCTGGACGTCAGCATCACGATGGCCGTCGTCACGCTCGTGACGAACAAGCCGTACTTGGGGTGGCCGAGACACGAGTGGGATCCGATTCTGCTGGGCGTACTGCTGATGGCGGCCGCGATCGGGCTTCGGCGCTGGCTCGCAAAGAGCCCCAGCGGAGAGCGGAACGGGTTTACTGCGATGCCGGTGGTCAGCGAACATCGCACGCTGCTGACGCTGCTCAGCGCAGTGCCGTTCGCGGCGCAACCGCACGGTCACGCACCGGCCGTCGAGCCAACACCGACTGGCTTCGACGGCGGCCACTCCGGCGGCGCCGGTGGAGGCGGCACGTTCTAGCGGAGAGCGCTGGCGATCTGAGGTCACAATCGTTGCGCCGATGTTCTGTGGACGCATTGCGAGATTTGCAACGTCACCAGGCGCAACGTCTATAAACCCGTTCAAAAGCGCTTGGAGCCGGGCTTGCACGTCGTCGTGCGTCGACGATGCTACGATTGCAAAGGAAGCAGCGAGATGCGCTTAGCCAGGCCATTCGCGAGCTTGCGAATCTGTCAGCCGGCGCGTTGGTGCTGAGTCAGTTTGTGGGTCAGCAGCCGCCGTCATGGCGGCTCATCACGTTTGGTATTGCGGCCTGGATCGTGCTCGTATCGTTGGCTCTGGTCTTTGTGGGAGGGCGCCGATGATTAACGCTTTTGGGATTCTTGGCGGCATTGCGCTTTTCGTGTCGATCGTCGCCCTGCTTGACTGGTTGGGCGCGCGCAAGGACCGGCGGTCAAAGCACTCCGCTTAGCGGAAAGCGGTGGTGATGATGAGGACGGCGGCGATGGCGCCGGCGGCCTGCCACCAGAGCTCGGCGCGGTCTTTCAGGACGAACGTGCCGAGGCAGAGGACGATGCCGGCGAAGAAGAGAAACTGCCAGTAGAGCTCTTCGCGGCTTTCTTCGGCCGCCGCTTCGACGCTTGTCGCTGCGCGGCGTCTGACGCTCTCGATAATCTGAAACGCGACATCGCGATCGGGCTCGCGGCCGATCTCGAAATATTCACCGCCGCCGGCCGCGGCGATCTGCCGCAGCGAATCGCGGTCGAGAATCGCATGGACGCTTGCCGGAGGCGTCGAGCCATCCGCGCGCGGAGGCTCGGGAATCATCCCGCCGCCCGCCGTCCCGACGCCGACGACGTTGACCGGAATCTTCTTGCGCCGGGCCTCGGCGAGCGCCACGGCCACTTCGCCGCTCCACGCCTGACCGTCGGTGATGATGACGAAGCCCTTCGGATTTTTCGACTTGCCGAACAGCTCCGCATCTTTCTCGGCGAGCTTGATGCCCCATTCGAGGCCCGTCTCGATGTTCGTGTCCCACGTCGGCGTGTCTTCGAGCCGGAACGGGGAGTGCTCGCTCAGGTGATCGAGGAAGAAGAAGAAGGAATTCGGATCCTTGGTGAGACGCACCTGCGGCGCGGCCGTGTGCGCGAAAATCGCCAGCGCGACGCGGTCGCCCTTCCAGCTCAGCGCGTCCGCGAACGTCCGCAGAAACTGAATCGAGCGGCGCCAGCGGTCGGGCTTGACGTCCTTCACGTACATCGACGCCGAGCCGTCCTGCAGAATCACGATGTCGGCGCCAGATTTGCGGATGATCGTGACGCGCGCCTGCGGCCGCGACAGGGCGACGATGCAGAGGGCGGAGGCGAGGATGAGCGACAGCCAGAACGCGAGATCGCCGGCCCAGGTGAAGCGCTCCGCCCGCGGGGTGACGCGCGCCTGCTGAAAGTGGCGTGTGTCTTTGCGGCGCTGCGCGACCTGGAACATCCAGAGCACGAGCAGCACGGCGGGTGCGATCAGCAACCAGAGGTACAGCGGGTCGCCGAACGTCAGCGTGGCAAAGTCGATCCCGGTAATCATCTAGCCCTGAGCCTTCAGCCCTTAGCGCTCTCCAGCCCTCAGCCCTTTCTCTTTCCCGCCCCGGCTTTACCGGCGACGCCCTGGTCTTGCCGCTCCTGCGATTCGAGCGGAATGTAGATTTTGAATTCGCTCATCGAGCTGTCGATGGTCGGCGGCGCGCCGGCGGCGCCATCAGGTCCCTTGAGCACCAGTTCTTTTTCGCCGGGCTTGCGCTTGCCCTTGTCGATTTCGTCGCGCAGGCGCACGAGGTATTCGTAGTTGAACGCGGCGTCTTCCTGACGCGGCGCATTCTTCAGGACGGCGGCGTAGGCCGAAATGCCCTGATCGAGCGCCTGCAGCGCCGACTCCTTGTCTTTCATCTTCGACTGCGCCGTGCGAAACACGGCGTTGGCGATGACGAGCTGCAGCTCGATGTTGTCCTGCGACACGGAGCCCACTGGATCCGTCTGCTGCGGCACCACCGCAGCGTAGTCTTTCTGCCAGTAGTGCAGCGACGCTTTCTTCGCGCGCACGTCGTTCAGCGGGCCCTCGCCGACCCACGGCAGGTGGCTGCCGTAGTCGTAGTAGCGCTCGGCCGTGTCGAACGTCGCGTCCACGTCGCCGTACTTCATCGCGACGATGTGTTCCTGCGCCGTCGCGAGATCGCGATCGAGATAGCCCGCGGCGAGCAAGCCGCCGCCAAGCAGCGCGAGCGCGACAGCCGACAACAGATAACCGGTGATGCCCTTCATCTTCAACCTCCGTCCGGCTGAAGCCGGACGCTACGCACGATCAGGGGAATGTCCTGAACGTTCTGAATCCAAGTTTCATGACGCCCGCGCAGAGCCACAGCCCGATGGCGATGAGCACGTAGCCGTCAAAGCGCGGCCGCTGCGCGGTGTATTCGCGCACGTCGATGCGTCCCGTGGCCAGCTTGTCGATTTCCGTTTCGGCGCGAAGAATCGCGTCTTCGCTGTCGGCGGCATAGAAGCGCCCGCCCGTCTGCTCCACGATCGGCTTCCACAACTTATCCGTCGGAATCTGACCTTCCTTCAGGTCGTAGCCGGTCCGGATCATGAAGACCGGAATCTTGTATTTCTTCATCTCGTCGACGACGGCCTGAATCGGCTTGCCCTTCAGATCCTTCTCGTCGTCCCGGCCATCGGTGAACATCACCATCGCGTTGCCGGACGCGTTGACGAAGTCGAACGCGCGAAAGAGCTGCGTGGCCTGGTTCAGACCCTGCATGATCGTCGTGCCCCAGTCGTTGAAGTTGCCCCATTCTTTCGGGGCGCTGATCAGCCGGATGCTCAACATGATGTTTTCGTAGTCGGTCGTGAACGGTGTGACGACGTACGCTTCGTTGCCGAACTGGATGAGCGCGATGAGGTCGTGATAGCGGCCGTTCATCCGCAGCTTCATGAAGTGTTCGGCCGCGGCGACCGCGGTGTAGAACGCGCGGTTCTCCGGTGTCTTGAGCGTTTTCGTCTCGAACTTCATCACCATGCTCGACGATCCGTCGACGAGCAGCGCGATGCGGCGGCCGGGATACGACGTCTCTTCGCGCGTGAACGCGGTGTGCGGATCGGCGAGAGCGACGGCGAAGAACGGCACGCCGAGCAGAAACACGAGAAAGGCCGCGTGGCGCAGGATCGAGAAGCGCGAGCCGCGCATCACCGGCAGCAGCGCCGGCAGCGTGACGTGCGTGCGGCCGGCCTTGCTGGAAAACAGCCCGCGCGCGAGCAGCATCAGGCCGGCGATTGCCAATAAGACGATCAGCACCAGCGCGGCCGTCGTGATCTGATCGAAATGGAGATCGCTCGAGCGCAACGACAGCCAGTCGTCGAACGTGCCCCGCACGGCGTAGAGGAGTTCTCTTACCGGGACCACACCGCCGCCCCGATGTCGGACGCCGACTTCGTGATCGATCCCACCATGCGCATTGGCCAGCGATTGGCCGTGCGCAGCTTCTCGAGCGCGCCGACGCCGGTGTCAAACGCCGCGTCGAGCGCCGAGCCATCGAGCGTCGCGTTCCGGCCGTAGCGGTTCGTCGTCAACACCAGCAGCGACTCTTCCAGATCTTTCAGAATCGCCTCGGTCCGCGCGCCTGGCGCAGCGCCGTTCGTGCTGGCCATCGCCCGGTTAATCCCGGCCGCCGTCGTCGCCGTCGAGACGAGCGAGCGGCGCGGATGAAAAATGCCCTTGCGCAGCGCAAGCTGACCCTCGTGCGTGGTCGCGTTCGCGTCGACGATGGTCTGCGCGACGGGACGGCCGAGCGCGACGGTACCGCCGATGCGGAGCAGCGTGAGGGCGCGGCCCGCCAGTTCAGGCGTCCAGCCGCCGGCCGCGTCGGCTTTGACCCGTCCGGCTTCGCGAAGGCATCCGGCGAGTACGGTGCCGAGGCCGAGGGGACGTTTAGCCGCGGGTGTCCGCACGCGGAAGCGGCCGATGACGCGAACGATCGACAGTCCGAGAAGGACGATGGCGAAGCCGAATGCGATGGCGGCGGCGACAAGCTCGCTGCTCGAGCGCACGCGTCTGGCTTCGATATCGGCGAACGTGTTCGGCGCCGTGTCGCGAATGTCGGCGACCTTCTTCGGCACGAGCGAGGTCACGCGCATCGTGAGCGCGGGCAGCTGATACATCTGGTCGCGTCCCTGCGAGCCGCCGCCGATCGAGCTCTGGATGTGGTACGTGATCTTCACGGGCGGCAGCTCGACGTCTTTGTCGAAGAGGCTGTCGGCGATGAGCCGCACGGTGTACTCGTATTGCAGATAGCGCCACGGCGCGTCTTTGATGTCTTCGTGCCGCAGGCCCTTCACCACCTCGAACGGCTGCAACGCAATCGTCGTCGGCTCGAGCTGGTTGAAGTCGGGGACAACTTTGATTTTGTCCGTCTCGACAATCCCGCACGTGAGGACAACCGTGAAGCGCTCGCCGACGATGACCGCGCTGCGATCGGTTTTCCAGAAGCACTTGATCGGATCGGTTTCGACGTCGCCAGGTTCACGTGTCTGCGTGAACGGCTTCGGCGCCGATGACGGAGCCGCCCTGGGCGTCTGCGCCGCTGCCGGTGCGGCAAGCGCTGCCAGAATGCCGATCGTTGAAAGAATGTCGCGAGCTCTCATGAATGCCCTCAGCCCTAAGCCTTCAGCCCTGTTGCCTTCAGCCCTTGTAGCCTTCAGCCCTAGAATTTGCGCAGCCGCCGCTCGCGGACGAATTCGACGAGCGTCGTTTCCATTTCCCATCGGTCGAGGCCGACCTGCACCAGGTCGAGGCCGTTATCGCGCGCCAGATCGGCGATGTGCTTCTGCCACTCTTCGATGCGCGCGGACATTCTGGCGAACTCGCGCCTGGAGACGACGCGCGTGCGGCCGGTTTCGATGTCGAAGGTTTCGATCCAGCCGGCCGATGCGGACGGCAGCTGATAGGCAAACCGCACGTCGGCCATGATCAGAAACACGTCGTGCATGCCGTTGAGCAGCGCGAGCTCCTTGATGACACGCGGCGCATCCGGCAGCAGAAAATCAGAAATCACCGGCACCATCGACGTCTTGCGCAGGTGGCCTTCGATGGCCGTCGTCACGTCCTGCGGTTCGGCGCCGGCGTCCGCGGCCTTGAACTGCTGATAGAGGTCGAGGCAGTAGATGACATGCGGCTTGCCGATGCGCGGCCGAATCGCCACCATCTGCTGGAACCGATCGTCGAACGTGATGAGGCCGAACTGATCCTGGAAGAACACGGCCGACAGCCCCACGGCGGCGACCGATCGCGCGATTGCGGCGGCAATCAGGACGCCGTTCACGCCGCAGCGCGTGGACATCGACGCATCGGCGACGGCGACGACGGTCGCGTTGCTGTCCTGTTCGAAGTCGCGTGTGATGAGCGGGCTGAAGTTGTTGAGCGACGACTGCGCCCAGTCGATGGACGAGGGACGATCGCCCGGCTGCCAGTCGCGGATGCCGACGAAGTTGAATCCCGAGCCTTTGAACACGCTGGCGTGGTCGCCGAGCGTGAACTCCTTCATGCGGCGGAGGATGAAGAGCTCGATCTCGGCGATTTCGGAAAGGTTGACGAGCGGCTCGGTGGCCGTCTGCACACCCGCGGCCATTTACGGGACCGGCACCTTGTCGATGATGTCTTCAATCACCATCTCGGTGGTGACGCCGTGGCTGGCGGCGTGCGGGCCGAGCCAGACGCGATGGCTGAGGATGTATTTCGCCAGCTCCTGCACGTCTTCCGGATAAACCTCCGAGCGTTCGCCGTGGAGCAGCGTCCAGACTTTCACGAGGCGGCCCCAGCAGATCGTCGCGCGCGGTGACGCGCCGAGGTCGACGCACTTCTCGACCATCTCGGACGGCGACCGGTACAGCCATTCGGTTTCGGCGTTGTACGGCCGCGTCGCGCCGACGAGCCGGCGGATGTACTTCGCGAGCGACTCGTGGAGAAAGACTTCGCGCGTGATCGCGGAGCGCAGCTCGATGATGCGCTCTTTCGACATCAGCCCCTTGAGATGCACCTTCTTGAAGTCGAAGCTCACGAGCTTCTGTTCTTCTTCGGGCGGGAGATACGCGATGTTCACGATGATCGCGAAGCGATCCGTTGCAGCTTCCGACAGCGGAAACGTGCCCTGCCCGAGCTCGACCGGGTTCATCGTCGCGATCGCGAAGTTGAATGCGGGCAGTTCGTACGTCGTCTTGCCGACGGTGACGGTGCGGTCCTGCAGGCCTTCGAGGAATGCGCTCTGCGACTTCAGCGGGATGCGGTTGATCTCGTCGAGCAGGATCACTTCGGCCGACGCGAGCGGACCGAACTCGGTCATGAACTCGCCGGTCGCAGGATTAATCATCTGGAAGCCGACGACTTCGGTCGGCTGCAGGTCGGCGCGTCCCTGAATGCGCGCGAACTTCGCGCCGCTGATCGCCGCGAGGATGACGCCGAAAAATGTCTTGCCAACGCCGGGGACACCGCGCAGCAGCAGGTTGCCCGCGTTGACCTGACGCTTCTCATCCTTGTCGTACGTCGTCGGAATTTCCGACAGCAGCACGACGTTGGCGAGTGTTTTTTCGGTGTCGTATCCGATGAGCGCGTTACCCGCTTCGGCGACGATGGCTTTGTGGAGATCGATGGCTTCGGTGAGCTCAGGATGCATGGGCGCCTTGGGACCGTCGAAAGTGAGGGTGCATCATACTAGAATCGGTCATATGGTGAAGCTCATTGAGGAATGTTCCGGGACGGGCGAGTTGCTGCTGAAAAGCCTCGTGCTCCGGCAGGTCCGCTACGAGCTGCGGGTGTTTCAGGGGATGTTCGAAGGGAACGGGTTGCCGATTCCAATGCAGCGCACGGTCGAAGGGCGTATCGATTTGGATAACCCGCAGGAATCGAGCGATCTCATCGGCGCGGATCTGACGCTGCGCCTCGCGGATGGCCGGAGAATCGGCGTGATGATCGCGGATGGGACCGGCGCCATTCAGCAACGCAGCCACGGCGGCGGCTCCTGCGGCTGCTGTTAGTTGGCCAACACCGTTCTCGCATGTCCGGTGTGCGGCGACGCACTGACGCTCGGGGCCACGTCGGCCGCCTGTCCGAACGCGCATGCATTTGATCGCGCGCGCAGCGGCTATCTCAATCTTCTGCTGTCGAACAAGAAACAGTCCGCGGAACCTGGCGACAGCCTCGCCATGCTGCAGAGCCGGCGCGTGTTCCTCAAAGACGGCTTCTACGATCAGATGTCGTCGGCGACGAACGCTGCCGTCGCCGAGATCCTTGCCGGGCGTCAGGGAGAAGTCGCGCATGTCGCCGATGTGGGCTGTGGTGAAGGATTCTTCACGGCGCGACTGAAACGCGCGCTGGCCGCCGAGGTCTCGCCGGCGCCCGTGTGTTACGGCGTGGACATTTCGCGTCCGGGCATCAGGATGGCCACGGCGTACGACCGCGAAATCCACTGGGTCGTGGCGAGCATGCATCGCAGCCCGTTTCTGCCGCGCTCGCTCGACGTCGTGCTTGCCATGTTTGCGCCGATCGACGCCGCCGATGCGCGCAGGATCGTTCGCGACGACGGCGTGCTGGTGACGGTGACGCCGGGCCCCGATCATCTCGATGCGCTGCGCGCCATCATCTACACCGACGTGCAGGCGCATTCGCCGACGCCGGCGCTGATGGAAGGCGACACGCTGTTCGCGCCCGCGAACTCGATACGCGTCCGCGAGTCGATCGTCGTGAACTCGTCCGCGCAGATCATGAATCTGCTGACCATGACGCCGTACTACTGGAACATCAATCGGAAGATGCAGGCGCGCGTGGCGGCCGTGTCGCGCCTTGAACTGACCGTGGACGCGTACGTGAACGTGTTTCGGCCATTAGTCTTGTAGCGCAAGCCTGAACTACGAGTACGTGCCGCGGTAGTCGGACGGAAGCAACTCGGCGATTTTCGTTCCTACCGCATCCATCATCAGCCGGCGATCGCCGCTGTTGGCGTCGTGCAGGCTGCGGCCTTCGATTGGCCGACCGACAGTCGCGATGGCGCGCACGGGATGCAGGCCGTCTTCGCCGATGGGGAACATCTCTTCCGTGCCGATGATGCCGACCGGCAGCACCCACACGTCAGGAAAATCGAAGTAGCGCGTTACCGCCGTCAGCGTCTGCTGCATGCCGCGTGTGCGGCTGCGCGTGCCTTCGGCGAAGACCAGCAGCGCGTCGCCGCGGAAGAGCCGTTCATGCGCGACGTCGATCGACTGCCGCGCCGCGCGCGCGATTTCGCGCGCGTTCATCGCCGCGTCTTCGCTCGACACGGCGCTGCTTTGCGGCGTCTTGATCGTGCTGAAGCACAGGCTCGAGAAACGCCGCTTCAGGCTCGAGTACACCTTCGGCCCGGCGATGACGGTCAGCCGGTCGCTCATGGCAGCGCCTGCCGGACCGGCGCGGTGGAGCAGCACTTCGAGCAGGTTGGCATCGGAGTACGACAGGTGGTTGGCCACGACGACGACGGGCCGGCCTGCGACCGCCGCGACATGGTCGACGCCGACGAGCGTCGAGCCGGGCAGCAGAATCTTGTCCGCGAGACGCTGATGGATGCGTCGCACCAGCTGATCGCGCTCGTAGTACGCCCAGTCGCCGCCGGTCTGCGCCAGGCGCGTGTTGAGATCCGCGAGCGCCTGCGGACCTGCGGCGTCGACCTCGGCCTCGAGCGACGAGCGGATGGCGTCGATGTCATCCTGGTTCGCGAGAAACGTCGTAATCGCCGCGACCAGGGCATCGCGATCGAGATGGGGTTCTGTAGTCACACAGTTACTCTGTGAACATCTCTTGAAGGGTTTCCATTACGTCGGAGGTTGTGCTGCTGGACAGTCGGCCCAGACGCTTCACAAGCCGATCACTGTCTACCGTTCGAATCTGGTCGAGCGCGACGAAGCCAGATCGGTTCTGAAAGCGACAGGCAATGCGCCAGGGGTACGCATGGCCGCCAGTTGTCATCGGTGCGACGATCACGGTGCGGAGGTGCTGGTTCAGCTCATCAGGTGAAACGACGAGACACGGCCGCGTCTTGCGGATCTCGCTTCCTAAAGTGGGATCGAGTCGGACCAGGCACACGTCGCCACGGACAGCGAGTGTTTTTGCTATCGCCAACGCCAATCCTTGCGTTCGAATTTCGTGGGCGTGCTCGAATCGAGCAGTTGATCCTCGTTGCGCGCGCGCATGGCCTTTGCGGCTGCAGCCCATCCTGCCCTCGGCCCCTGCGCGGCGCGAACGATAAGCCGGCCGAAGTCGGCTTGAAGCTCGACCTCCTCGGGCAGTTGCGCGTGATCGAGTAGTGCTTTTGGCACGCGTATGCCTCGCGAGTTCCCAATCTGAACGATCCGGGTCTTGCCAGTCATGTGACTACAGTGTAATCACAGAGTTGACGTTCAGCAACTTCGCTTGTCTGTGGCCGTCAGCCATGCTGGCGCATGAACGTCGCCAGCGCGACACCCTCGGGCGATTCATCGCGCTCGAGACCCGCGATCGTGCCGGCACGATCCTCGGGTCGACGGTTCTGTCCGAGTTTGAATTTCGCTTCAATCTTCAACACGGGCATTTCAAAGCCGACAACGGCCGCCAGCATTCTGTCGCGGAAGTCGGCGGGTTGATCATCGAGCCGCCACGGCTCGGCGCGTTGACTCTCGTATCGAGTCGTCAGGTCGCTCACCACCGCTTCGATGAACGAACGGTCGTCTCTGACGCGCGGTTTTCCGTGCGCGTGAACGACCGCGTAGTTCCAGGTGGGAACCGCGGGAGAGTTCGCGTACCACGCCGGCGACACATACGAATGCGGACCGTGAAAAATCGCGAGACAGTCCGCTGTGCCGTCCATCGCTTGCCAATGAGCGTTGCCGCGAGCCACATGCCCTGCAAGCACAAGGCCCGTCGCCTCTCGTCTGATGATGACAGGCGCGTGAGTCACAGTCAGTCCCGCCGGCGCGGCGCTCACTATCGTCGCGAAATCGTAACGTTGGATGAACGCGTCGATCGCGGCGTCGTCGACGACTCTGAATGCCTCTGGGATATACATGTGAGTGTCCTAGCATCCCTCGAAAACCGGCCGGGCCGTGCCGATGCTGAGGAGACCCGTCAGCGCGTCTTTCGTCGAGAAGATCTCGCGCAAGTGAGAGAGCTCCATCTGAAGTCCTTCTTCGAGCGACACGCGCGAGCCGTTCTCGATGAGCGCCGCCGCAATGTTCAGCGCGATAGGCGCTTTGCCGCCGACGGCTTTCATGGCTTTTTCCAGCTGCTCGTCGCCGCCGGTCTTCGCGTGGCCGAGCCGAATGGTCTCGACGTCATTGCTGTCGAAAAACTCCGCGCGCTTCCTGTACGCGGCCGGCGGCTCGGCCGGGCGGCGTTCGACCGACGGACCTCCCGCGAGCAGCGTGCGGACGGCCGCATCGAGCTCGTCTCTCGACGCCACTGCATCCACGAGGCCAATGGCCAACGCCTCAGACGCGCTGATGATCTGCCCGGTGAACACGAGCCATTTTGTCAGCCCGGTCCCGATGCGTCTCGTCGTCCGCTGCGTGCCGCCAAGGCCTGGATAGATGCCGATGCCGGTTTCAGGAAAGCCCATGCTCGCGCCGGGCGTCGAGACGATGTAGTCGCAGGCGAGCGCGAGCTCGACGCCGCCGCCGAGCGCGAGGCCGTGAAGGCGCGCGACAACAGGCTTGGGGCAGTCCTGAATCATGAGCAGCAGCGCCTGTAGATCTTCGGTGAACTTCTCTGTGAGGGCGAGATCGTTGCGCTCGATGTTGCGGATGAAGAAACGGATGTCTGCGCCGGCGACAAATGATTTCCCTGCGCCCGCGATGACGATGCCCTGCGTGTCTGGATCTCTGGCCGCGTGCATGAACGCGGCCTCGAGCTGCAATCCGACGGTCTCGTTGAGCGCGTTCATGGCGTCTGGACGATTGATGGTAATCGTGCTGACGCCGCCTTCGACGCGCGATCGCACGTGCTCCATCGGAATCGGCTCGTTCACCGCGCCGGCTTTCGCCAGGGGCGGCGGCACGTCCATCTGCCATCTCGCCGCGAGTGTCGTCACCAGCTGAAGCGCGTGCGCCGTGCCGACTCGATTCATCATCTCGAACGGGCCGAGCGGCCAGCGCAGGCCGACGCGGGCGCCGATGTCGGTGTCTTCTTTCGTGCCGACGCCTTCGTGGACGAGCGATGCCGCGGCAAGAAAGATCCCTGCGAGCAGGCGATCGGCCACGGTCTGCGCCGCGCCGGCGTCTACGGTGCCGTCGAGTGACCACGGCTGCTTCGCGTCCACCTGCTTTCGCAGCAGATCAGGCGGCGCATAGAGCGGGCCGAACGCGTTGCCGATGGTCGTGGAGGCATGAAG
>Ga0075522_10002103_pt1 | contig 14908 bp, 12 predicted proteins | sample NGEPerA_FD_74796 | JGI IMG/M metagenome (GOLD analysis project Ga0075522, IMG submission 74796) | Arctic peat soil microbial communities from the Barrow Environmental Observatory site, Barrow, Alaska, USA - NGEE PermafrostL2-A | ecosystem: Environmental > Terrestrial > Soil > Wetlands > Peat ... | reverse complement strand
GGTTACGGCAGCAGCCGGCGGCGCTGCCAGGACGGCGGCGGGTGCCGGTGCACCGGCGGGAGCGGCGGCGGGCGCCATGTCGGCGGCGGGCTTCTCCGGAGCCGGCGGCATGGCCGGCGGCGGAGCCGCGGGTGGCGGCGTCTGCGCGAAGGCGCGAGTTGGCAGAACCACAGCTATCGCGAGCAGGCAGGCACGAAGTCGCATCAATTTCCCCTCCAGTTGGTTTCTTACGTCTTTTTCGATGACTCTTCGCGGACCGTATCCGCGGAGCGGAGACATGTAAAGACTTTCAGTACGTGTCGTTCTAGATTTTGCGGGGGGGAAACTGCCTCGAAATGTGTTGGAAACCTTAGCGAATTGACGACCGAAGAAACCGTTTGAATTCAGGTAGATAAAAAACTGCTCCCCGCCGAGCTCAAGCGGCGGTTTCGACGCCGGCCATGAGCCGCATCAGTGCCTGCTGATCCGCGTGGGCCGCCAATTTTCCGACCAGCCGCCCTTCGCGCAGCACGAGCATTCGCGTCGAAAGTGCGAGCAGCTCAGGCAGCTCGCTGGAGATCAACAAGACGCCGGTTCCTTGATCTGCCAGATCGCGGATGAGCCCATGAATTTCGGCCTTGGCGCCGACGTCGACGCCGCGGGTCGGCTCGTCGAGGATCAGCACGCGGCACCGCGCCGCCAGCCACTTGGCCAGAACGATCTTCTGCTGGTTCCCGCCCGACAGACCACTGACACCCTTGTCTAGGTTCGGCGGCGGCAGCTTGAGGCGCGCAAAGACCTCGTTGGCCTGCTCACGTTCCGCGCCGACTGGAATCCAGCCGAAGCGAGCCAGTCCCTCCAGCGTCGGCAGCGACAGGTTCTCGAAGCCGCTCAGCCCACCGACCAAGCCCTGCCGCTTGCGATCCTCGGGGACCAGGCCGAGGCCGGCGCGCATCGCGGCCTGCGGCGATCCCAGTGGCAAGGGCTTTCCCGAAACCTCGATCTGACCTCGCGCTTCCCGGTCGAGCCCGAAGATCGCCTGGGCGATGTCGGAGCGTCCCGCACCGACCAGGCCGGCCAGCCCCACGATCTCGCCACCGCGCACCTCCAGGTCCACCTCGGCGAAGCGTCCAGGGCTGGACAGCTTCCTGACCTCGAGCAGGATCGGGCCGGGTTCCGGGGCCGCGCGATGGCCCAGATAATCGCCCAGCTCCCGCCCGATCATCAGGCGGACCAGGGCCGCCTCGTCGAGGGTGTCGGCCGCCTGGGTAGCGACGTGCTGCCCGTCGCGCAGCACCGTGATGGTGTCGCAGAGACGAAAGATCTCGGGCATCCGATGCGAGACATAGACGCAGGTGGTGCCGCGGGCCCGTAGGCGGCCCATGAGGGCATACAGGTGCTCGGCCTCGGGCTGCGAGAGGCTGCTGGTCGGCTCGTCGAAGATGATCGCGCGCGCGCCCCCGCCGACCGCGGCGGCGATCTGGACCACCTGCTGTTCGGCGACCGTCAGATCGCCCACCAGCCGGCGAACGTCGATCTGGGTCTCGATCCCCGCCAACAACTCGGTCGCCCGGCGCTCCATGTCGGGGCGCGAAACGAACAAACCCCGGCGCGGCAGATCGCCGAGGCAGAGGTTCTCGGCGACCGAGAGGTTCTCGCAGAACGACAGCTCCTGGTGGACCATGCCGATGCCGGCCCGCAGCGCATCTCGTGGATTTTCGAAGTGGACCGGCCGACCGTCGACCAAGATCTCGCCCGCGTCGGGGGCATGGATGCCCGCCAGCATCTTGCCGAGCGTGCTCTTGCCGGCGCCGTTCTCGCCGCACAGCGCGTGGCAGGAGCCGCGCGCGATGTCGAAGCCGACGTCGTGCAGGGCACGCGCCCCAGGGAAGCTCTTACCGATCTTGCGAAAGCCGATGAGCGGCGAGGACGGATCCAACATCGACGAATCTTCCGACAAGGTTGGCCGCTTACTTCAGCTTCAGATCTTCCTCGGGGACGTCGGGGAAGCCCCACAGGCGCAGTTGGCGGGCCCAGGCCCCGAGCGTGTCGATGGTGACGCGCACCGGATCCATGGAGACGATTTCGGGCACGTCCCGTTTGTAGAACAGCTTGTCGATGATCTTCGTGACGCCGACGTTTCCCCAAAGATAAGAAGACTGCGCGAGCAACACCGGCGCCAATCCCTTTTCGACGTAGGGAAGCTCGGGCGGCAAGGCATCCACCGAGACGATCTTGATCTTGTTGGGGTCGAGATCGGTGAAGAGGGTCTTCGTGAAGAGCGCCCAGCCACCGGCCATCGCCCAGCCCTTGATGTCCGGGTAGGCGTTGTTGACCCGGATGACCTCGGCGGCCGCGTCCTGCGGCGTCTCGCTGTGATAAAAAGTGCCGACGATCTGGATGCCGTGGTACTTGGCCGCCTCGGCCTTGATCCCATCGACGCGCCGCCGCAGGTTGGGCGCATTCTGGTTGCCGGCCAGGATCGCGATCTTACCGCGTCCGCCGATCTGCTTGGCCAGCTCCTGCATCACGTCTTGGCCCAGTTGGTAATCGTCGACGCCGTAGTACGAGAAGCGCTTGGACTTCGGAGCGTCGCTGTCGAAGGTCATGACCGCCACGCCGCGGGCCACCGCGTCGTCGATCGCGCCGGTCAGCTTGCCGGCGTCGGAACAGGAGATGAGGATGGCGTTCGCCCCTTCGTTGACGGCCTGAGCGATCCGCTGGGCCTGGATCTGGCCGTCCTCTTGCGGCGGCGTCAGCCAGATCACCTCGATGGGAACACCGATCTTGGCCGAGAGATCGCGGGCCGCCGTCTCGGCGCCACGGCGCGCGGACAGAAAGATCGGGTTGGTCGAGCTCTTGGCGATCATGGCGATGCGAATCGGCTTGGGGCTGGACCCCGGCGTCGGCGTGGACGCACCCGGTGCGGGCGGTTGGGCCTGCCGATGGCACCCGACGGCCAAGAGGCCGACCAGCATCGCCAGGCCGATGCGTCGGGCCGTCAGGCTTTTCTCGGTAGCCGGCACCTCAGCGCGCTCCGCTGGCCAGCCGGCGGGCCGCGAAACGCGCGCTGGCTTGATCGAGGACCACGGCCACCACGATCGCGGATCCGATGATGATCCACTCGTAGTTCTGATCGAGGTGCAGCGTGCGGATCGACTGCCGAATGAGAACAATGAGGACGGCCCCCAGCATTGCATTGATGGCGCTCCCGCGCCCACCGCTGAGACGAGCGCCACCAACGACCGCAGAGGCGATGACGTATAACTCATATCCGGTCGCGTCTCCACAGGAGACCGAGCCGTAGAAACTGGCCCCCAGGAAGGCGGCCAACCCGGCCGTCAGCCCCGAGAGCAGGTAGACACCGATCTGGATCCGACCGAGGCGCAGCCCCGAGAAACGGCTGGCCTCGGGGTTTCCCCCGACCGCGAAGACGTGCCGGCCCATCACCGTGCGTTGCAGATAGACCGCGCCCAACGCGCTCACCGCCAACATCGCCAACATCGGGATCGGATACAGCGCCGCGCCGAGGCCGAGCGGCGCCTTGGCGAAGTGGGTCAGCGACTCGGGCAAGAGGATGCTCTCGGCCTTGCTGGTGACGAACGCGACGCCCCGCAGAATCCACATGCTGCCCAGCGTGATGATGAAGGGATGCACCCGCAGCCCGACCACCATCACGCCGTTGAGGGTCCCCGCGGCGATACCGATGACGACGCACACGAAGAACGCCACCCACACGGCGCCCGAGCCGCCCGCCGGTCCGACCGTCCGCAAGAAAAGCCCCATGCCCACGCCGGCCAGCGCATAGACCGATCCCACCGACAGATCGATCCCGCCCGAGATGATGACCACCGTCGCGCCCACCGCCATGATCGCGATGAAGCTGGCGTCGGTGGCGGTCTGGATCAGGGTGTACGAGTTGAGGAAGTTGTTGACCGTGCGCCCGGTGGTCTCGTCGACGTGCGACCCGGCCAGCAACGAAAGCGCCACCATCAGCACCACGATGATGAGCGCCAGCCCCGCCTGTTGGGAGCGCATCAATCGACGCAGAACCGTCATCGGCGGCGCAGTATACGGCATTCTCGTTAATTATCTGGCGCGCTTCGTCGAGCTCCGCGACGCCGCGGCGGGGCCCCCTATCGCGTGGGAGCGGGGGGAGTTGGTGCCCCACCCGAGGCTCCCGTCTCTTCAATCACGACCAGCAGGTCGCCGCCCTCGACGCTCTCGCCGGCGCCGGCCACGATCTCACGCACCACACCGGTGACCGGCGCCTTGATGACCGTCTCCAGCTTCATCGCCTCGGTCACCAGCAGCTTCTGCCCAGCCTTGACGTGCTCGCCGACCTTGGTGACCAGATCGATGACCCGGCCCGGCATCGGCGCGCCGACCTCGCCCGGCTTGTCGGTGGCCCGTCGGCGCTTGGGGCCGGTCACCTTGGCGGCGTCGTCGGCCACCCGCATCTGGCGCGACTGTCCGTTCATCTCGAAGGTGAGCACCCGCGCGCCGTCCGGCTCGATCTCACCGATCGCGAGCAGCTTGACGATCAGCGTCTTGCCCGGCTCGATGTCGATCCAGGCTTCCTCGCCGACGCGCAGGCCGTAGAAGAAGGTGGGCGTCGGCAAGACCGAGGTGTCGCCGTGGAGCGCGCGGTGCTCCATGTAGCCGCGCATGACCTTGGGGTAGAGCGCGTAGGAAACGACGTCGCGGCGGGCCACGTCGACGCCTGCCAGCGTCTCCATCTCGCGCTTGGCGCCCGCCCAGTCGAAGGGGGGCAAGCTGGCACCCGGCCGGCCCTCGATCACGGCCGCCCCCTTGAGGATCTTACCGCGCAAGGGCTCCGGGAAACCGCCCGGCGGGCGGCCCATCGATCCGCGCATGAAGTCGATCACCGACTCGGGGAAGGTCAGTTCCTGCGCCCGCTCGGTCACGGCGCGCGCGTCGAGGCCTTGCTTGACCATCCAGATCGCCATGTCACCGACCACCTTCGACGACGGCGTGACCTTGGGGATGTCGCCGAAGAGGCGGTTCACGTCGGCATAGGTGCGCTTGACCAGCTCCCAGCCGTCGCCGAGGCCCAGCGCCTCCGACTGCGCGCGTAAGTTCGAGTACTGCCCGCCCGGGATCTCGTTCTCGTAGACGTCGGCGGCCGGCGCCTTGAGGCCCGACTCGAACGGCGCGTAATAGGCCCGCACGGGATCCCAGTAAGCCGAGAGCTGCTCGAAGGCGTCGACCGGCAGCCGCGGATCTCGCGGCGCGCCCGCCAGCGCGAAAGCCAGCGACGACAGCGACGGCTGCGAGGTCATCCCGGCCATGCTGCTCACCGCGCCGTCGACCACCGACACACCGGCCTCGATCGCCGCCAGGTAAGACGCGATGCTGTTGCCGGACGTGTCGTGCATGTGCAGGTGCAGCGGCACGTCGGTGACGTCGCGCAGCGCCCTCACCAGCATGGTCGCCGCGCGCGGCTTGAGCAGCCCCGCCATGTCCTTGATGCACAGAAGATGGGTCCCGCGCCGCACCAGCTCTTGGGCCAGGTTGACGTAATACTTGAGGTCGTACTTGGTGCGACGCGGGTCGGAGACGTCGCCCGTGTAGCAGATGGCGGTCTCGACCACCCGGCCGGTCTTCTGTGCCGCCTCGATCGCCACCTGCATGTTGTCGACGTCGTTGAGAGCGTCGAAGATTCGGAAGATGTCCATCCCGGCCGCGGCTGCCTCTTCGATGAACGCCACCACGACGTCGTCCGGATAGTTGGTGTAGCCGACGGCGTTGGCGCCGCGGACCAGCATCTGGAACATCACGTTGGGGACCAGCGCGCGCAGCTCAACGAGACGCAGCCAGGGGTCCTCGGAGAGGAAACGGTAGGCCACGTCGAAGGTCGCGCCGCCCCACATCTCCAACGAAAACAGCCCCGAGCACAGGCGCGCGGTCGCCGGCGCGATCTGGACCAGGTCGTAGGTCCGCACCCGCGTCGCCAGCAGCGACTGGTGCGCGTCGCGCCAGGTCGTGTCGGTCAGGTGCACGCGCGCGTCGGCGCGCAGCATCTTGACGATCCCCTCCGGGCCCTCGCGCTCTAGGAGCTGCTTGGTGCCCGGCAGCGGCGCGGCCTCGGACACCGGCGGCGGCGCCGGCGCGGCGGTCAACACCGTCAGCGGCGGCTTGGGTTTTCCGCGCACGGTCGGGTGCCCGTTGACGATGGTCGAGCCGATGTAACGCAGGATTCGCGTGGCGCGGTCGCGCCGCAGCGGGTACTTGGTCAGCTCCGGCGTCTCGTCGATGAAGGTGGTGTGGGCCCGGCCGGCCGCGAAGGTCGGGTGGAGCAGCACGTTCTCGAGGAAGGCCAGGTTGGTCTTGACGCCGCGGATACGGAACTCGCGCAGCGACCGGACGACCTTCTGGCGCGCGTAGTCCCACTCGAGCCCGCTGGCGGTGATCTTGGCCAGCAGAGAATCATAGAACGGCGAGACCCGCGCGCCGACGTAGCCCGAGCCGTCGTCGAGCCGGATGCCGAGGCCGGCCGCCGGGCGATAGACCTGGATCTTGCCGGTGTCGGGCAGAAAGTCGTTCTTGGGATCCTCGGCGGTGACCCGCACTTGGATCGCGACGCCGCGCTGGACGATCTCGGCCTGGCTGCCGATGCCGATCTCCGGATCGGACAGGCGGTAGCCCTCGGCGATCCGGATCTGCGCCTGCACCAGGTCGCGCCCGGTGATCGCCTCGGTCACGGTGTGCTCGACCTGGATGCGCGGGTTGACCTCGATGAAGTAGTGCTGACCTTCGTCGCCGACCAAGAACTCGACCGTCCCGGCGTTCGAGTAGTCGACCTGGCGGGCGACCTTGAGCGCGTCCTCGGCCAGGCGCGCGCGCAGCCCTTCGGGCAGCGACCAAGCCGGGGCGTACTCGACCACCTTCTGGTGGCGGCGCTGCACCGAGCAGTCGCGTTCGTAGAGGTGCACCAGGTTGCCGTGACTGTCGCCCAGGATCTGGACCTCGATGTGCTTGGGGCGCACCACCAACTTTTCGAGGAACAGCGAATCGTCGCCGAAGGCCTTCTTGGCCTCGGAGCGGGCCCGTTCGACCAGCTCGGGCAGATCGCCCTCGCTGCGCACGACGCGCATGCCGCGGCCACCGCCGCCGGCCGAGGCCTTGATCATGACCGGGTAGCCCACCTCCGCCGCGAAGGCGCGCGCCTCGTCGACGGTCTTGATCGCGCCGGGGGTGCCGGGGACCACCGGCACGCCGGCCGCCGCCGCGATCTTGCGGGCCGCCACCTTGTCGCCCAGCGCGTCGATCACCTCGGGCGTCGGCCCGATGAAGACGATCCCAGCCTCGCGGCACTTGCGCGCGAACGAAGCCCGTTCGGAGAGCAGGCCGTAGCCGGGGTGAATCGCGTCGACGGCGTGGCGCTTGGCCAGCTCGACGATCTCGTCCTCGGCCAGATAGGCCGCCACCGGCTCCAGCCCCTTGCCGACCAGATACGCCTCGTCGGCCTTGTAGCGGTGCAGGTGGACCCGATCCTCCTCGGAGAAGATCGCGATCGTCCGGAAGCCCAGCTCGGTGGCGGCGCGGAAAACGCGGATCGCGATCTCGCCGCGGTTCGCGCAGAGCACGCGTTTGAAGGGGGCAATGGCCATGGCGCGCCCGCACAACTACCACCTTAGCGGCGGCCCTGGGAAGGGCGCAGCGGCGGTCCGCCACGCGCGGCGTAAAAATCCCGGACGGGTCGGCGCGCTCAGGCCCGCTTGATCCCGAGCAGCAGGTCCATGGTGGCCTGGTCCGCGGCGGGAAAGCGATAGTTCTCGAACTCGTTGGACGCCACCCAGCGGCAGTCGGCCACCCGCACCGCGGTCGGCTCGGCCGCGCCGACGATCTCCGCTTGGTAGAGCGCCAGATCGACCGAGTAGCCGTCGTAGTCGTGGGTACGCCGGCCGATGCAGATCCCGACGGTCACCTCCACGCCGACGCGCTCGCGCACCTCTCGGCGCAACGCCTCGGTGTCGCTCTCGCCTTCTTCGACGCGACCACCGGGAAACTCCCATAGACCGGGAAGAACAGCGGAGGGGCGGCGCTGCGTGATGAGGTAACGCTCGCTGCGTCCGATCACGGCCGCGACGACACGCAGATGGGGGGCTTTGCTCATGGGCGAGCCTCCATATTGTGGTAACACCCAGGTCATGGTCAAACGCGTGACACCTCCCGAGGCTGCGGCGTTGCTGGCAGAGGGCTGGAGCTACCTCGATGTGCGCTCGATTCCCGAGTTCGAGGGTGGCCACCCCACCGGCGCCGCCAACGTGCCACTGCTGCACTTCCAAGGCGGGCGCATGGCGCCCAACCCCGACTTCCAGCGGGTGGTGGGCGCGAACTTTGCCAAGGACGCGGGGATCGTCATCGGCTGCAAATCGGGCGGCCGGTCGCTGCAAGCGGCCGGATTACTCGAGGCGGCCGGCTATACCAGCGTCGTCGACATGCGCGGCGGGTTCCACGGCGAGCAGGACGCCTTCGGCCGCGTCGCCTGCGCCGGCTGGGCAGAGTCGAAGCTACCGATCGAGACCGAAGCGCCGACCGAAAAGACCTACGCGACGCTGTCCGCCAAACACTGACCGCCCCTCACTTCCCAACCGCGATGCCGTTGGTGCGCCGACGGCGATGCGGTTTTCTATTCGCCGACGGCGATGCCGTCTTTCTGGCAGAGCGCGTGGACGAGGCTGCGGTTCTTGTCGTCGAGCCGCGCGTAGGCGCGCCCGGCTGCGTCGGCGTCCTTGAGCGAACATGAGCAGACCGCCAGGATCTGGTAGGCGTCCGTGAGCCCCGGCTTGGCGCGGAGCGCCTTACGCGACAGATCCATCGCCGAGCCACACTGCTGCCGCAACCAGGCCTCGCGGGCCTGCTTCATCAAGGCGTCGGCATCGTCGGGCTCGGCGGCGGCCACCGCCTCGGGGTGCGGCGGCTCGCTGCGGGTGAGCTCGGGGCGGCGCGGGGATTCCGCGCGTTCGGCCACCGGCAGGGCGCTGGCCCGCGCGCGCCGCCCAGTCGAGGCCACCGGCTCGGGCTTGGCTCGGCACAGGCGCGCCATGTCCCGCACCAACAGGTTGTGCGGCTCCAGGCGAATCACGGCCTGCGCTTCGGCGCGCACATCGGCGCAATGCCCGGCCGCCCGCGCCTTCTCGGCCGATTCGAGGTGCTCGGCCACCAACAACGAGCGGGCCTCTTCATAGCGCGGCTGCGCGCGCTTCTTGTAGACGCTGTCGGGCGGAATCCGCTCGTAACCGGCCAGCGCCTCGGCATAGTTCTTGGAATTGGCGGCCTCGTCGAACTTGGCGAACAGCGAGGCGCCCTGCCGCTCGGTGGCGATCCGGCGCGCGAGCGCCGCCACCTCGCGCCGCATCCCCGGATCCTCCACGCCGCCGATCCGTTCCAAGGATAACCGGGCCGCCTCCCAATCTTCGGCCGCCACCGCCTGTTTGACGGCCGCCAAAATACTGGCGGGCGTGCTCGGCGGGGACGGGGCGGCCGGCGGTGGCGCCACCGGCGCAGCGACCGGCGCGGGCGGTGCGACGACCACCTCCGCCGGCGGCGGAGGCGCCACCGCCTCGGCGACCGCGGGTGGGCTCGGGTGCGACCGATGGAAGAGCAGCGCCGCCAGCGCGACCGCGACGACGACGCCGCCGGTCGCCACCGGCTTCAGTGGAAAATGCCGTGCCCCGATCGGCGATCGCGGATCGAACACGAACTGTTCGAGCGGCCCGATGAATCTGATCTTCACGTGCCCGAGCTCGACCACGTCGCCGGGGTTCAGCTCGATGCGCTCGTAGTCCTCGCCGTTGACCCGCACGCCGTTGGCGCTCTGCAGATCGACGATCGTGTAGTGGTCGCCTTCGCGGACCACCTTGGCGTGGTGGCGCGAGATCGATCGGTGGTTCAGCACCACCTCGTTCTCATCGGTGCGGCCGATCACCAGCGACGCCTTGTCGAGCTTGAACTCGGTGCCCGCCAGATCGGTGGTGAGCACCAGCATTCGCGCCGCCGGACCGGCGCCGGATTGCCCGTCGGCGGCGATCGCCCGCAGCGGGATGGTTGGCTGGCCCTCGACGGCCTCGGGGGCCGCCTCTTGGGGCGGCCCCGCTGCGATGGGCAAGGGCGGTGAGGTCTTCACGCGCGGGCGCGGCGGTGGCGCCGCCACGGGCGCCGGCGACGGCGCGACCACCGCGGCCTGCGGTGCCCCCTGGGCGGCCATGGCGGCGACCGAGGCGCGCCCTGGAATCGCCACCGCGCCACCCACGGTAGCCAGCGGGGCCGTGATGGCCGGCATACTCGGCATCGTGGGCCGATCGGTGACCGGCGGTTGCTCCCCGCGCAGGACGATACGGTAGTCGCCGATCTGGACCTCGTCTCCTTCGCGCAGCGGCGTGGGCGAAGCGATTCGCGTCCCGTTGACGCGCACGCCGGTGAAGCTGGTGAGGTCCTCGATGAAGAGCGCGCCGTTCTGCTGCGACAGGCGCGCGTGGCGGCGCGAGATATTGCGTTCGGTCAGCCGGATGGTGTTCCCCTCCAGACGGCCGATCGTCATCTCGTCCCGCGCGAGCGGAACGACCGTGGTCTTACCCTCATCGTCTTCGATGGTCAGCTTGAACACGGTAAGGCCTTCGAATCCCGAGCATTTTCACTGTATCCGCCGGGCTCGGCCGGGTCAATCCCGGGAATCTAGCGGGCGATCGTGAGGGCGGAGGCGATGACGATTGCCATCCCGATGACGAAGGCCCCGGCCACGATCGCGACGGCGATGTTCTTGTTCTCGTGGATCTCGCGCCGCAGGTTGTACGGCGTGATCATCTCCCACAGGTAGTAGCCCACGATCAGGAGCACGATCCCCGAGAGGCCGAACAGCGTAGCGTCCAGGAGCAGGCGGCCAAGGGGGGCCGAAGGCGACAGCGGCATGTGGCTAGAAGCTCCGCAGGTCCGGGTAGGTGGTCATGACGTCGGTCTCGGTCATCGAGTCGTCGGGATCGGCGGGCGTCCAGATCACCTCCAGACCGAGTATACCGTCGGGCGACAGGCCGCCGAGCCCACTGAGGGCGGCCGAGAGATCCTCGCCCGAGCCGATCGCGCCCACCTTGTCGAGCGGCACCCGGGTCGCGACCACCAGGGTCACCACCACCAGCTCGAGAACCTCCTTGCCCTCTTCGGTCACCGCGGTCGACCGCACGACGTGGCCGTCCGCGGCGCGCAGCCGCTCGACCTGAAACCGGCTCCGCTCGGAAAGCGCGACGGCGTTCATCGCGGTCTCGGCATTGGTCAGGCTCATCGGCCCGCGCGCCTCGCCCGACGCGTAGCGGATCGAATCTTTTTCGCGCAGGAGCTCGAGCGCGGTCTGCTGCAGCAACGCCGCCAGCCCCGCTTCGGAGCCGGTGTCTCCTTGCGCGGCGAAGTCGGCCAGCCGGTCCTGGATGCCGCGCGCCGAGCGACCGAGCGCGAGCTGCACCTTGTACAGGTAGGCGCGCCCCGACATGGCCACCACCTGATCGTCGTCGTCGTTCCAGGTGCCGGCGCGGCCGACACCCACGCCACGGCTGGCTCGAACGGCCCGCGCGATCGACGCTATCACCAGGCCAGCCACCATCAGGCCGAGCAGCGGTCCAAACAGGCCGAAGCCTCCGCCGAAACCGTACCCGCCGAAGCTGGGGAAGAACAGGAAGTGCGATCCGCCGCCAAAATAGCTGCGCCCGTAACCATTGCCCGAGTAGCCCGGTGACGATGGCATCGACAGGCCGCCACCGGATCGGAATCCCCGCCGGCCGCCGAAGCTCGAGCCCGAGCGGGCCAGTGCCAACCCCGGCGCCAGCGCGAACAGGGCCAGAGCGATCCAGGTCAGCCTGCGGGGGACGCGGCGTGCGATCTTCATGGCGATGGGAGTTTATGCCGCCGATCCCGCCACCGCAACGCGCGGGACGGCCGCTAACTGCGGCTGCGCGACAGCTCTTCGAAGTACTGGCGCAGCGCCGGCAGCGCGTCGACCAGCCGTCGAAAATAGTCGCGTCCGAGGAACAGAATCGTGGTCGGCGTGATGGCCCGGACGGTGGCGGTGGTCGGGCCTTCCGCGAGGAGCGCCATCTCGCCGAACACGTCCCCCGCTTGTAGGCAGGCCACCCGTCCCTGCCGGCCTTCGATGTCGTCCGTGCGTAGCACCTCGACCTCGCCGAGCAGGATCAGGAACAGCCCCTGACCGACCTCGTTCTCGCGAATGATCACGGTGCCGGCGGCCACGTCGATCCCCTCGAACCGGCGGATCAGGTCCATCTGCTGCTGGTGATCGAAGGGCTTGAAGAGCGGCGAGGTGGCCAGCAGGTTCTTCAGCAGGCGCTCGTGCGCGAAGTGGTCGAGCCGCTCGGCCAACACCGGAACCGTGGCGACCAGCGCGGCGACCGCCGCCCGGCTGACCTCCAGGAGATCGGCCTCGCCGACCACCTGCACCGACGCGGTTCGCGGCTGCTCGGTCAGCAGCGCCATCTCGCCGAACAGCGCCCCCTCGAGGAGACGCGTGCGCTCGATGGGCGCCGACCCCGGCGCGCCCGCCACCACCCGCACCTGGCCGCTGGCCACGAAATAGAACGCGGATCCGGGGTCTCCTTGCCGGACGACCAGATCGCCATCGTTGCCGCGCAGAAGCCGGAGCATCCGGACCGCCTCCGGGAACAGCTCGGGGGGCAGCTCGGAAAAGAAGGGTGCGGCCAGGAACTGCTCGGGGTATTGCACGAAGACCGAGAGATCGAGCGCTCGGGCCCGCGCACGGCGCGCGACCTTGGCCGGATCGGCCGCCGCGGACGGAGCCAGCGCCTCGATCGGCGCGTCCAGATCGACCGGCGCTTGCCGGGCGGCGAACTTGACCATCGCCGGCGCGCCGTGGCCGAAGTTGCGCGCCATGGCCGCCACGATCTCGCCGCTCGGCTGCCCCAACGACTCGAGCAGCTTGCAGCCCACCAGGCCGGGCAGCAGGTGCCCCGACCGCACGTCGTGCAAGGCGACGGTCCGCAGCACCTCGACGGCCCCCTCCGCGTCGCCCAACCGCAGCAGGAGATCGCCGATCCGGCGCCGCGCGCCCGCGTCCAGCGGATTGGCCGCCAGCATGTGATCCTGCAGAGCCAGCGCGGGCGTGAGCTGACCCGCGCGGGCCAGGTTCCGTGCTTCGGTCTGGAGGTCGCGAAGCTGGAGTGGCATTGCGCGAACGTTATCTGGAGCGTGAAATGCGATCCAGTGGGCGATCGAACCGGTCAATCCTTGCTGAGCGCCGTCGAAGCGCTCGGCTATCGCGAGCTCGGTCGCTCGGTCGAAGGGCGGCCCATATTCGGTCGCGCCTTCGGGGTTCACACCTTCGGGGGCTCGTCGGGCGGTTCGTCGGAAGCAACCGCGCGGCCCCTGCTGATCTTCGGTGGCATCCACGGCGACGAGCCGGCCAGTGTCGAGGCGATGCTGGATCTGGCGGAGCGGCTGGCCCTCGAAAAGACGCCCCCACCCCTGGTCGTGCTCCCACTCGTCAACCCCGACGGAATCGTCCGGGGCTGCAAGAACTCGGCGCGCGACGTCGACCTCAATCGAAACTTTCCCGCCCGCTCGTTCGTCACCGCCCATGCGCCGGGCTATTTTCCGGGTCCCACCCCGCTTTCGGAACCGGAGAGTCGGGTGGTGGCGGACGTCGTCGAAGGGGGGATCCGAGGCGCGATAGCGGTCCACGCCCCGCTGGCCTGCGTCAATTACGACGGCCCGGCCGCGCGCTGGGCGGAGGCCGTCGCAGCGGCGTGCGGCTGGCCGGCCCGGGGGGACATCGGCTACCCAACCCCCGGCTCTTTCGGATCCTGGCTGGGGATCGATCGCGGCTTGCCGGTGCTGACTTTGGAGCTGCCGCCGGGCCCGCTGGCGCCTTTTCGACAGGCCGCCCGTGACGCCTTGGAGGCGTCGATTTCTCAGGCCCCGGAGGCACCATCCGCCGTCGAACCTCACGACAGATGAGGTAGTATTGCTTGACAGGTGGGTGGGGGTCGTACTTCTCTGACCCCTCGTTCAATGGACAACTCAGAGCGCACGTTCCTGGAAGCAATGTCGAGAGCGCTCGTCTCTCTCCCTTTTGATCTCAAGGTGCTTCTGGAGGCGGTGGCCGATCCAGATCTAGAGCGCGCCGCCCGCGAGTTGGCGGCCGCCACGGTTGTGCACGTGATCACGCCCAAGGACGGGAACATGGACGCTCCGCTGCGCTTCGCCGAGGACGTGGTGCAGCTGCGCCTGGCGGCGGTGAAGCTCCTGGCCGAAGGGGGCGAAGGGGCGCCGGCCTTTCGCCAGCGCTTCGCCGAGGACTTCACCCGCTTCGAGGAGGATCTACAGCTTTTCCGCCAGACCCTGGGCGCGGAGACGCTCGATTGGCTGGACGGCCGCTGGGCGACGCTGCTCAAGGGCGTCTACGCCAAGAAGAAGATCCCGATGTTCGTCGACGACGAGGCGGGGACCTTCCTCTACGATGAGGGTTCGCGGTTCAGCACGCTCTACCCGATCACGGAGAAGACGGTGGCGGGCCGGCTCAAACAGGCCCAGCCGTTCCTCGATCATCTGGCCCGCAAGCGCGATCAGGACAAGAAGAGGATCACGTCGTAAGGACGTAGCGGTTCGCGGGCGTAGCGGCTACGCAGGAACCGTCCCCCGTCCGAGCGCCTGCCACCATGGCATCGCATTGGTCGTTCGGTGACTCGCCGGTTGGTCTGCTGGACCTGGCGGTCGCGGTGGCCCAAGGGGCCGAGCCGCCGCCGCCCGAGATCAACGCCGCCGCGCGCGCGGTCGCGCCGTCGCTGGTCGAGCTGCCGGCCCCCCGGATCCGGGCCGCCGTCGAAGGCGTCATCATGGCGCGCTCGCTGGAGGTCGGCCTTCAGTGGATGCACGACTCCGGCAT
>Ga0075522_10002101_pt1 | contig 14916 bp, 13 predicted proteins | sample NGEPerA_FD_74796 | JGI IMG/M metagenome (GOLD analysis project Ga0075522, IMG submission 74796) | Arctic peat soil microbial communities from the Barrow Environmental Observatory site, Barrow, Alaska, USA - NGEE PermafrostL2-A | ecosystem: Environmental > Terrestrial > Soil > Wetlands > Peat ... | reverse complement strand
GGAGAGCTGTCGCGCACGGTGACTCGTTTGAAGGAGCAGCTGCGCAAACTTGAGATTGAGACCGAGACGCAGATTCTGCACGGGCATGAGGAAAAAGGTTTCAGCCATCGCGGTGACTTTGATCCGCTCGAGCTTGATCGCTACTCCTCGATTCAGCAGTTCTCGCGTGCGCTTGCCGAGACGGCAAGCGACGTCGCGAGCATTCAGGGATTGCTCGAGACGCTGACGCAGGAGGCGCAGAACCTCCTGACACAGCAGGCGCGTACCATCACCGAACTACAGAACGGGCTCATGCGTACCCGCATGGTGCCGTTTCAGCGCCATGTACAAAGGCTCGCCCGCATCGTGCGCCAGGCCGCCGCCGATAGCGGCAAACGCGCCGAGCTCATTGTGGAAGGTGCAACCGGGGAGCTCGACCGGCAGGTGCTCGAGCGCATGCTGCCGCCTTTTGAACACATGCTGCGAAACGCCGTCGTCCACGGCATCGAGATGCCGGAGGAGCGTGTGGCGCGCGGCAAATCGGACACCGGCCGCATTCGCCTGGAATTGAAGCGCGAAGGTGCTGAGGTCATGGTGCGTCTCACCGACGACGGCGGCGGCATGGATCTGCGCGCGATTCGCGACAAGGGCGTGACGCTGGGTCTCGTTGCCGCGGAGCAGCCGCTGAGCGATGAGGATGCGATGCAGCTCATCCTCGAGCCCGGATTCTCAACCGCAGGGCTCATCACGCAGCAGGCCGGCCGCGGCGTGGGCATGGATGTGGTCGCAACCGAGATCAAGCGCTTGGGCGGCGCGCTCAACATGGAGTCGACGGCGGGCGAGGGCACGACGTTCACGATCCGTCTGCCCTTTACGCTTGCGATCAGTCATGCGCTGGTGGTGCGCACCGAGCAGGAGTATTACGCCCTGCCGCTGCCGACGGTGGAGGGCGTGCTCAGGTTGTCAAAGGCGGAGGTCGCGAGTCACTTTGGCCCCGACGCACCGCTGTTTGAATCGGGCGGCCAGAAGTACCGCTTTCAATCATTGTCGACGTTTGTCGGCCTTGAGCCCGCACCGCTGCCGGAACAGGATGTGACGATACCAGTCGTGCTGGTGCGTGCCGGCGAACATTCCACCGCACTCATTACCGATGAGCTCATCGGCAGCCGCGAGATCGTCGTGAAATCAGTCGGCCCGCAGATCTCCGCTATTAGGGGCATCTCGGGCGCCACGATTTTGGGCGACGGCCGTATTGTGATCATTCTCGATATCGGCGCGCTGGTCCGAAGCGAGTGGCGAGTGCGCACACAGCCCCTGGTGGCGCGCGAGCGCGGCGACCGGCGCATCTTTGCCATGGTGGTCGATGACTCGATCACCGTGCGGCGCGTGACGCAGCGACTCCTGGAACGAAACGGCATGCGGGTGCTGACCGCGCGCGATGGCATGGATGCGGTCACGCTCTTGCAGGACAATGTGCCCGATATCATTCTTCTCGACATTGAAATGCCGCGCATGGACGGCTATGAAGTCGCCGCGCACGTGAGGAACGATCCGCGCCTGAAAGACGTGCCCATCATCATGATCACATCGCGCTCGGGTGAAAAGCACCGCGCCCGCGCCATCGAGATCGGTGTCGATGACTATCTCAGCAAGCCCTATCAGGAAGCGCAGCTACTCGATGCCATCGCGCCCTTGGTGGAGCGCTATCGCGCGCAGGTGACCTCGCGCAAGCACGCGGTCAAATAAGAGCAAGTTATGGCCGAGAGAGTCCAAGAGGTCTATAGCTTATTGATTCCGCTCGTTGACGGGCGGCTCATCATTCCGCGCGCTTGCGTTGCCGAGGTCATCGGTTTTCACACGCCTTCGGAGATGACCGGCGCGCCGCCCTGGTACATCGGAACGGTGGCCTGGAATGGCCGGCAGGTGCCGCTCGTCTCATTCGAAGGCGCCTGCGGCCAGAACATTCCACCCGCCTCGGGGCGCACGCGTATCGTTGTCTTTCATTGCATCGGCTCGCGCCTCGACGGCGGCTACTTCGGTCTCGTGTCGCAGGGCTTCCCGCAGTTGGTGCGCGTCAGCTCCGATGTCGTGCGGCCGGATAATTCACGCGCCATCGAAGAGCGCGCACCGATCATCTGCCAGGTGCGGATGGTCAATGAGACACCACTCGTACCGGATCTTGAGCGTCTCGAAGAGATGATTGCGCAAGAGACGCACATCAACGCTTGAGCGCAACGCCCCAAAGCGGGAAGAACAGCTCCCGCAACATCGGCGCATAGCAGGGTCGCGCCCCCCCTCGCTATTGCGACTGATTGGAATTCGCCTGTGGGTACTGCTCAATATTTGCCTTCAGGCGCGACATATAGGCTGACGCGCGGGATTGCTCGTTATCGGTCATCGCGTATTTTTGCCATGCAACTGCGAAGGTGAACGCAATTACTCACGCCTATACGGGTAGTTCGCTTGCACTGACGTATACGCACAATGGTGCCCACCAAGTTCGGACCATGGCACTTGATTCAACCTTGGTGAATTCTGATGTGCAACCCGCGCAGACCTATACGCCCAACAACCTAAACGAGTACACGCAGGTTGGGAGCGCGGCGATTGCCAATGACGTAAACGGAAACCTCACGAGCGACGGAGTGTGGACGTATCGGTACGACGAGGAAAACCAACTGCGTGAGGCCGTTAACGGCGCAACGACTGTTGACTATCAGTACGATGCTGACGGCCGCCGTCGTTCAAAAGGAGTCAATGGCTTAATTACGTACTTCGTAAGCGATGGTCCCGATGAACTCGATGCACTCAGCAGCGTGGGGCTAGCGCAACGACTCTACGTCAATGGAGTTGGCGCGGACACTCGCATTGCTAATTATGACTACGCGGGAGGTACCGGATGGTCCGCCTATCATACAAATCATCAGGGAAGCGTCATCTTCACGACGCGGAGCGGCGTCCCCGCCGACAAGTATCGATTTGACGCCTACGGAGTCCCATCTGCTGCGGACACAGCGACGGGGAATCCGATTCGATATGCAGGGCGATATCTCGACGCGGAAACCGGTCTCTACTATTATCGCGCACGCTTTTATTCATCAAAAATTGGGAGATTCCTTCAGACTGATCCAATCGGCACGAAAGACGATCCAAATCTTTATTCCTATACGCATAATGATCCTGTCGACGGAACCGATCCCAGCGGGCAGTCAGGATGTACTGGAACTCACCTGGACGCATTGTGTTCCGGAACCCCGCAGGTCACGAACGGAGCAGATGGACAAGCTCACGCCGCTGCAAGCGTCCACCAGGCAAAGGAAGTTGCTAGGGCAGCACAAGCTCGCGGCGAAATCGTACGTCCTGACAATAAAGGCATTGTCTATAACAGTTCATTGAAAAATGCCACAGGTGGCGCAATAAATTCAAACATGCCGGCAGATTCGGTTGTAAATACCACTTCGCCAGACGGAACACAGAATCACTACGTAAATGAGGTCACGTCGAAAAGCCAAAGTGACCCGTCCCAAGCTGCAAAATGGACTTCGGCTAGCGAGAGTGTCCCAGAGGGACACACGATGAAAGTAACTGTTGAATCGGTTGGCTCAATTGCCTCGCGAGCGGGCGGCGTTATCGGCGTCGCGGGGCCGATGCTTGGTGCCGTGGGCGCTATCATGGAGAGCCGACGGAATCCGCAAATGAGTACGATAGAGTTCATGTACCGTGCCGCTGGTATGTACGACGTTGCAGTCGCGGCTGGGCTTCTACAGCCAGCGCCAGAAGAGTACTAAAATCACCCAACTGATTTCGTGTTAACCCGTGAGCTTAGAAAGGCTGTATGTCCATCGAGGTTCGGGAATCCGTACGTGGCGAAATGATCGCCGATTGCCTGGTGCTGGCATTTGGAGCGAACGTAGATCTTGGCGTTGAAGGCGTACTCGATGCGATTACCGAGGTGCTGACCTACGCTGCTGATCCGCTCGTTAAAATCTCGATTGAAGACTCTAAAGGCAAAAAACGCACATACGCGGTAGATGAAGCAAAATTAATACTACGCGAGCGGCATGGCTTCCGGTTTTTTCGGGCGATTCCTCGCAGCGAGGTTGGAAACCTGGCTGCAGCGTGGCTGACGGCCGTCCTAGCATATTGCTATTCGCAGAACGCAAAAACGCTGTTCCTCGGCGTGCCGAAACTACACGAGAGCGAAACGCTCAGATCCCATGTTAAGTTGGTCGAGGCATTGGTCGCCCGCGCCATAGTTCCGCAGTACGGCTTCGGTTTTGAGCGTGAATATGGCCTTGGTCCGGAATATTTTGCTTCCGGAGTGGTTTCCAACGCCACATCGAAGGAGGTGAAACAAACAGATTGGTCCCGAATAACCGCGTGGGGGGACGAAAGGGCGGGAAGCCCCGAAGCACACCCGCGCCGTCACCGATACACTCGCGGCATGATTCTGGATGTGTTTCCGATGAACGTGCTTACTGACATTCATCTTCGCCAATTGGTATTCGAGGTGTCGTTAATGGATTGGATAGTTCAGAGGACCGGCCGGCAATCTCTTGTTGAGATTAGCGAGAAGTGCTATCTGTGGAATGTACAGATAGAAGATTGCGCCCCAATATCCACTGTTCTTCGTGACGCAGGATTGATTATCGCTAATCCCGTCACGCGTACTCGCTAATCGGCGTGCCTAAAGTAAACAATCCTTCTCCGGCGCGGCTGGAGCCGAATTGGCGGACTTCGTGTGACTCCGCGTTCTTAGGTCACTTCTCGCCCGTTTCGCCTTGTAAGGCGTACCGTTAAGCGAGTAGCCGAAACCAGAATTTCTTTAAATTTGGTCGCATCCACCCTTTAGAGGGAACACTGAGATGGATGAGGAATTTGACACAGTCGAATATCAGGGCGAAATAATCAAGCTCTCGCGGTCGTATGCAGACTTCAAAGCTTATAGAGACGATCCGGACAATCTCCCGGAGCGCGCGATCCCGCATGTGACAAGGCTGGTGACGGAGGCTCCCGTGCCAGAGGCCTTTGCTACGCGTGAAGCAGCTGATCATTTCATGTACGGATTAATGTTTCCGGGCTATGGTTTAGCTCTGCATAAGATTCAGGGCCCTCTGGCGCTGTACAGTCTCGAATTGCCACGGACGAATCGGGAGCGATGGATTGCTGTTATATCACGCGGCAACGAGTGGCGCGTCATTGACGACTTTGTCTGGTCTAGTGCGTGTGGTGATATCGGAAGAGCCGAATCCGACTCTCGTAGCATTCGATATTTTGACGACGTTGGTAACGTGCTTCGTGAGAAAATGAGCGCCAACCATTGAGTTACGCGACACGGCAGTCCGTCTTGCCCGTCCATTATTGATGCGCCGAACTCGGCGCTATTGCGACGGATCGATAGTGCAACGAGTTTTTCGCGTGCGTCGTGCACAGGCACGGTCTTCCAGCGGGTGCAGATCCCATCCGGCGTTTGTCGCTCCAGCCGGTAGCAATCGGAGCAGTCGTCGACCTAACGAAGGGGCTGAAGCCTTCGGCGTAGAGGGTCACCATGGGCGACTTGGCGAACTGATAGGCCATAACATGTCCAAAGTGTCGAGGGGAACCACTATTTTGCATTTGGATTTGTTCGATACCCTATTCGCTTGACCGTTGCCTACGGTCGAAACCGTACCACACTAAAGGACTTGGCAGCCAAGTCATTTGCAGAACAGCAGGCGTTAATGCTTTCCCGAAAACGCCAATGTTGGGAATGGGTTTTGAGTCGGATCCGGCAATTACGAAAACGGCATTGTCTGGAACGTAAGAGTCATCTGTAACGTCACTTCATGCTGTCGTTGCGAGCTGCACTTTTATAATTCAAACGGTTACTGATTTGCGACCGCCGCATCGGCCGCCCGCGGTGATTCTAGTATGCCAACACTGCGCTTATAGATCTCCAAACGCCTGTTGCAGAGCCGCCAATGCCGCGATCGCCGCCGTTTCGGTGCGCAGAATGCGCGGACCCAATTGCACACCTATGAAGCCGCGCGCGAGCGCCCCTTCTATCTCCTCGGGTGCAAGACCGCCTTCCGGGCCGATTAGTACAGTGAGTTTCTGCGCTGGCTCAAGATCAGCGATGCGCAAGGTCCCTAGCGGCGACAAGAGAACGCGAGTGGCCTTCGTTTCGGCGTCGTTGCCTAAGAATTCGTGCAGATCGCGCGGTGCGGCAAGCTCAGGTAGGCGGTTTCTGCCGCACTGCTCGCACGATGCAATCACGATGCCGCGCCAATGCTGCAATTTCTTCTGCGCCTGCCCGGGATCCAGGCGCACGACACTTCGTTTTGTAATGAGTGGCACGATGCGCTGCACGCCGAGCTCAGTCGCCTTCTGCATCACCAGATCCATGCGCTCGCCGCGCGATATGCCTTGCGCGAGCGTCAGCGTCAGTTTCGATTCGCGCTCAATTGCAGTGTGTTCGCCGACGGCTACCTCCACCGCATCTTTCTTCAGAGCTTCGATGCGCGATGCGTACTCACCGCCGCGACCGTCAAAGAGCGTTACCGCGTCTCCCACGCCAAGCCGCAACACGCGCGCGATGTGATTCGCGGCATTGCCGCTGATGAGGCCACGCGTGCCGCCCGTGAGCGCCGCCTCGACGTAGACGCGGGTTAGTCGCATACGGCCTTCTCGATGCCTTCGCGCGCGACCGTAACCATGAGATCGATCTCCGCGGGCGTGATGACATAGGGCGGCATGAAATAAATGACATTGCCGATCGGACGCAACAGCACGCCGCGTGAAAGTCCATGGCGATAGACGCGCAGCCCGCGACGCTCCTGCCAGGCGTATGGCTCTCGTGTGACCTTGTCTTTGACGAGCTCGATTGCCGTGATCATGCCCCACTGGCGCACCTCGGCGACGTGCGGATGTTCGGCAATCTCGCGTGTCTGCGCTGCGATGTGCGATGCCAAGACGCGGTTGCGTGCCAGTACGTCATCGGCGTCAAAGATCGCAAGACTTGCTAGAGCCGCAGCACACGCCAGCGGGTTCCCGGTGTAACTGTGCGAGTGCAGAAAGGCGTTCATCTTTACGTACTCATCGTAGAACGCGTCATATATATCTTCGGTCGTCATGACCACCGATAACGGCAGATAACCACCGGTGAGACCCTTCGATAGACATAGGAAGTCGGGGCGAATTGCCGCCTGCTCGCACGCGAACATGGTCCCAGTGCGGCCGAAGCCGACTGCAATCTCATCCGCTATCAGGTGTACGCCATAGCGATCACATGCCGCGAGCAGCAGTTGCAGATACACGGGGTCGTACATGCGCATGCCGCCGGCGCACTGCACGAGCGGCTCGACAATTACCGCCGCCGTCTCTTCGTGATGCAGCGCGAGCGCCTCTTCCATGAGTGCGAACCGCTCGGTCGAGTGCTCCGCCCAGGTAGTGCCGCGCTCGCGCGTGTAGCAGTCGGGAGAGCCCACTACGCGTACGTCCAAAAGCAGCGGCTTGTACGTACTCTTATAGAGTTCGACATCACCTATTGCGAGTGCGCCCAGGGTCTCGCCGTGATAACTGTTCGCAAGCGTGATGAAGCCACGTTTTTTTGTGCGCCCCACATTCCTCCAATAGTGGAAGCTCATCTTCATCGCAACTTCGACCGCGGCGGAACCGTTGTCGGCATAAAAGCAGCGCGCAAGTCCCGCTGGCGCGATTTTGACGAGCGCCTCGCTGAGTGCGATCACCGGTTCGTGCGTAAACCCGGCGAGGATCACCTGCTCGAGTTTGCCAAGCTGCGCAGTGACGGCAGCGTTGATGCGTGGATTGGCGTGTCCGAAGAGGTTCACCCACCAGGAGCTCACGGCGTCGAGATAGCGGCGGCCTTCGAAATCCTCAAGCCACACGCCCTCGCCGCTGCGGATCGGCACCAGCGGAATATCCTGCTCGTGATCCTTCATCTGTGTGCAGGGATGCCAGACGTGCGCGAGGTCCCGCGCGACATAAGAGGCATTGGAGTCACTCATAAGGGCATTTTCCACGTGGCGCAGCGGCATTGTGGCATTATTTCGGGACATGCAAATTGACCCAGCCACGGGCCTTCTTTCCGACGTAACGCAGGTGCTCTCGCCGCATTTCGATGCGCGCCCGGCGGGAACCGTTGCATCGCTCATCATTGTCCATGGCATAAGCCTTCCGCCGGGCGAGTTCGGCGGCCCCTGGGTTGACCGACTCTTTACCGGCACTCTGCCAAGCGATGCCCATCCCTACTTTGCCAAGGCTTCCGAGCGGCGTGTATCGGCGCATGCGTACATCCGGCGCGACGGACGGATTACGCAATACGTGCCATTCGGTGCACGCGCATGGCACGCGGGCGAATCTCAGTTCGAAGGGCGCGCAGCCTGCAATGATTTCTCGATTGGCATTGAGCTTGAGGGCACCGATGAGCGCGCCTACGAAGATGCGCAGTACGAATCCCTCGCAAGCCTCATTCGCACGCTGCTCGCGACTTATCCGTCGCTCGCAAAGGAGCGCCTTGTCGGCCACAGCGACGTAGCACCAGGCAGAAAAACCGATCCCGGCCCTGCGTTCGACTGGCCGCGTCTGCGTAGCCTCGTTTCCTAAACTCTTAGCGCGGCTTGCCGCGGTCGTGCCGCCACAGGACTTCAGTACCGCTCTCGTGGCGCGCCAAGACTCGCGCGAGCACGAACAATAAATCGGAAAGGCGGTTCAGATAGTTCGTCAGGTCCAAGCTTATCGTGTCTTTTTTCGCAAGCGTCCACGCGCGCCGTTCGGCGCGGCGCGCAATGGTGCGCGCGAGATGGCACGCGGCCGCGGCGGGGCCGCCGCCGGGAAGAATGAACTCCTTCAGCGCCGGCAGCGGATCGTTATAGGCATCAAGCGTCGTCTCAAGCCTTGTGACCTGCGCGGCCGTGATCGCGACCGACCCCGGTATGCACAACTCGCCACCCAGATCGAACAGATCATGCTGCACTTCGGTGAGGGTTGCGGCGACTGCTTGCGGAAGTTTCGGCACGCTTAGAATCAGGCCGATGGCAGAGTTCAATTCGTCCACCGTGCCGTAGGCTTCAACGCGTGCATCGTCCTTCGCGACTCGGCTGCCGTCGCCCAATCCAGTAGTGCCGTCATCACCGGTGCGCGTGTAGATTTTGCTCAGGCGATTGCCCATACCTTGCTCCGTTGCGTTAGGCTTCCCTGCACGCCATTGGTAAGTTCATCATGGTATCAAAGGAATTGCAGGCGGCGCTTGACGCCGCGGCGGCTGCAGCCGACATCATCCGCGCACTTTATGGCCGCGGTGTCGGCGTACGGCTGAAGCCGGACGAGTCGCCTGTTACCGAAGCGGATGTGCGCTCCGAGGAGGCCATTCGCGCGATTCTAAGTGACCGCTTTCCAAGCTACGGCTTCTGCGGCGAGGAGACCGGCAGACACGACATGGGTGCCGAACATATCTGGCTCGTCGATCCCATTGACGGCACCAAGTGCTTCGTGCGCGGCAGTCCTTTTTTCTCCACTCAGATCGCGCTGGTACGCGACGGCCGCCTGGTGCTGGGAGTTTCCAGCGCCCCGGTCTATGGTGAGCTTGCCTGGGCCGAGGAGGGTGCGGGCGCATACCTGAACGGGCAGCCGCTGCGCGTCAGCGATATCAAGGATCTGTCACGCGCGACCGTTTCGAGCGGCAACTTGAAATCGCTTGCGCGCTCGCGCCTCTGGCCGGGCTTCGGCGAACTCATCGGCCGCGCCTACAGTACCCGCGGCTACGGCGACTTCGTGCATTACCATCTGCTCGCGCGGGGCGCGCTCGACGTGGTCATCGAATCTGACGTCAATATTCTGGATATCGGGGCGTTGACGGTCATCGTCAAAGAGGCGGGCGGTACATTTACTGACCTCGATGGGCACGATGTGGACCTCGACACGATTTCGGTACTTGCAACCAACGGGCCGCTGCACGGTGAAGTACGCGAGGTACTCGGCAGCGCGAATATCTAGGGCTGTGAGCTTGCCGTAGAATTTGCGACCGGCCCGCCAAGGGCTTGAACGCTGCTTCGCCGTCTGGAATGAATGAACGATCTTCCGCAAAGCCTGTTCACGAATCCGATCTGGCATGCCCTGCAATCGATGCATCGGCGCTTTGCGCTATCGGCAGGCGCTGCACGGCGCTATTGTCCCGACGTTGCGCCCTTCGCTTCCGTGGCTGCGCCAACCGCAGATGCACTCACGCAGTTGCATTTGCTGCTTGCGCCCGAGGAATCCTTCTGGGTCATTGGTGACACCTGGCCAGGTACACCGCTATTGCGCGTGGCAGAAACACTGCCCTGCCTGCAGATGATGCGTTCGCTTGAAGGGGCGACGTTGACGGCGTCGGCCAATCTCCTGCGCCTGGGCCCAGCTGATATTCCGGAGATGATCGCGCTTACGGATCATGCGTTTCCCGGATTCTTTCGCGCCAGGACGCTCGAGATGGGATCTTATTACGGCGTGCGAATTGGCGGCGACCTCGTTGCCATGGGCGGCGAGCGCCTATTGCTCGACGGCTATCCTGAGATCAGCGGTGTTTGTACGCATCCTGGCCACCGCGGCAAAGGCTTCGCCGCTGACATCATCGGGCAGCTTACCGAGGATCACCGGCGCGCAGGCCTCCTCTCCTGGCTTCATGTCGGTGTAGCCAACACTCATGCGGTCGAACTGTATCGTCGCTTGGAATTTCAGGTGATTCGCAAGGTGACGTTCAACCGGCTCGTCCACGCCGCCTGACCTTGGTCCTGTGGGGCTCGATGGTGGGCTATGGATGTGAGCTGTTCTCGGGGACTGGCGTTACGTCTCGACGCTTGCGTCCCAGCCTCCGCCTAATGCCCTATACACCGCGACGCGCGATGTAGCCGTGTCGGCGCGGCTCTGAGAGAGCAGCAATTCAGCGCTGAGTGCGGTCCAGCGGCCACCGTATTCTGATGCCGAGCGAGAGGGTAGGAGTATTGAGGTGGTCTGCCTCCACGTAGTAGACGGCGACCGGGACCGCTTCGTCCTGCCGCAGTATGCCGAGCACTTCTTTGTTGCCGACGCCTCAGCCTTGATGCCAGCGCGTCGGTTTCAATATGTTTACGCGCTGTGCGATTGCGCGCCCTCCTGCAGCACCTGCTGACGGAGATGGTCGCAACCGACGGCCGGCACATTTTGGGTCCCTACGACAATCGCATGCGTGGCGAGGTGCCGGAGCGCATCGATAAGCTGCTCGAGAATCTTGGGTTTGCCGTCACGGGCGCAACCCGTGGCGGCGTGCCAGAGGTGACGCGGTTTGCTTGGGTTGACCGGCAAGGGTCAGCGCAGGCGCACCGCTCAGGCGCTAGCAAACACGCGTCGGCCGCTCGCGGCCAGTTCCACAATCGGAGTTGCATACAGCTCGCTCAAGCTGCCTGCGGTCAGAACCTCGGTGGCAGCCCCCAGACGCCAATGCCCCTCACCAAAGAGGAGCAGCACGCGATCCGCAAAACGTGCGGCAAGCGTCGGGTCGTGCAGCGAGGCGATCACCGTCGCGCCAGCCGCTGTCAAACCGCGCAGGACCTCAAGTACCGCGAGCTGATGATGCGGATCCAGATGATTGGTGGGCTCATCCACCAAAAAAACTTCCGGCTCCTGCGCAAGCAGGCCGGCGATCGCGACACGACGCTGCTCGCCGCCAGAGAGCGTATCGGTGCGGCGCGCAGCACAGTCCGTCAGATCCATTTGCGCAAGCGCCTGCCGTGCGATGCGCTCATCTTCGCGCCCTTCCCATTGCCAGGCGGCAAGATGTGGATGACGGCCAATAAGGACGCTCTCGAGCGCCGTTGTCGTAAAGCCGTCTTCCGGGTCCTGTAACAGTACGCCGATGCGTCGCGCGAGCGCGCGGCGCGAGAGCTGCGCGAGCGGCGCCCCATCCAAGCATACGTCGCCGCCCGCGGCTGCGCGCAGGCCGGCAAGCGTGTGCAGAGTCAAGGTTTTCCCTGCACCATTTCGGCCTAGAATTGCGGTGAACTCACGCGGCTTAAATGTTGCCGAAAGATTCTCCACGAGCGTGCGTGCACCCGCCTTGACGCTGAGCGTCTGCGTCGTCAATTGAGCCGCCATGGAAGTCTTTGACATCGCCTCAGGGCTGCAGGCGCACGACCGACCAGGGCCCGCACGCAAATCCGGACGCAGCGTCCGCGGTCAGCTTTCGCGACCAGGAAAAGCGGTCATGGATGCGCGATCTGCCCTCCTGCCAGAGTTCGACATTTTCGGCCCACAGGCGATAGCCGCCCCAGTGCGGCGGCCGCGCGATGGCGTAATCCGCGCCGTCTTTTACAGCATCGGCCGGATTTGGCGTACCGAAGCGCCGGGCGGCGGCAGACACTCGCGCGACGAGGTCAGCGTGCGAGCCGATGCTCTGGCTCTGATCGCTTGCCCACGCGGCGATGCGGCTCGGCCACGGGCGCGAGGCAAAATAGGCGTCGCTCTGCGCGGCAGGCGCGCGCACCACGGGCCCCGTGATGCGCACCTGGCGCTGCAACTGATCCCAGTGCATGACGGCAGCTGCGCGCGGCGCGGCGGCCAGTTCCCGGCCCTTTCTTGAGTCGTAATTGCTGTAGAACACAAGGTAGCCGGGATCAATAACCAGATCCTTGAGCAGCACGACACGCGCCGAAGGTTGCCGGTCTGCGCCAAGCGTTGCGAGCACCATCGCATTGGGGTTCGGCTGCAGCCGCCGCTCGCACGCATCGCGTAGCCAGCGGCTGACGATGGCCATGGGTTCAGCGGGCGCCGGCTCGGTGAGGAGGTCGCTAGTCGTAGTCATAGGTTAAATGGTAGAGCCTCTTACCGTTGCCTGCACTTGCCTCAGGCGCGGGGGATCGTTACAAAGACAGACTGCCTTACCCCGATGAGTCTTTGCATGTCGAGCGATGACACGACGCTTCTGGATCTGCGCGGCCGCCTGAACGACGTCGATCGGCAGCTTCTTGCCTTGGTCGCCGAACGCAAGGCGATCAGCGGCGAAGTGGCGCGGGTGAAGCGTGCCACGGGTCGCCCGACCCGTGATTATGAGCGCGAGCGCGAGGTGATCATTGGAATTCGCACGGCAGCGGCGGAGCTTGGGGTCTCCCCGGCGCTCGCTGAAGACCTGCTGCGCCTTCTCATCCGCTCATCCCTCACGACGCAGGAGCGGGCCACTGTCGCCGCGCGCGGGACGGGCTCGGGCAGGCGCGTGCTGTTGATCGGCGGTGCGGGTCTTATGGGGCGCTGGTTTGCGGAATTCTTAAGCTCACAGGGTTTTACCGTGGAAATTGCCGACCCTGCCGCCGCCGCGGAGGCCGGATGTATCGAGGATTGGAAGAAGAGCGATCTTACGCACGATTTCATTGTGCTGGCGACCCCGCTTGGCGTGACGGACGGCATCTTGCGGGATCTTGCGCTGCGCCGTCCGCCCGGCGTCATTTTCGATATCGGTTCGCTGAAGTCCCCGCTGCGCGCGGGGCTCCTCGCCTTGCGCTCGCACGGCTGCAAGGTCACCTCCGTACATCCGATGTTCGGCCCGGACACGGAGCTACTTTCCGGGCGCCATCTGATTTTTGTCGATCTCGGCTGCAGTGAGGCTCTGGCGGCCGTGCAGGAGCTGTTCGCTTCCACGATGGCCGAACAGGTGATCATGAGTCTCGACGATCACGACCGCTTGATCGCCTATGTTCTGGGCCTCTCGCACGCACTCAATATTGCGTTTTTCACCGCGCTTGCCGAAAGCGGCGAGGCGGCGCCGCGGCTGGCGCGCCTGTCGAGCACCACGTTTGATGCGCAGCTGGATGTGGCGAGCCGCGTCGCGTGCGAGAGCCCGGACCTGTATTACGAGATTCAAAGCCTGAACGACTACGGCGCGGAGTCGCTCGAGGCACTGTCGCAGGCAGTGGAGCGGCTGCGTACCGCGGTGCTATCGCGCGATCACGCGGCCTTTGTCGCTCTGATGCGCCGCGGGCGCGACTACCTGCAGGATCGCAAGAGTCTGACCGAGCGGCGCGCGTAGGCGTGCAGCGCCGAATGGGAGACGTTCGCTCGATGCGCCGAATTGCGCCCACCGCAACCGCTGCCACTCTGCGCACCAGAAATCTCGCGCTGCAGACGCGCCTCGCGCGGCTGACCGCCCAGGTCGTACGCAACAACTCGATTCTGCATCGATCGCAGGAGCGCGAGCTGCAACTGCTGCGCGCGACCTCTCTGCGCGAACTTCTCGAAAGTCTGATCCATGGTTTAAAGGTTTCGTATCAACTGGACGCGGTGGCGCTCGTGTTGCGCGATCCGGAGCATGAGATCCGGCACCTGCTCGAGGCGGACCCGGTGATCAAGGAGAATCGCGAAGAGATTCAGTTTGTGGGCGCTCTCGCCACGATTGCCCCTGCGCTCGAGGGCCTCGAGCGGCCCTGGCTCGGAGCTTATCGGCATGAGGAACATGCACCGCTGTTTCCGAGCGCCAAGGGATTGGGTAGCCTTGCTCTAATTCCGCTGAAGCACAGCGATTCGATCGACGGCGTGCTGGTCTTTGGCAGCAACGAAAAAGGCCGATTCAATCCCAAACTCGCAAGCGATTTTCTCGCGCACTTGGGACTGGTAAGCGCTGTATGCCTTGAGAATGCGGTAAACCGCGCGCGCTTGCTGCGCAGCGGCTTCACCGACTTTCTGACCGGCTTCTACAATCGGCGTTACCTGCAGGCGCGGTTGCGCGAAGAGCTTGCGCGCGCGCAGCGCATGCATCAGACGCTCTCGTTCCTCATGATCGACATCGATCACTTCAAACAGATCAATGATCGCTTCGGCCATTTGGCGGGGGATGCGGTGCTGCGCGAGGTGGCGCGGCGTATTGCAGCTGAGATGCGCACCAGTGACACTGGCGCGCGCTTCGGCGGCGATGAATTTGCCATCATTCTGCAGCAAGGC
>Ga0075522_10002093_pt1 | contig 14951 bp, 18 predicted proteins | sample NGEPerA_FD_74796 | JGI IMG/M metagenome (GOLD analysis project Ga0075522, IMG submission 74796) | Arctic peat soil microbial communities from the Barrow Environmental Observatory site, Barrow, Alaska, USA - NGEE PermafrostL2-A | ecosystem: Environmental > Terrestrial > Soil > Wetlands > Peat ... | reverse complement strand
CGAGGCCAAGCCATGCAGCCCTGGATCACCGATTACAACCACACCCGACCCCACTCAGCCCTCGGCGGAAAACCACCGACCTCAAAGCTGAACAACGTGCTTGGATTCGACACCTAGGCGCCCAACGGGCCCGCCATCTAGGGATTACGTCTGGGTTGCAAACATAGCGGGGCAACTCTCCCGCCAAGATACGCCGCACATTCTCGACCGCGGCATCGGGTAGGGCGGCGTGGGCTTCCTGCGTGTGACCCAGCATATGCGGTGTGAGTATCGCGTTCGGAAGATCGCGCAGCGCACTCTGCGGGGGAAGCGGCTCCGTAGTGAAGGTATCCAACGCCAGCCTCAGGTCGGGCCGCTGCTTGGCGATCTCGCATAGCGCTAGCTCGTCAATGATCGCGCCGCGCGCGGTATTGACCAATACGGCGTCTCTTTTCAGAAGACGGAGCCGGTCCGCGTTCAAGAGCCCCTGGCTGTCGCTGTTCAGGGTCGACAGGACGCAGACGACATCGCTCGACCGCAGCAATTCTTCAAGCCCGACAAAGCGAACATTGCTCGGGGCGTCGGCGGCGCCCCGCCGGGTGTAGGCCTGGATCGTCACGTTCCAGCCGGCAAGACGTACGGCAACCGCGCGGGCAATCTGGCCAAATCCGATCATGCCGACGATCTTGTCGCCGAGCATTCAGGCGTTCATTCGAGCGGGTCGAGGACGGTTCTGGCGCAACAGCGCTTCGGTGCCATGCAAATCGTACAGGGCCGCGAGAACCAGCAGAATGGTTGCTTCGGCCATACCCTGGATGTTCTCGCTGATCTGCCCGTTGGCCACCAGGATGCCCAATTCCGTGGCCGCTGCAATCTCGAAACCCTCGACGCCGGTGGTGGGCGATACGACCCCGCGCAGGCGATCCGCCGAAGCCATGAGCGCCCGGGTGCAGCAAAAGCTCGATGTGGCGACCAGGGCGTCTGCATCTGCCAGATTGGCGTCCACATCATGAAAAGCGACGGAATCCTTGTAGAAAACAACGTCGTGTCCCAGCCTGCGCAGCCTCTCCACGATGTCCGCGAGCAGGTTCAGCGAGCGCAGCCTGCCGACCGCGACGATCCGATATTGGGTCACTTGTCCTCCCCTCGCTGTCCGCCCGAGTATTCGGCGCCGTCTCCCGGCATGCGGATAGCAAGGCGGGTTCGTGGGAGACCGAATGCTACCGCGTTAATCTCCGCATCGCCTGGTCGATCCCGGCGAGGGTCAGCGGGAACATGCGGTCGTCGACGAGTTGGCGGACCATGCCAATGCTCATCGTGCCGCCCCAGTATTTCTCCGGCACCGGGTTGAGCCACACCGCCTGCTTGTAATGGTCGAGCAACCGCCGCATCCAGACGCTACCAGCCTCGTCGTTCCAGCGCTCGACGCTGCCGCCGGGGCGGTCGATCTCGTAAGGGCTCATGCTGGCGTCGCCGACCATGACCACCTTGTAGTGGGGATCGTAGGTGCGCAGGATTTCCATCGTCGACACCTGTTCGACATGGCGACGTCGCGAATCCTTCCACACGCTCTCGTAAAGGCAGTTGTGGAAATAGAAATGCACGAGGTTCTTGAATTCGCCGCGCGCCGCGGAGAACAGCTCCTCGCAGACCCGGACGTGGTCTTCCATCGATCCGCCGACATCGAGGAACAGCAGGAGCTTCACCGCGTTGTGCCGCTCCGGCACCAGCTTGAGATCGAGCCAGCCGGCGTTATTGGCGGTCGATTTGATCGTGTCGGGAATATCGAGTTCCAGCTCCGCGCCGTCGCGGGCGAACTGGCGCAGCCGGCGCAGCGCGATCTTGATGTTGCGGGTGCCGAGCTCGATGGTGTCGTCGAGGTTGCGGAATTCGCGCCGGTCCCAGATTTTGACCGCACGCCGGTTCCTACCCTCGTGCTGGCCGATGCGCACGCCTTCCGGGTTGTAGCCGTGCGCGCCGAACGGCGAGGTGCCGGCGGTGCCGATCCATTTGCTGCCGCCCTGGTGCCGTCCCTTCTGCTCGGCGAGGCGCTGGCGCAGCGTCTCCATCAGCTTTTCCCAACCGCCCAACGCTTCGATCTGCTGCTTTTCCTCCTCGGTGAGGTAGCGTTCGGCGAGCTTCTTGAGCCATTCTTCGGGCAGCTCGGTCATCGGGTCGGTCGGGGTTTCGAGGCCCTTGAAGCACTGCCCGAACACCCGGTCGAAGCGATCGAGATAGCGCTCGTCCTTGACCAGGGCCGCGCGCGACAGAAAGTAGAAATCATCGATGTCGTAATCGGCGACACCTTCCCGCATCGCCTCCATCAGGGTCAGGTACTCGCGCAGCGACGTCGGCACTTTCGCCGCGCGCAGTTCGAGAAAGAAGGTGGTGAACATGCCTCAATAAACCCTATCGTCGCGCATGGACAAACTGCATCTCGGTAACCTGGTGTCTCGAATTGCCTTGCCTATGAACAACGCCACGTCTTTGGGGATGTGGTCATTGCCCGGGACTCCGAATGGCCCCAGCAAGCGGCCCGGGTCAAGGCGAGGATTTCGATCCCGGCTAAGATTGCGAACAAAATCGTCGAGATCGGCGCCATTTTTTCGCTGTTTGATTTCCTTTATGCATTCGGTGATGAATTCATGCACGACGAATATAGCAATCGTCGCGTCATGCTGCTGCGCAGCGCTGAGCGCTGCCGCTATCCCGTAAAGAAGTTGATAGCGTAGGTCGCGAACTTCCCCAATGTCTGCTCCCAGGACGGCCCGAGCTAAGCGGCGCATCCGCTCCGGGGCATTGCTTTCCGGGCGCTTCATTGCGGCGTCGTAAGATTTGCCGATCGTTTCGTTGAATGTCTCGTCGGCTTTGGCCTCGACGCTAATCAACGCCTTTCCGCGACTGCAGAGAGCGTGCGCGAGTAGATCGCTGTTGCGGGCCTCGCCTTTGAACGGATCGAAGCGGACGATGGCTTCCGGCCACGCTTCACAAAGACTCATATTTCCGAGAAAATTAGAAGAACTGAGCAGCGCTGAAAACTCGCCGGGAATCGAGATTCTTCCGGCCGCAGGAAACCACGCCTTCGCTAGTTCCTTAGCGCTGCGGCCGTCTTTCCAATGGAGCTCTGCTTTTTTCGGTGGTGCAAACGCAAACCAGTCATCTACGGATTTATCGAATGGCCGTTTTTTGAAATTTTCATCGTTGGACGCCGATCACCCCCGCTCCCGCCGGTTGAGGAACGCCAGGCGCTCGAACAGATGCACGTCCTGCTCGTTCTTCAAGAGTGCGCCATGGAGTGGCGGGATCAGCTTCTTGGGATCGCGCTGGCGCAGTGTCTCGGGCGAGATGTCCTCGACCAGCAGCAATTTCAGCCAGTCGAGCAACTCCGAGGTCGAGGGCTTTTTCTTCAGCCCCGGTACCTCGCGGACATCGAAGAAGATCGTCAGCGCCTCCTGCACCAGATCCTGTTTCAGCCTCGGGAAATGCACCTCGACGATCCGCTCCATCGTCTCGCGGTCGGGGAAGCGGATGTAGTGAAAGAAGCAGCGGCGCAGGAACGCGTCGGGCAGTTCCTTCTCATTGTTCGAGGTGATCATCACGATCGGCCGTTGCCGGGCGACGATGGTCTTGCGCAGCTCGTAGACGAAGAACTCCATCCGGTCGAGTTCGAGCAGCAGATCGTTGGGGAACTCGATGTCGGCCTTGTCGATCTCGTCGATCAGCAGCACCGGCGACGTGTCTGCCTCGAACGAATCCCAGAGCTTGCCCGGCTTGATGTAATTGGCGATGTCGCGCACCCGCGCGTCGCCGAGCTGGCCGTCGCGCAGCCGCGATACCGCATCGTATTCGTAAAGGCCCTGCTGCGCCTTGGTGGTCGACTTGATGTGCCAGGTGATGAGCTCCTTGCCGAGCGCCTTGGCGACCTCATGCGCGAGGATGGTCTTGCCGGTCCCCGGTTCGCCCTTGACCAGCAGCGGCCGCTCGAGCGCGATGGCCGCGTTGACGGCAACCCGCAGATCCTGCGTCGCGACGTAAGTTTCGGTACCCTCAAAGCGCTGCATGAGCCGCTAACCCGTTGTCGTGTCGGGAATGACATACCGTGCGCTGCCGCGTCTTACCAGCGCAGCATGCCATGCAGGGATCTGTAGATCACGAGCAGTGGGCGATCACGGGCAGGGGCGCGCGGCCCTCCCGGTTCAGGCGTGTTCGTGCGGCCGTTCGACGACGGTGGCGCCGGTGACGCTCGATGCCGCGGCGGTCGCCGCGGGCGGCGCGGTGACCTGAGCCGGCGGCGTGGTCGCCACGGGCTCGTCCTCTTCCTTCATGCCGGACTTGAAGGCCTTGATGCCCTTAGCGAAATCGCCCATCACGCGGGGCAGCTTGCCGGCGCCGAACAAGACCAGGACAATGGCCAGCACGACCAGCCAGTGCACCAAACTCATGGAACCCATCGTACAACCCCGGCAGCTAAACGAGCGTCCAGTCTAACAGAAATTGCGCCACGCCGCGAATCGCGGCCTCGTCCGGCGGCTGCGCTACGACTTCGTGCCGCTTTCCCTTAAAGTCAAGCCTTGTCCAAGGAGCGTCTGCGCATGCCCTATGTCCCGCCTGCCCATCCGGCCTCCTGGGAGGCGAGCGCGGACCCGCGTTTCGTCGCGGCGGCGCGCTACGTAGCCGACAACGAGACCAAATGGAGCCGCGATCTCGAAGTCGAGATCCCGCGGCAATTCGAGGAAGACCCGCCGTGGAACGCGGTGCTGGGGCCGGTGCGACCGCGTGGCGGGCCGAACGGGCTCATCCTGCGCGGCGGGCAAATCGTCGCGGAATGGGGCAACACGGCACAGATCGACCAGACCTTTAGCGTCGCCAAAAGCTACCTCTCGATCCTCGCCGGGCTCGCTGTCGATCGCGGCATGATCGGCGATGTGCATGAGCCGGTCTGCCGCACCGTCGACGATGGCGGTTTCGCGGGACCGCATAACGACAGGATCACCTGGCATCACCTGCTGCAGCAGACCTCCGAATGGGAAGGGACTCTGTGGGACAAACCCGATCTGATCGACCGCAACCGCCGCGTCGGCGGCCAGCCCGGCACCGCCAAGAAGGGCGCGCACCGCGACCTGCGGGAACCGGGCGGCTTCTGGGAATACAATGACGTGCGGGTCAACCGGCTGAGCCTCGCGCTGCTGCGCGTGTGGCGGCGGCCCTTGCCCGAAATATTCCGCGAGCTGGTCATGGATCCGATCGGCGCCTCCAGGGACTGGGAGTGGCGCGGCTACCGCAATTCGACCGTCACCGTGGAGGGACGACGGGTCGAGTCGGTCGCCGGCGGCTCGCACTGGGGCGGCGGCGTCTTCATCAATGCGCGCGACCAGGCGCGCATCGGCCTGATGATGCAGCGCGGCGGAAAATGGGGTTCGGCGCGCATTCTTTCGCAGGACTGGATCGCCCGGTGCCGCATACCCTGCGCGCTCTACCCGGTCTACGGCTATCTGTGGTGGCTCAACACCGATCGTCGGCGCTATCCGAGCGCGCCCGCTGGCAGCTATTATGCGATGGGCGCCGGCGGCAACCTGACCTGGATCGACCCCGACCATGACCTTGTCGCCGTCTTGCGCTGGACCGATCCGGCGGTGGTGGACAGGTTCATCGGGCTGGTCATGGCCGCGATCGGCTGAGAGAGAACGGATGGCTGCGGGCAATATCGTTCAGGGGGCGCTGTTCACCGTGATGGTGGTTCGCGCCGCCATGCTGCGCGATCCCGCGTTCGAGAAGGATTTGGCGCAGCAGATCGCGCGCAGCCCGCGGTTTTTCCAGAACGCGCCGGTGGTGCTCGATTTGCGCGGGGTCGAGAACCTCACCGAGGCGAACGAATTCGAGACGGTCAAGGACAAGCTACGCTCGCTCACCCTGACGCTTGTCGGCGTGCAGAACGCGCAGCCGGCGCAACTTGAGGGCGCGACCGCGGCTGGTCTGGCGAGCTTTGCGCCGAATGCAGCCAGCCAGCCGCGCGGCGGTCCCGCCGCGGCGCCGGCGCCCAAGACGCGCCTCGTCACCGAGCCGGTGCGCTCCGGCACCCAGATTTACGCGCGCGGCGGCGATCTGGTTGTTGTCGCCGCGGTCAGTCCCGGCGCCGAACTTGTCGCCGACGGCAACATCCACGTCTACGGCGTGTTGCGCGGCCGGGCGCTTGCCGGCGCCAGCGGCGACATCGCGGCGCGCATTTTTTGTTCCCGGCTCGAAGCCGAGCTCGTCAGCATCGCCGGCCGCTATCTGGTCAGCGAGCAACTGCCGGCCCATTCGCAAACTGCGCCGGTGCAAATCGCGCTTGTCGATGACCAGTTGACCATTGCGCGAAATTGACGCTCATCATTCGCGTGAGGCAGAGCGCCGCGGAACAAGAACCGATCGGTCTTCGTTAGGCCACAGGGTTTTTTGAGGCCATAGGGGAGGGCCCGGGTTGGCGAAGGTAATCGTGGTCACATCGGGAAAGGGGGGCGTCGGCAAGACGACCACCTCCGCCGCCTTTGCCGCGGGCCTTGCGCTGCGCGGCCACAAGACCGTTGTCATCGATTTCGATGTCGGCCTGCGAAACCTCGATCTCGTGATGGGCTGCGAACGGCGCGTCGTGTTCGATTTCATCAACGTCATCAATGGGGACGCGAACCTCAACCAGGCGCTCATCAAGGATAAGCGGCACGACAACCTCTTCATCTTTCCGACCTCGCAGACGCGCGACAAGAACGCGCTGAAGCGTGAGGGGGTCGAGCGGGTAATGGAGGAGCTGAAGCAGCAGTTCGACTATATCATCTGCGACAGCCCTGCTGGGATCGAGCATGGCGCTATCACCGCGCTCTATTTCGCCGACAGCGCGATCATCGTCACCAACCCGGAAGTCTCCTCGGTGCGCGACAGCGACCGGATCATCGGCATCCTCGCGTCGAAATCGCGGCGGGCAGAACGCAACGAACCGCCGGTCGACGTGCACCTCCTGCTGACCCGCTACGATCCCGCGCGGGTCGCCAAGGGCGAGATGCTGGCGGTCGAGGACGTAAAGGAGATTTTGTCGATCCCGCTCTTGGGTGTGATCCCGGAATCGGAATCGGTTTTGCGCGCGTCGAACACCGGCACTCCCGTGGTGTTTGACGAGGACAGCCCAGCGGGTCGGGCCTATGTCGATGCGGTCGCTCGATTTCTCGGCGAAACGCGCGAGATGCGTTTCGTCACGCCCGAGCGGCGCAACTTTTTCTGGGCCTTGTTCGGTAGGGCGTGATGGGGTTCTTCCGCTCCCTGTTTCAACCGCAGCGCAGCAGCGCACAGGTCGCCAAGGAGCGGCTCAAGATCGTGCTGGCGCACGAACGCGCCGGCAGTCGGGCGCCCGATTTTTTGCCCACCCTGCAAAAGGAACTGATCGCCGTCGTCGGCCGCTATGTCGACATCAGCGACGACATGATCCGCGTAACGCTCGGCAATTCCGGCGATACCTCGTCGCTCGAAATCAACATAGAGATCGAGGGAGCCAAGCTCAAAAAAGGCGGCGGTCCCGCTCTCAGCGCGGCGGTTTGACTTCAGCTCTGGGCCAGACTTGTGGATATCGGCGATTTCTGCCGCCTAAGTTAGCCGCCGCAGCCATTTGCGTTCTACCCCACCGGACGCGAGCAATGCTGATAGACCGCGTAAAATCGAAGAGCATTCGAGCGATTGGCTACGACGAGGGCAAGGAATGGCTATGGGTCGAGTTCCGCAGCCGGACCGGTGGCTACATTTACTTTGAGGTTCCCCACGAGGTCTTTGACGAGCTGATGCAGGACGCCTCGATAGGCGGTTACGTCAACGATGTTGTCAAACCGAAATATCGGTGCGAATACCGCCCGCTTCCGCCCTTGTAGTCTGCGCCCTTGTAATCGCCGCCCATTCCTCCCGAACGAGCGGATCGGCTTCGGCCGGCAACCGGCCGCGACATTTGGCGATCGCCTTTTCGCCGGCAAGGCGCGAATAGGCCCACACTGCGCTTGCCCTGACCAGCGGCGACGCGTCGTCGAGGCAGTGCTCGGCTGTTTCGATCAGGCCCGGATTGCCGCTGTTGCCGATCGCTATCAGCACGTTGCGCAGGAACCGGTCGCGGCCGATCCGTTTGATCGCGGTGCCGGCGAACATTCGGCGGAAAGCCGCGTCGTCGAGCCGGGCGAGGGCGGCGAGGCGGGGTGCGGTCAATTCGGTGCGCGGCAGGAAATCGGGCTCGGCGGTAGCGCGCGCATATTTGTTCCACGGGCACGCCGCGAGGCAATCGTCGCAGCCATAGATGCGGTTGCCGATCAGCGGCCGCAGTTCAGGATCGACCATGCCCTTGTGCTCGATGGTCAGATACGAGATGCAGCGCCGCGCGTCGAGCCGATACGGCGCCGGAAACGCCGTCGTCGGACACGCGTCGAGACAGTGCCGGCAGGTGCCGCAATGGTCGCTCTCCGCCGCATCGGGTTCGAGTGCGAGGCTCAGATAAATTTCACCCAAAAACAACCAGGAGCCGAAATCGCGCGACACAAGGTTGGTGTGTTTTCCTTGCCAGCCGATCCCGGCCTGCTGCGCCAGCGGCTTTTCCATGACCGGAGCGGTATCGACGAAAACCTTCAACTCGCCAGGCCACCGATTCGCGATCCAATGAGCCAAGGATTTCAAACGCTTTTTGAGCGTTTCATGATAATCGTTACCCCGTGCATAAATCGAAATGGCGCCTACGTCGATATCGATATTGTTACTTGTTTCGGCGCCATAATTCATGCCCAGAACGATTACGGTGCGCGCGCCTTCCCACAGGGTCTGCGGGTCGCCGCGCCGCTCGGCGTTGGTCGCCAGCCATCCCATTTCGCCGTGGTAGCCGCGGCGCAGGAATTCGGCGAGATCGGCACAAGCGCTGTCGGCCAGCTGGGCCGCGGCGAAACCGACCGCGTCGAAGCCGCGTGCCAGCGCTTCTGTACGGATCGCCTCGCGGATCGCGGCCGTCATGACACGTCAGCCGCGCCCGCGATAGGACGCGACCCCGGCATCCGGCAGGAACAGCCCCGCCGGCGGCTCGCCGGTCTGATAGAACACGTCGATCGGCATGCCGCCGCGCGGAAACCAGTATCCGCCGATCCGCAGCCATTTCGGCGCCATCGCCTCGATCAAGCGTTGGGCGACGGTCAGCGTGCAATCCTCGTGGAAGCCGCCGTGGTTGCGGAACGACCCCAGGAACAATTTCAACGACTTGCTCTCGATGAGTAAATCTTTTGGCACATAATCGATCACGACATGGGCGAAATCCGGCTGACCGGTCAGCGGGCACAGGGCGGTGAATTCGGGGCAGGTGAAGCGCACCGCGTAGAGCATGCCCGGATGCGGGTTCCCCACGCATTCGAGTTTCGCCTCGCCCGGGGAGGCGGGCAGCCCGGTCAGTCGGCCGAGTTGGGTCAGCGCTACCGGTCGCCGCGAGCGGGTCATGGCGACGCCTCGAAATCCGCGAGCTTGCCGCGCACGGTCGCCTCCCGCATCGCTATCATAAGATCGGCATAATAGGTCAAATTATGCGTCGTCAGTAGTATAGAAGCAAGAATCTCACCTGCTTTCACCAGATGATGAAGATAGGCGCGGCTAAACCCAGTGCATGCTCTGCAGCGGCATGCACGATCGAGCGGCGCCGGGTCGTCGGCGTGCCGGGCGTTGCGCAAATTGAGCGTGCCGCGGCGCGTGAAAGCCTGCGCGGTGCGCCCGGAGCGGGTCGGCAGCACGCAATCGAACAGGTCGATGCCGCGCTTGACGGCGCCGACCAGATCGGCCGGTTTGCCGACGCCCATCAGGTAGCGCGGCCGGTCCTCGGGCAGGTGCGGCACGGTCGCCTCGGTCATCGCGAAAGTCGTCGCCTGGCCCTCGCCGATCGCCAGCCCGCCGATCGCATACCCGTCGAAGCCGATTTTGGTCAGCCGCTTCGCCGACCGCTCGCGCAGATCGGCGTGCACCCCGCCTTGGACGATGCCGAAAATCCCGTGTCCCGGCCGCGCGACGAAGGCGCGGCACGAGCGCTCGGCCCAGCGCATCGACAATTCCATCGACGCCGCGACCGCCTCGCGCTCGGACGGGTAAGGGGTACATTCGTCGAATGCCATCGTGACGTCGGCGCCGAGCAGATGCTGCACCTCGACCGAGCGTTCCGGGGTCAACAGGTGCTTGCTGCCGTCGAGGTGCGAGCGAAAAGCGACGCCTTCCTCGCTGATCGTCCGCAATGCGGCCAGCGACATGACCTGGAACCCGCCGGAATCGGTGAGGATCGCGTGCGGCCAGTTCATAAAGCGGTGCAGCCCGCCGAGCGCGGCGACGCGCTCCGCTCCCGGTCGCAGCATCAGATGATAGGTGTTGCCAAGGAGCATGCGCGCGCCGGTCGCCGCCACGCCGTCCGGGGTCATCGCCTTGACCGTCGCCGCGGTGCCCACCGGCATAAAAGCCGGCGTCTCGAGCATCCCATGCGCGGTCGAAAGCCGTCCGGCTCGGGCGTTGCCGTCACGCCCAACGATTTCGAAGCCGACCGTCATCGCCGCGGCTCTATCAGGCAGGCATCGCCGTAGGAGAAGAAACGGTAGCGGGCCGCGATCGCATGCGCGTAAGCCGCCTTCATCCGGTCGAGCCCGGCAAGCGCGGCGACCAGCATGAACAAGGTCGAGCGCGGCAAGTGGAAATTGGTCAGCAGCAGATCGGCCGCCTTGATGCGATAGCCGGGCAGGATGAAGAGTCGCGTTTCCCCGGCTAAGGCTCCCACCTCGCCGGTTTCCGCCGCGGCGCTTTCGAGTAGGCGCAGGCTGGTGGTGCCGATGGCGATGATGCGGCCGCCGCGCGCCTTCACCGCCCGGATGCGCTCAGTGGTTTCGGCGGAGATAACGCCCCATTCGCCGTGCATCTTGTGCTCGCGCGGATCGTCGCTTTTGACCGGGAGAAATGTCCCCGGCCCGACATGAAGGGTCAGCGTCGCCAGTTCGATGCCGCGCGCCGACAGCCGCTCAAGCAGGGCGGGGGTGAAATGCAACCCCGCCGTCGGCGCGGCGACCGCGCCCGGCTCACGGGCGAACACGGTCTGATAATGCTCGCGATCGGCGGGGTCGCCACCGCGCAGCCGCTTGATGTAAGGCGGCAGCGGCATCGCGCCGTGGCGGGCGAGGGCGGCGAAAAACGCCGCGCCTTCGAGGTCGAAACGCAGAATTACTGCGCCTTCTGCATCCTTTTCGACCACATCGGCGGCGAAATCCTCGGCGAAGACGATGCGGTCGCCGGGATGTAGCCGCCGCGCCCCTTTCGCATAGGATGTCCAAATATTGTCGTCATTTCCGCGCAAGCGGGAACCCAGGGCAAACGATGAGGAGTCGCCCTGACCCCCCGCTTGCGCGGCGGGGATAGGAGAGAAGGTCTTATTGGTTTGGTGCGCCAGGGTGATCTCGACCGTCGCCGCGCCGCGCTGCCCGACGAGACGCGCCGGGATCACCTTGGTGTCGTTGCCGACCAGCAGATCGCCCGGCCGCAGCAAATCAGGAAGGTCGCCGATGCGGCGGTCGGCGAAGTCGGCCGCCGCCGATACGACCAGCAGGCGTGCGGCGTCACGCGGCTCGGCCGGGCGATCGGCGATCAGTCCGCGCGGCAGGTCGAAATCGAAATCGGCGAGGCGCATCGCCACAGTCTATAGCCGAATTGCCAATCCAGTCGGAAACGGCGATGAATCAAGCTTCGGGTACGGGGAGAACAGTGGATGGCTGCAGCACCGGCCGCGCGCGTGACCGCACCAAACAAGGCGCCCAGGTCTGACGCGAAGGGCCCGATGACCGGCGAGCGCTACATCGCGAGCCTCAAGGACGGCCGCGAGGTGTGGATCGACGGCAAACGGGCGGGCGACGTCACGACACACCCGGCTTTCAAGGACATGATTGGCGAACTGGCGCGGATCTACGATCTGCAGAACAGCCCGCAATACCGCGACGCGATGACCTGCGTCGATCCCGACAGCGGCAACCGCATATCGGTCTCTTGGCTGTTCCCGCGCTCGGCCGAGGATCTCCGGCGAAAGCGCCGCAACAGCGAATTGTGGAATGAACTCTCGTGGGGCCAGCTCGGTCGCAGCCCCGATATCCTGGCGCCCTACATCCTCTCGGCGCTGCACCTCAAGGAGGAATACAGCTCGGTCAAACACGCCAAATGCGATTTCGGCGAGAACCTGCAGAAATATTACGAATACTGTCGCGACAACGATCTGTTCCTGACGCATGCGCTCGGCGATCCGCAGGTCGACCGCAGCCAGCAGACCCAAAACGAGCAGCGCAAGGTCGCCGAGGATACCGAAATCGTCCTCCACGTCGTCGAGGAGACCCGCGAGGGCGTCGTCATCACCGGCGGCAAGCAGCTCTCGACCGCGGCGCCGCACAGCCACGAGGTCTATGTCGCGCTGTCGGCGACCTTCGCCCAGCGCAACGACCCCAAATGCGTCCTCGCCTTCGCCATCCCCAACGATGCTCCTGGCCTCAAAATCCTCGCGCGCGAGCCGGTGTCGCGCTGGTTCGGCTCGTGGGGCCATCCCTTGCAGATGCTCGACGAGCAGGATTGCATGCTGTTCTTCGAGCGCGTGCTGGTGCCGTGGGACCGGCTCTTCATGCTCTACGATCCGACGCCGATGCTGAAGACGCTCGGCGCCGCGGGCCACAGCCCCAATTTCAACTTCCTCGGCTGGGCCAATCTGTGCCGGGTCGAAACCCGGATGCGCCTTATCACTGCCGTCGCGACGATGGTCGCCGAGGCGATCGGCGTCATCGAATTCCGCGAGGTCGCCGCCAAGCTCGGCGAGATGACGACTTATTGCGAAATCTGGCGGCACGCGATGGAGGGCATCGAGCACAAGGCCGGCCCGACCCCGACCGGCCAATGGACGCTCGGCCCCGGCCGGGCGATGCACATCTGGTTCGCCCAGGTCTCGGGCCGCATGGTCGAGCTCTTGCGCGAAATCTGCGCCTCGGGGATCATCATGCAGCCGAGCGAGAACGACCTCGCCAGCCCCGATATCCGGCCTTATCTCGACAAATACATGCGCGGCAAGGGGGTCGATGTCGACTACAAGGCGCGGCTGTTCCGCCTCGCGCACGACCTCGCCGCCTCGTCCTACGGGCTGCGCCAAGACATCTACGAGTACTGGCACGGCGGCGACCCGAACCGCAACCGCATCAATCTGTTGCGCACCTTCGACCAGGAGGCGATGAAAGGCCGCATCAGGGAAATGCTGTCGAAGCCGCTGGCGCACGGCGAAGTACCCTAGGATGGGTGAGCGCAGCGAAACCCAGTTTTTCTGCGCTCAACCCATCCTACATTCGGTCCGTTTAAGGAGCTTCCGCATGGCCATCGAAATCCTCGGCATCCACCATCACGCGACGCGCATCGATTCAGGCCCCGAGCAGCTCGCCGCGGTCCGGAATTTCTACAAGGACGTGCTTGGGCTCGGCGCCGATCCGGGGCGGCCGACCATTCCCGGCGTGCCGGGGTTTTGGATCAATGTCGGCGGCGGCGGGCAGATCCACCTGATCGGCGGCGCGCAGCCCTCGGCCTTGGCAAAGGGGCCGGGGCAGGACCCGACCATCCCGCATGTCGCGTTGGCGGTCGCCGACATCCAGGCGACCAAGGCCGAACTCGACCGGCTCGGCGTCGAATACTGGTCGATGACCGGCATTAATGGCCCGCTGGCCGAGCAGGTCTTCGTCAACGACCCCAGCGGCAACATGGTCGAGCTGCACCAGGTCGATCAGTGCCGCTGCGCCGCCGAGGGACGCGGGCAATGACGATGTGGGGTGGTGGGTTGAGCCTCGCGAAACCCACCGTCTCATCCCAGGGATGATGGGTTTCGCTGCGCTCTACCCATCCTACTTCTCCAATAGCTTAGCGCCCGCCGGGGTCGGCACCTCGAAGACGTTGAGCGTCACCGAGACGAACGAGTAGTAGCCGATGAGCCCGGCGAGATCGACGACGCCCTTGTCGCCCCAGCGCTTGACGACGCGCTCGTAGGTCGCCTCGTCGACCCGGTGGTTCCGGTAGTAGGAATGGGCGAATTCGTAGACGAGGCGGTCGTCCGGGTCGTCGAACCCGGGTGTCCGGCGCTCGGCGATCGCGTCGATCTGCTCCTGCGTCAGGCCGGCCTGCAGCCCGAGGCGCACATGCGCCGCCCACTCGAACTGCGCGGTCCAATAGCGCGCGGTGACGAGGATGGCGATCTCGGTCTGCTTCGCCGTAAACGGCGTGCCGAAGCGGACATGCGCGCCCAGCCGGTGCGCGTGGTCGGCAAGGCCGGGGCTCTTCAGCCAGACATGCACCGGCGGCGGCACCGAGCCGCGCGGCCCCGCCTTGCAATCGTCCCAGATGCGGCGCTGTTCGGGGTTGAGCGCGTCTTCCTGTTGCTGCTGGTAGCGGGGCATGGCGTCCTCTCCGGTGTTGGCAGGTCGTCGCGGCGATCATACTGTGCCGGCGATCGATCGAAAGGGGTGAGGATGCGGCGGCGCAAGCTGGGTTCGCTTGAGGTGTCGGCGCTGGGGCTCGGCTGCGCGACGATGACGCCGTTCTATGGCGAGCCCGACCGCGAGAGCGCCATCGCCACGATCCGCCGGGCGCGCGAGCTCGGCAGCGATTTTCTCGACAGCTCGGACGCCTACGGCGCCGGCCGCAACGAGGAGCTGATCGCCGAGGCGGTCGCCGGCCATCGCGACGATTACGTCATCGCCAGCAAGTTCGGCAATGTCGGCCTGCAAGGCGGTCCGCGTTTCGCCGACGGGCGGCCCGAATACCTCAAGGAATGCTGCGACAAGAGCCTTAAGCGGCTCCAAACCGATGTCATCGACCTCTATTACATCCATCGGGTCGATGCCGACGTGCCGATCGAGGACACGGTCGGCGCGATGGCCGATCTGGTCGCCGCTGGCAAGGTGCGC
>Ga0075522_10002086_pt1 | contig 14961 bp, 23 predicted proteins | sample NGEPerA_FD_74796 | JGI IMG/M metagenome (GOLD analysis project Ga0075522, IMG submission 74796) | Arctic peat soil microbial communities from the Barrow Environmental Observatory site, Barrow, Alaska, USA - NGEE PermafrostL2-A | ecosystem: Environmental > Terrestrial > Soil > Wetlands > Peat ... | reverse complement strand
GTCCTGCTCACTGACAGAAAATCGCGCAATCCTGCTGGTTACTGACACGCCACTGAAACCAGTGTCGCTGACAAGAAACCTGTGCAGCGACAGGGGCACTCCGGTGTGGCGATCCGCTGTGTGAGTTTAGGTTGACAAATCAATCCTGTCAGTTTACGTTGACAGTCATGGACATCGAAGAACTTAGCCTGAATCTCTCGTCGGATGACCCGGCAATTGGGCTACGCGCCTCGTTGGCGCTACATCGCCTCGCCGAGAGGGTCGAAGCGAACCAAGTCGAGTCGGCTCGGGGAAAGGGCTGGTCGTGGCAGCAGATCGGGGACGCTTTGGGCGTCACCCGCCAATCCGTGCACACCAAATACAACAAGGAGTCGTCATGACCACCGAATCCGTTGCGCCAGAGACGCTTCACGCCTGGGCCATCTGTCTGCAGGCTGCTGAGGAGGCTCGTCGCCGAGGTGATCGCCGATATGGCACCGATCACCTCTTGCTCGCCTTGATGGAGGATCCCTCGATCGAAGCCGTGTTGGGCGAGAGCCTGCAGCAAGCTCGCCAGGCTCTTGAGTCGCTCGATCACGAAGCCCTGGGTGCCCTGGGCCTGGGGTCCGGCACCGACGCTCCCGCGCTGCCGATGCGCGCCGTGCCGAAGAAGCCGAGGATCAGAAATGTCGCGCAAAAAGATTGCCCCCGCATCACGCCCGCGGCGAAGAAAGTGCTCGAGGAAGCGTCTAAGCCCAACCGTCGGAAGCTCCAGATCACGGCCCAGCAGGTGCTGGCCCAGATCCTCACTCTCCAACCCCCAGATCCTGCGGCGGTGCTGCTGGGCGCTCTCGGCGTGAACACGTCAGAGGTTCTGCGCCGATTGGATGCGGCCACGCCCGACAGCTGAGCCCAGCGACATTCACGGCTTCGAGCGAAGGGTGCCCTAATTGGCGCTGCGTCCTCAGCCGTCATCTCAACGACCTCGGTGCGGGTATCCCAAAACGTGCAAGCGGCCCGAGGCTGGGGGTTGCAGCTATGCGACGATCGATGCGGCCCATATTGGACAGGGCGTCTGACGGTTCTCGCTAACGTTTTGGAATGAAAGTCGATGACTTCGACATCCTGATCCTGTTCGTCGGAAATCTCCGCGACGCCAGGAGCTTCTACGCCGACACGCTCGGCCTACCCGTCCGATTCGAAGACGAGATCATCGTCGAGGTTGGCGGACCATCAGGACAAATCGTTCTGCATCGCAACGATCGAGGTCACGACGAACGAGGAATCTTTCCCGCGGGAGTTACGGCCGGGGCAGCTTCTGTGCGCTTCAACGCAGAAGACCCAGACGCGTCGGAAAAGGCGGCGACGCAGATAGGAGTGCCAGTGCTTTGGCCTTCCCAGGACGTTACCTGGGGGAGATTCGTGGTCGTGGCCGATCCAGATGGTCGCCCCGTCGCGTTGGCCAAGATGAACACGATCTGATTCACCCACGGTGTGCTGGGCCGTCGTGGCTAGGAGTGCGTCCGGCATGTTCCTGAGGGGTGTTACCGGCCCGGCGTTGGGTGCGACCTCGCAACGGATCGAACAATGTCAAGGATGTCTTGACAGATGAATCTGTGTCAAGGTACTCTTGACACATGTCGAATTCTGAGCAACACGATAAGACTGAAAGGCCTCGCAAGATTCCGGCTCTGATGACCGCTGCATGGGAAGCGACAACATCCGACCCTGATCCGCTCGCAGCACTCGGTGCTTCGCGTGCTCTTGCTGGCTTGCTTTCCACATGGGAAGCGCAACTGGTCGGCGAAGCCGTTGCTGAGGGAGCAACGTGGGAAGTGATCGGAGGAACGGTCGGCGTTACTAGGCAAGCGGCATGGGAGCGCTTCCACGGTGACGTGCACGAGTTCCGACAGAGCGTTAAGAGTGATATTCACGCCCTTCGCGATCGACATCGCGAAGAAATGCTTGCACTTACTGAGTCGATCAAGGTTGCCGCAAAGAAGAGACGGCGATCCGACCACTAGTGCGCAGCTATCCGGCAGCGTTGGGGGGCACACTGCACAGTTGCTTCTGGACCTCGCACCCGACCGCCGACCCTGCCATGCTCAATGGGTGGAGCGCACCATCATCGGCTTTCATGAAGATGACCTCGGCGACTGGGTCGCAGAGCTCTCGTGTCTTCACAACCAGCATGTCCGCCACCAACCGCCGTTCCTCGAGCGACCGTGGGTTCTGTCCGAAGTGGCGCGAACCAGCCACGTCGGAACAGTCCTCGACTGTCCACTATGCGACCGAGCAGAGATGCCCGATGACCTCGAGGTTTCGAGGACGGCAGGGCCCTTTGATGCCGCGAGCGCTCCTCCAGCATTGCTGAAGGAGCATCAAGTTGCAGAACGCACCTGGGGTGATTTACGGGTACTGAAGGGCTCGCTGAAGTTCATTATGGCGACCGATCCGCCACTTGAACGACGGCTTTTGAAAGGAGAGCATCAGCCGATTCCTCCTGGAATCAAGCATCGACTCGTTCTAGAGGAGGTAGCGACGTTCGTCATCGATCTCCGAGTTCACCCCGAGCCCTGCCCGTGAGCCGGGGTTACGGGCAGGGCTGAGTCATAGCCCGGAAGCGATATCGTCCGCCGCACTCAAGAGCCGTTCAGCAAGCCTGCGGGCGTCCTCAACGCTGACTGCCAGATTGAGCATGCCGTGCTGCACGATGGCAATCTCGATCGAAAGGCTGCTGGTATCTTGCCCTTAAGTGCATGAACGCTGGAGAGCCTGACTCCAGGTCCGCGAAGTCAACTTCGTCGATGGTCACAGTCTTTCTTACACTGATCCGGTCGCCTGTGCCCCACGGATCCGGTGTTGTGGGGCGCGTTCCGAGAGCTAGGACCGCTCGTGCTTGGCGGTGCGAATTTTCTCAGGGTCCGTGGCTCGACCGTTCCCGAGAACTTCTCGACGCGGCGAGGAGCGAACAATTCCCGCACCCAGCGTGCCTGCCAAACCGAATGCGATGACAACGGCTCCGGATGCTTGCATGGCCCTATCGAAGGTCATCAAGATCCCGATTGGAATTAGGAACATCGCCGTGATCAAGAAGGCCCGGGTCATCTCGTCGGCAGCCTTCACAGCAAAAAGTTTCACACCGTTCGTAACTGAACACAATGAGGATTCGCGTTTGGCGAAATTACGTAAAACCTCAGTCCGGTGGTTGAGGGCACTCGTCTCGGTCAGTGGACACCGCAGCGACTGGGTCGGCATTTGAGGCGCCCAGAGCCCCGAGGCTACGGGTGCACCCCATAAGGAGGTGCACCCGCTAGACGCTTCAGGCGCACTCGGTTAACCGAGCACGACCATTCGCCTCTCGTTAAGCACCTCGGGCGGCGTCAAATGGTCGGCCCACCCGCGCTGGTGACGTTCGGCGACGAGTAGCCAGCCGGTCGGCGCTCGATCGCTTCATCACGAAGAGCTGCGGCACGCGCTTCGATCTTGTGCCCGGCTGGCATCTTTGCGAGGTCGATCCATTGTTCGGGCACGCCCGGCAAACCCATGTTGAGGAATTACGGCCACGCGGGCACAAAGCACAGTGACGGGGTTAGCTGACCTGTTGGAGCGGCGATGGAGAAGGCCGCGAATTGCGCGTCCCTCCCGGGGTTCTGGGACGCGCTAGATCGGACAACGTCGCTCACTCCGATAGTCGGTAGATCCGGCTGGCTTTGCTCGTACGCGTTTCGCCGAGGGGCTTCGAAGCGCGTCAGACCACGTGATCGTGACGGTCGATTGCGGCGATTTCGCAGGCTGGTGCATCACTCGATGGTCTCACTTGGGTCGGAACGGATTGAACCTGAGCACTTCGGCATAATCAGCGTCAGTGCTGTTCGGCATGCTCTGGATCGGGTCCGAATGATCGAGTGGTTCCTTTGCGATGACGTTGGGATCGGCGTGCAATTCCGGGACCGGCCGACGTCTTCGAGGCAAAATGCGCATCGAGCCAAGGCTACCCTCGCTCGCAACCAGTTGAGCCCAGCACGTCAATACTCAAAATGGAGTCCTGCACGAGCCACGGGCACCGATCCGTGCACAGCCCGGTGTTGTGGGACGGTCTGAGTGAGTAAAGATCGGCGGGTGAAAGCGGAGGCAGACGTTCAGCTCTTCCCAGATACAGCAACACTCCACTTACCGGGCTCTGGAACTCAATCGATGCTGTTTCGGTTCCAAGCCATGGAGGACGGTCCCACGTTCGGTGCCTTCGCAATCAACCTCGATGACGATGATTTCGAGCCGGGCAAGCATCTGGCGCGCGTGACACTGGAATTTTGGGCGGATGTCGAAGCTCGCCAGATGATTCACTCTGGGGATCCCTTCACCGTGTGGTACTCGAAGGACATCGGAGAGGGAAGAATCACGTCGATCCTTCGTTGACGCCAACCGGTGCTGCGACGCCGCGCCGAATCAACCCGCGGCAAACCTTGCTCGGGCATGATTGACGCGTGCCCGCCTCGGCCGATCAACCCCGCGTCCGCCTTGGCGCGTACGGACTTTGTCGAGATCCCGCCGGTCGGTTGCTGCTTGCCCGACAGAAGTGGGGTGGGGAAGCCGGTCGATGGGGGCTTCCCGGTGGCGGAGTCGAGTGGGGTGAGCATCCCGATGCGGCCCTTCATCGAGAGCTCGAAGAAGAGACGGGGCTGACTGAATTCGACTCGATTCGACTCGATTCGACTCGCCGCGAGCTATTCCCATACGTATCTGCGCACCGAGGATCGCCCGTTTGACTCGATGCAACACGTCGGTTTCGTCTATGAGGTGGTGCCGCGCAGGACGGATCTTCGCGCCGAGGAGGACGGATCGACCGACCTCTGCGAATGGTTCAATGAGGGGGACGCAAGGAAGCTGCCGCTGACTCCGCTCGGCGAATTCGCCGTTGAGTTGACGTGGCCAAACTCGGAGCAGTGCTGATTCCTCGGGCGGGTGTCCGTGGAACCGATCTTTAGGGATGGGGTTTGCTTCTGCGGCAAGTTAGGTGGGTTATTCCTGGAGGACCTTCAACGCCCGAGACTCAGTCAAATTAGCGGACGAGCTCTTTTCGCATCGCGATACGCGGGCCGAACGCATCGTCGCCGATCTCGCGTTCATGTTCCCGGATGGCCTCTAGTCCTGGCGAGAGATCAGAGAGCGTCGAGAACCCGAGGCGCTGGTAGAACGGGGCGTTCCAGGGCACGTCTCCGAAGGTCGTCAACGTGACGGCCTCGAAATTATTCGCCCTCGCCCATTTGCGCGCTGCCTCGATGAGGTTCTTGCCGATACTTCTTCGTTGCTCATCGGGCAGCACCGAGAGCTGCCAGAATGTTGGGCAGGCCGTCCACGATGTCCAAGATTATGAAACCGAGCGGCGGATCCGAAGCCACCAAGACGAGAGCCGCCGACGACAGGTGGTTCTCGCTGTCGTCGTTGTCGAACGGACCGATGCCTACGGTTTCGAACAGGCTATCTGCCGCAAGCTCGATGGAACGTAGCTGTTCGTATTCGTCCCGGCGTGCTTCTCGGATCTGGTTGCGGTTCGCCGCGGTCGACATTGCCGAAGTCTGCAGGAGTTGTCAGATTCGGTCCACCGGCCGACGGCCTAAACCGTCCGATTGCCGGTACGCACTTAAGCGACGTCGGGATGGGGCACTCACAAAGACCGACAGCGCCAGGTCCCTAGCCGCCTACTGAGACCTGGTGAGCGGCATATCTGGTGACCGGGCACGCGACCCCGTCGGTCACGACAGCACAACCGGCGACTTACCGAAGTTGGATCTTCAATTTCGCGACGGTGGAGTTGGAAGCTGGAATCTTCCAAAGTGCGAGAGCATCGGTAATCGGCGTTAGTCCGAGGTACAGGACAACAGTCGGGGCCCGCTGCATCGCGGGGTGCCGAAGCGCGATCTACGACCGGATCATCAGCGATCTCGGGTGTCGCCGAAGAGACCACGACTTCTTCCTCGCTGCGACGAAACGAGCCAGCCGGAGTACGTCGCACCCGCGACAACGAGTGCGATGGTGATGCCGGCTGGCTCACGTTTCGGCAACTGGCTTTGCGGTGAACACCCGCAAAGGATGCAAATAGAGGGATCTGTCTGATAGTTACATCGGTCCTATTGGCACTTGGGGGTTTGGTGGACCACTTATGCTGCGTCTGCATTTCTTTGACGGATCGCGTGTAAGACGATCCGGCTACTTAAAGGCTAAGACGAGCGTGCGTTAAAGGCGCGGATCCCCGCGTCGTGTCAACCGAAGATCATCGGACCATTGCAGCAAGAGGCCTCGACGTCTCCAACATGGGCGAGCCCGAGGTGACGATCACTGAGGTACATCGCGTCGTTCGCTAAGCAATAGCCCCGGAAAGCCACTCAGCAGTCAGTTTCATATTTGTGGCATTAGGAGACAGCAGAGCGCTTCTCAAGCGGGCTGGTCGTGGCGCTGAACCCAGACGCCGGGCGCGATCATGACGGTCGCCGATTCGAAACGGTGCCGGTGAAGACTCACCGTTCCGCTGATCGATCCGACCAGTGACCACCCGTGATCAACAAAGGACTGGACACGGCGCGCCTGGAAGAACCGGTCGGGCACGCTCACCGAGACGCGCCCGCTGAAGAGGCCGGCGAAATGATTACCGCGCAGGTAATGAGCACAGGCGGGGCAGTGGTCAACCCCTACCTTCTCGAGTTCTGAACCAGCGAATTGCCGGTAGCACTCGGTACAGGTGTGAACTCGATACCAGTGAGCGGAGTACGACGCGTCCGCTGCGGTGTATTTGTCGATGAACTGCTTAGTGGTGAGTTCCGCGAGGTCCTTTTCGAACTGTTCGCGGGCTAGGTCGAGCTCTTGTTGGAGCGTGATTCCCTTGACCCGCGTGATTGGGTACCCACTGCGACGATCGACGACCTGGAGCGTGGTCTCCCGAACAGGTGCTGCAGCGCGAAATATCCCGTCATCGGCCAAGATGAGATCGGTGACTGCGACCCCTAGCACCCGCAGTCCGTAGCTTGCCCCGGGCTCCACCTCCTCGACGATCTCGAGGTTCTCCGACGCGGGAGAGTCGTCGCCGACGGGTGTGCCGAGCACCATCGGACTATATGGCCAAGCGCATCGCACGCTCCGACCAAAGTGGTATCTCGATCGGAGTCCGTTCTCGTTAGCGGTTCTGGCGCAGACCATTCATTCCGATGAGTCGCACGCCAGAGTGCGCGTCCCATGAGCGCTACTGAGTTGCTGCTGAACTTGGCGATACCAGCTGAACCAACGACCACAGGCCCGATAGGAAACCAGATCTGAACTGCTCATATGGACCAGGTCAGCGAAGAAATATGGTCTTGGTAGGACCGGTGGTTCGCTGCGACGTCAAGCTGAAAGCAGAGACCTATTTAGCTCAGTACCAGCCCGAAGACTGGCCCTCCCGGTATGCCTCGACAACGTTCAGCACAATGTCTTCGCTGTATGCATGCAAGTATCGCTGTCGAAGCCTGCTCTGCGCGAGATAGGGTTCGGGAATCGCCTCTCGTGAGCGTAGATCAGCTCTCCAGAACAGAGGAGATCGGAGATCTGTATGCGAGCACCTCGATTTCTCGCAACCCTGGTTGGCAGCTGCAGTAGATGACTACAGGCGCGTTTGATGTTCCGATAAGTCCCGAATCATCATCCGAGGCTTTGCGGCTTGGAGCTCGGTTGGACGAGCACCACGCTCCGGAGACCAATGGGCGGTTGGCCACCTGCCGCCGTTGCGGCGAACGAACCGACGGACCGGACGGCCGCCATGCACCCGCACAACATCAACTAACTCGTGCAGCGAACTGGCTCGACACACAGCAGGTCACCGCGAGGGTCGCGACTTGGAAGAGCGAGCGAAACACTTAGGAAAACCTGACGCGGCAGCCGCCTTGTGGCGCAGGTGCTTGCTTCTTCCGGCCAAGGGCTGAAAGCCTCGGTCCTTGCGACCCCCGGAGACGTGCAAACTCGGATTGCTTCTTTCGGGTAGAGCGCCGGGTCTGGTAACCGGAATTACCCGAACAGTGCGTCACGCAGCCGCTGGTCTTGGCTAGGCGCTAGCTCCGCTCGTAGATCCCTCGGACGAACAACGCCTGACCTGCGTGCTGGATGTTGTCCGAAATTACGCTCACGAGCCGCACCCCGACGCTGACCGGCGGGTCGTAGGAGGTATCGACAATCTCCGAGAAGTCCAGTTCGGCAAGGAGGGACACGGACGTTTTGTGAACGGCGTCGAAATAGCCGAGGAGCAGCTGTCCCTGCACCGCGCCGAGCAGAGCTACGTCCTTAGCCGTGTGGCCGATGCCCCTGTCCGCGGCCTCGAAGGGAAGACCGAGGCGCTCGTGCCAGCCCTCTGCCGTCCAGCGTTGGTCTCTCAACGCGAACCTGGAGACGTGAGTGTCTTGGACCCTCGTAAGGTGCCAGACGAGCCACGCGATCGAGTTCGTACCGGGCTCGGGACGGAAGGCGAGCATCTCCTGATCGGAACCGTCCATCACGCGCTGGACGGCCTCGTTAACCCGTCCGAACGCGTCGAGGAGGATTTCTGTGCCGTAGCGATCCATGGGCGAAGGTTTGCACAAACCGAGTGCGTACTGCCCACCTCGGCCCGGCAGCAATTGCAAAGGGCGGTTTCGGCTTGCTCTTACAAACCGGGCCGGTCACCCCTCCTTCGGACGGGACGCGCCATTTCCTGCTGAGTCCGTCAGCGCTCTTGAGGCTATTGAGCGACGCCACTCCCGAGGTGGATCCTCAAGGAAGCCCTTGGTCGACCACGAAGCCGGTTGCCTGATCGCCAGAGAGGGTCACGCGTCGCCAGCGTGACGAGTGCACTATTCATCGAGTTCTGCGAGGACCTCGCCGATGATCTTCGTCGTCTCGTGTGCCGTAAGCGGCTCACCACCCTCGGCCTCTGCAATTTCGGCCGAAAATGCTTCCACAGAATGCGTCCCACCAACGAGAATATGCCGTAAGGCTTCGCCGCTCGCTTCGGGGTCCTCGAGAGCCTCCAATTCCGGCGCGACTGCATGATCAGGGGAGGTCGCAACGGCATGAACGAGGCTCATGGCTTCCTCACGGCCGGATGCCGTCGAGACGACAGGGGCTCGATCGGGATTCTGTTCGAGATCCCATTCAGCGAGAGCTTCGTCGTACCCTCCTTCGCCGGGATGAAGAAGCCGCGTGGCCGGATTATGGCCACCAACCGCGTCAACTTGATGTGGGGATTGGCTCCCTTGATCATCGATTTCATGATGACGCCCCTCAAGAACAGGAACTAGAAGGCTCCCGTCAGCGTTACGAACAATCCCCATATTGCAGCCCTTCTTCAATCGCGCGGCCTTTACTTCACCTCGTGGAGTTCTATACCAACGTGGGACCCTCGCGCCGTCGGGGAGGTCGCAGGTGTTAACGAGGAGCCTTCGGGGAACCCTGAATCTCGGGTTCCTACCCAGGTTGCGCCGAATAGAACCCCTCTCGAACGCCTGTTCCGACTTGAGATTACGGGCGGCACAACCGGTGGGATAGGACCAGCCAAGCCAGCTGACGATCGCTAGCCTATGAGGCCGCCGGTGGCCTCGACGACGGTGGGGTGTCCACCTAGCCATTGCCTCGGAGTCACGGTACGAAGCTATGCCTTTTAGGCAAACGGCGAACGGTCGCGGTCCCGGCGGTAGGAAATAAGCGGGCGCCTTGTCTCGATGCCCTAAAGGGCTGTGACCTTCTTCCGTATCTACTTTTGTCCTTCCACGACGGACGCCTGTTGCCCCCGGGGTACGACATTCTTCGCTCGGGGACCTGACGACCACCTAGGAGCGCAATGTCAACCTCGTCCCTGACTGTCCGCCTTGTCGCTTGTCTGGGCGGTGCGTTCCTCCTCGTCGGCGCCGGTGTCGCCGGCGCGGCGATCGGGCACCCAAAAAAGCCCACCAAGGCCACGGCGTGCGTGACCGCCAACGGCTACCTCGTCTTAGCCTCCGATGGTCACTGCGGGACCGGGTTGACCGTGGTGAGTCTGCCCCTCACGTCGACACCCGGACCACGAGGTCGCGCACAAGGCCTTGCCGGAGCCCAGGGAGCCCAGGGAAACGCAGGACCTCAGGGCAGCGCCGGGGCACAAGGCTCGACCGGTGCAACTGGGGTAGCAGGGACGGCGGGCATCTCGAACTATCAGACCGTGACGTCGAGTCTTGTCACGGTGCCGAACGGAAGCTCCGGATCCGCGCGGGCCAGCTGTCCGGCGGGAACGAATGTCCTTGGCGGAGGCGGGATCACCGACGTCAGCAACAACGTCGACCTCGAGGACTCGTATAACCCTTCGTCGACGCAGTGGCTCGTCGTCTTCCAGAACAACTCCGGAAGCTCCGCAGACATCTTCGCGTCGGCGATCTGCGCGACGACCTAATTCTTCAAACGCATGGGGGACAGAAGGAAATTGACGTAGGCGGGGCAGCTTGCGACCATCATCGCAGCGTCCGTCGCGCGAGCTTCTCGGGCGTATGGTTCCGGAGATGTCGACAGAACACCCAAGCGCAACCGCATAAAGAGCGACGGCCGACGCGTTCGGTCCGGTGATCGGCAGGCCTTGGCTGCTCTCATTGACCTCGACGTTATTTGGCGCCTCCCCTTGGTTGGTGAGGTCCGCGGTCGTGACCGCCTCATTCAGTGGCTCGGGGGAGCTCTTGGCGCAGGGCTTCTGGCTCACCGAACATGACGTTTTCGGAAACGACGAGCACGTTTGTGCTCTCAGCGTGATGGGGTCAACGCGCGTAGGTATCGACGTGCAAACTCGAGTTGTGAGTGTTTTCCACTTCCGAATTGGGCAGCAGCTTGAGCACTGGCTTTATCCCGATGACCTCGGCGCCTGGGAACAGATCATCCCTTCGTGAATTAATCGCCAAGATCAGGCGTAGCTGTGACGGTTATGTGATGCGTCTGACACTCGTGTGGTTTGAACATCATGGGATTCGGGCGCGTTCCGTATCCGTCTGGTCCGCGCGATGCCGCGGCTGCCTTGAGGGCATTCGGTCGCGCCTTCTGTCAGCGGCCGCCCGTCGGTTCGGATGAAAGCGCGCTCAACTCTCGGCGTGAAGCACATAACGGGAACCGACGACGCTCGGGCCGTAGCGCCCTGGAGCAAACGCCGCGGCGAGCGCAGCTTTGGCGCGCCAACCAGTGCAGTGGCCAGGGGCGACGACGCGAGGAGCGACGATGTCGACGAGGTCGCGGACGGTATCAGCGATCCGCTGCTCCATCGCTAGTCCCGCGAGGTGATAGCCGCCAAGGACGACATCGACCGGCAGCCCAGAGGACAGCTCTCTCGCTGTTAGGCAAGCGTTGATGACACCGGCATGCGAGCACGCTGACAGTACCGATACCCCCCGCCCTCGCACGTGGGCAGCGAGCAACCGCTCGTCGAGGATCAAAGGATCCGGGTCGCATTGGTCGCCGCGGAACGTGTGGTGTCCGTCCAGGCCTGTCTCGTACTCGGTCACTCGCTCGATCCGGCCGCTGCCGACGAAGAGCTCTGCAACTTGGTGGGGCTCCCTGCTTAGAACGATCCTTCCGCCAGCTGCTGTGATCTGGTCAAACGTGGGCTCTGAAGGCAACAGCGCAATCGTCCCTGAGGGCAACTGGATGCCGCGCTGGTCGGGTCGATCCGGATGGAGATCTATGAGCGGCGGTTCCAAACCTGCGTCCGAGCGAGCAGTAGCGATCGCTTCGACGACGACGGGAAAGCCGCCGGAGTGGTCGCCATGCCAATGCGACAAGAAGACGCACTCGATCGACGCCAATTCGATTCCGAGGCGCGCTGCGTTGTCGAGCCATGTATCTCCATACGGGCCGACGTCGAACAAGACGCTTCGCAGCTCGTCTCCGCGTCGTCCTCGCAACAGCACCGACAGCCCGTGACACGCGACGCACAAATGCTCAAACACACTCACTCCGGGGTGTCCGTCGTGGTAGCGAGTTGGTGGCAGGCGGTCCAAAAGCGAGGCCATCTCGGGAATCTGGTCGACTCCGGGGTCGATGCTCGACAGGGCATCGGTCTCGTTGTCGATCACGACGATCATCTCGAGGTTGTCCAGTATTGCGAAGTCATCCACGCTCATCGCACCCGTCTTCTCTTGGAAACGCGATTGCTCATGTTCTCATCGCCCTCCAGCCGCTGCCCATACGACGCCTAGGTCCCCCGAGAGGCGTCTCTGAACGCGGGTATCTGCCGGATTCGGCCTTACGCGTAGCTGCGACTCTCACACGACGCACAACAGCTTCGTTCCAGCGATTCGCCAGAATTGTGGAGGAATCTTTCCGGGCGTCGGGTGCGCTGGTGCGTGGCACCCAAACGGCGGTTATAGGGGTGATCCCGACGCCGGTTCATCGCTCGATACTCGGTGCGAGGTCCCACGGAAGTGGTTGCGACCCCGAGTCGACCAAGGCCCCCTACCTGAAGCAGCTGTCGACCGATAACGACGGTGCCGCTGGAGGACCGATCGTCGCTGATGGGCTTGTCTGGACAATTGGTGGCGACAACGCCGTGCACGGTCTCAACCCGGCCAACGGGGACGCCGTCATCTCGATCCCCTTCGGCGGCTACGCGAACCACTTCCCGACGCGTCTGTCGGCGACGGCCTGCTGCTCTTCCAGGCACCGACAAACTCTTCGCTTTCATGGGGCCGGCCGGGCTGCCACCGCCACCCGTCAGTGCGCCTGTCGCACAGGCATAGTGGGCAGTCTCTAGCCGACGAGCCGTCTCGGCGTATGGCGGTCGCGGGTCATCTTCGGTCGGGCGCTGTACAAAGCGTTCGCGTCACCGCTCTCTCGGCGCTCGGTCGGAGGATCAGACAACCGCAGAGATCAATACGTGTGGAACCTTGCTGAGCTGGCCGTTGAGATGGTGCACTTCCATGGTGAAATGCGCGACCCGTTCGACTGTCATGTCGACCATCTGAGCCAGCTTGGAGAGACCGGCCGCGCTGTAGGACCAGTACGCCCAATAGTCGGCTTCAGTGGCCTTGACGCCGACCAGCTCGAAGAGCGGCCAAGGATTCGATTCGCTTCCCTCGAAACATGAGGCCGAGAGTATTAGGCGGTGTCCGCAGATTTTGCGCAGGGCCCGCATTGCTCCGACGGGATCGGGCAGGTGCATGAGAAGCGATCCGCAGATTACGAGGTCGAAAAGGCCGACGTTCCCGAGCGAATAGATGTCCTTCTGTTTGAAGCGCACCTTTACTCCAAGTGCCTTTGCGAGTTCGCGCACCGGACACTCGGCGATCACGTCGATCGCCGTGACTTTGGCGCCACGCTTTGCGCATTCCAGAGCGAAGAACCCCGTCGCGGTCCCTACGTCGATCACGGTAAGGCCGGTCATATCGGCTGGGAGCTCGTAGGCGTCGAGGAAACTGGCGGGGTCAGTCTGGCCTTCGATGATCACGCCGTCACCAAGGTCAATGCGGTGGTACGGGAACTGTGCACGGATTGTCGCTGCGATCTGAGTTACGTCCCGTGCCACGCCGAACTCTAACGCGCACGTCTTCGAGTTGACGGTACGACGACGGTCATGAGGCAGATCGAGACTGTCTCTCTTCCTGATATGGGTCACCGCGGGCACAGCTGTTCGCATGTGCAGATTGCGGTTGCCCCGGCACTAAGTTGCCAACGCCGAACTGCCTGAGGGGGCGAAGCTGAGCGGCCAGACGTACATGCACGCGAGTCTGGGCACCTTTGCGATCGTTGCTGGCGCGCTGATTGTCGTGGTTGTGATCGGATTTGTTCTCTGGCTTCGGTGGAAGCGCTGAACCAAACCAAAATCGGTCGGTACTCTCACCCATTGGTTACCGCTGCCAGCTGACGTGCGTCTATCGCGCGCCTGCTTCGTAGCTAGCTTCGGATCGGCTGCAGAAGGGCTTTCTGATGGCAGCTTCGCACGCCGACTCCAAGGACTGCTCGTTCCTGTAACCGATTTGTCGTGATCTCCACTTGGGCAGTATGCGCTTCCCCGGCTGCTACGGCGATGTCGCGCTTCAAGCTGCGTTCCGGGGCGCTCAAGTCAAGGGCAACAAGGGGACTCACTCGTCTTTTGGAGTCGGATCCGGGATCGCCAGCCTCAGATCCGAGGATTTAAAAGGTGCCCACCGTGGACGAAGACCTGATCGATCAAGAAGTAGTTCTTGACCTACGCGATCGATGCCATCGATTGACTCGGTCGGTAACTTCTGGCGCCACTCACGTAGTAGTCCTGAGTGGCACTGATGAGTTCTGCGTGCCCGCAACGTACGAAGACACGGGATATCGAGGGCGTTGACGACCGTAGCGCTAATGAGCGTGATCGCTGCCGAAGGTACTCGCGGGCGAGAGCGATCACTTCGACGACCGCCTTGTCGATCGAGGTCACATTGCTCAAGTCCAACAAAAGGTCTGCTTCGTCGAAAGCTATAGCGCGAGCAACTGATGCACACAGCTCGGGTACCGTGGCGGAGTTTTGCTCGCCGCGGAGCCACACGACGTTGTGTTGGGGGTCCCAGATGGAGGCGGGACTCCGGTCGAGACGGGTGAGTCTCTGAGCGGGAGACGGGGTCTTGGTCATGATGCTCTCCTTTAGCGCCTGGGCGTTACATAAGGCGCGCCGGGGTCTAGAGCATCGCTCCCGAGCCACCAAGTTCGGGCTTAGCACGTTTGGGCTCATGTCGTGTTACGCGACGGTACATCAGCCAGGTTGGAGTCGAAAGCCGAATTTGCGGGTGATTGCGCAACAGGACGATCGCACGGCCAGCCTGACGTGCTCGAGTAATTCGGCTGCACGCGCTAAGTGGATGGCGTGGTGCAGTGGCAGCCCAACGGGATTCGAACCGTGCTTCCACCTTGAGAGAGCGCTCCGACCGATCGTCTGAGGTCGCATGTCCTAAGTGGCAGCTCAGGTCCGGTGCAGATCCTACTAGTGGGTATGCGATCGACCGGATAACG
>Ga0075522_10002081_pt1 | contig 14979 bp, 13 predicted proteins | sample NGEPerA_FD_74796 | JGI IMG/M metagenome (GOLD analysis project Ga0075522, IMG submission 74796) | Arctic peat soil microbial communities from the Barrow Environmental Observatory site, Barrow, Alaska, USA - NGEE PermafrostL2-A | ecosystem: Environmental > Terrestrial > Soil > Wetlands > Peat ... | reverse complement strand
CGACAATAATTTCAACGCCGTGAGCGCAGCCATCGGCAAGAAATTGGATCATGATAAAATTCTTTCGCTGATCGCCGCCAACAAGACGAGTCAATTGACCGACACGCAAATCAAGCAGGGACTTTACAACAGCGTCGCCGAAAATGATTACGATGAAGTCATCCTTTCGCTCGTCAAAAAATATTGTCCGCCCGGTTTGATGGGTCTGGCGCTCACGGCGTTGCTCGCGTCGTTCATGTCGGGCATGGCCGGCAACGTCACGGCGTTCAATACTGTTTTCACTTATGATCTTTATCAGGCTTACTTCGCGCCCGGCAAAAGCGATAAACATTATTTCTGGTTCGGAAAATTCATCACCGTCGTCGGCATCATATTAAGTATTTGCGCGGCCTATTTCGCCTCGATGTTCTTAAATGCCATGGACGTGATCCAGCTTGTGTTCGGTTTCGTGAACGCGCCGCTCTTCGCCACCTTTTTGCTCGGCATGTTTTGGAAACGCACGACCGGCACCGGCGCGTTTATCGGTTTATTTTGCGGCATAGGCAGTTCGGCTTTGTTTCAGGCGTTGACCACGGTTCCTACAAATCTGAACGCCGCCGGCCACAGCATCAGCGTCGTCAAAGGCGGTTATCTGGGGGTGATGAAAGTTTTTCCGAGTGAAATGGCGCAAAATTTCTGGCTCGCCACTTTTGCGTTCATCGTCTGCTTCACGCTCACGGTGGTCATCTCGCTGCTGACGCGGCGCGCAAAAAGTGATGAGGAATTAAAAGGCCTCGTTTATTCGCTCACGCCCAGAATTGTGGACACCAACCTCCCGTGGTTTCGTCGTCCGGCGGTCGTCGGCATTTTGCTGCTGATCGCCTGCGCCATCTTGAACATTATTTTCTGGTGAACTAAACTAAACTGAAAGGAAAAATTTATGGGACTCGATATTCGCTGGCCAATCGGCCTTATGTTCACGCTCATCGGCGTGTTGCTCACCATTTTTGGCGCGGTAAAAAAATCCGCCTCCACTTCGCTCGACATCAACATCAATCTGATCTGGGGCATTGTGCTCCTCATCTTCGGCATTTTGATGTTGTGGGGCGCCATTCGCGGGCGGAAAAATCCACCGTCCGCTTGAACTGAAATTATTGGATGCGCCGGAAGTTTTTTCCCGGCGCTTTTCATTCCCATGACGAATTTGCAACAACTTTCCGCCGACACCGCGCAGCAATTCCTAAAAATTTACGGGCGTCCCCCGCGCTGGCTCGTCGCCGCGCCCGGCCGCGTCAATGTCATCGGCGAACATACGGATTACAATGAAGGTTATGTTTTGCCGATGGCCATTGAACGTTACGCGGTGATGGCCGCCGACCGCGCCGCCGATGGAAAAAATATAATTCAGATCCGTGATACGTCTGACGTTGAGCCGACGTTGATTGATCTTTCCGCGCCGATCACGCCCGCGTTGCCGAAGTGGGGAAATTATCCGCGCGGCGTCGTCGCCGGCTGTCTGGCGCGCGGCATGAATCCGGGCGGACTCGATGTGTTGCTAAATTCCACCGTGCCGCTGGGCAGCGGACTTTCCAGCAGCGCGGCGCTTGAAGTTTGCGCGGCCACTTTGGTCGAGGCGGTCACGGGAAAAAAAATTGATCCCGTGGAAAAAGCGATGCTCTGCCAAAAAGCGGAACACGAATTTGCCAACGTCCCTTGCGGCATCATGGATCAGTTTGTTTCGATCATGGGCCGCCAGAATCAATTGCTGTTGATTGATTGTCGTTCGCTCAAAACGCAACTGGTGCCGATGAGCGACGCTTCCGTGGCGGTGCTCATCATCAACACCAATGTCAAACACGACTTGAGTTCCGGTGGTTACGCTTCTCAACGCGCCCGCTGTGAAACCGCCGCCAAAATTCTCGGCGTGCCCGCCTTGCGCGACCTGACGCCGGAAACTTTGGAACAGGCAAAGGGCAAATTGGACGAGGCGATGTTCCGTTGCGCGCGCCATGCGGTCGGCGAAATTCAACGAACCGAACAAGCCGCCCAAGAAATAAAAAATTCCAACTGGGACGCCGCCGGCCGGCTGCTTTACGCGAGCCACCGCTCGTTGCGCGACGATTACCAGGTCAGTTGCAAGGAACTCGACACCGTGGTTGAAATCGCCGAAAGCATTGGCATCAAAGGCGGAGTTTATGGTTGCCGCATGACCGGCGCCGGTTTTGGCGGCTGCGCCGTTGCTCTGGTGAAAACCGAAATGGTCGAGGCGATCTCAAAACAGATCGCCGCCGATTACAAAAAGAAAACCAAAATCGCGCCGACCATTTTTGTTTCGCGCCCGGCGGCGGGCGCCACCATTCTTAAAGCCTAATCGCCCAGGCAGGTTCCGACCCGACGCGCGGTTTCGATCCACGGATGATTGGGCGGAACAATTTTTCTCTTGCCGGCGACTTTTTCCAGCGGCACCGGCTCCGTCCGATTACCGCGCGCGGCCACCATCACGCCGAAAACGCCCTCGTGGATCAGGTCGGCGCACGCGCTGCCGAGCCGCGTAGCCAGCAGGCGGTCGGCGGGCGAGGGCGTGCCGCCGCGCTGGACGTAACCGAGAATCGTCAGGCGCGATTCCAGCCGCGTGAGCTGCTCCAATTGATGCGCCAGCCGCAACGTATTGCCGACATGCTTCGCTTCCAGCGTGGCGATGTCCACTTTCGCCGCGTGTTTTTCCTTTTGATTGCGCGCCTTTTCCTTGCGCGTTTCCGCCGCGTTATAGGCGCGCGCATCGTCAAGGCTCATCGCGCCCTCGGCCACGGCCACGATGCTGAAATTTGTCCCGCTCTCGCTGCGGCGGCGGATGGCAGCGGCGATTTTTTCAATGTCGTAGGGAATTTCAGGAATCAAGATCACGTCCGCGCCGCCGGCAATTCCTGAACCGAGCGTGAGCCAGCCCGCGCGATGTCCCATGATTTCCGCGACGATGATACGATGATGACTGTGCGCCGTGCTGTGCAGCCGGTCAATCGTCTCCGTCGCAATGTCCAGCGCTGTCGCAAAACCAAACGTCGCATCCGTCAACGCCACATCGTTATCAATCGTTTTGGGCAAGGTGATCACATTGAGTCCGGCTTCGTGAAGTCGCAACGCGCTTTTTTGCGTGCCGCCGCCGCCGAGGCAAACCAGCGCGTCGAGTCCGTAACGCTTGTAATTTTTCGCGATGACATCGGTCATGTCGTGCATCCGCCCGTCAATCATCATGCGATGCGGCTTGTCGCGACTCGTGCCCAGAATCGTCCCGCCGACCGTGAGAATTCCCGAGAGCGTCGTCTTGTCGAGCTTCAACCGCCGGTCTTCGACCAGGCCGCGAAAGCCGTCGCGAAAGCCGACGATTTCCATGCCGTAAAAACCGAGCGCGGTCTTGCCCACGCCGCGAATCGCCGCGTTGAGTCCTGGACTGTCGCCGCCCGCCGTCAAAATGCCGATGCGTTTTGTGTTGGCCATTTGCGATGACTATTTGAAATCAGAAATTTATTTTGTCGAGCAGAAGTTTGAAGATTTTTTGAACTGCCGCGCCTTGACCGCCGCCAACCGCGTCAAGCCGGCCTGCCGCCCGGATTCCAGACCGCCGAATTTCTGCTCGACCACGGCCTGATAGACGCCATCGTTTCCCGCAACGCCATGAAATCGCAACTCGTCACCTACCTGAACTTTCTTATGGCGGGGAAAAAGGCGGCGGCTTCTTGATTGCAGGATAATTGGGACTGACCCCTTTTGGTTGCAGTTTTATTCCTTAATTATTCTTACACGCACGGGATCAGAAACCACGACATTAAAATTTGTGCTCATCAATAATCCGTGAAGGCTTGTCATTGCTTTTGTATCTGGAACCCCATTGGTCATTGGCACACAGATGCGAATGCGAACGTCCAATTCATATACTCCCTTATTTGTAATCATAAACATTTCGTCAGGACGAAATAAGAAATAAGGTTCATATCCAATAGGGCGAGGCTTTAATTTGCGAGTATCATTTCTATTTTTAATCAAATTCGGTTCTTTGCTATTCGCAAAGCCGCGTTCATTTTTTTTAACTTCCCGATTTTTATCATCTAACATTTTGAACGCAAAAGTCTCGTCAAATGGCAAAGCAAAATAATGAACAAGGTTTGTTGGGGTTAACGGATTCGCAACAAGCGTATAGAAAATAGCCTCATCAGATTTGAATTGAAATTGAGGTAAATAACTTTTCTCGCCGTTTAAGAAAAACGTAAGGTTTGAGGTGACTTGAACCGAGTTGCTAAATTGAAATGCTGAACAATTCAATGTGATTGTTATTACTATTGAGCAAAGAAACAATAACTTATTTTTCATAATTATAATGCTTTTATTCATGTCGAACTCCATTCTGGAAATTCATCGGTATCAATCGGCGTGCTGGCGGGTGGAAGATTTGTCCCCGACATTCCAGTGACCAAGCAGGCCTCGCCATCGATGCTCCAGCCGTTGGTTGCCATCTATCTATTCCTTAATTATTCTCACGCGCACTGGATTGGAAACGACGACGCCGTAATGAGTGTTCGATAACCATTGTCGCAAATTCATTGCTTTATAATCGGGTGCATTATTCGTCATTGGCACACAGATGCGAATACGAACGTCCAATTCATACACTCCCTTGTTTGTAATCACAAACATTTCGTCTGGCCGAAATAAAATACGCATATCTGCAATATCTCGCCTTACAACCTGTCCTTTAAATTTATTCGAACCATTTATGTGGTTGGTCAAATTAGGTATTTCACTATTGGCAAGTCCCCGTGCTGCCTTCGGCACTTCTTTGTTCTTATCATCGACTAAATGAAAATCAAAAGTCTTATTAAATGGAAGTGCAAGATATTTGATATAATTGGTGCTAGTTCCAATAAGAGAACGATAAATCATTTCGTTCGAATTGAATTGAATACTGGGAAAACCAGTTTTTCCAGAAACCAATGAGAAAATTAGATTTGTTGTAACGGGAACTGAATTAATTATTGGGCGTGCATTCCCATATAAGGCAACAGTGAAAAATATTGCATAGATAAACAAAATTTTAGTTTTCATAATTGTGATAATTTTTATTCATGTCTAACCCCGACCCATTCTGGAAATTCGTCGGTGTTAATCGGGGTGCTAGCCGGCGGCAAGTTGGTATAGGATGTGCCAATGACCAAACAAGCCTGTCCATCCATCGTCCAGCCATTGGTTCCAAGTGTAATCCAAATATTTGTGTCACCTGCTACTCCCGGCTTGAATCTAATGTAATCCTTGAAGTTAGCAACCATATTCACGCAAGGAGCCGCAACGGAAGAAGGATTATCATCAAAAATGGTTGTATGCGTAGCAATGTTGTTTGTAACATATATTTCGCCCAATCCATTCGTTTCGTTCGGTTCTCCGTATATTTCCGTGTTGCCATCCAAGAAATCCTCTCCATCCGTATCATAAACACCGCCGTTCGCATTAAGCAATTGTGTCACGCCAATAAAGCCGTCATATTTTGAATTTATGGTTGTGCTCCAATCCATTTGCCCTTGCAATGTGGGAGAGTTCCAAGTGAACCCATTGTCTAATGCTTGAAAGTTTGACAGAGTTGGACGGTAAACCGTAAAATTTCCTTTGGCCGCTACTGGAATAGAATGTCCATCAGGAAGCAGCAAATCCATTCCAATGCTGACCGTTCCGCCCGTGCCGTTCACATACCAACAGGACGTTGTCAGGTTAGTCAGCAAATCCTGATTGATGTCATAAACCGTTGGATACGGTGATTCCAATAGAAAACTTTGATTCGTTTCGTTGACATATTTATCCGGCAAATGCCAATGGGCGACAATATTTGAATAATCTATGGGCGGATCAAACTGCGCTGTGAATATCACCTGTTGCCCGACACAAAACTCCGGCGTGTTAGTCGAGAGGTCAATGCCATTAGCTAGGATGTGCAACTGGACATCCTGCGCCTGCACATTGAAGGAATAATGGTTTTGATTGGTGGGATAGGCGGTAAGGGCGATGTCTTGCGTGCCGCCTGCTGGCAGGGCAATCAACGTCTCGCCCACATTGGCGTTGGTCGCGGTTGCGATTAGCGGCTGGCCGTTAATGAGCAGCGCCGAGACCGGCAGGGGAATGCTGCCTCCGCCATAAAATGGTGTCCAGGCGAAATCTGCCGGAGCCGGGTCCCAATATTCAACGTCAAATGACGGATACTCATCGGCCGACGCCTTGAGCAGGACTAACCGGGATGCGCCGCTTGGCGCCAGACCGCCCGCCACCAGTTCAATCTTCGTTTCCGCCGTCCGCGAGAGGGTCGAGACCCGATGGCTGATTCCCCCGCAATCATCATTGCCGGTTTCCGTGACCGATTGATTGAGGGCGCAGAACTCCGGAGTATTGGTGGCGACTATATGCAAGGTCACAATATTTCTAATTCTTGATTACTTTGACGCGCAGTGGAGGAGAAGTTAAAACGCCAAAGTTTGTCACATATGGATACCCATGCGGAAAAACATTGCGCCAATTTATCATTGCTTTCAAATCTGGCGCTCCATTTGTCATTATTACACAAAGTCGCATTTGAACTTCCAGTTCATAAACCCCTTTATTGGTAATTACAAATATATCATCGGGACGGAATAATTTACGATACTCTCCTCCTTTATTGTCAACAGAGTTAGAAGGGTATCGCCTATAAACAATGTCGGCTTCAGTTGGTTTAAGTGGTGTATCAGTCAAAGCGATTCCGGTTTTTGTTTTCACCACTTCCTTTCCGTTCTCGGCGAATAAATGAAAATTAAAATTGCCAGACGGAAAATGACGATAACCAATATTGTTTGTGCTGGTGCCGATGAGACCCCAAACAATTTCTTCATTGGAATTGAATTGAGATTGTGGACCGATTGTTTTCCAACCGTGCAAACTAAATACTAGATTGGTGGTGATGTGAACAGAATTAGTGATTTCAGATGCTGGCACACGCAAAGCAAGTGTCAGAACCAATAAAAATAAGCAGATTATTGTTTTCATAAGTCAATTTAGTTACCGCCGCCTGGACGAAATTCATTCCATTCAGGAAATTCATCACTATCCACTGGTCTGGTCGCCGCTGGAATATTCGTGGGCGTGAAGACTCCAGTTAATACATTATAGGACGCATTCACAGACCAGCCATTCTTTCCAATAGTGATATAAATATTATTTGTTCCGCTCGGCTGAAATCTTAAGTAATCTTCAAAGTCCAAGTCTAAAGAGGTTGTCGGTGCAGTTGGACTATCTTCAAAATCAAGTGTTTGAAATGCTGGATCATTTGCCTTATATATTGATGGCCCATTAGTGCCTACCTCTCCGTATATTTCCGAATTACCATCCAAAACATATTCTCCATCTGTTCCGTAAAAAACACCTGTTCCCAATAAAAGTTGGGTTATGCCATATAGGCCGTCGTATTTTGAATTTACCGTCACTTTCCAACTCATATCAGCTTCAATCCATGAAAGCGGGGAAGGAAAATTCCAAGCCAAGTCAAAAGTCTGTTGAGTAAAATCAGAAAATGTTGGACGATAAATTGTAAAATTTCCTTTTGCTGCTGCTGGAATAGAATGGCCATCAGGAAGCAGCAAATTCAATCCAATGCTGACGGTTCCGCCTGTGCCGTTCACATACCAACACGCAGTCGTTAAATTGGTCAGCAAATCAGGGTTGTTAAAATAATGGAGCGAGCCATCTGGAGGATTATTTTGCGAACTGGCATTTACATATATATCGGGCAAATGCCAGTGGGCGACTACGTTTGAATAATCTATTGGCGGATCAAACTGCGCCATAAACGTCACCTGTTGCCCGACGCAGAACTCCGGCGTATTGGTGGAAAGGTCTATGGCGGTTCCATTGGTTATGGCAAAAATCTTCAACGTCACATCCTGCGCCTGCACATTGAAGGAATAATGGTTTTGATTGGTGGGATAGGCGGTAAGTGCGATGTCTTGCGTGCTACCCGCGGGCAAAGAAATTAGCGTTTCACCCACGTCGGTATTGGTGGGCGTGGGGAACAGGGTCTGGCCCATAATCTTTATCGCCGCAGCGGGCAGCGGAATGCTGCCTCCGCCATAAAATGGCGTCCAGGCGAAATCCGCCGGAGCGGGATCCCAATAATCAACGTCAAATGACGGATACTCATCGGCCGACGCCTTGAGCAGGATCAACCGGGATGCGCCGCTTTGCGCCAGACCGCCCGCCACCAGTTCAATCTTCGTTTCCGCCGTCCGCGAGAGGATCGAGACCCGATGGTTGATTCCCCCGCAATCATCATTGCCGGTTTCCGTGACCGCTTGAGTGAGGGCACAACTCTGCCACGCGGGATTGAGTGATTCGGAGTAAGCGCCGTCACAGGATTCCCCGTCCAACGCGGCGCCGTTCCAATTGGTGGCCAAATCAACAAATGAATCGCATGTGCCGTAAAACAGTCCGTAGGGCGAGCCCACAGAATGCTCTTGGATCTCGCCCCCGCTGCCCAACGTCCAATTCACAGTTCTCGTTATGGAAGCCGACCCTGAAACCCCGCAACTATTCACAAAAAGACTGTCTTGGGTTTTTTCCTGATAACTGGTCACTTGAACCAAAGAAGGTTGCGGCTGCGCCAGCGTTTGGGCAGCCACCGGATTGCCTGAATCGCTCACTTCCACGTCCAGATTCGCCATCCCGCTCGGACTCACCGGCACGTTGTCCGCCTCCCAGTAGCCGATACCGTCCTCCTCATCATACAAATAAGTCCCCTGACCGTTGACGGTGATCATGTCATCAGGGTTGTCAATCGAGCCGGTCACGGTCACGGAAGACTGATTCAACTGGTCGCTGGAAATAGGGTCAATGGTCACGTTCACACCGCCTTGGACAACAGTTAGGTTCGTGGTGCTCATATTTCCCGCCGCATCCGTTGCCGTGAGAGTCACCGTGTTTGTGCCCGCTGCCAGAGATAAATTATTGAGCCAGACCGTCCCGGTGCGCTCCACCAATCCCGTCACCGTGTCGCTGTTGATGGTGGCCATTACCGTGGCCGTGGAATCATCCATCTGTGCCTGAATGGTGAAGTTGGTTCCCGCAATCGAAGTTCCATTGGTCGGCCACGCTAATGAAAGAACCGGAGCCGTATGGTCGCCGGAATAATCCAGCGTGTAATTGACATTCGTTGTCGCCGTGTTGCCCGCCACATCGGTGGCGTGAAGTGTGATTTGATTCAAACCATTGGTCAGCGCAATATCATAGCACTGAAAAGAATTCGTTGTGAACTCCAGCAGGTTGGTGTCATAAAACGGTGTATTCCAATAGCCCTCCTGGTTGGTGACGATCCCAAGCGCATTGCTCACATCAAACGTCAGTTTGCTTAATGAGGCGCTGACATAACCTTGCAGTTGAATCAGCGGCACGGAAACCGTGCTGTTTGTGGGATTGCAAATCGTGATCGTCGGCGAAACATTGTTAAAAATCGGGCGCGTTCCCATCCAGGTCGGCACGGCATCGGCGGGCAATCCGCGCAAGCCAACCATGACATCATAGGCGCCGTTGCCCGCGATAAAATAAATCGGAACATCGGGCGAGGTGTAAGGCTGCCAGTCGGCATCGGCGGTATTCGTGTCGTTGACCAGCACGGCGATGTAAGAGGGCACACCATCCAAGACCGTGATCGTGCCATTGGCGGGACTGCTGTTGAAATCATTATTCGTGAACTGCAATGAAAATTGAATCATGTTCGGGTCCACCCCGTTTTGGTAATCGGACAAAAGCGTGTTTTCACCTGAACTGTCGAAATTGGTGTCCGATAAATCCACCGTATCGTAGTATTTATAAAACCACCACTCCGGCGTCGTGTTGCCCTCCGACGTGATGCCCGTCCAATCGCGCGCCCAGATAAACAGGGACGAGGGAGCAGTGGCGGGTGAGACGACAAAAGGCAGACAATTCGTGCCGCTGGCCGCAGGAAATAATTCCGCCGCAATATCCCAATGGGTCGCGCTCAAATTTGTCTTGGAAAAGATTTCATAAACCATGTCTGTCGAGTTCATCAAGTTCAGATACATCTGACCGTTCGATACATTCGTGATTTGCAGATAAAGAGAGTTGGTATCAAGGTTCAACGCCGGAGCAAAATCATCCTCATCCATTTCACCCATTGCATGAAGGCCGCTTGCATGGGAAACGCTATGCGCTTGCGCCAGGGCAGCATTGGTATCGTCCAACACATAAAATCCATCGCCTAGACTCCAGACCGGCGAGTTGTTGACGTTGGCGGGCAACGGCGCGGAATCCGGGTTCTGTGCGGAATAAAATGTCCCAAGCTCCGGCGCGTTGGTCGCCGGTGTGGGCGTGGTGGCTTCCAACGCTTGTAGTTCGATCTCAAAGTCTGACAGGGAGCTGGTGTCTTGGGCCTTGAGAATAAACGTAAAAGCGAATGCCACGCCTAAAATAGCCAGCCACAAAGTTTTCATAAAATTTTCACCGGGTTGCCTGAATGGCAGCGACTCTAAATTTTAAGCAGAAAAAAGTCAAGCGTAAAAATAAACCCATGTTGGGTGTTCTCAATGTTTGCCAGTCTTGTTTTCTTGGAAACTATGGCACGCGCGCGAGAAAGTCTTAAAATTCTTGGAGATACCATCAGAAAACACCGTGATCAAATCGGCATGAGTCAGGAGAAGTTGGCGGAAAAGTCGGATTTACATCCGGTTTACATTGGAAAGGTCGAACGAGGAGAACAATGGATTAGTCTTCACGCGCTTCTGCGGATTGCCAAAGCCCTCGGCGTGAGAGTGCGCGCACTGGTGGAGGATCTTTGAGCAGCTTCAAAGACAAGGATTTATTTTATTTTTCCTCTCTGTTGGCGATCATCAATCAAAAAGTGCCTTGATGCTGTTTGATTTTTAGACAGTCCATCCAAAAATGGGACATTTTCGCCGCCGCATGGACTGGCTGGCAGTGGCAACGGGTGAAAATCTTCCATTTTTTCCGGCCAAACCATATTACATAGTCATTTTGCATCCCTGCAACGTGACGAATCAAACCTGCAACGTGACGAATCAAACCTGCAACGTGACGAATCAAACCTGCAACGTCACGAAGCAATGCCGCAACGTCACGAAGCAATGCTGCAACGTCACGAAGCAATGCCGCAACGTCACGAAGCAATGCCGCAACGTCACGAAGCAATGCTGCAACGTCACGAAGCAATGCCGCAACGTCACGAATCAAACCTGCAACGTCACGAATCAATGCTGCAACGCCTCATTAAAAACATTACAAAGTCATAAAACAAACCTGTAAAACATCAGGCCGGTGTATGTTTCACCTGGGCTATCCTACTTTTTGAGTAGTCATTAAGTATTTTTCAAGTATGAATCAGATATGGCATCTAGTCTGCTAACTACTTTATACTAATCCGAATTCATGGCAAGTAGCATGGAGGGTTGATTCGATAGCTAAATACAAATAGAAAGTAAAATTATGGTAGTTAATATTGGAACATCCCGCGACTTCATGCGGGCGTCAGCCAATGACCTCGCCAATGCGTGCGACAATGTCATTGATGGCTTGACGGATAATCCGCCCTTTGCGGCAGCGCCGGTGCTGCCGCCGGACTTAACCACCCTGAATGTGACGTTGCGTGAAGCCATCACGGCGGCGGACGCAGGCGGGCCGCAACAGACGGCGGCGAAAAAGAAGGCGGTGCTGGCGGTCCGGGCCGCGCTGCGGAAAGATGCGAGCTATGTTGAGATTCAGGCGGACAACGACGTGGAGACGTTGCTCTCCTCGGGTTTCAACGTGATCAGCACCAACCGCGCTTCCACGCCGTTGACCCAGCCGGTCATTGTGAACATCTCGAATCTGGCGACCACGCAGTTGCTGGTGCGCCTGATCACAGTGCTCAATGCCAAATCGTATCAGGTGCAACTGGCCACGGCAGCAACCGGACCATGGATGGATGAAGGGATTTATACGCAGGCACGCCGGATCGTGCTGATGAATCTCACGCCGGGCACCATGTATTATGTGCGCGTGCGCGCCGTGGGCGGCAGCACGGGTTATAGCGAATGGAGCGTGCCCGCCTTCCTCATGGCAACTTAAAAAAGAGTAATTATCAAAACAACCGGAATGAGAAATTGTTCCGGTTGTTTTTACTTTATTGTAAGCAGGTGGTCAAACGAAGCGATCATCGTCTTCCGTCATACCACAAGTGCGCTTGCTCGCGGCTGGTCAGGGTGCGGCGTTGGTTGAAGATGGCGCGCATAAAAAAGCGGAAGTGTTCGCGCACGGTGTAAAGCCGCAGTTTGCGCGCGGAGGTCAGGAGCGGATGCCGGTGCAGGATGACGATGCGTTTATGGTTTGCGCGCGCGAGTTTTTTCAAGCGTTTGCTGAATTCCAATTCTTCCGCCGCAAACAGTTCGTGGCTGAAGCCGCCGAGCTGGCGGAACACCGCCGCTTCGCAAAAAATAAACGAGCCGGCGAGCAATTTCAAAAACCGGCTGGCGCCATTCCACAACGTCGTGATGATTTGCGCGAACAAATAGTTTTCATCCAGCCGCAAAGTGCTGCCACCCGCGAGACAATTGCCGGAACGAATTTGTTCCGCGACATCGGCCAAAAGTTCCGCGCCGGGATGCGAGTCGGCGTCCACAAAAATCAGCCAGTCGCCGCCCGCCGCCGCCGCGCCGGAATTTCGCGCGCGGGCAATCTGGTTGATGGGTTCAAAAACGACGGTCGCGCCTGCCGCGCGTGCAATTTCCGCCGTGCGGTCGGTGGAATTGTTGTCGCAAACGATGAGTTCAAATTCCCAGCCGCATTGAAGGAAAACTTGCGCCGCCGATTTTATTTGCGCGAGCGATGCGCCGAGCAACTTTTCTTCATTGAAGGCGGGAACAATGATGGAAATTTTCACGCGATGATGCTTCGTAAAGGTTATCACACGGCGCCGCCGTTGTCTTTTTGCAAAAGATATTTCAAAATCATTCGTCCTAAAAATAAACAGCCAGCCGATTGATTCGCCTGGCTGCTTTTCCAATGAATGTTTTAGGCTGTTTCCAAATCTTCAATATTCGCGATGTGTAGGATCGAGCATCGGGCGATTCGTCCGGGGATTTCATTTTTATCCAGGTCGAGTCCGATTTCAACGAAACTGCGAGTCACAAAAGCGGCGTCATGGTTTGGCACTTCGTGGCTGGAACCGTCCGACATTTTTATTTTGAATGGCCGGAAAGGGTTGGTGCTCATCAGTTCCTTGATGTGTATGGCAGTGAACATAATTGTTTAATCGTTTTTGCGCTTTGTATTGTCAAGGAGTTTTTACATTCAACGCGGATGGGCCGAGAGCCAGAACTGGATGTCGGCGGCTTGCGGATTGCGCGGGTCGAGTTGAAGGACTTTCAAATAATGCTCGCGCGCCCGGGCGGAATCGCGCAACTGCTGCGCATAAAGATTTCCGAGCGCGAGTTGCACGCGGACTTCATCGGGATTGGCGGCGATGATTTTTTTCAATTCGTTCACGGCGTCCGGCACATAACCGGCGGCTTTGAGCGCGAGCGCGAAATTATAGCGCGCATCCACGGAATCGGGCTGGATGGCCAGCGCCATTTCGTAGGCGGCGAGCGAGGCGCCGAAATCGCGCAGGCGATAGGCGAGCACGCCATAATTATATTGCGCCTCGAACCATGTCGGATCGGCTTCCGTCGCGTGCCGATACTGATCCATCGCATCGGACCAGCGCGATGCCTGCTCATATTCGCGCGCCCTGGTGAAATAGCCGGACGCGGCCACGCGGTCGCCAAATTTCGGTTTGCGCGGCGAGAGATAAAGATAATTGGGAAAGGTCGGCGGCGCGGCGGAAACAATTTTTATCGGCGACGCGGAACTTGAAATCGCGGGCGCGGGCATGGGATTGACCGGCGTTGAAGTCACGCGGTCGTTGTCTTCATCCGGCGAGGGCAACGGAGTGATGCCGCTTTCGGAATAACTTTTTTGCGGCTTGGAAGATTCAAACCAATGGATCGGATTTAATTTGTGCAGGACGCCGTGCTTTTCCGGCGCGGATTCAGGCGGCGGTTCGGCGAAAGGTTTGGCCGTCGTTCCGCGCGAATTGGACGGCGCGGCGATGGCCGACTCCGGCGCGACCCGGACAATTTGAGCCGGAGTCGTGGCGGGGCGCGACGGCGGATATGAATTTGAACGGGCCACGAATTGCGTGCGCGATGAAGTTTCAGGACGCGAATAAGTTCGGGACGTTCTGGTTTCGCTTTCAACCGATTTTTGAGGCTTGGGAGCGGACGTCTCCACTTGATTTTGTTTCGGCGCAGAATTTTCCGCGACAGTTTCCGGGCGTTCGAGGCTGCTGACAATTGCGTTGACGGCCTCCCAATTTTTCGGGCGCGGCGTGAAGGCGAGATACTGGCGGTAATGTTGCAACGCTGACTTGTTATCGTGCAAGTATTGTTCCTCCACGGTGGCGAGATTCAAAATCGCGGGCGCAAAGTCGGGATGATCTTGCGCGGCGGCGGCAAAAAATTTCGCGGCTTCCTGCGGGCGTCCGCGCTGGACGCGCGCCAAACCCAGGCCGTTCAAGGCCTCGGCATTGTCGGCGTTCAAATAGAGCGCGGTGCTGAAACTTTTTTCCGCAGAAACAATTTCGCCCGCGCCCAATTCCGCGTCGCCAAGTTTGAGCCAGCCTTCCGGCGCGTTATTGCGGCGCAGCGTGTAAGCGGTGAATTCGGTTTTCGCGGCGTCAAATTTATTTTGTTCCAGCCAGAGCGAGCCGAGATTGTAATGCGCCTCCATCAAATCGCGATCCAGCGCGAGCGCGCGTTGATACGCCGTCACCGCATCGGGAAATTCTCCCGCTTGTTGCAGCGCGACGCCATAATAATTCCATGCCTGCGCGTTCGTGGCCAAAAGGGTCGTGGCTGTTTTGAATTCGGAAACCGCGCCCGCATAATC
>Ga0075522_10002080_pt1 | contig 14981 bp, 10 predicted proteins | sample NGEPerA_FD_74796 | JGI IMG/M metagenome (GOLD analysis project Ga0075522, IMG submission 74796) | Arctic peat soil microbial communities from the Barrow Environmental Observatory site, Barrow, Alaska, USA - NGEE PermafrostL2-A | ecosystem: Environmental > Terrestrial > Soil > Wetlands > Peat ... | reverse complement strand
GCGTCGTCCTGACGCTCGACGAAAAAATTCAGTACATCGCGGAAAAAGAACTGGCGCAGGCCATTTCCGAAACCCACGCCAAGGCCGGCACCGTCATCGTACAGAATCCGACCACCGGTGAACTGCTGGCGGTAGCGAACTGGCCCACGTTTAATCCGAACGCGGCCAAAGACAGCCCGCCCGAAGCGCGCGTCGATCGCGCGACGAGTTCGCTCTACGAGCCAGGCTCCGTATTTAAAATTGTGACGCTGTCCGCGGCCATCGATCAGGGCATTACGAATCCCGATGAAGTGATCGATTGCCAGCACGGCGCGATCTACATTGCCGGCCACCGCATCCGCGATCACAAGGCGTATGGGAATCTCACCGTGGCGCAGGTCCTTGCGAATTCCAGTGACGTCGGCGCGATTAAAGTGGGCTTGCGTTTGGGCGCGCCCAAGTTTTACGACTACATTCGCGCATTTGGTTTCGGGCAGCCGACGGGCGTTGATCTGCCGGGCGAAAGCAAGGGAAAACTGCGACGGCTGGAAAACTGGACGCCGGTTTCGGTCGGCTCCATTTCGATGGGGCAGGAAGTGGGTGTGACGCCCCTCCAGATGATTACCGCAGTATCGGCGATTGCCAACGGTGGGCTGATGATCAGGCCGCATGTCGTGCGCGGATTGGAGCGGGGGAACCAGTTAACAGAGCCGGCGGACTCGCAACAAGTGCCGAGGCGCGTCATCAAAGAGACGACGGCCGCGTCCATGCGCCGCATGCTTGAGGGCGTGGTCCTGAACGGAACGGGAAAAAAGGCGCAGCTCGAAGGCTACACTTCGGCTGGTAAAACGGGAACGGCGCAGAAATATGATCCCGAAACGGGACGCTATTCGACGCATGACCTGATTGCTTCGTTCGTAGGCTTCGCGCCAATTAATACACCGGCGCTAACGATTCTCGTGCAGCTGGATTCGCCGGCAGGCGGGCATGAAGGCGGCATGGTGGCCGCGCCGGTGTTCAAGCGAGTGGCCCAGCAAGTGCTCGCGTACATGGATGTGCCACGAGACATTCCTGTTACGGCGGAAACGCTGCGCGCGAGCCGCATGCAGGCGGCTCGCGAAAAAGACGAAAATTTGTCGGACGCCAGCGATTTTGAGCCTGTGCAGTCCTCTGCGGATGCGGTGATGGACGAACCAGCCGTGCTCGCTCCGAGCGGTGCCTCCGCGCCGACTGCGCCAACCGCTCCGACTCTGGAACTAGCGGAAGCCGACGGAATTCCCGTGCCGCACCTGGTCGGGAAAACCGTGAGAGAAGTGACCGAGCAGTGCCTGAAATTAGGCTTCACTCCCGTTCTGGTGGGGACTGGCGTGGCGACGGCGCAATCTCCCGAAGCCGGGGAGACGATTCGCCGTGGAAACCGGATCACGGTGCAGTTTGCGCGCTCCGCGTCGCTCGTGTCGGCGACGGCCCGTGGAAAAGCAAAATGACCGCGAAGGCAGGTTCTGTGGCGGATAGCAGAGAAAGCGAAGCGCGCGTGGCAAAAGCAAAAACAGTTCGAACAGCGGTGCGCCTGGCAAAATTGTTGCGTGGCATCGACGCCCAGGCTGCGCCGGCGCACAGCGATCTGGAAATCTTGGAAATCGCCTATGACAGCAGGAAAGTTTCCCCGGGAACTCTGTTTGTCGCCATTCTTGGAGAAAAAACGGACGGCAATAAATTCGTAGACGATGCCGTCGGCCGCGGTGCGGCAGCCATTCTCAGCGAGCAGCCAAGGCCGCAGACGCTCGCGCCGGAATTCCCGTGGATCCAGGTGACGGACGCGCGAAAGGCGCTGGCTATTTCCGCGGCCAATTATTATGGAAGGCCCGCGGAAGTTCTGAAGCTGATTGGTGTGACGGGTACGAACGGAAAAACGACGACGTCCTATCTGGTGGATTCGATTCTGCGGGCGACGGGCAGCGAAGTGGGTCTCCTCGGCACCATCGGTCACAGGCTTGTGCGCGAGAATCTTCCGGCTCCGAACACGACTCCTGAATCGCTCGATCTGCAAAACTATCTGGCCAGAATCGTTCAGGCGGGAGGGACGCACGCGGTGCTTGAAGCGAGTTCCCACGCGCTGGATTTGGACCGCCTGTGGGGCTGCCCGTTTGCCGTGGCCATCTTCACGAATCTCACGCGCGATCATCTCGACTACCACAAAACGTTTCAAGAATATTTTGCGGCCAAGAGAAAACTGTTTGAGGGCACGGGCGCAGCGGCTCCCGGCGTCGGCGTCATTAATCGCGACGATGGGTACGGGCAAAAGCTTTCCGGGCTCGCTCATCGAACCATAAGCTATGGACTCGAACCGGGCGCGGACGTGACCACGCGCAAGCCGCAGCTGACGCTGTCCGGAATCGAATTCGTGGCGGAAACTCCGTCGGGGAAAATTGAGATTCGCTCCAAGCTCGTAGGGCGACCCAATGTGTATAACATTCTGGCCGCTATCGCGACGGGTGTGGCGCTCGGACTTCCCGCGGAAGTCATTTCCAAAGGCATTGCGCAACTCGTGGCTGTGCCCGGCCGGTTTCAACGCATTGACGCGGGGCAGCCGTTTCTTGTGGTCGTGGATTTCGCGCACTCCGATGACGCGCTGCGGAATTTACTGGCGACGGCCCGCGAACTCAACTCCACGGGCCGCATCATTACGCTTTTCGGATGCGGCGGTGACCGCGACCGCACCAAGCGCCCGCTAATGGGAGAGGCGGCAGGCCGCGCGAGCGACATTGTGGTGCTGACGTCGGACAATCCGCGCAGCGAAGATCCGCTCCTGATCATTAATGACGTGATCGTCGGCGCGCAGCGTACCAAAGCGAAACTGATCGTCGAGCCGGATCGCCAGAAAGCCATCGAGATGGCGCTGGACGCGGCGCGCGCGGGTGACATCGTGCTCATCGCCGGCAAAGGCCACGAGACCTACCAGATCGTGCGCGACCGGACGATTGAGTTTGATGACTCGGCCGTGGCGCGCCGGATTCTCGGCCAGCGCGGCTTCGGCGATTAGCACGAAACGCCTTGCCGGGGCGCGGAAGCCGTACGCAGAATTTCGGAAGGGAACATGCTCTTTATTCGTAAGGGACGCTGATCCAAGGGTGAAACGAAACCAGTGAAACCCAGCCCCTTGAGGACGCTATGCGGTGGACGGTTGAAGAAGTGGCTGGCGCACTGGGAGTTACATCGCCCGGAGGCGTCGCCCCCCTGGCCCGGTTGGCCGGTGTCTCGATTAATTCTCGCACCGTTGCTCGCGATGAGCTTTTCGTCGCGATACACGGACCGCGTCATGATGGACACAGCTACGTCGCCGATGCCCTCGCGGCCGGGGCGCTGGCGTGCGTCGTGGCGCAAGATCGCCTGCCCGAATACGCGGAACCCATCCGCGCAAAGCTTCTTCCAGTTCCAGACACGCTCCTCGGACTCCAAAGCCTGGCGCAATCCGTGCGAACGCGCTGGGGGCGGCGCCTGGCAGCCATCACAGGCTCGGCGGGAAAAACCACCACAAAAGAAATTCTGGCGGGACTGCTTGCGGCGCGGTTCCGCGTGCTGAAGTCGGAAGGCAACCTCAATAACGAATTCGGGCTTCCGCTGCAACTGCTGCGCCTCGAAGAAACAGACGAAGCCGCCGTCGTCGAACTCGGAATGTCTCACTCCGGCGAATTAAAGCGCTTGGCGGAAATTGCGCGGCCCGATGTGGGCGCTGTAACCGTTGTCGCTCCGGTGCATCTGGAATTTTTTGCTTCCGTAGATGAAATTGCGCTGGCGAAACGTGAATTGATTGAAGGGCTCGTAGGAAACGACAGCGTTTCTGTGTTGAATGCGGACGACGCGCGCGTGGCTGCCTTCCGCAAAGTGGCGCTCGGGCGCGTCCTTACCTACGGCGTGAAGGAACGCGCCGATTTCCGCGCCGAAAATATTGAAGACCGCGGCCTGGCCGGCACGGCATTCGATTTTATTTCCGCCTCTGGCCGCGAGCGTCTGCTTTTGCCGCTCGCCGGGCGGCACAATATTTCCAACGCGCTCTGCGCTCTGGCCGCGGCCAGCGTGTGGGGAGTTGGCGCGGCCGAGGCACGCGAAGTGTTTCCGAAACTCGAAGCCACGGGGATGCGCGGTCGCGTCCTGCAGTACGAAGCCGGATTTACGGTGATTAACGATTGCTACAACTCGAATCCGCTGGCGCTGCGTGCGATGGTCGAGTTGCTGACGAGCACTTCCGCCGAAGGGCGGCACATGCTTGCGGCGGGAGAAATGCTTGAGCTTGGCGCAGGCTCAGCGGAATTGCATCGCGAAGCGGGACACGCGGCCGCCGCGACCGGTAAGCTTTCGTGGATCATCGGCGTGCGCGGCGATGCGGAAAGTTTTGTGCGCGGTGCGATTGAAGCGGGGCACCCGGCGGCGCAGGGAAAATTTTGTGCGTCCTCCGAAGAGGCCGGCGAGTTTATTCAAAAATTGATGAAGCGGGGAGACCTCTTGCTGGTGAAAGGTTCGCGCGGCGTAAAGATGGAACGCATTGTGGAAGCGCTCGATGCGCAATTTGCACGCAGACAGGCAGAGCCCGCAATTTCCGGCGCGAACGGCGCGCCCATGGAGCGTGCCTGAAATGCTGCTGTATCTCTTTTACGATTTGCTGCAGCGCTATTTTCACGCGCTCAATGTCTTCCGCTACATCACGGTGCGCACGGCGCTCGCGAGCCTCACCGCGCTGCTGATCACCATGACGCTTGGACCGTGGGTGATTCGCAGCCTGCGCCACTTGCAGATCGGGCAGTTCATCCGCGAAGAAGGGCCGAAAAGCCATCAGGCCAAGGCCGGAACGCCGACCATGGGCGGCGTGCTGATTGTCGGTTCCACGGTGATACCTACGTTGCTGTGGGGCGACCTGCAAAATGCATATGTCTGGCTGGCGATTTTCACGATGCTCGTATTCGGGGCCATCGGATTTGTCGACGATTACAGCAAAGTGGCTAAGAAACGAAATCTTGGATTAACCGGCAAACTGAAGTTTGCCTACCAGGTCATTGCCAGTTGCGCTGTGGCCGTGGCGCTGCTTTCGCTCACTACGAACGGAACGTACTCCACGCAATTAAGCGTACCGTTTTTCAAAAATTTCCATCCAGACCTGGTGATTCACTCGCTTGCGAATTCGACCTATGGCTGGTGGTTTGCTTACGTGCCATTTTTAATTTTTGTCGCGCTGGTGATTGTGGGTTCGTCGAACGCCGTGAACCTCACGGATGGGCTGGATGGACTGGCGATTGGCTGCGTCGTCGTTGCCGCTGGCGCGCTGACTGTTTTGACGTATGTAACGAGCCACGCGCGATTTTCGGCATACCTGGACCTGCAGCACCTTCCGGAAGTGGGCGAGCTCACTATTTTTTGCGGCGCGCTCGTCGGGTCCTCCCTCGGATTTCTCTGGTACAACGCGCATCCCGCGGAAGTGTTTATGGGCGATGTCGGCTCGCTCGCGCTGGGCGGTTCGATCGGAATGATCGGCGTGGCGATCAAGCAGGAAATTCTTTTGTTTTTTGTGGGCGGCGTGTTTGTTCTGGAAGCGGCGTCCGTCATCCTGCAGGTTCTGTCTTTCCGGCTGACGGGGAAGCGCATTTTCCGGATGTCCCCCCTGCACCATCATTTTGAATTGGGCGGCTGGAGCGAATCGAAAACGATTGTGCGCTTCTGGATTCTGGCGTTGGTATTTGCATTGTTTTCGCTGACGACTCTCAAATTGAGGTAACGCGTGAAACCGGTCATCCAACTCGCTGGCAAAAAAGTGCTCGTCGTGGGTCTCGCGCGCACAGGCATCGCCACGGCACTTTTTTGCGCAGAGCGCGGAGCGCGCGTGACGGCCACGGAGTCGCGGGCGGAGCCTGATCTCGCGGAAACCGTAAAGAAATTGCGCGCGGCGGGCGTGACGCTCGAACTGGGAGGCCACCAGGCGGAAACATTTGTGAAGCAGGATTTTATTGTGCCGAGCCCGGGCGTTTCTCCCATGATGCCCCAGCTGGCCGCCGCGCGTGCTATCGGCGTTCCCGTGTGGAGTGAGATCGAACTGGCATGGCGCTTTTTGCGCGGGCGCCTGATTTGCATCACGGGCTCGAACGGAAAAACGACGACCACCTCGCTCATCGGGCACATTCTCGAAACCGCCGGCCTACCCGTGCAGGTGGCGGGAAACATCGGCACGCCGCTGATTTCGCGCGTGGATATTTCCAGCGACGCGAGCTTCACGGTAGTGGAAGCCAGCAGTTTTCAGCTGGAATTTATTTCCACGTTTCGGCCCGACATCGCGGTGCTCTCCAATATCACGCCCGATCATCTGGATCGGCACGGCTCGATCGAATCGTATGCGGCGGCCAAGGCGCGCATGTTTGAAAATCAAACTGCGGAAGATGCCGCGGTGATCAATGCGGACGACGCAGTGGCGCCACAATATGCGCCGAAGGTGCCGCGCGTGTTCTGGTTCAGCCGCGAAAAAAATGTTGCTAGCGGTTGTTACGTGCGCGGCGAGGAAATTGTTTTCCGGGCCGAGGGTGAGGAAACCGTTCTGCTCAACCGTAAAGTCATTGGCCTGCGCGGAGCCCACAACATGGAAAACGTGCTGGCGGCTGCGGCGGCCGCGCGCCTCGCGGGAGTGGAACCTGGCGCGATTTCGGAAGGCGTGCGGACGTTTGCGGGCGTGGAGCACCGGATTGAATACGTGGCCACGATTCGCGGCGTGGAATATTTCAACGACTCAAAGGCCACGAACGTCGATGCCACATTAAAAGCGCTCGACGCGTTTCCGGGCAACGTACTGATAATTCTCGGCGGCAAGGACAAGGGCAGCGATTACAAAATTTTGCGGCCCACGCTGCGCAGTCGCGCGCGAATGGCGCTCCTGATCGGCAGCGCGGCGAACAAGATTGAAGCCGATCTGGACGGCGCAATCCCCGTGGAGCAGGTGCAAACTCTGGAACGCGCGGTGGAAAGGGCATCGCAGCGCGCGCAGCCTGGCGACACCGTTCTGCTTGCGCCCGCCTGCTCAAGCTTTGACCAGTTTGAAAATTATGAACACCGCGGGCGCGTTTTCAAGCAGCTCGTCCGCGAGCTTGAAAAATTACACGCGGCGTAAAACGCCGCGCGAAAGGCGCTTTCATAAAACATGCCCCGGCAACTCCAAACTGACCGATGGATGTTCGGCTCGACCCTGGCTCTGTGCCTGGTGGGCGCGATCATGGTATTCAGCGCGTCCGCCGTGATGGCGCGCGACCAGTACGGAAACGGCTCGCACTTTCTGCTGCGCCAGCTTTTGTGGCTGGCCTGCGGCCTCGGCGGAATGATGGCCGTGATGAACCTGGATTACCGCCAACTGCGCCGCCCCGCGGTGATTTTTTCCGTACTGTTCGGAGTGCTCGCGATGCTGGCGGGAGTTTTTTTCCTGGATAAATCCCACGCGACGCATCGCTGGATTCGCATCGGCCCGGCGAGTTTGCAACCGTCCGAACTCGCCAAACTCGCGGTGATTTTTTATCTGGCATGGTTTCTGGAACTACGCCGCCGCCCCGACGGCTTCGGGATGAACGACTGGAAGCACACCATACTTCCAGCAATCATTCCGGTACTCGTGCTAGTCGGGCTCGTGGTGATTGAGCCGGACCTTGGCACGGCTGTCGAAATTTTTATCATCGCCGTTGCGATGCTTTACGTCGCCGGACTTAACGGGAAATATATTATCGGCGCGGGACTCGCCTCGCTCCCCGTCATTTATTTGCTGATTGTGCGCGTGTCCTACCGTTACGAGCGGGTCATCGCGTTTCTGAATCCCAATGCCGATCCGCAAGGCCACGGTTTTCAGCTGATGCAATCGCTGATCGCGGTGGGCTCCGGCGGCTTCACCGGCGTGGGCCTGATGGAGAGCAAACAAAAATTATTTTATTTGCCGGAGGCGCACACCGATTTCATTTTCGCCGTTTTGTGCGAAGAGCTGGGATTCATCGGCGGCGCGATTGTGCTGGCGTTGTTTGTGGTTTACGGTTGGCGCGGAATGCGCTCGGCTTTTAAAACGACGGACGATTTCGGGCGGCTCGCCGCGCTGGGCATTACGGTGATGATCCTGAGCCAGACGATGATCAATCTCGGCGTAGTGCTCGGCATGATGCCGACGAAGGGCATTCCTCTGCCATTCATCAGCTATGGCGGATCGAGCCTTCTGGTTATGCTGCTCTCCACCGGCATTTTGCTGAATATCAGTCGGCAGGCGGAATAGCTTAGTGGAATTTTGTAGCGCGGGCTTCAGCCTGCGGAATTTTGGCTCTGCAATGACGAACCCCCGCAGGCTGAAGCCCGCGCTATAAAAGACGAATAAAGGTGAGCGCCCACGTGACGCGTGAGAAACATCGGAACGGCAAGCTGCTGATTGCCGGAGGCGGAACCGGGGGCCACGTGATTCCGGCGCTGGCGATTGGCCGGGAATGGATGTCGCGGGACGGGGAAAGGGAAGTCGTGTTCGTGGGAACGCAACGCGGAATGGAAGCGCGCCTCGTGCCGGAGGCCGGATTTCTGCTCGAAACAATTCGCTCCGCAGGTCTAAAGGGCATGGGCGGGCTGAAGCTCATGCGCAACACCGCGAAGCTCGCTCCGGCGATGAAAGATTCGATTTCGATTTTGCGCCGGCACAAGTTCGTCGCGGGACTCGGAGTGGGAGGCTACGCAGCGGGCCCCATGATGCTCGCAGCAGCAATGAGCGGATTGCCCACGATGGTGTTTGAGCCAAACGCGGAGCCCGGCTTCACCAATCGCGTGTTGGCGCGCGTCGCCACGCGCATCGCCACGGCGTACGAAGCGCCGACGAAACTGTGGGGTAAGAAGGCCACGCTCACCGGAATTCCCGTGCGCGCCGAATTTTTTAAAATTCCGCCGCCATCGCTCACGGAACCGTTTCACATTCTGATAACGGGCGGCAGCCAGGGCGCACGAATCATCAATCGCACGATGATCGAGGCCGCGGAAATTTTTGCCGCGCAAAAAAATCGCATCTCTGTCGTTCACCAAACCGGCGAACGCGATTATAATGATGTGCGCGCCGCGTACGCGCAGCGTGAAATTGTTGCGGAGGTTTTGCCCTTCATCGGAAACATGGCGGAGAGATTTGCGCAGGCGGACCTGATTGTCTGTCGCGCGGGAGCCATCACGGCAGCGGAAGTAGCCGCCGCCGGTCGAGCCGCCATCTTCATCCCCTTCGGCGCATCCACCGATAGTCACCAATTGCGCAACGCACAGGAAATGGAACACGCGGGTGCGGCAAAATTAATTCCGGAGCCCCGGCTCACCGCGGAAACGCTGACGCACGAAATTTTTGGATTGATCGACAATCCCGCGGAGTTGCAGGCCATGTCAGCGGTGGCCCGGCATCTGGCGAAGCCTCACGCGGTGCAGGAAATTGTGGACCTGATTGAAGGGATGGTTTGGGGATGATGGTTACCTTCCGTAATTTTAAACGCATACATCTGGTGGGCATCGGCGGCATCGGCATGTGCGGCATTGCCGAAGTTTTACTCACTCTGGGCTACTCGGTTTCCGGTTCGGATTCCAAATCCACTCCCATCACGGAACGCCTGCTGAACCTGGGCGCTGAAATTTTTGAAGGCCATAAACCGGAACACGTGGACGGTGCGCATGTTCTGGTCGTATCGTCCGCAATTCGTGCGGACAATCCCGAAGTGGTGGAAGCGCACCGCCTGAAAATTCCGGTGATCCCGCGCGCGGAAATGCTTGCCGAGCTGATGCGCCTGAAATATGGAATTGCCATCGCCGGAGCGCACGGAAAAACAACCACCACGTCGATGACCGCGAGTGTTTTGGCGGCGGCGGGGCTGGACCCGACGTTCGTCGTCGGCGGGCGCGTCAATCATCTCGGCTCCACGGCTCGTCTCGGACGCGGCGAATACATGGTCGTTGAAGCCGACGAGAGTGACCGCACATTTTTGCTGCTCGCGCCTGTCGTCGCCGTCGTCACGACCATCGACCGCGAGCATCTGGACACGTATAAGGAACTCGAAGAAATACAGGAAACATTTACGCAATTTGTGAATCGCATTCCATTTTATGGCGCCGCCGTTTTGTGTCTTGACGAACCCAACGTGCAAGCGATTATTCCGAATGTAAAACGCCCAATCATTACTTACGGCACTTCGAGCCAGGCGGACCTGGTGATCAGCGACATCGAACTCCTGGGAATTCAGAGCGAGTTTCGGCTGACCTATCGCGGCGACGACCTCGGAAAGTTCCATCTGAATGGCCCTCCGGGAATCCATAATGTGCGCAACGCTGCCGCCGCGATCGCCGTCGCGCTTTACCTCAACGTGCCGTCCGAACTGATTCGCGTGGGCCTCGAAGAATTTGCGGGAGTCGGCCGCCGATTTGACGTGAAAGGCGTGATCGATCACATCACCATCATCGACGATTACGGCCACCACCCCGCTGAGATTCGCGCCACTCTCGAAGCCGCGCGTGGGTGCCACTTTGACCGCGTGCTGGTTCTCTTCCAGCCGCACCGCTACTCGCGCACCAAACATTTATGGGACGACTTTTGCCGCGCCTTCAACCAGGCGGACATGTTGGTGTTGATGGACATCTACGCGGCGGGCGAGCAGCCGATTCCAGGCGTCAGCGGGCAGGCGCTCGCGGACGGAATTCTCGCAGCCGGACACAAAAATGTCGTCTACCGCAGCTCGATGCAGGAGGGGATTGAAGAATTGCTGCGCGTGGCGAAGCCGGGCGACGCGATCCTGACCATCGGCGCTGGAAATGTGAGCCGCGCGCCGGGCGAACTGGCCATACTTTTGGGTGCGAGGGTGCAACTGCATCATGAGGATTAGCGATTCCAATTTGCTGGCGGCGATTGCCGCCTTGGGCGTGGAGCACAAGCCGGACGTGTCCCTCGCGCAAAAAACTTCCCTCGAAATTGGCGGCACTTCAGACGTCCTGTTGATTCGCAAGCACGAATCCCTCCCCGGACTCATCCAGTTCTTGAAGGGGAATAAAGTTCCGTACCGCTTTCTCGGCGGCGGCAGCAACGTGCTCCTTCCCGATGGCGAACTCCGGTGGGTCGTCCTGCAACTCGCGCGGCAGGACCCGGACGTGCGCTTCGAAGGCAACAACGTGTTCGTCGATTGCGCCGCGGACCTTGGACGCACGGTGACCACCTGCGCCAAGCACGACCTCGGCGGGATGGAAGGGCTGATTGGCGTGCCCGGATCGATCGGCGGCGCGCTGCGGATGAACGCCGGCGCCTACGGTACGCAGATCGGAACGTATGTCCGCGAGGTAAAAATTTACCGCGCGGCGACGGGCCAGCTGGAAACTTTGCGCGGAAATGAAATAAATTTCGAATACCGGCATACATCTTTTGCGCCTGATGATATTATGCTGACGGTGCGACTGGAACTTCCGTCCAAATCGTATAGCGAGATACTTCAAGGAATTCGCATCTGCAATGAGAAGCGGCGAGCCAGTCAGCCGCTCAATCAAAAAAGCGCAGGCTGTATTTTCAAAAATCCTCCCGGCGGTTCCGCGGGACGCATGATCGATGAGCTTGGCCTGAAGGGCCACTCGGTGGGCGATGCCCGTGTGAGCGATCGCCACGCAAATTTTTTTATTAACGCAGGACATGCCACTCAATCGGACATGCTCGCACTGATCGCGGATGTCCGGCAGCGCGTGCGCGAAAAATTCGGTGTCGAACTCGAAGAAGAAGTGATCGTCTGGAAGGAAAAATGAGCGCAGAACCCGATTATCTTCCCGCGGATGCACTGGCTGAAGACGAGCCGAAGTATCTCCGCCGCCAAAAACCGGTGGAGATTCGCAAGCGCAAATTCAGCCGCAAGACGTGGCCGTTGTACCGCCGCATCCTGGTCGGGAGTATTTTCACACTGATCGCGGGTTTCGCCGTATACGAAGCCGCCGCGTACCTGCTATATTCCCCCGACGTTCAATTGCGGAGCGCGGAGCAAATTGAGATTCAAGGCAACCGATTCGTCCCCGAAGATGCAGTCACGGAAAAATTTTCAGCCGACATGGGCCATAGCGTGGTGCGCGTGCCGTTGACCGAGCGCCGCGAATCCCTGGAAACCCTTCCTTGGGTGGAGCAGGCTCACGTGCAGCGCGTGATGCCGAACCGGTTGCGCATTGAAATTGTCGAGCGCACGCCCGTTGCGTTCCTTCGCATAGGCAGCGACCTTTCGCTTGTGGATGCCCAAGGCGTGATTCTCGAGCGGCCCGCTGACGGCGAATTCAAGTTTCCGGTCGTGGAAGGCATTACGGAATCGATGGCGCGGGATGCGCGCGCGGAACGCATGAATCTCTACGCGCGATTTATGAAGGAAATTGAAGCGGCACGGCCCGGCGCGAACGATCACGTCAGCGAAGCCGACATTTCGGATCCTGCCGATTTGCGCGTGACGCTGACGGACATGGGATCGCCCGCGAGCAGGACTGCGCCGATTCTAGTACACTTTGGCGACTCTGATTTTGGCAATCGCTTTCATTTGCTTGCGGACAATATCGACCAGTGGCGCGCGGGCGCCGGCAGCGTGGATTCCGTGGACCTGCGTTTTGCGCGGCAGGTGGTGGTGAACCCGGAATCGAAAATGGAAGCCGCGAATTTTAAGCCGAGCACGACGCAACCCGTGGTGCAACAACATCCCGTGGCGCACGTTGCGCCGAAGCACGCAGCGCGCGTACCGGCAGCGCGAAAGCAGCGCTAAAGAATTTTCGGAATCAGTTGTCGTGCCGAGCCCACCGGCCGGGCATCGTACGGAAATAAGGAGCGGGCGTTGACAAAAAAAGACAAGTATCTCGTCGCGTTGGATGTTGGCAGCTCGAAGACCTGCGCGGTCATCAGCGAAATCACCGAAACGGGCGCGAAATTTATTGCCATGGGCGCGGCGGAATCCAAGGGCCTGCGCAAAGGATTGATTGCCAATATCGGCGCGGCGGCCACTTCGGTGCGTCGCGCGATCGAAGAAGCGGAATCGATTGCCGGAGTGCCGGTGGAGCGCGTGATTGTCGGCGTGGCGGGCAGCCATGTGCGCGGCGTAAACAGCCGCGGAGGCGTAACGCTCGGCCACAAACCGCGCGACATTAACCGCGACGACGTCCATCACGCTGTGGACGCGGCTCGAAATATTTCTCTTCCGGACGACCGCGTCGTGCTGCACGTCCTTCCTCAGGAATTTCTGCTCGACTCGCACAACAACATTCGTGATCCTCTAGGCATGATCGGCGGTCGCCTGGAAGTGAATGTGCATCTCGTCACTTCCTCCGCTTCGGCCATGCAAAATTTGGTGATCGCCATCAATCAGGCGGGCGTCGAAGTTGCGGACACCGTGCTCGAGCCTCTGGCCTCCGCGGAATCCTGCCTCACGCAGGATGAGCGCGAACTCGGCAGCTGCCTGCTCGATATCGGCGGCGGCACCACAGAGTTGGTCGTATTCGGAAACGGCATGCTGCGCCATGCGGCGGCCATTCCCGTAGGCGGCGATCATTTCACGAACGATCTTGCTGTGGGCCTGCGCACGCCCATTCCGGAAGCCGAAAAAATCAAACGCGAATACGGTTGCGTATTTCAGGATTTGATTGTAGAAGATCAACCCATTGAAATCGCGAGCGTGGGTGATCGCCCCCCGCGCACTGTGTTTACGCGCAATCTGAATGAAATTGTGGAGCCCCGGGCGCAGGAATTACTCTCGCTCGTGCGCGACGAATTGCAGCGCGGCGGATTTTCTTCGCTGATTCCCGCAGGTCTTGTACTTACGGGCGGCGGCGCGCATCTAAACGGTCTTGTGGAGCTTTCCGAAAGCATGTTCCATCTACCAGCGCGGGTGGCGGTCCCAAGGGCAATCGAAGCAATGCCCGAGCAACTTTCCCGGCCCGAATACGCAACGGTTGTAGGCCTGCTTCAATACGGCGCACGAGCCAGGCGTCAGGCGCCGCAAAAGCCGGTAAATTTTGTAGCAAAAATTAAGAGCATGTTCGCGGGAGCGTAATGCGCAAGACTCCGGCGGGGCAGGGCCACTTTTTTGTTGGAGGAAGCGATATGGCGAAAGACGCGGGAATCCGGATTTCATTCAGCGAGGAAGCGCACCAGGGCGCCAAGATCAAGGTGATCGGCGTCGGCGGCGGCGGATGCAACGCCGTCAACCGCATGATTCGTGCCAAGGTGGAAGGCGTGGAGTTCATCGCGGCCAACACTGACTTGCAGGCGCTCAAACTGTGCCAGGCGCCCACCAAGTTGCAGCTCGGCGGGAAACTCACCAAAGGACTTGGCGCGGGCGCCAATCCTGAAATCGGCCGCAAGGCCGCTCTCGAAGATACCGACAAAATTATTGAAGCGCTCGAAGGCGCGGACATGATCTTCCTGACCACAGGCCTCGGCGGCGGCACGGGCAGCGGCGCGGCTCCGGTCGTTGCATCCTTGGCCAGCGAGCTTGGCGCGCTCACCGTCGCGGTGGTGACGAAGCCGTTCCTGTTTGAAGGCAAGCGCCGGCAGCAGCAGGCCGAGGAAGCGCTCTCCGAATTGATCGGCAGCGTGGACACTGTCATCGTGATCCCCAACGAGCGATTGCTGGAAACGGTGGAAACGGGCACCAGTTTCTTTGAAGCGTTTCGAATCGCGGACGACGTCTTGCGGCAAGCCGTGCAGGGCATCAGCGACATCATCACCATTCCCGGCATTATTAACCGCGACTTCGCCGACGTTCGAACGATCATGCAGGGCCAGGGTTACGCTGTGATGGGCACGGCCGTGGCATCGGGCGCGAACCGCGCTGTCGAGGCCGCCAACCGCGCGATCAACAGCCCGCTGCTCGAAGACAATTCGATTCATGGGGCGCAAGGCATCCTGATCAATATTTGTGGCTCATCGAGCATCACGCTCACCGAAGTTCACGAAGCTTCCTCCGTGATCGAAAAAGCCGCGCATGAGAATGCCA
>Ga0075522_10002079_pt1 | contig 14983 bp, 11 predicted proteins | sample NGEPerA_FD_74796 | JGI IMG/M metagenome (GOLD analysis project Ga0075522, IMG submission 74796) | Arctic peat soil microbial communities from the Barrow Environmental Observatory site, Barrow, Alaska, USA - NGEE PermafrostL2-A | ecosystem: Environmental > Terrestrial > Soil > Wetlands > Peat ... | reverse complement strand
GCGACCAACGTCCCCACCGACACCCAGCTGGTGCTCAGGTTCACGCGCCCAGTTGCCCTGACCACTGTTCAATCCGCACTGTCGGTCACCCCCTCCACGGCCAGCACCTTGACCGCGGTTCTGGGACAGACGGAGTTCCAATGGGCGCCGGCCAAGCCACTGACCGAGCTCACGCCATACACCGTGACGCTCAAGGCGCTGACAGACCTCGGGCATCACCCGGTTAAGGCGGCGCAGTGGACCTTCACCACGATCATCGTTCCGCACGTCCTGTCGATCAGCTCGCCGGGAGGCGTGGCCCTCTCCAACGGAGGGGAGATCGAACCTGGGACGCCTCTCCAGATCAACTTCAACGACGCGATGAACCAGGCGACCGTCAGCGTCACCATCGGCATCAAGGTGGCCAGCCTCAAGTGGGCCTCCGACGGCCGCAGCGCTGTGATGTCTACAGTCGGGGTCCCGTCGGGCCCGATAGCCATCCAGCTCGCCCCCGGCGCAGTGGACCAGACCGGTCACCCGGTGTCCACCTCCTTCAGCTTGAAGACGGGCATCTATTACCACGATCCGGAAGCGACGACAGCTCTCAAGTACCCCGCCTTGATCCAGATTCCCAACGATGAGTTCGCGTGGGACCAGAACGGCCTGCAAGCAGCCGGCATCGTCTTCGAGTACGTGGCCGAAGGCGGCATCACGCGCCTCACTGCGATCTACCAGAACGCTCCAAGCCTGATCGGCCCGATGCGCTCGAGCCGATTCATCTCCTTGAGGCTTGCTCGCCACTACAAAGGCCTGCTCTTCCAATCAGGCGAGTCGCAGGCCACTCGCAACGAGGCCGCCGGCGTCCCGCAGTTCTTCGACACCATCGGCTACACCTATCGCACCGCAGGCCGAGTGGCCCCCGACAACCTGATGATCAGCGGTGCCGCCGTCAAACGCGCGGAATCCCTTTACGGCATCGCGGCGTTCGTCGTCCCAAAGACGCGCCCTAACCTGGGTGGCGGGACCGCGGTGGGTAAGGTCGGCGTTGCCGAGCATTACTCCACATACGCGTATGACCCTGCCTTTGGGACCTATCAGAAGACTGAGGAAGGGCATCTCTACCGCAATCCCGCCACGCGTCAGCCGCTGCGAATCGAGATGCTCATCACCCTGCACACGCAGGTGGAGCTCCTCAACGTGGGGGACGGCCACGGTTCGTATATCCATGACTACAACCTCGACACGAGCGGACGCATCGACATCTTTTACAAGGGCCACAAATATGCGGGCACCTGGAGCTCGACCGGCGCACACAACCCGCTGAGCTTCAAGCTCTCCAACGGCCAGCCGCTCAGCCTGCCTCCCGGGTTGGTCTGGATCGACGTCACCTCCTAGAGGAGGTCGAGGCGCGGCGCTCCGTTAAGCGCGGGCTGCGTCCTTGAGGGCGGTCACGTACATCGATGCCGCTACCGCCGCGGTGGTGCCGTCGCCGACCGCAGTCGCGATCTGCTTGGTCAGCTGCGCTCGCACATCGCCGACAGCCCATATCCCCTCAACCGAGGTCTGCATGTCACGTCCGGTGAGCAGGTAGCCAGCCTCGTCGTGGTCGATGTGCACTTTGAACAGGCCGGAGTTGGGCACAAAGCCGACGAAAATGAAGACGCCGCCAACCGCGATCTCTTTCGCAGCGCCGCGCTGCTCGTAGTGCACCTTGTGCACCTTCTCGTTGCCCGTGATCTCGGTCACAGCCGACTCGAGGATGAACTCCACCTTGGGGTTGGCACGCGCGCGCTCGACCAAGATCGGTTGGGCACGCAGCTCATTGCGGCGATGGATGATGGAGACCTTGGACGCGTACCGGGTCAGGAATTCGCCCTCCTCAACCGCCGCGTCGCCTCCGCCCACCACCGCCAGCGCCTGGCCCTTGAAGAAGGCGCCATCGCATACGGCGCAGTAGCTGACGCCGCGGCCCCAGAATTCCTTCTCGCCGGGAATGCCGAGATACCGGGGCAGGCCTCCCGCGGCCATGATCAGCGCCGGCGCGCGCAGCTCCTCCCCGGACTCGAGCCGCACCACCTTGGTGCCGCCCTCAACATCGATCTCGGTCACCGGCTCGAAGTCGCGAACCTCGAGACCGAACTTGCGGGCGTGCTCACCCATCTTGGTCGCCAGCTCTGAGCCCAGGATGGTCTCAAAGCCCGGGTAGTCCTCGACCAGCTCGGTGTTCAGAAGCTGCCCACCAAGCGCCCCCCGGTCGACCAGCACCGCCTTGAGGTTCATCCTGGCCGTGTAGAGGCCGGCCGCCAGGCCTGCGGGGCCGCCCCCCACGATGATGACGTCGTAGTTACTCACTGCGCTAGTTGAAAGCGTGCAAGTGGCAGTCGGTATTCCTATCCGTGCTTGAACTGGGCGCCATAGCCGCCCCGCGGGCTGTGGCAGGCGATGTTGTCGAACGGGCAGCCGATGGAGCAGGCGCCGCACTCGATGCAGTTGCCGAAGCTGACGAGGGTCTTTTTCTGCTCCCCATTCCACTCGTACACGCCGGCAGGGCAGAAATGCGTGCAGTACTTTCCTTCGCACTTGGTGCCGCACACCTGCTGGTCGACGATCTCGATGTGGGGCTTGCCGGTGTCCTCGTTGTACTTGACGGTGAAGAGCTTGTCGGTGAGCTTCTCCATTGCTGCGCCCAGTCTAAGAGGTTGGGTCTGAGCCAAACCGCTGCCAGACCCGGCACATCAACCTGATCGTGTTGATGTAGTCGGCGGCCCGGATGTTCTCGTTGGGAGCGTGGACACGGTTGTCAGGACGTCCGACGCCGACCGGCAGCACCGTCGGGATCCCCAGGTCCGACACGACGGGATGCATCGGGCCTGTCGCCTGCATGAAGGGCCACAGAATGGGCTCGCCGTGCAAGTCCCGGACGCACTCGATCATGCTCTTCGCCACGGCCGACTCAGGGTCTGACCGCGCCGGCTTTTCCGCGTCGCTCCACACGATCTCAACCTTGTCGAAACCATGAGAGTCGAGATGCTTGCGCAGGCTGTCGAGAACGTGCGCCGGGTCCTGGTCGGGGATGAGCCTGAAGTCGAGCTTGGCCGTCGCCTCCGCCGGGAGCACAGTTTTCGATCCAGGACCCTGGTAGCCGGTCGTGACGCCGGCGATGTTGCAGGTGGGTGTGAACAGAAGCTGCTCGATGACACCCTCCGGCTTGGGGTCGCGGACAAGCCGGTCGAAGCCGACAAGCGCCTTGCGCTGCTCCACCTCAGGGTCGATCTTCGCCATCATTCGGCGGTCCGCGTCAGTGGGCTTGAGCATGCCGTCGTAGAAGCCGTCGATCCGCACGTTCATGTCCTGGTCGCGCAGGCTCGCGAGCGCCTCAATCAAGTACATCGCTGGTGACGGATATATAGACGCGAAGCCTGAATGCTGGTCGAAGGCAAGGAACCTGACGCGCAGCTGCACGTAGACCAGGCCGCGGCAGCCGAACTGGAGGGTCGGCCTCGAGGCGTCGTCGAAAGAGGCGCCGGATTCCCAAAGGCATCCGTCCGCGCTCAGCTTGTCCGAATGTTGATGAGCGATCTTCTCGAAACTCTTCGAGCCGATCTCCTCCTCACCCTCGACCAGGAAGCGCAGCGTGACGGGAATCTCGCCCAGCGTTTTCAGCGCCTCGACCGCGTGGATCCTGGCCATGACGTCCGCCTTGTCGTCGGCGACGCCCCGCGCCACGATGCGGCCGTCCTTCTCGACCGGCTCGAAAGGTTTGGAGTCCCACAGCTCGATCGGGTCGACGGGCTGGACGTCGTAGTGCTGGTAAAGCAGCAGCTTGCGTCGTCCGGCGCCTGGAACCTCGGCATACAGGGCCGGCATCCCCCCCGCCTCGAGCGTCTCGACCCTGTCCGTGAAGCGAGCGAGGCGCTCCGCCAGCCAGTCGCGGGCAGGCTTCACGGCCTCCGCTCCATGGTTGGAGATGCTGGGAAAGCTGCACAGCTCTTTCAGCTCTTCGATGAAGCGCCGGCTGTTCTTCTCGATGTACGCGTCGACGGCGCTGGTCGAAATCACGGTGCCATTGTTTCACCCGCGTAACCTTGTCGTATGAGTGAGGGCGAGGGCGAATTCCACTTCTCGCCGCGCCCCAACCGTGCGGCTGAGATCAAGTGGCGCACCTGGTCCGATAAAGCCTTTGACGAGGCCAGGCTGCTGAACCGACCGATCCTGCTCTCCATCTCCGCTGTGTGGTGCCATTGGTGCCACGTCATGGACGAAACCACGTACTCACATGCAGGCGTGATCGACCTCATCAATCGCGAATATCTCCCAATCCGCGTCGACAACGATGTCCGGCCCGACATCAATCAGCGCTACAACATGGGCGGCTGGCCGACCACCGCATTCCTCACATCTTCGGGCGACATCCTCACTGGCGGCACGTACATGCCTCCCGACCAGATGGCGGACGCGCTTGCGCGCGTTTCCGGCTACTACCGAACGCATCAGCCAGAAATAGCCAGCCGCGTCCTGGAGGCGCGCAAGCGCGTAGGTGCAGGGATCACTTTGAGCGCGGCCGAGCTCGACGGCGGGTTGGTCGATTCCGTCCTCGAGGCGGTCAAGAACACTTACGACCCCGAGTTCGGCGGATTCGGGAGCGCTCCAAAGTTCCCACAGACCGATGCCCTACTCCTGCTGCTGGAGCAGGCCCAGATCCGCTCCGATTCCGTGCTCCGCGACATGGCGGTCCACACGCTTGACCGCATGGCAGCCGGCGGCACGTATGACCACGTCGAAGGCGGCTTCTTCCGATATTCGACAACCCAGGATTGGAGCGTCCCCCATTTCGAGAAGATGCTCGAGGACCATGCCGGTCTGGTCGGCGCCGTCGCCCATGCCGGCATGGACGGCATTCTGGATTCGACAACGCGCTATCTCGACACCGTGCTGCGCGACGGCAAGACCGGGCTCTACGCCGGCAGCCAGGACGCGGACGAGCATTACTACTCGCTGGGCGCCGACGAGCGCGGCCCGGAGAACGCCCCCTATGTCGACCGCCGCGTCTACACGTCGTGGAACGCTGCTTTGGGCATCGCATACCTTGACGCCGCCGTCCGCCGGAACCGGCCTCAGCTCCGCGAGCATGCGGCGAAGCTCATCGACCGGGTCTTCCGCGACCGTTACAGAACCGGCGCGGGCCTCGCTCACGCCGTGGGCGCGAGCGGGCAGCTCGGCGACCAGGTTTGGGGGCTGTGGGCCGCCGTCCGCGCGCACCAGGCCGGCATGGGAGGGCGCTGGCTCCCCGTGGCCGTCGAGATCGCCGCGCACCTCGAAGAGCGCTACGCCGATGCCGAGCTGGGCGGCTACTTCGATCACGCGGGCGGCGACGAGCTGGGGCGCCTCGGCGATCGCATCAAGCCGCTGGTCGAGAACTCGATCGCGGCCATGGCTCTGGTCGAGCTGGACGTGCTCACGGGAGAGGCGGAGATTCCGTACCTGTCACGCGCGAAGCGAACCCTCGAGTCGGTGGCCGCGCTGCCGCGCCAGTACGGGCTGATGGCGGCGCCTTTTGCCCGCGCGCTGGACCGCCTGCGCCAACCGATCAAGGTGAGCACCGGCAACCCGGAGCTCGCTCGCGCCGCAGTGCTCGCCCACCCCTATGCCGTGATCGCCCCTAATGGAGACCAACGCGCCGTGGTGTGCATTGGGACCATATGCTTGGCCCCGGTGTCCACACCCGCCGCTGTTGGCGACGCCCTCAAGGAAGCTGCGAGCGCGCGTGCCTGAGAGCCGGCGCCACTTCGGCCGGCGAGTCGACAAAGCTCTCGACGACCCCGACCTGCAGCGCGCGCTGACGAGCGGCCTGACCGGGATACGCGGTCGCCGCGACCTGGCATTCGAGAGCTTCGACTTCGGCAAGGGCCAGGCCGAGCTAAAAAAGCGGCGACTGGCCAACCTCGACCGCTTGCCCGAGCTGATCGAGCAGTTCACCGAGAGGCTCGAGGCAGCCGGCGGAGTGGTCCACTACGCCAAGGACGCTGCCGAAGCGCGCGACATCATCGGCCAGATCTGTTGGAACGCCGACACCGCGAATCGCTCGTCGGGCGCGCCGCGGGGCAGCGCGCGGCGGATGGTGGTGACGAAGGTCAAATCGATGGCGAGCGAGGAGCTCGAGCTCAACCCCTACCTGGAGGCGTTGGGCATGGAGGTCGTCGAGACCGACCTCGGCGAGCGCATGGTGCAGCTCACGCACACTCGCCCATCGCACCTCATCGCGCCCGCGATCCATCTGACCAAAGAGGACGCGGCCGCCGTCTTCGGCACCGACGCCACCATTGAGGCCATCCAGCGCCACGCCCGCGAATCGCTGCGCCAGAAATTCATCGAGGCGACAGTTGGAATCAGCGGAGCCAACATGGCGATCGCGGAGACAGGGACCATCGTCCTCGTCACCAACGAAGGCAACGCCGACCTCACCACGACGCTGCCTCCCGTGCACATCGCGGTGTTCGGAATCGACAAGGTGGTGGCGAGCCTCGATGACGCGGTGGCGGTGCTGCGCATGCTGCCGCGCAGTGGGACCGGCCAGGTGATGACGAGCTATGTCAACTGGATCACCGGACCTTCGAGATCTGCCGACATCGAGCAGTCACTGACCATCGGCGTTCACGGACCGCGCGAGATGCACTGCGTGATCCTCGACAACGGACGCGAGGAGATGCGTGCCGACCCCATCTTCCGCGACGCCCTCACCTGCATCCGCTGCGGCGCCTGCAGCAACGCGTGCCCGCCCTTCATGGCCGTCGGCGGCCACCAGTTCGGCTACATCTACAACGGCCCAATCGGCCTCGTCCTGACTCCGTTCCACCACGGCATCGACAAGGCCGACCTGCCCAATACCCTGTGCACCCAATGCAATGCCTGCCAGGAGGTCTGCCCCGTCGACATTCCGCTTCCACGTCAGATTCTCGAGCACCGGCGCTCAGGCCGGAAGTCGCTCCGCAAGAAGGCGCTGCTCGGGGTCTGGAAGCACCCGGACCTGGCTGACGGGCTGCTGCGAGCCGCGGCGCCGTTCAGCGGCCTCGTGCCGGGGGCGCCCAGGATCGCGCGCGTGCCCTTCCGAGACCTCGCTGGCTCGGAGCAGGGTCGAGGCGACCAACCCCTGACGATCTTCGCTTCGTGCATGGTGGACCGGATGCTCCCCGCGGCGGCCGTCGCCCTACGACAAATCGCAGACACTGCCGGGTACAGGCTTGAGTTTCCCAAGGGTCAGTGGTGCTGCGGGCTGATCGCCGCCAACGCCGGGGACTTTCCGGGCGGAGCGGATCTCCACAATCAGCTCGCCGAAACCCTTCGAAATTCCAAGGGTCCGATCGTGACCCCCTCCGCCTCTTGCTTCGGCGCCTTCACCATCGACGCGCCCGACTGGGGCGCCGCGGTTGACGAAACGCTTCGTTCCCGCTTCCGGGACTCGACGCGCTTCGCCCTCGAGCTGCTGGACGGGCGGCCCGAGCTGATCAGGGCGGACGGCAAGGGCCTCAAGATCGCCTATCACGACTCCTGCCAGAGCCTGCGGCAGCTGGGCCTAAAGGCCGAGCCGCGCCGGCTGCTCGAGCTCGCCGGCTACGAGGTGGTCGAGATCCCCGACATCGCCAACTGCTGTGGCTTCGGCGGCACCTTCAGCCTGGATTGGCCGCGTGTTGCCGATCGGCTCGCCAGGTGGAAGCTGGACGCCATCGCCAAGACCGGCTGCACAGTGGTCGCCTCCGACAACCCTGGCTGCCTGATCCACATCGCCAAAGCCGCTCGCGACCGCCACATCAACCTGCGCGTGGCGCATGTTCTCGAGCTCGTCGCCGAACATCTCGACACGCGGGCCGGTAGGGTTACTCCCTGTTGAGAGTCACACTCGTTGCGACAGCTCCATCGGACCTCGCCGTTGACGCGCTCGCGATCCCGATTGCCACCGGACAGCGCCTGTCCGGCATAGGGCTCGACGTCGACCGAGCTCTCGGCGGGCTCCTGTCCGAGCTCCTCGAAAAAGCCGAGTTCAAAGGCCGCAACCACGAGATCCTGCCCGTACCCACAAGCGGCCGGATCGCTCCCCGGCGGGTGATCCTGTACGGGCTCGGAGCCACCCGCGATCTTGACGGCCAGCGACTGCGCTCAACCCATCACGAGCTCGTCCGCGCCTCCCGCACCTATGGGTACAAGCGCCTGGCCCTTGCGCGCATGGATCCCCTCGGCACCGATGCCTTGCAGGCGGTCGTCGAGGGGTGCGTCATGGGCACATTCGAGAGGCGCTCCCGCCAGACCGGGCCGCAGCCCGAACGAGGCGAGGTCGATGAGCTCGTGCTCACCGGGTTCGGACAGGGACGTGAGCATGAGGTCGTCCAAGCCCAGGAAGCGGGCGAAGCAACCAACCATGCCCGCGAGTGGCAGAATGCCCCCGCCAACGAGCTGACGCCCGACGCCCTTGCGCGTGAAGCGACGAAGATCGCGCAGCGTCATGGGCTCGAGATCGAGGTCCTCGGCCCGGCCGACCTGCGGGCCGGCGGCTACAACCTGCTGCTGGGAGTTGCCTCCGGCTCGGCCCAACCCGCGCGCATGATCCGGCTTCGGCATCGCGGGAACCAGGCCGCCGGCGGGGCTGCCAAAACAGATGCGGTCGTGCTGGCGCTGGTCGGCAAGGGGGTCACGTTCGACACCGGCGGCATCTCGCTGAAAGAGCCAGCGTCGATGAGCCTGATGAAGGCTGACATGGCGGGCGCTGCAGCCGTGCTGGCCGCGATCGACGTCATCGCCGCCCGCAAGCTGCCGCTGGACGTGATGGCGGTGGTTGCCGCCACCGAGAACATGCCGGGCCCGACCGCTCAGCGCCCGGGCGACGTCGTGGTGAGCGCCGACGGCAAGACCGTCGAGGTGCTGAACACTGACGCGGAGGGTCGCCTCATCCTGGCGGACGCGATCACGCATGCGCTGCGAAACGGGGCGACGCACGTGATCGACCTCGCCACGCTGACCGGGGCCGCCACTGTCGCAATCGGGCACGGAGCGACCGCTGCGGTCAGCAACGATGATGCTTTCTGGGCGCTGATCGAAGAGGCCGCTCGCCGGGCGGGCGACCGGGTCTGGCGACTCCCGATCTACGCCGATTACCGCGTGCTGCTCCGCAGCCAGATCGCCGATCTCAGGAATGCCGAGTACGGCGAAGCCGGGGCCATACTGGGAGGAATGTTCATCGGCGAGTTCGCTCGCGGCAAGCCGTGGGCCCATCTCGACATCGCCGCCTCGAGCTGGAATACGAACTCCGAGCTCACGACCGTCTTGCGCGGCCCCTCGGGAGCCGGCACTCGACTTTGCATCGAGCTCGCGGAACTCATGGCAAGGCCGGCGCGTTAGAGATACCGATGGGAATCCTGGAGACCATCGAATCCCCGGCTGACCTTCGGCGCCTGGACCAAGCCCACCTCACGCAGCTAGCCGACGAGGTGCGCGCGTTCCTGGTCGAGCAGACATCCCGATCCGGCGGTCATCTTTCGCCGAACCTTGGCGTGGTCGAGCTGACCTTCGCGCTGCATCGGGTCTTCGACAGTCCAAAGGATGCGATCGTCTGGGACACCGGCCACCAAGCCTATGTGCACAAGATCGTGACGGGGCGGGCGCGAGACTTCGCCCGGCTTCGGCAGGCGGGGGGCCTTTCCGGATATCCGTCGCGCAAGGAATCCGAGCATGACTTCGTCGAGAACAGCCATGCCTCTACGTCGCTCAGCTATGCGCTCGGGATCGCCGAAGCGAGGCTTCGCAAAGGCGTGGGCGGTCATGTCGTCGCTGTGATCGGCGACGGCGCGCTGACCGGCGGGATGGCTTACGAGGCCCTCAACCAGATCGCCCACCTGCAACCGCCGAACCTGATCATCGTCATCAACGACAACGGACGCTCATACGCTCCGACTGTCGGAGGTCTGGCCCGCCATCTCTCGCAGCTGCGTGTGGATCCGCGTTACGAGCGCATCAAAGAGGACATATCGCGCCTGCTGCGCGACCTTCCTCTCGTCGGGTCCACCGCCGACCAGGCCGCTTATCGAGTCAAGGAGAGCCTGAAGCAGCTCCTGCAGCCCTCGACGATCTTCGAGAGTCTCGGCATCAAGTACGCGGGCTTTGTCGATGGACACGATGAGCCTGCACTCGAAGAGGTGCTTTCACGCTCCAAACGGTTGCGAGCACCCGTCGTCGTCCACGTCGTCACTGAGAAAGGCCATGGATACCGGCCTGCGGTCGATGACGAAGTCGACAAGCTTCACGGCGTCGGCGCGTTCGATCCGCTGACCGGGCGCCCTCGGTCCACCGAGCTCACCTACACGGATGTCTTTGGTGAAGCGCTTATGACCGCCGCGATGAGCCGGCCCGAGGTCTGCGCCATCACCGCCGCGATGGCTTCATCGACCGGGTTGCTCAACTTCGCCAAGGAATTTCCAGACCGCTTCTTTGACGTGGGCATCTGCGAGCAGCATGCCGTGACGTTTGCCGCGGGCCTCGCGCTAGGGGGGATGCACCCGGTTGTCTGTATCTACTCGACATTCATGGCCCGCGCCTTCGACCAGACGCTCATGGACGTCGCGCTGCACAAGCTGCCCGTGGTCTTCGTCATCGACCGAGCCGGCGTGACAGGGCCCGACGGCTCGTCCCACCACGGGGTCTTTGACCTTTCGTTTCTGCGCATGATTCCGAACATGAAGGTGGCGGCACCTGCGGACGCCACTGAGCTTTGCGCATTGCTGGAGACCGCGCTGGCCTCGGATGGGCCGATCGCCATCCGCTTCCCGAAGGGCCCTGTGCCCGCGACACCGGACCTCCCGGTGGAACCGCTGCCAATCGGACGGTGGGAGGAGCTGCGCAAGGGATCGGATGCGGTGATCTTCGCGGTCGGCCGCATGGTCGAGGTGGCCAAGGAGGCCGCGGAGCGCCTGGAGGTCCAGAAGATCTCGTGCGCGGTGGTGAATGCACGCTGGATCAAGCCGGTCGATCCTCGTATCGTCGACTGGGCGCGCAGCCATCCGGTGGTGGTCACCGTCGAGGACAACGTCGGCACGGGAGGCTTTGGCGGGGCCGTCCTCGAAGCGCTGGCGCCGCATGGACTGGCCGGTCGCGTCCGCCTGCTCGCGCTACCGGATGAGTTCCTTCCGCAAGGCAAGGCTTCGGAGATCTTGAAGGAGCACGGGCTAGATTCCGCCGGCGTCGCCAAGGCGGTCTACGAAGCGGTCAAAGGCAACGTCCGAACCCAGACTTAGCTTCCACTAGAGCTTCTTCCTGCCGGCGAAGCCTTCGCCGATGCGGTGCCAGTGCTCGACTCGGTCTTCGCCCAACTTCCAACAGAGCTCGACAAGCTCGCCGCCGCGATAGGAGGGAAAGTCGATGAGGCCCTCGAGCGGACCCTTGAGCTGGATGCCCAAGCCGTTCAGGTTTGCAACCGCCTTCAGCAGCTCCATCTCCGCGCCGCCCACGGCGTCCCGGGTCTGCTGCTGGCGCTCATGGTCCTGGGCGCCCGCGCCGGCCCGCTTGGATTCGTACTGAGCGATGCGCGCCTGGTCTTCGAGCTCTGGCAGGAGCGCCGAGAGCTCCGCGATCTGCGCGACGATCCTGCGCACGCGGGGCAGCTCGCTGTTCGCCTCCTCGACTGTATACGTGCGGAGCCTCTGCACTGGTCAACGATAGCCCCAAGGCGCACTCGCCCGTTTGGCTCCACGGCGGGGTCTCAAGACCGCCAGACTTCGGCCATGAATGCCATGGATGCGGCCGAAATGCGGCGTCGTGTCGAGGCGGCGCGAGTGGCGCGCTTGGCGACTTCCGGCGCGGAAGGGCGGGTTCACATCGTGCCGATCTGTTTTGCGCTCGATGGCCAGACGCTGTACTTCGCCGTCGACGCCAAACCGAAGCGGACGGCCAACCTCAAGCGCCTGCGCAACATCGCTGCCCACCCCGAGGTTTCGATCCTCGTCGACCATTACGAGGAGGACTGGGACAACCTTTGGTGGGTTCGCCTCGACGGGATGGCGCGAGTGGAGACGCAGCCTGGCGAAGTCGATTTAGCCCTGAAGCTGCTTGCGGCACGCTACGTCCAATACCGCGTATCACGACCCGCGGGGCCTGTGGTGGCGGTGGCGATCGAGCGGATGACCGGCTGGTCGGCTTCATGACCCAGCTCGACCAGTTCCGGTTGTGCCTGCTCGACGGGATATCGAAGGGCCTTCGCGCCAAGGCTCGCGTTGCCGAGCGAGTACGGCCCAACCCAGTGGCCACCGATCAACGCCGTCCACGTCACTTCATAGCGAATCGCCGCCTTTACCTCATAGCCGGCTTGACTGTGCGACTGGTACGTGTGCGTGACAGATGACGGTTGGGGGTACTCCAGGCCATAGCCAGAGGAGCCCAAGAAGCCGGCGCCGGCGCTATCGCCGAAGTCCCATTCGGCGCCGGTCGGGACCGCAGTGATCCGGTAGTCGATTCCGTGGTACCTCTCAGCCTCGGTTATAGCCGCCGGCGCGGGTGCCAACCAGAGCCAGGAGTCGAGGCCCACCAGCCCTTGCGACGCCGGGTTCGCCGTCACCTTGCTTTCAATGGGCCTCCAGCCAGGCATGGGAGGTGGCGCGAGGGGCCCGGCGCAAGCGCTTTGCTCCGGCGTCGCATTCTGCAATCGGTCGAACGCGATGACGTGAACACACGCAGTGTCCTGAGGTGTCAAGCCAGGCTGCGTGATTGTCCGCGGAAACGTGGTGGATGCGAGCTGCAGCCGGCCCGGCAAACCGTTGAGTGTCAGCCATGAGACGAAATGGCCCATGCCCGCAGAGAAAAAATCCTTTCCGGCTCCGTCTCCCTGGTCGTCGACAGGGTCCCAGCTGAAGGTGACTGAGCTGGTCGTCATATCTGTCACCCGCGGCTGTGGAGGGAACGGGGGCATCGAGTCCACGTAGATGTCGACCACCGGGTAGCCGAACTGGTCCGCCATGAATGGGGGCGGCGATTCGTTGCCATAGATTCCCAGGCCGCACTGCCCGCCGAAGGTCCAGTTGTAGTACGCGATGTACTCCTTTGCGTGCCCATGCACGGCCCACCCTTTGGAGGCGAAGTTCCAATGAAAGTGATCCGGATAGTTTTCGTGGAGGAGCTTGACCCAGCCTGAGGCATCCCCCGGCGTGCCTCTGAAGTCGCCATAGAAATAGCCGTACCAATCGTCATAGCCGGGGTTGGGATGGAAGCCGTAAAAGGTGTTTCGCTCGGGGTTGGTGCCTACGTGGGGATCGCTGGTTACGACAGTGGCGACCCACATGTCGGAGAAATTGGTGCACCAGCCGGGCGGGTCACCATATCCCGGGCTCCCCCACAAAGCGCTGGCTGAAGCGTGCGCCGGAGACAGCGCCAGGATCAAGCCGATTGGGATGGCAGCGAGCCGGCGCATCGGGATCGACGGTAAGTCGCAGCGGCTTGGCTTCGGAACCCTGCCTGTTAAGCCCTCTTCACTTGAGCGCGCCCGGAATGTGCAACACGCGGTCGAACTCGCCAAGGCCCAGGTACGCGATGTGGAGGTGGTAGTCGCCTCCGGATGCTGTATTCCGCGGCCACCAATAGTGCATATGCACTCCAACCAGGTTGTCCGACGACTCGCCACCGCCTCCGCCCAGCATGTTGGCGCTGCTGCCATCCGGTCCGATGAGGTCGATGCTGAGCCGAGGCGTGCCCTTACCTCCGTCCGGAGCCACCTTGTTCAGATCCTCCATGGACATGCCAGTCACCTCTAAGTCAACGGCGATGGTGGCTGGTGTCGAGACGACCGATGTGATCCTGAAATTCGCGTTGCCTAGACGCCCTGGTGCCGGCAGGGCCAGAACGGTGCCCTCGTCGATCCCGATGATCGCCGGCAACGTCCATGAACCTGCAACCTGACACACAGCGAGCAACGTGGAGCACGCGGCAGGCTGGACCGCAGACCAATGGAGTGTGATGCGCGCCCCGGTAAGGGCGTCGGGCCAGGCGAGGGCTTCGAACTCCATGATCACCTCTCCTGTGCGTGAGTCGGACATGCCCGAGTTCCACTGATATGTGCGGCCGAATTGATCTGTGAGCTCGGGCTGAGGAAAGCCACCCAATCCGATACCTGGCTCGGCGCGAACAATCAGCACGGTCCGCGTTGAGTCGGCATACGCGGCTACGAGCTCCAACCTGTAACCGGATGAGCTCGCCACCGCGCCCACTGCGGTGACACGATTGCCCGCACCCACCAGGCCGGCGTCTCGAAGCAGGTCGCCGGCGACTGGCGCGTCGGCCAGGCCGGCGTCAGCAGCGGGAACAAAGTAAAGGACGGCCGCGGCGATTACCACGGTGGCGACCCCAATCGCCAGGACGCGCGGGTACCGGCGCCGAGGCGCGCCACGCTGCGACAGAACACGTGCCGTGATCCGTCCAGGGTCCGGCGTCTCGAATGCAAGGTCGGTCAGTCGCTGCTCCAAAACGTCGTTAGTGGTCAAAGTGTCACCTCCAGTCGTGCGCGCAGGCGCGCCAGCGCCCTGCGTATTGCCTTGCCGGCGGAATCGGGGCTCAATCCCAGAGCCGCCCCCACCTCGTCGGTGCCCAGGCCCACGCCAAACTTCAGCGCGAGCAGCGTCCTGTCGCGGAGGGGCAGACGTCTGATCTCGGCGTGCAGGTCCGCGTCTCTCAAGCGAGCAAGGACGGCCATCTCCACCGAGTCGGATTCGCGCGGCGCGGCCAGGGTCAACTTTTCCAAAAGCCACCGAGCGCGTTCGCGCCGCCGGCTCGAATCTCGAGCTGCGTTGACCACGATGCGCCACAACCAGGCCTCAGGCGTTCCCTTCGCTGGATCGAAGGAGGCGATCGCGCGAACCGCGCGGAGCAGCGCCTCCTGCGCCAGGTCGTCGGCGTCTGCGGTGGCGCCGGCGACGATGGCCGCGAACCTGCACACGCTCGGCGCATAGCGACGGCACAGCTCCTCCGCGGTGAGCGCTAT
>Ga0075522_10002077_pt1 | contig 14996 bp, 12 predicted proteins | sample NGEPerA_FD_74796 | JGI IMG/M metagenome (GOLD analysis project Ga0075522, IMG submission 74796) | Arctic peat soil microbial communities from the Barrow Environmental Observatory site, Barrow, Alaska, USA - NGEE PermafrostL2-A | ecosystem: Environmental > Terrestrial > Soil > Wetlands > Peat ... | reverse complement strand
CATATATACTTAAACTCAGGTATTCGCCATGGACAACAAAGAAGAACAGCTACGAACCGAACTCAAGGACCTCGAAACCCAACTCCAGGATCCGACTATTTATGCTGACAAAAATTACCCCAAACTGGCCAAACGCCGCAGTGAGCTGGAGGACCTAGTTGCCCTATTTAATGAAAAAACAAAACTTCTAACAGATAGGAGATCATCTGAGGAGCTTAAACGCGGCCCCGACCCGGAACTCGCCCAAATGGCCGTGACCGAACTGGAAGAACTCGAGGCCAAGATCACCGCCAACGAAGAAAAACTGCTAGAAGCCCTAACCCCACAAGACCTCAACAACGACCGCGACGTGATTATCGAAATCCGAGCCGCGGCCGGCGGCGATGAATCCAGCCTGTTCGCGGGCGAGCTATACCGCATGTACAACCGCTGGGCCGAAAACCATAGTTATAAGATAGAGCTGATCAGCGAATCGCCCAACGAAGTCGGCGGCTTCAAAGAAATAACTTTCGCCGTCCACGGCCCCGAAGCCTACAAGAACCTCAAGTTCGAAGCCGGCGTCCACCGTGTTCAGCGTGTCCCCGTTACGGAGAGCCAGGGCCGCGTTCACACCTCGACTGCCACAGTCGCCGTCCTGCCCGAAGCCGAAGAAACCGATATCGAAATAGACCCGTCCGACCTACGCGTTGACGTTTTCCGCAGCGGCGGCCACGGCGGCCAATCAGTCAACACCACCGACTCGGCGGTGCGCATCACCCACCTGCCCACCGGCCTGGTCATCACCAACCAGGACGAAAAATCCCAGATCAAAAACAAAGCCAAAGCCATGAGCGTCCTGCGTTCCCGCCTCCTCCAAATGAAAATCGACGAAGAAGCCTCAGCTCTCTCCGACGCCCGCAAGAAGCTAATCGGCTCCGGCGACCGCAGCGAAAAAATCCGTACCTACAATTTCCCCCAGGACCGCATCACCGACCACCGCATCGGCTACTCCAGGTCAAACATCCCAGCCGCCCTTGACGGCGACATCGACGACCTCATCACCCAACTCCAAGCCGCCGAACACGAACTGCTTACCCAAGATTAAGTCGAGCTAACCTGCTATCAGATCTTCGCGCAGTCCGGCGATTAGCTCCGGTATACCTTCCAGGTCTTGAGCGCCCCTGGCCTGCCTCGAGGCATGACCGCCGGTTTGGACGTCAAAGTGCCGCAACCGAACATCGCCATCAGATAAGACGTCCGCGCCGAAGTAACTCCTGGTACCGTCAGCCTGCTCGATTTCTTCGTAAACACCGGCCACGGTCGCCGGTATACCACTCTCCCTGAATTCACCCATACTCGTCTCCAATTCGTCAAAAGCCACCGACATGAACCTGCTACCTTTCTCAGTACGATCGGCCATCTCAAAAGATATTCCGCCCTTCTCGCGGCGCAAAAACGCCCCATAATAGGTGTTGGTCATTATCTGTTTGGTACGGCCGTTGTCAGCCAGTTCCGTGCTGACCCTGCTGGTGCCAGGCTGTATGGTCAAGCCATTCTTGAGCGGCCTCCCTGAACCTTGCGCATCTTCCAGGGCGCGCGCGAATTTACCGGTTTCATCGATGATCCTGTCACGCTCTGCCTTAAATTCGTCGCTTCTATCAGCTTCGCCCAGCTTTCTCATAGCGGTTGATTTGCTGCCGTCTTCGTTAGGGTTGGTCATTCGTGAATTCCATATTTTTATTTAAAGCGCTTATTGAATAATATAATAATTTATCCTTATTTTGTCAATTACGGCCGAGGCGGTGGTTTATACTGAACTTATGACATATGGAGATTACCTGGCCAAAGCCACGGTTTTTCTAAACGACGCGGGCGTGGGCACGGCGCGGCTTGACGTATTGGTGTTGCTTGAAGATATCACTGGCAAAGACAGGTCATGGCTGCTGGCGCACCCGGAGCACGAATTTTTATCCAGCCAGCAAAAGGAAATCCAAAAATTGCTCAAGCGCCGGGCACGACATGAGCCCCTTGCCTACATCCGCGGCAAGACCGAATTCTACGGCCGGGAATTTATACTCACACCAGCCGTCTTAGAGCCGCGGCCCGAATCTGAGACTATGATCGAACTACTTAAGACCTTGCCTACTTTGGGCTCGATCGCCAGCAAAACTACCAAGCCGATAACCATCGCCGACGTTGGTACTGGCAGCGGTGCCCTAGGTATCACCGCGGTTTTGGAGCTTCCAAAAGCCACTGTCAACCTACTGGACATAGACCCGAAGGCTCTCGAAGTAGCCAAAATTAATGTAGATAAATTTACAATAAGTGCAAAAGTTATTAAAAGTGATCTCCTTTCCGGCTCCAGCGTTAATTACGACATCCTGTTGTGCAACCTGCCCTACGTACCAGATGACTATAAGATTAACCTATCGGCAGCGTACGAGCCGGAAATCGCGATTTTCGGCGGTCCAGACGGCCTGGACTTATACCGTAGGCTCTTCAACCAGGTATCCAAGCGGCCTCGGCAACCGTTGTATATTTTAACTGAGGCTTTACCGCCCCAGCACCGAGCCTTAGAACAAATAGCCCGTCACGCCAGCTACAAATTACACTCTAATAATGACTTCATACAGGTTTTTGAATGCATACAAAAACCGGGTTCGGCGGCCTTAAAATCAATGTAATGCTCGTTTTTGGCTAGGACGAAGTTTGCCTTAGATACCCTGAATTGCTAGTATTTGCTGAATTTTATGTTCCGGATAGGCATGCTATTGGAACTAGGTATTACGCTTCTGAGTAAAATCCAAACACGAAGCGCAAATTTATGAACTCACCTGCCGGCCGCTTGGGCCCAATGAACACAAAGATGAACTATAGCTAGGAGCTAGTTTAACTGCTGGGCACGCTGCCCAGCGTAACGTCGAGGCTGAGACTCTTGCTGCCGCGCAGGACGCTCAACGTGATCTTGTCGCCCGGCTGGTGCTGGTCGAGTAGGCTTGTCAGGGAGTGCGTCTGGTCGATGTTAGTGCCGTTAACGGCGGTAATGACATCATTGGTTTGCAGGCCGGCCGAGGCAGCCGGGCTGCCAGAGATTATCGACGGCGAGGTCGGGTCGGCGCTGGGCGCGATGAAGGCGCCGTTTTGGACGCTTAATTTATATTCATTGGCAACGTCGGCCGTCAGCGGTATGTACTGTACACCTAGGTAGGGCCTGGCGAATTTACCGGTTTTGAGGACCTGGCCAATCAAGCCGCGAACATCGTTAATCGGTATGGCGAAGCCGATATTCTGGGCGTTGCCGGCAGTGGCCGTATTGATACCGATCACTTGCCCGTTGAGATTTACTAACGGTCCGCCGGAGTTACCCTCGTTGATGGCGGCATCGGTCTGGAACAGGTCATCAAGATTTTCAGCTGACGAAGTACTGCCTGAGCTGTCGCTGGCCTGGACGCTACGGCCATAGCCGGAAATAATCCCACTGGTGACGGTATTCTGGAACTGGCCCAAGGCGTTACCGATAGCCACCACGTCGTCACCGACCTGGACGGTTGACGAATCACCAATGGCGGCCGGCACCAGTTTGTGCCCTTTGGCATCGTTAATCTTAAGGAAAGCGATATCCAGGCTGTCGCTGTCACTGGTGCGGCCGATGACTGAAACATTTTTTAGTTCAGTGCCGTCACTAAGAGTCACACTGACGCTGGTAGTACCGGCTGGCACGACATGGCGGTTGGTAACGATCAAGCCGGCGGAAGAAATTATAATGCCGGTGCCGGCCGCCTGTTCGTTCTCCGGCTGCGCGAAGCCGAACAAGCCGAAACCGTTCTGGGAGCTCGAACCGTTTGAAATATTAACGTTGACACTAACCACGCTCGGCCCGACGGTTTTGGCGATCTGGCTGATCAGTTGGCTCTGGGTGGTGACGATTTTTTTCTGGTTGCTTAGAGTGCCGCCGACTACCAGGCTATCGTGGCTATTGCGTATTTCCAACCATGCACCGCCGAAACCGCTCAACAGGCTGGCCAGTACGAAAAGCAGGAGTACCGCGCCGACCCGGCCGCGCGGGGTTTTCGGAGCGCCGGCCCCGAGGCGCAGCCTCGGCTTAGGCATGGCCGGCACTGTGAAGCTGACCGTGCGACCAGCCTCCTTCTTGGCGCTGGCTACGCCGTAAGCCCCAAGTTCTTTAGTTTTATCCTGGTTTTCGTCTTGTATCACGTTTACTTCCCTCCCTTTACACCTGTCTAAACAACTTTGTCACCCCAATCGGAAAAGGCCAGGACGACCAATATGATCGCCAGCATAATGAAGATAAACTGGCGCCTGACACCTTTGCCGAGACGATCGTTGTGATCCAAATAATAAAGTATGGCTATGCCGTAGCCGACCGTGCTGAGCAATAGCGTCGGTTGCGCCACGCCGCGGTAAAACAATAGCCAGTGGCTCAGTAGCCAGGTCAGTGCCGCGCCGAAGTAACCCCAGACGTAAGCCAGCATTTTGGCATAAGGTTCGTCAAAAGCATCTAGGAAGTGCCGCGCCGCCAGGAAACAAAACATACCGCTCAACAGCGTCAATCCGCCAACCGGGCCACTGGCCCACGCCAGGTACAATGCCGACAAAGCCATGAACTGGCCGATGAAGGCCTGGGTGGTGATCATAGGCACTCCTGAACCCGGCTTGATAAACACTAGCCAAACACCGTACAGCACGGCCCAGACCGCCTGCAGCGGCAAGCTGCCGCTATGCGTCATGAATAAGACAATCGATAATCCAACCATCAGGTCGATAGAGTTAGCCCGGACGTTAGCTGCCCAGAATCGTGGTCTTACGGCAAACATACGCCATTTACTTAATACGATTATGCTGAGAGCAAGCTGAACGAAGTTCAAACTCACCAGCACGAATACCAGCAACGGCAGCACCAGCACCAATCCAAGATGCAAAAAGTGAGCTATACCGCTGGTCGGCTTAAGGTTGCGCAGTCGTAGGGTTGGCCTCATCACTGCCTATTATGATAACAAAGTCGGCGCCATTTGTTGGTATGTTAGTGTTGGACAGGCTGGTGACAGCTTTTACGTTGAAGCGCTGTTCCAGGTAGTGGGCGGTATATTTATCCTTGCCGTGACTGAGGTCAAGCAAGGTCGTAGTCGTCCAGCCGCTGTCAGGCGTGTTGGCAGCTTGGACCACGTTATAACCATAGCCTTTCAGTATGTTGGCCTGGGTAGTCGCCAGACCGGCTAAGGTGGTGCCGTTTAAGACGGAAATCCTGGCGTTTTCTTTCATTATATAGGGGTCCTTAAGCTGGCCGCGGACGAATTGCTGGATGTCACCGTACTGGAAAAGCCCGGCCTTCGGCAAAACGATAGCTTGGCCGTTAATGTTACCGCCCGTTACGTATTGGGTAGCCCCGGCAACAGAGCCGCCATCGAGATCTATAGAACCGATGTTGGCGCCGTCGATGTCTTTGAGGATGTTATAAAGACGGTCCGCGTTGCCAAGTGACAGGTCGGTTTGGACATTATTGCCCAGGTCGCTAAACAGTCCTGATATCTTAAACGGATTACTCAGGGTACCCAGGGTCTCGACCTTACTCTTCAGGGCCAGTAAGACCGCTCTCTGCCGCTGGGCTCGGGCGAAGTCACTGCTGGTTTCGCGTGACCGCACGTAGATCAGCGCCTGTTTGCCATCAAAGTTCTGGGTACCGGCTTGGGCAAGCGTGGCGTTACCGTTGTTTTCCCAGGCCATTGTCGGGTCTACCAGGTCGGATGGCACGTTAACGGTTACGCCGCCAACAGTGTCAACAGCCTGCTGGAAAGCCTGGAAGTCAACCAGCACGTTGTAATCAATATTAATCCCGAGTACGCCGCCGACAGTCTGGTCTACCAGATTAAAACCGGCGCTAATCGCCTTGGGATCAGTACTGCCCGGTGATACCTTGCCAAGATATTTGAATTCACCGGTTTCCCAGGCCGCGTTAAGTTTCATAACCCCTTGGTTGGGAACGTTTACCCAGAGGTCGCGCGGCAAGCTAAGCAAGGTCGCGGTGTGATTTACCGGGTCAACGCTAGCCAGCATCATCGTGTCGGTCAGGTCCGGCCCGTCATGGTTACCGCCGCCCCGCCCCATCAGCAAAATATTAACGCGTCCACTGCCCTCGCCTTTGAGCAGATCCGGATTAACATTAGATTTCAGAGCCGCGGCCGTAGCCGTTCCACCCTTAAAAACTTTATGCAACTTCAAATAACTCTGGGAGAATAACAGCCCACCCATGGTAATCAATAGCACTAGGGCAACAGCCGTACCGCGGGCCAGGTTACGGCGCAAGCCGCGCCACTTAGCCCGCCGTCTTATCAATTCGTAGTGAGCCTCGCTCGAACCACCTGGCAAATCCATATCCAGCGGCAATCTGCCAGCCTGGGACGCGGGAGCTTGAACGGCGGTTGTCGCCTCCACGACAGGGGTAGGAGCCGGCCTGGTAACCGATGCCGCGACGGCCATCGACGGCAAGCTCATAGCTGGCCGTGAACCAACGGCCGAAGGTCTCTTCATATCCATATTAATGGGACGCGCGGAAATTACCTTCGGCACAGGTTGTGGATTTCCAAAGGGGCTTTTTTGTGTTTGGCGCTGTGTTTGTATTGCAGGCCGTCGGTATCTTGACCGGTCCATCTCTTTTGCATCTCTCATTATAGACCCATCGCGCTTATGAGTAAACCCCCGCCGCCATATTTTTTATGCTATAGTGATAAGCTGTAATGAACGACCAAGTCACACCTCCATCGCCAGCGCCCACCGCCCCGTCACCTCCGGTGCTGCCAGATGAACTGCCGGAAATCGAGCGCCCGCCCTCCGGCTGGCACGAACTGCTGTCGACTATCGGCATCCTATTGACCGCCCTGGTCGTGGCCCTGTTAATCATCGCTTTCGTGTTCCGTTCCTACCAGGTCGACGGCCCCAGCATGGAAAACACCCTCCACGGCGCCGACAAACTTATTATCTGGAAAGTCCCTCGCACCTGGGCCGATATCACCGGCCACGCCTATATTCCTAACAGGGGTGATGTTATCGTTTTCAACGAAACCGGCCTCAGCCAGTTCAACGACCCCCAGAACAGCAAACAACTGATCAAACGCGTCATCGGCCTGCCCGGCGACCGCGTAGTCCTTAATAATGGCGTCTACATTATTTATAACAAAACCCACTCCCAAGGTTTCGAGCCCGACAAAACCCTGCCCTACGGCAAAAACATCCCCGTCACCTCCGGCAACGTCGATATCACCCTCGGCAAAGACCAGATCTTCGTCTCCGGCGACAACCGCCCGGATTCCCTCGATTCACGCGCTTTCGGGCCGATTAACGCCAGCCAGATAGTCGGCAAACTGGTACTGCGCGTCTTCCCCGTCGACCAGGCCAAAGCCTTCTGACATATGATATAGTTGGTCTATGAGCCAAACACCAAAAAAGGGCCTGGGACGCGGTTTCGAAGCCCTGATATCCAGCGATTTCGACAAAAGCCTGTTGCTGACGCCGGAAGACCGCATCGAGAAAATCCCGGTCGGCCAAATCCAGCCCAACCCCCACCAGCCGCGCAAACATTTTGATGACACGGCCCTCAAGGAACTGGCCAGCTCCATCAAACGCTACGGCATCATCCAGCCGCTGGTAGTCACCCCTGTAAAAGACGGTAAGTACACCCTAATTGCCGGCGAACGCCGCTGGCGCGCCAGCCAACTGGCCGGCCTACCAACCGTCCCGGCCATCATCCGCGAACGCCAGGAACTGGAGCAGCTCGAACTGGCCCTAATCGAAAACGTCCAGCGCGTCGACCTCAGCCCTCTCGAACAAGCCCTCAGCATCGAACGCCTCCACGAACAGTTTTCATTCTCGTACGACGACATCGCCAAGCGCCTCGGCAAAGCCAACTCGACGGTCAATAACACCGTCCGCCTGCTGCGCCTGCCCGAAGCCGCCCGCGAAGCCTTGGCCGCTGGCAAGATCAGCGAGGGCCACGCCCGCGCCATCCTGGCTCTCAAGGGCGACGCCGAGCGCCAGGCCTACTTGCTAAAAACTATTCAGGAACAGGGGTGGAGCGTCCGCCAGGCCGAACGTTTCGTGCTAAGCGTCAAGGCCGGCGTCAAACAAGTCCAACAAGCCCACGCCCGCACCCAAACCGAAACCCCTGCCACCAAAACTTTAAGCAAAAAACTGGGCACGCCAGTCACCATCCGCCGCACCGCCCGCGGCGGCAAACTCGAAATCAGCTTCTCCACCGACGAAGACCTCGACCGCCTCATGCGCTTTTTTGACTAGAAACTGGACCACCCCGAACTTTCGGCCTAACCCAGCCGATCGCGTATCTCACGGGCCAACGCCTTGTAAGCGCGCGCGCCTTTGCTCCAACGGTCATGTTCATAAATCGTGCGGCCGTAGCTGGGCGCTTCGGCCAGCCGGACATTGCGCGGAATAATACTATTAAATAGCCTTTCACCGAAGTAATTTCGGACTTCGGCCAGAACCTGCTCGCTCAAAGAATTACGCTTATCAAACATGGTCAAAGCGATACCGAGCAGCTCCAGCTGCGGATTAGTGCTGCCCCGCACCGCCTGGATAGTGTCCAATAATTGGCTCAACCCCTCCAGCGCGTAATATTCGGCTTGCACCGGAATCAATACGCTGCTGGCGGCCGTCAATCCGTTAATGGTCAGCAGACCCAGGGATGGCGGACAGTCAATAATTATATATTTATAAGACGCGGCATGGGCCAGGGCTTCGGCCAGCGCGAATTCCCGGCGAGCCTGTCCGACCAGTTCGACCTCGGCTCCGGCCAGGTTAGCGTTAGCCGGCAAAACGAATAATTGTGCGACATGGGTTTCCTGCGCGACATTGGCTAACGCTGCCCCCCGGCACAATACGTCATAAGTCGTGGCGGCGGCTTTTTGTTTGGCCAGGCCCAGTCCGCTGGTGGCATTGCCCTGCGGATCGAGGTCGACTAACAAAACCGGCGTTTTGGCGCCGGCCAGTTGGGCGGCCACGTTGATAGCCGTCGTCGTTTTGCCGACTCCGCCTTTCTGGTTAACTACCGCGATGATTTTTTGTGTCATACCTGCTCCGCTCTGGCTTTAAGTATATCATTCCTGAACTACAGATCGCTATAGCCGTATAAGGCTAGCTCTATGATACTAGGTGATCTGTTAGTCATCTGTTCCATGTCTTTGTTGCTCGCTTACGGTCGAAACGATCCGGTTGGCTTTAGTATTTAATAATTCCGCGTGGATCACGGCTGGAGTCGCCTGTCTTATGTTCGCCGCGAAGCTGGGTCGCACAATTAAAACTAAACTGTCTTAAAAAGCGGGTCGCCCAGAATGAGGCGTCGAAATTCTTCCTGGCGACGTCGTTCCTGCAAAGGCATGCGTTTGAGCAAGCGGTCTTCCTGCTGTTTCCTATGTTTTTTGTATGGCATTTTGGGATCGATTCGGATCACATTAGCCGGCCCGACCGCCCAAACAGTACACGGCAAAAAACACCCTCGAGCCTGAATCCAGGCTGGGTGCTCATCGACATCTCCCACTCGGGCAACACAAAGGTTGGCATTTTGGTTTAAAGTTTTTGTATTGGTTCAATATCAAACTAAGCAATCTTGTGAGTCTCGCGCGGTTCTTGACTCCCTGCGCGAGACTCGTTTGGCTTTTTGTTTGGTTTTAACCAATTTTTGTTGGTTAGGATCAGGATCCGCAATAGATACCAATCCTATGTACTTAGTATGGCCTCCTTAACAGAGGTCTGCAAGACCTTTTTGAATAAATTTAATATGCGCCTGGAGAAGACGTTTTTGCTATTTATGGCCGGCCTTAGTGTTGTTAATAAATGTACGGCATTGGCTGGCAACCTATAAAATCAGATGCGGGCTTATATTTCTCACCGATTCCGCTAATGCTAGGCGTTGTTTTAGTTATAACGCTTAAAGACTGAGTAAAAAGTTTTCCACAGCGGCCGGAGCCGGTTGTCAGGCGATTTTGGTAATCTTGAGGATGGTCTGGTGCTGGCGGTGGCCGCGGACTTTGTGAACGCGTTTCTTGGCCTTGTAACGGATAGCCGTGACCTTGTCGGCTTGGACGTCGGCTTCGAGTATTTCGGCCGTTACTTTGGCTTTGTCTACCTTGGGGGCGCCGACTTGGACGGTGTCGCCGTCAATAACCAATAGAGCTTCAAAGTTTACGCTCTTGCCAGACTCCTTAATCAGCTCGACCTTGAGGATCTCACCTTCGGTGACCAGGTATTGCTTTCCGCCGGTATTGATGACTGCCTTTTTCATATACGTTTATAGAGCATACCAAAGTTCGCCTCCCCTGTAAAGTGCTGGTAAGCCGCCACGGTCTGGTGGCTATTATTTATCGGCTTTGGCTAGGCTGACGGTAAGAGCCTGGCCTTCGACCTGGACAGTGGTGCTAAAACCGTCCGGCTTGCGCGAGTTGAGCGACGCGGCCAGGGTTTCCTGTTTGATCGTATCTGTTAAATCGCTGTCTTTGAGCAGGTTCCGCAGCTCGGTGCCATCGGATTCAAGACTGAGGTCTATGCGGTCATCTACCTCCAGGCCGGCTTGTTTGCGGGCCTGTTGGACATGGCGGATGACTTCGCGGGCCAGGCCTTCGCGCTTGAGGTCGGGAGTGAGTTTGAGGTCGAGTTTAACTTTAATTTGTTTACTGCTCAGGTCAATAGTCGGTACTAGTTCGACTTTTTTAACATTTACTTCTTCTCTCAGGACGTCCTGGAAGAAATTAACATATTCCGGAGCCAGGGCGTGCCGAGGAGTGAAAGTCAATGAATTCAGGGGTTGGCGAACTTTGATACCGGCTTCTGCCCTGGCGGCTAAAGCGATGGTTATGGTCTCCCGCAGATCACGCATGTCGTTGATCAGGAGGTCGTTGACGTGGCCAGCGGCGGGCCAGTCACAGAGGTGGACGGATTCGCCGCCGGTGAGTTTGCGGTAGAGTTCTTCGGCTAGGAACGGGGTGAACGGGGCCATGACCAGGCTGAGTTGGACCAGGACGTAGTGAAGGGTGCGGTATGCGGCGGCCTTGTCGGCATCGTTGTCGCTCTTCCAGAAGCGTTTGCGACCGCGGCGGACGTACCAGTTGCTGGCGTCGTCGATGAATGGCAGGATGGGCTTGAGGGCGTTTGGCAGGTCGTAACGCTGCATGTGGGCGTCGACTTCGCTGCCGAGCTGGTGGACGCGGCTGACGATCCAGTGGTCGAGCGGGTTGGTGAGGTCGGGTGTCGGGTCGGCCAGGCTGCCGTCCCACTCCCAGCCATCGACATCGGCGTAGAGAGTGAAGAAATCATACATGTTCCAGACCATGGACAGCTTGCGGCTGGTGTCAGCGACATCTTTGTCCTGGAGGACGGCGTCTTCACCGTTTAACACCGGGGAGCTGAGCAGGAAGAACCTCAGGGCGTCGGCGCTGTATTTATCCATCAGCTCGTTGGGATCGGTGTAGTTGCCGAAGCTTTTGCTCATCTTGCGGCCGTCGTTGCCAGCCAGGGTACCGGTTACTACGACATTGTTAAACGCCTTGGTGTCGAACAGACCGACAGATATGGCGTGCAGGTAGTAAAACCAGGCCCTGACCTGGGCGACATATTCGGCGATGAAGTCGCCTGGGAAGTTCTGCTCGAATTTTTCGGTGTTCTCGAAAGGGTAATGAAATTGGGCAAATGGCATCGAGCCGCTTTCGAACCAGCAGTCCAGAACCTTGTCGATACGTTTGTACTCAACGCCATCTATTGTGAAGGCTACATCATCAATCCAGGGTCGGTGGTAGTCTTCCAGCTCGATACCGGATAACTCCTTGAGCTCAGCGTAGCTGCCGACGACTTTGATGTGCTCTTTACCACTCTTATCAGTGCCTTTCCAGACTGGCATGGCCGTTGCCCAGAAGCGGTCGCGGCTGATGTTCCAGTCGGGAGCAGACTCGACGGTTTTGGCGAAGCGCCCCTGTTTGATATGCTCTGGAAACCAGTTAACGGAGGCATTTTGCTGCAGCATTTCTTCGCGCTGGCCGTTGATATCCATGAACCAACTGGGGTGGGCGCGGTACATTAGCTTGGTACCGCAACGGTGGCAATGCGGGTAGCTGTGCGTTATGTAGTCGATTTTCCAGATGACGCCACGTTCGTGCAGGGTTTTGGCGATCGGCTTGTTGGCGTCCCATACGTATTGGCCCTGCCACTCGCCTTCGGTGTAGAAGCCGCTATCGTCGATGTTCTGGACCAGCGGGAAGCCTTCTTGCTTCGCCAGCCAGTAGTCTTCTTCGCCGTAAGCTGGAGCCAAGTGGACAATGCCGGTGCCTTCGGTAACGTCAAGATCAGGGTAATTCCAGATGAAATGAGCTTTTTCGCCCCTGTTTTCAAACAATGGCTCGTATTGTTTGCCGACAAGCTCCGAGCCCTTTATTTTGGGGTTTATGACGGTGTATTTAACCGGTTGGTGTTTCTCGTCGGTCAACACCTTATCTAGTAAACCGGCTAATAAAATCAGTCTTTCGCCCGACTCCAGCTCGACTTCGGTATAGGTTTGGCTGGCGCCGACTCCGGCGGCGGTGTTGGCCGGTAACGTCCAAGGGGTGGTTGTCCAGGCCAACAGGGAGGCTTCGCTGTCTTTGAGCTTGAGTTTAACGTAAACTGACGGGTCTGTGACATCCTGGTAGGAGTTGTCCATGGCGACTTCAGCCTTGCTGATGGGCGTGGCGTCGCGGACACAGTACAAGAGTACCTTTTCGCCCTCGTAGATCTTACCGGCGTCGTAGAGCTGCTTGAAAGCCCACCAGACAGATTCCATGTAGTCTTTGTCCATCGTCTTGTAGGCGCCCTGGAAATCGACCCAGCGTCCGATACGGTCGATGATGTCCTCCCATTCGTTGCCGGTTTGGACCATATTGGCGCGGCAGGTCTTGATGTACTCCTCTAGGCTGACTTTGGTACCGATGTCACGGCGGTCGTGGATGCCCAGTTTCTTCTCGGTAAAAACTTCGGCCGGCAGGCCGTGACAGTCCCAGCCCCAAACCCGTTCGACTCGCCTGCCCTTCATAGTCCAATAGCGCGGCACGGCATCCTTGATGATGCTGGATAACAGGGTGCCGACGTGCGGCACACCGGTGATAAACGGCGGGCCATCGTAGAAAACGTAGGCCTCGGCCGCCGGGCGCATGTCGACCGACTTCTCGAAGGTCTTGTGTTGCTTCCAGTACTTCACCAGGTCTTTTTCGTAGACGGCGGGCTGGCGGCGGGTGGATTTTTTGAATTTCATGATCTGTTGGCGTTCCTCGTTGTAAATAAAAATCACCTGACGGTTACCGGAGTCCTGGTGTTAGGACGGTGCCATCCGGTTTCCTTCGAGGTGACCTCAAAAGCGCTTGGTTTCAGCTGTAACGGGCTTGCCCGGTGAGTTCTACTGGGCCGACCGGCCTTTCTTCTCACTCCTCGCGGTTGATAGCCGCTCGTACGGATTTACCAAATTGTACCTTAACTATAGCACAGGGCTAGACGTGGGCGTAAGACGCGACCTCGTCCATCATCGGTAGGCTGTCGCCCTGCCAGATTTTCTGGACATAACCGTCGGTTTGCAGGACCAGGATCGCCGGGTACTGCATGACGTCATAGAGGGTGGCCGTAGCGCTACCCTCTCGAGTATCAAGACTCAGTACCTCCAGCCGGTCCGACTGGTGCCGCTGCTGATACTCATGAATAAACTCTTCTATCAGTCTGCCATGCTCAGAATTAGGCCGGTATAGGATAAGCACTTTCATGTTAAATCCAGTTTAGCATGGTTAATTTTTCAGTAAATCGTAAATCGGGCCGGATTAACCCTTAGTTCACGGCCCCGAGAAAGTCGTTTTCAACATAACCGCCCCACTGTGTCGGCGTTATATCGTCACCGGTAGTTATCGAATTAGCATCCGTCCAAGTGAATACGAAGGCTGTCGCGCCAACCAGAGTACCGTCATTGACTTTGGCGGCCATCCAGGCAGCAGCCCCCTGGGACCAGGGGTAACTAGTGAAGCCCTGTGAGTTAACGATATTGTAGTTGCCGAATTCCGTCTCCCATACGAGGTGTTTGCTGAAATCCCAAGTGCTGGTGGCGCCATTGTTGTTTGGCCATTGCGAGGGAGTGAAGCCGACAGCCGGATTATTCGTATACTTGGTGGCGTAGTCATGTTTGGCGAAAATGATTTGGTTTTTACCGTTCATGCCGGTTAGCGAGGCATCGTTGGTCTCAAGAGTTGTCATATCAGTGTCATTGTATATGTTGCTGTAGTTATTAGTATCAAGTACCAGAATACCTGTGTAACCGTTGTTTCGGTAAAGCTGTTCGGTTGCCTGCATAGCCGCTAGCCATTCACTCTCCGATATGTTATTTGGCTCGTTAAAAGGTTCGTAGAAGACCCACGGGTTATTAGGTCCGAGCTTGTTGATAACGGCCGTCATCATCGGAAAAGCCTCGGGGTAGGCAGTAGCCCAGGCGGCACCGCTCTGTGATCCGCAGGCCGATGAATCCCACCAGGCAACACTTAGATACAAACCTGCCGCCTGAGCCGTGGTTTGCCAATCTTGTATCTCTTGCAGTTCTTGCGGTTGGCTCATGTAGGTCTGGTTGTTGTAATCACAGGCTATGACACGCAAACGAATTTCATTACCGCCCCAAGCCTTAATAGTGTTTACGACAGTTTGGCGGTTATTATACTCCTTAGCGCCAATGACACCCCCGACCCCTAGGATGGCCACACCGCGCATTTTCAGCCTGGTGCCGGTTGTGCCCAGATCAAGCTCATGCCCGACAACGGTTGGTTCAGTAGTAGAAGCCGTGGCACCAAAGACCACGCAGCTCCCGTTGTTAGCTCCACTGCAATTTTGAACCTGTTGGGCATTGCCGCCCAAGCTGCCGCTAGCCGCGTTCGTACTGGCGTAAGGACTAGCGGCTTTAGAGCCTTTTAATAGATAGGTGCCTATGGCGGCGACTATAATTA
>Ga0075522_10002075_pt1 | contig 15003 bp, 13 predicted proteins | sample NGEPerA_FD_74796 | JGI IMG/M metagenome (GOLD analysis project Ga0075522, IMG submission 74796) | Arctic peat soil microbial communities from the Barrow Environmental Observatory site, Barrow, Alaska, USA - NGEE PermafrostL2-A | ecosystem: Environmental > Terrestrial > Soil > Wetlands > Peat ... | reverse complement strand
ATGAACGCGCAGGCGAGGACCGGCAGCAACCATGCGAGGCGGCCGACACGACTACGGGTGGAGCGGGCCACCCGCCTGGCAAGACCGACATCAGAAAATTCGACGGCGGCCACAACCCCGCGCCGACCGTGCCACAGCAGTGCCACGGGCAGGAGAGCGAGTAACCAGAGCCAGTCAGGCTGCAGAAAGCGAATCATAGGGTTCCTTGCTGCGTGGTGCGTGCGTCACGTCGCGCGGCTTCGCTGAGGGATCGGATTTTCCCGTCACGACACAGAAAATGCGGGCACTCTCATACGTGGTTTCCATTTCCTCCTCGGACAAGGTCCAGCCGGCGAATTTGGCGAGGTCGCAGTGACGCAGAAACCCCGCGAGTAAGGCGCGGTGGCGAGCGAGCGGCTCGTCCGGGGACTGGAGAAGATCGTGCAGGAATTCTTCGGTCGTCCGATGCGCAGCCATGATTTGGAAGCGCTGCTCTATATAAGAGCGAACGATATCCGACACGGTGATCGAGAATTCTCTGACGGTCGGCGGTTGCATGAGCGCGCGGGCCGCACGCAAACGCTGCAGCGCCAACTCGAATGGCAGCTGCGCAGCGCTACTCTGTCGGCGTCGACTCCACCGCCAGGCGCCAAAAGCAACCAGTCCGAGCATCACCGCGCCGGCCAACCCTGCGGACCAAAGCCACGCCGACGGGAGGGGTATAGGGCCCCGAATGTCGCGAATGTCCGTCGCTGCATCGGGTGACGTCGAGACCGACGTGGGCGATGCGCCTGCGTTGGGCGTCACGGCAAAGGCCGGAGCGCCAATGAGCAGCACGGCAAGCATGGAGGCTCCAACGAGTGCAAGTCGCAGGCTTGAGGCAGTCGGGTGCTTCATGCTCGTCGGCGCTCGCGGTTTTTAAAAAATCTCTGCAGGGCGGGCATATAGGGCGAACCCGTATCCAGCTGCAACGTATCGACACCCTCTGAGCGCAAGTCACTGACGAGGCGCCGTGAGCGCTCCTGCGCCTCCTGGCTGAAGCGGTCGCGTACGTTCGGATTGGCCGTATCAAGCTCGACAACCTCGCCCGTTTCGGCATCTTCAATGGCGAGCATTCCGACGTTGGGGAGCACCCTTTCGTGCGGATCCTCAATGTGCACGGCGACGACGTCGTGGCGTCGATTGGTCTGGCGCAGTGCCCGCCGCAAATCCGCCCGAGCGCGGTCGGGATCGCCCGGGGATAGAAAATCCGAAATCATAAACACGATGGCTCGCCGATGCAGAAGATGGCAGGCGACATCGAGTGCGCGCACGCTATCCGTGCCTCGGCCCTGCGGCTCGTGGTAAAGAATCTCGCGCACGACTCGCAGAATGTGGCGGCGGCCCTTTTTAGGCGGGAGGTACTGTTCGATGCGGTCGGAATAGAGAAGTAGCCCAACCTTGTCGCTATTGCGTATGGCAGAGTAGGCGAGAGCGCTGGCGAGTTCGGCGGCAAGATCGCGCTTGCTGTGCGCGCCGGAACCAAAGGCGCCCGAGGCACTAATGTCCACAAGCAGGAGCATGGTGAGTTCGCGCTCTTCGGTGAACTTCTTTACGAACGGCCGCCCAGCGCGCGCAGTGACATTCCAATCGATCGTCCGCACCTCGTCGCCTGCGACGTACTCGCGAACTTCATCAAAGTTCATGCCCCGTCCCTTGAAGACCGATTGATATTCCCCGACGAGGCTGTCGTTCACCAGGCGTCGCGTGCGAATCTCAAGTTGTCGCATCCGACTGCGGATCGCGGTGCTGGTGTTTGCATGCATGTGCGTGCGTCCGTTATGTGGCAGTTGTGCTTTTTACGGTACGGGCAGCGTGTCCAGAATCTTGCGGATGATGTCCTCGGATGTGACATTTGCCGCTTCCGCCTCATAGCTGACGGTCACGCGGTGTCGCAGGACATCCAGGGCGATCGACTTGACGTCGTGGGGGGTCACATAGTGGCGGCCATTGAGGAACGCGGTGGCGCGGGCGGCGAGGGTCAGGTTGATCGTGGCGCGCGGTGAGGCACCGTATTGAATGTAACCATTGAGATTCAGTGAAGCCGCGATGGGTGGTCGCGTCGCCAGCACCAGATCCACGATGTAGTCTTTGATTTTGTCGTCAACGTAGATGTTGTTGACGACGTGCCGAGCACTTAGGATCTGTTCGCGGGAAACGATCGGGCGCACGCTTAAGGACGGTTCGGTCGTGGCCATGGCATCCAGGATCGCGCGCTCTTCGACTCGAGTCGGATAGCTGATTACGACCTTCATCATGAACCGATCCACTTGCGCTTCCGGAAGGGGATACGTGCCTTCGTGTTCCAGGGGGTTCTGTGTTGCGAGAACGAGAAATGGATTGGGCAATCCATAGGTCTCATCTCCAATCGTAACCTGCTGCTCTTGCATGGCCTCCAGCAGCGCGCTTTGCACCTTGGCAGGCGCCCTATTAATCTCGTCCGCCAAGATAAGATTGCTGAAAATCGGTCCATGCTTCGTGCGGAAATTGCCGTCCTGAGGGTTGAAGATCATTGTGCCGACAATGTCAGCCGGCAGCATGTCCGGGGTGAATTGCAACCGCTTAAAGCGAAGAGCGACACTGCTGGCCAATGTTTTTAGGCAGAGTGTCTTGGCTAGGCCCGGCACGCCTTCAAGTAAGATGTGTCCATTTGCCAAGAGGCCAACCAACAACCGTTCGATCAGACGCTCTTGACCGACAATAACCTGAGCTATTTCCTGGCGCAGGGGACGAACCCACGCCGAATTTTTTTGCACAGCGTCGCGCACGGCCTGCGACGCGGCATTGGCGACACCGTGCGACGAGATGGGTGCCGCGTCCGATGAGGATGCCAAACCCGGGTTTGACCGGTACTTTAGGTTGTCAAATCTCTGTTCTTCACTCGCTGACGCGGAATTATAGGTCATGGCGGCGGATTCCTCTTGATGCATCTTCGGGTGCGGGATCACGTGATCGCGCATGCTGTGCGAGGATTAGGCATCACGGACATGGCGGGAACCTTTCTGCACAATTACAAGTTTGTAAGGAGGCACTGCACTGCGTAACACGGGAAGGAGCCAGGTGGCGGGTCAGATGCATCAGCGGAGTTGTCATCGCCCATTGCATGCGCGCAAGTTCGCCGGAGCTCGATGAGAAGCTGCTTGCTGCGGCCGAGAGCTGCGGCTGCACTATCCAAGCAGCGAGGAGGCACGACCGAACTAAGATAAAGGAGGCGGCCGTAAAGTCTAAAAATTAGGCCGCTGCGCGCGAGGGCTGTGAGAATCGACGGGCCGCAGAGCATTGCGCGCAGAAGAGATCAAGTGCAGGTGGCCACTCGTGCGGCGGCGCACCGACCGATGCTATCTGTGTGGTGCTCGGCTGAATCGCCAGCGGGTAATGATGGTTCGCGTCGGATTTCGCGATCGAATCAATTTCCATACTCACAACCGACGGATCATCGCGCAGCTTTACGTAGAGCTGCCGATCCGTTGGATGCGGTACAGGGAGCGAGAACCCTGGAAAAACGGCGCGTGATCTGCACAGGATGATTAAACTGCGCGTTGCCCCCCCGACACCGAGTCAACCAAATACAAACTCGAGCCGGAGAGCTTGCAAGCGAGCTCCGGCGTCGAAGAGCAGACGAGCTCCGTAAGCACTGGCGGGCGGACAAGGGTCGCTACCATTGAGCCGCGCTCGTCGCGGCCGAGCACGTCGATTCCGCAGACGTACTCGGATAACGTCGGTTGTATATCGTTGAGGCATTTGGCGTGAGCGGCGGCACGCCGTCTTTTAACCAGCAGACTCCTCTTGCGCCACCCGATGCGTGGCAAAAGTCATCGCTTTGCAGCGGACATGCTTCGAGCACAAATGGGAGCACGCCCCAGCACGGTTCACATCAGGCTCATCTATATTTGAAATGTCGCTTCCTTGAAGTCTCTTCTCCCGCTGCAGGGCGTCCATGCGGGAACCGCCGACTAGCGAGGAGGGGAAACCTACGGTAAGCCAGTAGACAAATACTCCAACGAGGACTGTGCTCAAAGTGCCGGTGATCCACTGTTTCGTGTACGGCCTCCAGAATCGGAAAAGATCCCTTAGCTCTACCTCAGTGCGGGACATTGATGCGGATGCGGCTCTCGCACCCCTCGCAAGTGTGCACGACGGTTGAAGTGCTAGTGCGCCTTAGGATCGCGGATCGACTCGCTTTGTAGACGAACGACAAACGCTTCGGCCCGAGCGCGCTCCGTACAGCGTGTGCTTTGACATACACGCTGTCCGTCCGGGAGGAGCATGTGCACCCACCCGTACCGGCAGTGCTTGCGGCGGTAGAGTCCGCGTTTACGAGCTCAGTCCTTCGAGCGCGTAGAGCTTCTTCCAACTCGGGCGAGCTTTCATCCGCGCGGCATACTGATGCAGTGCCGGCCACTCGGTCGCCGGCCTTGGCATGTTCCGCGACCAGCGCATCAGCATGATCAGCATGAGGTCCGCTGCCGAGAACTCCGCGCCAAGCAGATACGGGCCCTGCGCCAGCAGATGCGCATCGATTCGCGCCCAAACGCTTTCTATCTTGCGGCGCGTCGCGGCGTTCAGTATCGCTTGCGTGCCGGGGTCGTCGCTGACGTCTGCCGGATAAAACCACAGGCGGAACGCCGGCTGCAGCGTATTGGCGAGATACACGATCCACTGATACCACCCGGCGCGGCTCGCGGAACTCTCCGCGGGCGCCAGCCGGCTCTCAGGATGTCGGGTCGCTACCGTTATCAACAACGCAGCCGTTTCGGTGAACGGCGTATCGTCGATCAGCAACGTGGGCACGACTCCGCCGGGATTGAGCCGCAGATAAGCCGGGTCGCGCTGCTGGCCAGCCTGCAAATCCACCAGCACCAGGCGGTATTGCGCGTTTGCCTCGATCAACGCCTGGTGCACGCACATGCTGGCGGTTCCCGGGCTGTAGTAAAGCGTATACATGCCGTCTGGCTTCCTAGATCGCTCGAGCGGTGCGGCGGGGCAGCGGGACGACGATCGGGGAGTTCCGTTTCTAGTGCCGGGTCAGGATGCCGCGTTAGTCCGATCCACGGAGCAACCGGAAATGGCGCGCAAGTCGCCGACGGCGCTCATTCTGCCACGCCCGCACAAGCCGGGTTAAGCTACCGCACGGCCCGGATACGGCGACTCCTCTAGGTCAGACAAGCATGGCCGACGTTTTCATTTCTTACGCCCGCAGCGACCGGGAGCGCGTTGCGCCGTTGGTGGCGGCGATTGAGGCGCAGGGTTGGACCGTGTGGTGGGACCCGGAAATCGACCCCGGCCAGGAGTTTGACCGCCTCATCGCGGCAGAACTCAAGGCCGCCGCCGCCGTCCTGGTCGTCTGGACGCCGGATTCGGTGACTTCACGCTGGGTCCGCGGCGAGGCGCGCGAGGGGGCCGACCGTGGCATCCTCGTCCCTGTGCGCTTCGAAGCCGCCAGCCTGCCGATCGATGCGCGCGCGCTTCATACCACCGACATCGATGGTTGGGGCGAGGATCCCCGCAGCCCGCAGATCCAGGAAGTGCTGCGCGCGGTCGGCGCAATTATCAAGCGCGCCCGCGCGCCCAAACCTGCAGGCGCCGGTTTCGACCCGGTACCGCCGGCTAATGCAGCCGAGCCGGCTCGCATCGCGATCTGCGTGATCCCCTTCGTCAACATGAGCGGCGATCCGCAACAGGACTACTTCAGCGACGGAATCACCGAGGACATCATTACCGAGCTCTCGCGTTGGCGCCTTCTTGCGGTGCGGTCTCGCTCGGCCTCTTTCCGGTATCGTGGCGTTGCGGTCGACATGAAGCAGGTCGCGCGTGAATTGAACGTTCGCTTCATCGTCGAAGGCAGCGTACGACGAATGGGCGCACGCATCCGTATCAATGCGCAGTTGATCGATTCCGAGAGTGGCAGTCATATCTGGGCCGAGAAATTCGATCGGGATTTGACAGAACTTTTTATTGTCCAGGACCAGGTTGTGCAGACGATCGTCAGCACGCTCGTGGGCCGGGTTCAGGCGTCCGATTTCGAACGAGTACGACGGAAGCCGCCCGCGAGTCTCGCCGCCTATGAATGTGTTCTGAAGGGCAATGCATTGCCCTGGGACGATCCAGATGGCGCAGTGGAGGCCGCCCGATTATTTGAGAAGGCCATCGAAATCGATCCGGGCTATGGTCCTCCCCATGCCTTGCTTGCATCCATATGGCAAGGGAAATGGCAGAACGAACCGAGCAGCTCCGATGCGCTGCTGCTGAAGGCGTTTGTTTTGGCAAAGCGAGCAGTCGAATTGGATCAAAACGACAGCACCTGCTTTGCTCTGTTGGGTTGGGTTGAATTGATGCGGCGCTCCTATGATCTGGCGTTGCAACATATGCGGCGAGCGGTCGAGATGAATCCGAACAACCAATGGAATGCGGGCGACATGGGAGGCATTCTGCTTTATGTCGGCCAAGCTGAAGAGGCGTTAGCGTGGTTCAAGCGCGCCAAGGAGATCGATCCATACTTCAATGAGTCCTGGTACTGGCGATCGGTTGGTGAGGCTCACATGGTCTTGCAGCGGTATCAGGAGGCCTTGGCGGCGTTCGACCATTCCCCCGGCCGCACATACCGCGCAGCAGCATTTATGGCCGGTTGCTATGCCCGGTTGGCCGACATGGACCACGCCAGAGTCCGCGCGGCTGAGTGTCTGGAGATGAATCCAGACTTCTCGACGAGCCACTTCATGGCGAAACAACCCTTCAAGAACCCGGCCGATGCAGCGAGGCTGACCGAAGCCTTGCGTATGGCCGGCCTGCCGGAGTGATGAGCGGGGTCCGCGATTTCCAGACCGTTTTGCGACGGCGGCAATGATGTCCCACTTCGATTCGAAAAATGCTAATGTCGAACCGCCTTGGGTCGGCACAGTAATCAACTTCTGGTTCGAGGAGCTGACGGAAACTGATTGGTTCGCAAGAAGTGACGCCATTGATAGGCGCATCCGCGAGCGCTTTCTCACGCTACACCAACGGCTCGTGACGCATGATGGCTGCGGTGTGACCGAACCCCGCCCGATTCTCGCCAGCGTGATCGTTCTGGATCAGTTTTCGCGCAATCTATTCCGGGATAGCCAGTACGCCTATTCAGCCGATTCCATCGCGCGCCGACTGGCCAGAGTTGCCATAGAACAAAGCTTCGACGTCGCCATGACAAGACTGGAGCGGTTGTTTCTTTACCTTCCTTTCGAGCACAGCGAGGAGCGCGCAGATCAGGCGCTTGCGGTCCAGCTGATCGGAAGTGTCGGCGATGCAGCGTGGACCCGATATGCCATCGCGCACAAGGAGATCATTGATCGATTTGGCCGTTTTCCGCATCGTAACGCGGTGCTGAACCGGCTTTCGACCGCGGACGAGGTTGCGTTTCTGGAGGAGCCGAAGAATTCATTCTGAGCAGCTTGCCCGTACGGCATCGTCCACGATGCCGGCGAACGGCCCGGTTTTGGGCGACCACTCGAACGCACGTATGGCAGCAACTGGGCCGACTGCGGTCCTTCCTTCGAAGCTCTAGGAGCAAAGGAAAAGGGCAAGAAAGTGGTACAAGCGTTTTCCGGTCAGCAGATTGCGTACGAATTTATTCGGCCCGGGAGCGGCGCAGCGGATGTGCAGTCGGTAACCCAGAAAGTCGAGGAACTGCTGTAGCGTACCGGAGCGCAGCTGTGCTCGGTGGTGCCAAATGCAACGGGCGCCGCGCGGATTGTGTTAATAAAATCAATGCACAATTATGATGCTGCCAGCTACGAACCAAGAGTGTCGGGAGTTCGAATCTCTCCGGGCGCGCCAATAAATCAAACACTTGCTGGCATCGGCAGCGCTCAATTTGATAAAACGTAGCGAAAACTTAGTGGAGTTGCGGTCCACGCGATTCCGTCACGTGTTTGAAGAGGATCTCGAACGGCGAAGGCGTTGATGCGGCTGCCTGCCAGGACACTTGTGCCTGATCCAATACGCTCGAAGCAAGCTCGTAAGCCAGCGAGCGTCACGTTGCGCATCGAGTTATGCGATATCGCTCCCTTGATTTGGCGGCGCATCGTTGTGCCGACATCATGGCGAATGTCCGCGCTGCACCATTACGTGCAATGGGTGATGGGTGGAAGGACACTCACGCGCACGAGTTCCGGATTGGCGATCAGGTGATCGCTCCCGACTGGTGGATCAAGGAAGGAAGCCCCGACCTCGATACCGGCAACTATCGCGATGAGCGTCGCGTCGGAGTCGGAACAGCGGTTTCTGAGGCCGGTACGGCCGGCGAGATCGGGTACCTTTACGACATAGGTGACGACTGGCGGCATCGCTTGGTCGTCGAACCGGATGTTGGTAGGCCCACGCGGAAATTTAACCGCGTACCTCTTTGCATCGCCGGAGAGGATGCCTGCCCGCCGGACGACGTAGGTGGCCCGCACGGCTACGCGCGATTTCTGACTGCCTTGGCGGATCCTGACGACGAGGAGCACACAGATTTTGCAACTTGGATCGGCGGCGTGTTCGATCCGCATGGATTCGATTTGAATCACATCAATCGCGATTGGCACAGCGGCCACGCGACCACAGTGCCCTCGGCGTTGTAGCGTCTTTGGTGAGGGCGGTTGACCAAAAAATTTTCTCTCCAGTTGAGACGACTTAACGCGCCCTGAAATGCGTGCCCATGTGGCGAAAACTCATGAGTTACGATTGCTTACCTTCGCATTTTCCGCATTTTGTGCGACTGCACACACCAATAGTATGAATTAATCATACTATTGGTGCATATATGGAGGTGTGTCATGGCGACTGTACGCAAGACCATTACGTTGACGGACCACCAAGATGACTGGGTCAAGGCACAGGTCGAAGGTGGCCAATACACCAACGATAGCGAATACATCCGGGATCTCATTCGGCGCGAGCAGGAGCGCGGCGCAGAAATTGCAGTGATTCGCTCGGCCTTGATCGAGGGTGAGAAGAGCGGGAAGCCGAAGCGCTTCGACGCAAACGCCTTCAAGCGTAAGCTCCGCCGCGCGCAGGGCTGAATATCGGCTTTCCCCCGCCGCCGAGCGCGACCTCGCAGGCATCTGGAAATACACACGCCGAGAGTGGGGACTAGACCAGGCAGATCGGTACACCGATTTGCTGACCGCCGCGTTCCAGGCATTGGCCGAATCGCCAAAATCTGCTCCTGCCTGTGATCATATTCGTGAGGGGTAGCGCCGCCGCAATATTGAGCGGCACATGATTTACTTTCGTGTCACTGACTACGGCATCGCAGTTATTCGGGTCCTTCATGAGCGGATGGATGCGCCTCACCACCTGTTAGGCGCGCAAAGAAGAACGACATAGCCCACTGCGCGACTTCCTCAAAAACGTGATCATGGCCGGTGAACTGCTCCAGATCGTTGCGTTTGGCGCCGGGGCGCTCAGCATAGACAGCCGCCAACGGACTCTAGACTCGCGATAAGCGTTGTTGGGCTTTCCCGAGTAGGAAATCCTTGGGCGCTTCGGATAATCAGTCGCGCACCGAGCCGCGACTCAATCCTGCCGGTCGCCTTTGAAAGCCGCTTTATTCGTCGCGGGGCGACTCAATGCGTCGAACGTGGCGGAAACGTAGCAGACGGGGCCGCGGCATCCTCATCAACCAGTCTGTCCGGCTGGGACAGTTGCCACTCGATCCGGCTGGCCACGGAACTCAGTTTCTCCGGCGCTAAGTGCGCGTAGCGCAGCACCCTCTCGTACGATTTCCAACCTCCGAGCTCCATTAACTCCGGCAACGACGTACCGCTTTGCACGTGCCGCTTGCCCACGTGCGTCTGACGTCGTGGAAGCATCTGAATTGAGTGGGATGCTGCGACCTTCCCCCGACTTGGTTGCCCCATGATCAAGCCACGCAACGTTCCGTGCAAGATCGACACGATTCCACTCTAACCCCAAGATTTCACCGGCCCGACAGCCTGTTGAAAGCGCAAATCTGACAATCGGCTTCATATGCTTAGGCATGGAATCAAGTAATCGGTGTGCCTCGTCACGCCGAAGGAAACGCACCCGGCGGCAAGGCTCCTTGAGCATGCGAACTTTCGGTATCGCGGGGATCCAACGCCAATCCTGGTGCGCGAGGTTTAGGATCCTCCGAACTATCCCGAGAGCTCGGTTAATTGTCGCGTTGCGCACCTCGTCCTTCTCTTTTCGATCGCGAATGAAGGGCTGCAATACGGTCATATCGACGGCGTCGAGTCGTTGCAAGCGCAGATAGGGTTCGAGCTTCTTAAAGTGATCACGATCATCAGGCAGGCTCTTCTTTTCAGCACATTCCTCCAGATACCGCACGGCGGCTTGAGGCCATGTGAAACTGCCACGCACCAGATGATCAGGATCGCGGCTCGACTCGGTTTGTAGACGAACGACAAACTCTTCGGCCTCAGCGCGCTCCGTACCGCGTGTGCTTTGACATACACGCCGTCCGTCCGGGAGGAGCATGTGCATCCACCAGTACCGGGAGTCCTTGCGGCGGTAGAGTCCGCGTTTACGAGCCATAAATGTCCAGGGCTTTTCCGGTAATCAATATGGCGACTTACGAGCAGTGTGGCGTCGCGCATTTCCGATCAATTGATGCAGAAATTCGGATCTCGCGTTGCATCGCCAATTTCATGACGCAAATTCGCTGAGCAAACCGATGCATCATCGTTGATCTCCGAGAACTCCTTGCCCTTGTTGTCGCAAGTAGTCGCTAAGGTCTCGGAAGTCTTCTCAAAGCAGAGTAGGGCGTTGCGAAACCGGTCACACGAAGTCACTTAGATAGCGCTGTACCGCGCCGGTATTGACGCATTTGCCCGTTATCGTGTGCCATCGCGCCGGTGAACGCAGAGAGATTCGCCTGCAGACGAACGATCCGACCAAACCCGTGCCGGTTAAATGACAGAGCTAATCGAGGGTCGGCCAACTCATTCGTCCAAGAGATAGTCGACTTACTCAGCTGATGTCCCAACACTTCCGTTCCTGCGCTTGCAGGTCAATTCGTACCAGGCCGAACAGAGAAAAGTCCAGGCGATGGAGGAGCAGCCGATGCCAGATACAGAGTGGGCGACAGTTCGTAAGTAGGCCAACACAAGATTAGGGACGCCTGTTTTCGTGGCCGCCGCTTTCGCTTGTCGAATTGACATATTCTTTGCCGGCACTGCATAGCTGGAATGTCAAACGAAGCTGATTATACTTCCTGTGCGTGAACCACTCGGTGATGAATCGATCGTCGAAGACTCTATCGCCAAGGTTCTTCGGGTAATGCACGGCAGGTCCTGAAATGGTAACGAAGCAGCCTAAACCTTCTCGGACGGATTTCAGTGCCAGAAACGATATTCTTCAGGCGCTGCTTAACTCTGAATACAAGCATCTGAGCCCCAAGCTCGAGCATGTACGCCTAAAACGTGGCGAAATCATATATCAAGCGGACCAACGCATTGACCACGTTTATTTTCCGGAAACAGCCGTGGTGGCGATGATTGACACCGTGGAAGACGGCAGCACGATCGAGGTCGGTATTATCGGCCATGAAGGAATGGTGGGCATCAATGTTTTTCTCGGCTGTTTGGTGACACCCGACAAGGCTATCGTGCAGATTGCTGGCGCCGCGATGCGGATGAAAACGACGGACCTGCGGAAGGAACTGCGCTTCGGCAGTCCACTGCAGCGCTTACTATTGCGCTACACGCAAGCCTTACTCGCCATCATCAGTCAATCGGTCGCATGCAGCCAGCACCACACCGTCGGGCAACGCCTCGCCCGATGGCTGCTGACGATGCATGACCATGCCGAATCGAACCAGTTTGAGATGCCCCAAAAATCCATCGCAGCGATGTTGGGCGTGCGCCGGGAAGGTGTTACCGAGGCTGCGGGAAGACTCCAAGCGGCTCGATTGATCACCTACCGTCGCGCGAGCATAAGCATTCTCGATGAGGCGGCCCTGAAGAAACAGTCTTGCGAGTGCTACGGGTTTATTCGAAAGCAGTTTGACGGCCTGCTCGAGGACGTCCCTAAATATCTGTCAGGCCACCCTCGAACTGCACGCAACAAAGACCGATAGCGGCGATAAGGCCGCCGGCCCGGCCGGCGAGCCCAAGATCGAACAATTGCCAGATTTGCAACGATACGACTGTGACACGACGTCATGACGCTGCCGTAATAGCGCAATCGCTCGCATAATCGACCCCAATGGGTCCTCAACAGGGCCAGCCAGTTTTCCGCGTTGCAGGGTAGCCTGCTAGACGGCTGAATGGCGCAGCACATCCGGGAGCAAGGGTCTATACTCTCCTAGTAGTGCCTCGTTGGTTGATTGCGGCGGAATCTTCCATGCTCGGCTCTCATGAACCACACGATAATTACCTGCTGGCGGCGCTGTCACCCGCGGCGCGCCAACGAGTCTATCCGCGACTGCAGCATGTCGAGATGCGGCTCGGTAAAGTGCTCTACGAGTCCGGCGACGTTTTACGCCACGTTTATTTTCCAACCGACTGCATCGTCTCGCTGCTGTACACGCTGGAAGATGGCGATTCGGCGGAAATCTCAGTCGTCGGTAATGAAGGTGTCATCGGTATTTCTTTGTTCATGGGCGGTGAGACAACACCGAGCCGTGCGGTCGTGCAAAGCCCCGGATCGGCTTATCAGCTAGCCAGCCAGAAGCTCAAGGATGAGTTCCAACGGCACGGTGGCATGCAGGTCTTGCTGCTGCGTTACACGCAAGCCCTGATCACTCAAATGGCTCAGACCGCAGTCTGCAATCGGCATCACACGGTGGATCAGCAGTTGTGCCGTTGGCTGCTGCTCTCTCTCGACCGCCTGTCTTCCAATGAATTGACCATGACACAGGAACTAATCGCCAACATGCTCGGTGTACGGCGCGAAGGGGTTACTGACTCGGCCGGCAAGCTGCAGAAACTCGGCGTGATCCAGTACCACCGGGGGCGGATCACGGTACTCGACCGTCCGAAACTGGAACAGCTCTCGTGCGAGTGCTATGCCGTGGTTAAAAAAGAGACCGATCGCCTGCGAGGCGACTTTATAATTTAACTTCGCAAACGCTACGAGATTGCGGAGAACGGCAGCGCTCGCGGCGTCTCGCGTTGCGGTCGAGACGCTTTCCTCAAGCCATGGTTTTCTCAGGCCAAGGGCAAGCGTACAGTGAACTCACTCCCGTGGCGCAGCCCGAGGCTTGCCGCAGTCACGCTGCCACCGTGCAATTCGACTAGGCGTCTCACCAGCGCGAGCCCAATTCCGCTGCCCGCTTCTGCACGCCGCGACGAATGGTCGGCCTGCACGAATAGATCGAACACGTAAGGCAAGAGATCTGAGGCGATACCGATCCCGGAGTCGTGCAGTCGCACGATCACTTGCTGACGTTCTTGTTGCATACGCAGTGAGATATCGCCACCGTCGTCGGTGTATTTCGCCGCATTGACGAGCAAATTCACCCACACTTGCTCCAGTCGGTCAGGATCGCCGATGAGCCACATTGGTGTTTGCGGGAGTGATGTCGTGAGCCGATGATTCCGTGACAGCAAGTCCGATTCGACTGTCTCGATGGCGTGCTTGACGGCAACGCGTAGGTCGACGCGCTCGCGTCTCATCGGCAACTCCACGCCAGCAATTCGTGACGCTCCGCCGAGCTCGTCAACGAGGCGTGTCATTCGACTGACTTGCCGTTCGATCATGAGGCGCGCCTTATTCCCGGCTGACGTCGTGCCAAGCAACATCCCTAAGACCTGGGCGGCATTATTAATTGCCCCCAAAGAACTGCGTACTTCGTGTGAGAACACAGCCAACGATGCATCGTTCAGGCGGCTCTGAGTGACATTGCGTTCGGCCCGGCCTCGTGATTGACAAGAAAACCGACGCCGTTCCGCGATGTGGCGAACGGGTCGGACAGTGAGTTTTCGACAGAGGTGGCGGGCGCTGACAGCGATTTTCGCGACGACGGGAAGCGAGAAGGTATCGTCGAGGCACGCGCCTCTGGTTCGCGAGGATTCCGTTGGGTCGTACATGGGCACCTCCGAGTGATGACGAGACGACCGCGTAAGCAGTGGAAGATCGTCATCGCCCGGCTCGCACTGCTGCCTTGCTGCAGGTTGCGCTCCACCTCACGGATCGTCTGTGCGCTAGCGGACGAAAGGGGGTCGCACGATTTTTCGACACTTGGCGACTCCAACGGAGGCCGCAAAGATGGGTCATTGTCGACAACAACCTATGTCATGCCAATGTGCGTAACGATAGAGCGTTGCCGTGCGGATCGGCGTGTTAGCAGCGAAGGGCTTGGAATGTTCGGTACACGCTGATCTCGAGGCGCTACGTGACGAGCCGCGTATTGAGGCCGAATGCACGATCGGGTCGAACTCAAGTGTTATTGCATTGCCGTGCTCGGCCGCGTGCATGCCCGTGAAATATGGCAAGCCGTTAAAAAAAGAGGGACCCGCACCAGGCTATGTGCGGCAACGCCCCGACTCGCTAACAGCGCACATGCTTTGATCGTGCTATGCACCACAGCGATCGGAGAGACTCGGTATATCGGTGTGGTTCACTTGGAATCGTTCTTTTTATCGCCCTATTGTCTTCTGCAGAGTCTGGGCCGTATTACCCGCCAGCGCTTAGGGAGTTTAATGTGGTCCAATTGATCCGCCCACGTCCGAACGACCTCTCCCAGCAAGTAAAGTTGGATCTGACGAATCCACAGATGCAGCGGAGTCACGTCAATCCGGTCGCTCCGCAGAAGCGCGTCACAGAGCCCGGCCGACTGCCGCTATTCAGAAAATAACGGAGCACAGCGTTCCTCAGCAACCTCTTCGGGCCCGCGCAAGGATCCAATCGTCACTCGTCAAACCCGGACGAGGGCGGGGAGAAGCGAGTGCACTGGACCGGAAACTGACGCGGGCGTCTTGTCGATCGGCGCTTAAACGCTTGAGAGGAGCCATAGAACTGCTGACACCAGTGCTATGAGGGCTACCC
>Ga0075522_10002068_pt1 | contig 15022 bp, 18 predicted proteins | sample NGEPerA_FD_74796 | JGI IMG/M metagenome (GOLD analysis project Ga0075522, IMG submission 74796) | Arctic peat soil microbial communities from the Barrow Environmental Observatory site, Barrow, Alaska, USA - NGEE PermafrostL2-A | ecosystem: Environmental > Terrestrial > Soil > Wetlands > Peat ... | reverse complement strand
GCATTCCGTGCCATATCTGTTCGGTGACCTCCTCGCCCTTGCCCGGCTGCGTTGGATACGTGAGATGGCGGCGGCGGCGGCCGAATACGGGTATCTCGACTACCGCGCCACCGACGCCGTCCTCGTGCGACTGTTGCGCCGGCGCGGTTCGGTAGCAATCGGGGGTATCGGATCACGGCTCGGCGTCACTCGCCAGGCCGCACGCAAACTCGTAAACGGTCTCGAACAGCGCGGCTACGCCGCTGAGGTACGAGATCAGCACGATACGCGCGTCATCAGGGTCCAGCTGACTGTCGAGGGGGAGGCATACGCCGACGCGGTGATCGAGGTCATCCACACCCTCAACCGTAAACTTACCGAGCGGGTCGGGACCGCCGATCTTGCCGTCGCCGACGCGGTTCTGCGAGTGATCCTCGACAGCGATGGTTCCCGAGCAAGCGTCATACGCCGTGCACCGTAGGGGACGCGCTGATGACGCATGGCTCGGTCGATGTCGCGACGAGCATCTCGTGAGGAGAGAGGCCGAACGACGGGAAGTCCAACGCGGAAGCTCGACACGACCGAGGCTTCGGAAGGGACCTCGGTAAAGTGATGGCACGCGATCGAAACGGCAGTCACCATCACAGATGCGACCGTTTCGCTGCCGGTCACGCCAAACGTGCCGTGGACCTCAAGTTCCGGTGACCGATGGCACCGATCAGACGAGCCTCGCCTTCGGTCTCCACCCAGCAGGTGGCCCCACGCTGAGGTCAGGCATTTCGATGGTCCGGGACCGCAGCTCGACGCCGGAGATTAACTCCAGCAATACCTCGACGGTACGACCGAGATCGAGGACGTCAGCGACACGACCCGGCCGAGGTCGGTCATCGAAGCGTTGGCGCGCGTCGGCGGCGGATCTCGGCGGACACGAAGAGCTTCGGGCGGCACCTGCCACAGCAGGCGAGCGCCGGCCAACAGCCCTGTGGCGAGACGCCCCGGGATGCCGTCATCCCGGATACTCATGATCCGATCCCCTGCGGCGCGCAGCGCCGTCGACATGGGCCACACCTTCGAGAAGGTTGTCGATACCGAGCAGGCGGCCGATCTCGACCGAAGCAGGGCGCTGAAACACGTCTCGACAGCTGCCGGATTGAAGGATCTGCCCACCGCTCACGACCATGATCTCGACTGCCAGCATCGCTGCCTCCTCCGGGTCGTGGGTAACGAGGATGGTCGAGAGGTTGACCTCCCGCTGGAGGCGGCACAGCTCTCGCGCCATCGGCGGCGAACTGGCGACCCATGGCGTATCCGTGCGTCTCACCCTCTGCGACTAGGCCGAGCACGGCCCATTCGTTCAACGAGAGCACGAGCAATGAGCCCATGACATCGAGATTACGCGACGACCAAAGGAGAAACCCGGGCGAACCTTGGGCGCTCGACCAGTTTCGGGCAATCGAGACTCGAGCGATACGGACCCAGTTGACACTTCCACCTAAGGCGACTGCTTTAGGAAGTCCACCATCCGATAGGCCCTACGAGTGGTGGCGAGCGAGCGTTTCATTGCCTACTCGGTTCGAGACCGGCCGGCTGCTCGAGCCTCCGTCAGCGTTGACGGTATAGCGAGAAGATCGCCCACCACTGCCTGTTAGCGGCGAGATCCGCGCGACGGCTCGATGTTGCTCCCGCGCTGACGGTTCGTTGCGTTTTGGTTCAAGCCGCTTGCTTTAGAGATGTGTGAGTCGCCAGCTGAACGAGGGATGTTGAAGCTGCTTCGTTACGCTCAACTTGGTCATCTCTACCGAGCGACCGAGTTCGATCCTCAACGAGCCGACGTCTGACATCGTCTCGGGTACGCCTCGGACCGCCCGAGCACCTCGCAGGCTGACCTGGATTTGCGCACCACTCCAGGCGATCAGTGAGACTGGGGAAAGCGATACCACTCGGATTGGTGACGTGTACGGGGCGGTCAATGTTCCGATAGTCGTACCTGTGGGAAGGCGAAAGGATCGGAGTGCCCTCTCTGTCGCGGCAACTAGATTTTCCGCTGTTGAGAACGCTGTCGGAATCGGTGTCGCCCCTCGCTCGCCGAGGACTCCACCAACGATCGAGACCTTCCTGCCGAGGAAATCATTCGTGGCGGCGAAGACGAAGCATCCGCCGCCTTGGGGTACCCAACCGGTCTTGATCCCATCGATGCCGTCGGAGCCAAGATCAGCGTCGACGTTGTACTGCACCCCAGCTACTGGCAACGTCACCTGGGGCATCGAGACGATGCCCGCGAAGACAGGATTCGCCATCGCCGCTTCGGCGAGCCGAAGCTGATCCGAAACGGTCGAGACGGTAGCGGGGTCAACGCCGCTAGGTCCCACGTAGAGCGTGTGGCCCATTCCGAGGGTGCGGGCGAGCGCGTTCATCCTGGTAGCGAACGCACTCGTACTCCCTGCGTCCCAGGTGGCGAGAAGCTGGATGATGTTGTCACCGGACGGGATCAACGCCCCTTCGAGCAGCTGGAGCTCGCTCAGCTGCTCGCCCGTCCCCACCTTCACGACCGAGTCGTTGGCCGCGAGCTCGCTCGTGTAGTTCGCGACGTCGGCGGTAGTAACAGTGATATCTGGACCGCTCGCGCCGACAGAGAGAGGATGGTCGCGTAACACGACGAGCGCCGACATCATCTTCGTGAGACTGGCGATCGGGGAGGGGGCTGCTTCCCCGGCCACGGCGTCATGCCGATCCCCTCGATCGCGACCGCCTCCTGCGCGCCGGGGGCGGGTTGAGTGAGAGCGGCATTCCTTCGATTGTCTGATGTGTCGAGATGCTCAGCTCGAGCCGAGGTGCTGGAATCGACCGGAACAGCGCGAAGGCGAACCACGCGACCACGAGGACGAGGAGGAGTTCGACCGCGACCAGGGTATTCCGACGTAGGTGTTCCCCGCGCCGGCGGGCGCGATGAATCCGGGCCTGAGGTCGTCGACGCGTCACCGGGTCCTTCAGTTCACGACCGTGAGGAGCGTGCTGCAGGCGAGGTCGGGGGAAGCAAACGCTGCCTCGGCGAGCGGGAGCTCGATGCGGCCGATGCTCTGGGGGATGCCGTAGTCGGCGCGGGGAACTAGTGGACGACATTCCCGTCGTAGATGTAGGCGCTGCACTGCTCCGGGTCCGCGTGCGCGAGCCTCCGACGTCGCAGTGGGGGAGATGCTGGGGGCACGAGTCAGACCTCCATCTGATGGGCTCGCGAACTGACGAGCCGAGGTGCTGGTCGGGGTGAGCACTCGCTGCAACGCGGTTCGAGCACCGGGACGGTCATCTTGCGGCGAGTCGTGCCGAGTAAATGGAATAGCCGTCGATGTACCGGGTGACCGCCGTGGCGATCACGACGGCTGCGATCATCGGAGCCATGATCTGAAAGCCGCTGTGGGTGAGTTCGAGCACGAGCACGAGCGCGACGAGCGGCGCCTGCATCGACGCGCCGAGCATCGCCGCGGCGCCCACCACCGCGAACGCGCCAATCGGGGTCCCAGGCCACAGAAGCGACCACGCGCCACCGAAGAAGCCGCCGAGCACCGCGCCGGTGCTGAGCGTCGGGGTGAACACGCCGCCCGAGCCTCCTGCGGCAAGGCACATGGCGGTGACGAGGGATTTCAGTACGAACAGTGCGGCGAGTAGCGCCAGTCCGCCTTCGCCGAGGAAAACCGAATGCGCCATGTCCTTACCGTTGCCGAACAGCTCTGGGTACTCGAAACCGATCAGCCCGAGCGCGGTGAGCGCGACCGGGAAGGCGAGAAGCATCGTGCGGCCCGACGCCTGATGGTGCGAGACCCAGCCGATCAGCCGCACGTACCCGGATGCGACAAGGCCGATGACCGGGCCGACGAGGAGCGACCAGACGAGCAGCGAAGTGGTGAACCGGAAATTGGGGACATCGATATACGTGGCGTGTTCGGGCAGATAGAGCCAGGCCGTCATCGTGGCGACCGACGAACAGGCGAGCGCGGGCAGGATCGTCGGGAGCGACAGGCTCCCCATTAGGATCTCCGCGGTGAACAGCGCCCCGCCGAGCGGCACGTTGTAGACCGCGCCGAGGCCGGCACCGCCTCCGCAGGCGACCAGCAGTCGCCGCTGCGCCGGGGAAAGCCTTGCCCAGCTCGCGAACACGCTCCCAGAGACCCCGCCCATCAGCTTCGGCGCCGCCTCCCTGCCGATCGACGCGCCCATGCCGATCACGATCTCTGAGACGACCGAAGTCGCAAGGCTCCGTCGCGCGCCGAGCTCGCCATCGCCGTTCCAGATCGAATCGTCGATCTCGATCGTCTCGTTCTTCATGTAGCGACGGATCAAATACCAGGCAACCGCGCCGAAGAGACCCGCTATCACTAGGACGATCAGCCGACGCGCGTCAGACACCCGTTCCACGGCAGCCTGCAGCTCGCCCGAGTGGTAGCTGAACGCGAGGTGCTGGACGCCGAACAGGATCCACATCAACAAATCGCCGAAGAGACCCGTCGCGATGCCGGTGAGCACCACCATCAGCCAGAAGCGAGGCGTGAGCGCCGCGTCGCCGTCGCCGGTCGCATTCGGCTGCTCCATCGCCCCTCGGCCCGACGCGATCCTGCGGCGCACCAAGGGTTGCGGCTCGCGCAGGCGCTCGCTCTCGCGCTGCGCGCTCCGAGCGAGCGACCGCCGGCGGGACCCGCCCGTCATGGCCGCGGTTCGGTACAGCCGGCGACGGGCGAGACGATCATCGAGCCTGGAGCGTACCAATGTAGGTACAATAATGCTACGCGAGCCGAGCTAGGCATCCGTAACTCCTCATGGACACGACCACCTCCCCGACCGCTCTCGACCGACAGAGCCCGCTTCCGCTTTGGGCTCAGCTCCTCGACGACCTGCGTCGCCGCGTCAACGACGGCGAGTTCGCCGAGGCCTTCCCGAGCGAAATGGCGCTCGTAGACGCGTACGGTGTGAGTCGAAACACGGTGCGTGATGCGCTCCGACGTCTTCGCTCCGAGGGCACAGTCGTGGCCGGGCGCGGGCGACGGCCACGTCTTGGGGCCCAGGTCGAGATCGAGCAGCCCCTCGGCGCGCTCTACAGCCTCTACGACTCGGTTGAGGCGGCCGGCCTCGAGCCGACGAGCATCGTCCGATCGCTGTCTGTTGTCCGCGATCCCGAGGTCGCGAAGCGGCTTGAGCTCCTGGGCGACACCATCCTCGTCCATCTCGAACGTTTGCGGCTGGCGGATGGTGAACCGCTTGCGATCGACCAGGTTTGGTTCCCCGCAGAGATCGCCGAGCCGCTCCTCGGCGTCGACTTCACCCGAGTGGGCTTCTACGATGAGCTCGCGAGCCGGACCGGCATTCACCTCACCGGTGGCCAAGAACGTTTTCGTGCAGTGACGCCCAGTCGATCGGAGCGATCTCTGCTCGAACTTCCGCCTGGCGTTGCGGCCTTCGCGATCGAACGCCTCGGTTTCGTGCGCGAACGTCCCGTCGAGTGGCGGCACACGATCGTGCGTGGCGATCGATTCAGCGTCGTCGCCGAGTTCTCAGCTGGCATCGGCTACCGCCTTGACGTCAGCGCGCTCGCCGCGGTCTGAGGCTCGCTGTGGAAGAGGTGGGTCGAACCTCCCAGCTGCTGCATCGGGGCCGGATGCTCGAAGGAGTCACGCTGTCCTGGAACGTGGTCGGCATCGTCGTCCTCGCGATCGCCGCCATCGGTGCGAGATCGGTCGCGCTCGCCGGTTTCGGACTCGACAGCCTCATCGAGATCGGCGCCTCGACCGTCGTGCTGTGGGAGCTCTCGGGAACGGGTGAGGAGCGCCAACGTCGGGCGCTCCGACTCATCGGAGGCGCGTTCGTCGCGCTCGCTGTCTACCTAGCGATCCAGTCCTCGCTCGTGCTCGCCGACGGCTACCACCCCCGCCACAGCCTGCTCGGCATCGCGTGGACTGCTGTCACCGCGGTGGCGATGTTCCTACTCGCGGACGGAAAGGCGCGGACCGGTCGTGCGCTGCACAATCCCGTGCTCCAGACCGAAGGCCGGGTGACAGCGATCGACGGGGTGCTCGCGGTTGCGGTGCTGGCCGGCCTCGTCCTCAACAGCGCACTCGGGTGGTGGTGGGCCGATCCGACGGCCGCCTACGTCCTCGTGTATTACGCGTTCAAGGAGTCCTTCGAGATCTTCTCGGGCGATGCGACCCGGACTACCTGACCGGCACTACCCGCATTCGACCGCTACAGGAGGTCCTAGCCCATCCCGACAACCAGCCACCGGCGCGCTCGGGCGAAGAGATCGTCGGGGACGCTTCCTGGGTCGACACGCCGCTGGTGGACGAGGCCCTGGAAAAGTGCGAGGACTGCCGTCGTCACCTCCCTCGACGGAGCTTCGGCCGCACCGCCGGAGCGTCGAGAACCTTCACGACGAGCGGCTCGAGCGCGTCGACCTGCTCGCCGAGCTTCGAGGCCATAACCCCCATGGCGTCCGGGTTGCGCACCGCGTAGAGCCAGAACTCTGCCTGCAACGGTGCGAGCTCGGTGATTCGGTCGGCGACTTTCCTGAACAGCTGGCCGAGCGCATCAAAGGGGTCCTCGTCACCAGCGCGCTCCCGGTCGAGGATCTCGGCAACGGCGGTGACCCGCCGTGTGATCCTCTGCGATCTTCGGGCGGAGAGCAGCTCCAAGAACAGCTGCTCCTTGCTTCCGAAATTCGAGTAGACCGCCCCGGTCGGGTACCGGCCCAGTCGGCGATCTCTTCGACCGAGGCCCCCGCGAAGCGTCGGCCTCGCACCAGCATGCCCTCGATCACGATCATTCCGGCCTCTTCCAACGCGAGCGTCGGCTATAACGAGGTAGCGGGGGCGTTCGGTCCCGGTGCTCCAGGCACCCTCGAGGTCCTCGTCCCCATCGCTCTACAGAATGGAGCGTTGGCGCCGCTTTCGAAGCTCCGCGGTGTCGCTGCGACTACGCCGGGACCCTCGAACGATGGCTGGACCATGGACCAGGTCGTGCCCACTACTGGACCTTCGACCGCGGCGACGGGCGCGACCATCAAACGGCTTCGACGCGACCTTCCGCGGAAACTCTGATTGGTGGGGCCGCGGCAGAGAACTACGACCTCCAGGTGGCGCTGTCGACTCACACGCCGATCGTGTTCGGACTGCTCCTCGTGCTCGGCTTCATTCTCTTGCTCATTGCGCTCGGTGCTCCGCTCATTGCTGCTTCCGGCGTGCTGCTGACGGCACTCTCCGTCGCAGGAGCCTTCGGAGTCGCCCGGCTCATCTTCCAAGACGGCTATCTCTCGGGCGTGCTCAACTTCCAGCCCCAGGGCTTCGTGGACGCGTGGGGGCCGCTCTTCTTTGGGGCCATGGTCTTCGGCGTAGCAATGAACTACACGCTGTTCATGCTGTCAGCGGCGAAGGAGAGTCACGAGACTCATTCCGATCCGGAACACGGCATATTTGCCTCGGTTCGCACCTCCGGAAGGGTGGTCGTCTCCGCCGCCGCGGTAATGATCGCGGTGTTCTTGACGTTCGCCCTCTCGGGACCCCTCGCCCCAAAGGAGATGGGCGTGATCTTGGCAGTCGCGGTTGCACTCGATGCCCTTGTCGTGCGGCTCGTCCTACTTCCCGTCGTTCTTCGCTACGACCAGCACCTGAGTTGGTATCAGCCGAAGTGGCGCGGAAAGATGCTGCCGAAAGTCCACTTCTCGTATTGAGCAATGACGCGACCGGCACGCGGGCCGGCCTCGCAAATGCGACTGGTGCCGTCCGGTGGACTCCTCGGACCAGCGCCGATTCGAGCACTACGGGTGTACCCTAGGGGGTACTAATGAGGCGGGAGGGCCTGTGGAGTTTCCTGAAGAGACAGTGGCGGATCTACGGCTCCGTCTTCGCCGCGCCGCTGGTCAGGTGCAGGCTATCGAGTCGATGTTGGCCGAAGGGCGCGAGTGCCGCGAGATCGTGACCCAGCTGAGCGCCGCGACCAAGGCGCTCGAGCAGGTCGGCTTCCGGCTGATCGCCAGCGGGCTCGTCTACTGCATCGAACATCCCGAGGAAGCAGCGGCATCCGGATACCCCATCGACGAGGTGCAGCGTCTGTTCACCAAGCTGGCCTAGTCGCCATGCTGACCTCGGGATCCCCACAGACGGGACCTCGGTCGAAACATCCCCCTTACCGCCACTCACTCGCCGGGCAGCGTCCCGGCGAGTACATAGCTAGTGGTGACCTTTGGCGACCATGCGCAGCATGCGTGCGTTGAACGAGCAGAAGCGCACGATCTGCCGCGGGATGCTCTTTCTCGAGCGCAGTGTGCGAGGCGTGGGGAGCGGAGCGTTGGCGATCGCCTCTGTGGTCGAGTCAATGCGGGCACTTCCGTTGGCATCGGTGGGCATCGTCGTCACTCCGGGATCAGGTACCACAGTGGATACGCCTTCGCCTTGTAGATGAACAGGTAGTGCAGCATCAGCTTCGTCCAGTGGCCGGCGAGGCCAATCTCACCCGAGGTTGCCTTGAGATCTCTCCCGGATTCGGGAAAGCGTGCACGATCGGGAACATCGTCATCGAGGCCGCCGAGCCGTGTCGCATCCCCACTCCTGCCGAGGCGATGCAGGCCGCGCCCATGGACGCCATCGAGGCCGTGCAGAGCTCCGCGGTGGCGCCCTTCTTGATCCGTCGCGCGATGGATTCGGCAACCGTGCGGCCCATGACACCCGAGGGCATGCCGGTGCGAGGTGGAGCCGGTGAGATCATCGTGCCGCTCGGGCTCGTACGAGGTCTCGAAATCGGGTGCGGCGGCGCGAATGCAATGCCGATCCCAAAGATGTTCTGTGCGATCGCGCTCTGATAGGTCTTCGGCCAGTCCCCGGGGGACCACTCCTCGTAGGGCTTTGGTGCGTAGTCCGCATCGACCCTCATGAATCCGCTCGGTGCGAAGACCTGCTCGGAGATGTCGTTGCCCTCAGCGTCGTAGGCCTTGATGTCGACACCACGAAACGGTGGGAGCAACATCGCAAAGTCGAAGGGGAGCTCGCCGGTCGTGCCGTCGAGCAGCTCGTAGTGAATGATGCCGGGGTCAACGGCCTTGACGTGGGCCCCGACGATCGCGGCAACGCCCCGCTCGCGAAAGAGCGACTCGGTCCAAAGCTTGGAGTTGGAGACGAACCCCTGTTGGTCGAAGGCGAGCCCGCCGACGCCGAAGTCACCGAGCTCGTACTCGTTGCTGAGATAGGTGAGCTCGGCCATGTCGCGAACACCGGCCTGGCGGAGCTCGTGCTCGACGTTGAAGGTGTACTCGAAGGCAGCGCCTTCGCAGGTGCAGCCTCCGTGACCGACCCCGATCACGAGCCGCTTGTGTGCGCCGGCTTTCATCTCTTTGATGACCTTGGCGAACGCCTTCGCCGTTGCTTGGGCATGGTCCACTGTGCAGACCGAGAGCGAGTTGGCGTCGGGACCGAGGCCGGGCGTGGCGGCGAAGTTGAGCTTCGGCCCGGTTGCGTTGATGAGGTAGTCGTAACGGAGTCGAGCTGCCTCACCTGCCCTCGCGGGGTCGGTGTACGTGATGTCGATTGCACCGGTCGCGCCGAGCTCGTCGCCGAACGGGCGAATCGCGACGCCGAGTGCCTGATGGAATTCGATGCCCAAGCGCTTGTAGACGGGACGAAGCGGGAAGCGGACCTGCTTTTCGTCCATACGACCAACGCCGACCCAGATATTCGAGGGAATCCAATTGTAGTTCGCTGCTGGCGAGACCACGATCACCTCGTGATCTCTCCCGAGCGCTCGCTTGAGATAGAGCGCAGCGGTGTGGCCGGAGATTCCCGCTCCCATGACGATGACCCGTGCCATAGCTCCTCCTCGATTCGGAACGACCTACGGCCCCCGAGTGAGGACGGCGGCGGCGATGCTGTCGCGCTCCCGCCTCGCAGGCACGTCGGTTCGATCACGTGTGATGGCGTTCGGAGCGGTCGCGGTCGCGACTTCGAGCGCCCGACGGGCCGCATCCCATGTCGCATAACCCCCGTCCAGGTTTCGCGCCTTGAGCCCGACATCTTGTAGCAGCGCCGTTGCGGTGTGGCCGCGTTGGCCGACTTCGCAGTAGACGAGGAATGGTCCCAGCCCGAGATCCGCCAGTCCCTCCCGAAGTCGATCCACAGGGACGTTGCGGGAGCCCGGTATCGCACCCGCGGCGTGCTCGCGTTCGGTTCGTACGTCGAGCAACCTCCACCCGCTCGCGACGAGTTCGTTTACCTCGCTTGGTTCGACGACGTCACAGTCTCCCGAAAGGACATTCTCGGCCATGTAGCCGAGCATGTTGACGGGGTCCTTGGCCGAGGAGAACGGCGGGGCGTAGGCGAGTTCGAGATCTGCCAGTCCATCTGCGGTGATGCCGCCGGAGATCGCTGTTGCGATGACGTCGATCCGCTTGTCCACGCCCTCTCGACCGATGGCCTGCGCACCGAGGATCCGACCGTCATCGGGGTTGAAGAGCAGCTTCATCGCGAGGCGCGTCGCGCCCGGGTAGTAGGTCGCGTGATTGAACGGATGCGAATGCACCGCCCGATAGGGGATTCCGGCAGTGCGCAATCGTCGCTCACTCCACCCGGTCATCGCGACAACAAGATCGAAGACCTTGACGATCGCGGTGCCAAGCGCCGGTGCAGGACGGGCGGCGCGGCCGGCGATGTGATCTGCCGCTCGTCGGCCTTGCCGGTTAGCGATGTTGGCGAGTGCGACGAGCGAGGTCGCAGCATTTACGGCATCGGTCTTTTCGACCGCGTCACCGACTGCGTAGATGTTGGGGTCACTCGTCTGATACGCATCGTCCACGTCGATCCCACCGAGCGGCCCGATGGCGAGGCCAGCCATCTCCGCGAGGCGAATGTCGGGACGAACGCCGATTGCCCCGACGACGAGATCGGCGTCGATCGTTCGACCCGTCGCAAGAACGACGCCATTCTCGGCGATCTCGGCGACGCCGACACCGACCTCGACGCTGATCCCATGCGCACGAAGCTCCTCGAGGACGAGCACGGCAAGCTCGGCATCGAGCGGCGTCAGCACCTGCGGCGCTGCTTCAACCACGGTGACACCGACCCCTGCGCGCGAGAGGTTCTCCGCGGTCTCAAGTCCGATGAAACCCGCGCCGATCACGACGGCAGTGCGGGGATGCTGGCTCACGATCTCGGCGAGTGCCTCCGCGTCCTCGACGGTCCTTAGTGAGCGCACGTGTTCGATACCGGGTATGGGCGGTCGCAGTGAGGTCGCACCGGGGCTGAGGAGCAACTGGTCGTAGGAGAGTACGTGTTGCGTGGCATCGATCGTGGACCTTGTCGTGACAGTCCTTGCCGCTGCATCAATGTCGACGACCTCGCAGTCAACACGGACGTCGAGCCGAAAGCGGTCATGCAGGGTCGAGGGCGTCTGGAGGAGCAAGTCCTCCTCGTCTTCGATCACGCCGCCGATGAAGTAGGGCAGTCCACAGTTCGCGTACGAAACATGCGCCGATCGTTCGATGACAGTGATTTCGGCGTCTGATTCAAGACGTCGCAGACGCGTCGCGGCCGACATCCCTCCCGCGATCCCTCCGACGATGATGACTCTGCGGGGCATCAGTAGACCCTCCGTTCGGGCGAGTTCGAGATGACTCTCGGCGTCAGTCGTGCTGAGAGCGCTAGCACCACTCTCTCGAGGTGACCTTTTTCGGACGCTGACCTAATCATCTGCCCTCCTGAGCTGTCGCCCTAGGTGGCTGGTGTACACCAGCCACCTAGGGCCTTTCGGCACTAATTCAATATACCCCCATAGGTATGTGACACGTTGAGGAAAGGAGCGCTCATGGGCTTCTTCCGCTTTATGGCCACTTCTGCAGGTCGACTCGTCAGAGTGGTCGCCGGCGTGGTGATGATCGTGATCGGTCTCGTCGCGGGCGGTGGTTGGTGCGACCTCGCTGTAGTCGGATTCGTTCCGCTACTCGCAGCGGCGTTCGACGTCTGCGGTTTCGCGCCGCTGTTCGGTTAGCCGTACCACGCCGAGACATCCGCGCGAATAGCGGGCGCTGGTCGCAGCTCGATCACGGATGGTCTCGAGGTGCTCAGCTACCCATCGGCCACTCGATCGTGATACCATGGGGGGTATGTGTAGAGCCACCGTATGTCGAAAGTGCCACCGGCCGACCTGGAAAGGCTGCGGCCTTCACGTAGAGCAGGTTCTCGGTCACGTTCCGCCTGAGGAGCGTTGTCAGTGCCGCAACGCACCCGCTGCAGACAAGAAGCGAGGTATCTTCTCGCGTCGCTGATCGGCCACATGACTCGCGGCTCGCGGTTGCGGTTCGTCGGCGTTCTCCTGTCGTACGTCCGGCTGGTGGCTGTGACGCTCACGACCGAGTCTTGATATGGCGACACGACCGGCTTGGTCACCTAAACGAGCAGAAGTCGGCTCCGAGATTGCGAGCGCCAGCTCGAATGCGTCAGGTGGTCTGGGGTGTCTCAAGTGAAGATGATCTCGCCGCCTGCCGCCATCTCGTAGAACTCACCGACGGTAATGATGTCCTTCACCTGGTCGATGAGGTCGTCCTTGGTGAGCTCTAAGAGGTCACAGGAGGCTTTGCAGCCGTAGGGGCCCGCGCCGGTGTCGGCGATCATCTCGATGGACTCCGGGATCGCGGGGATGTCGAGCTTTTCCATCTTGTGCTCGAGGTAGTGCGTCATGACCGAGGACATGCCCGGGACGACTCCGGCGAGCGTGGCGAGATGAAGGCCCGGATTACCGACGGTTGCCACCTTGATGTGCTCGTGGCGCGCCTTGTGGACTGCGTCGAGACCGAAGAAGGTGAAGAACAGGTTCGCCTCGATGCCTTCGGCGCGCGCTCCGTTGGCCATGATTAGAGCTGGATAGATGCCCTCGAGTGAGCCCTTCGACACGATGATGGATACCTTCTCGACGGTGTCGGCCATGGTTACTCCTTCCGTTGGAGCCGGCGATTGCAGCCGGTGTGCATGATCAGATGCAGCCGCGAGGCTTCGGGATGCCGGCGATCTTTGCGGCCGTCTTCGCCGGACCTTTCGGGAATAGCTCGTAGAGCTCTTTGATCGAGACGCCTGAGGTTTTGCCGAGAACGCGGACCGTCGGGCCGGTGCCCTTTTCGGCGTACTCGGCACGCATGAACTTGACGATGCGCCAGTGCTGCTCGCTCAGTTCGTCGATTCCGACGCTGTGGGCGATCTCGGGTGCCATCTCCTCGGTCCATTGGTCGGGTTCCTCGAAGAACCCCTCGTCGTTGACAGCGACGACCCGTCCGGCATACGTGGTAGTGGGCATCAGCAGTACCCCCCTTCGCGAGTCACCAGGTGGGATCGAACTGGTCATGGCCGTGAGGACACCTTGTGCTTGCCGCGTACCGGCATGGGTGAATTCACTCCCGGTAGGTCCCGGCCCGGAAGCAGGCTGTGCCAGTAGAGCCACTGGAACATGAGCTTGCCGAGATGATTGAGATAGGACTCCTTGAGCGGCGGCAAGCCGACCGCACTTGGGTAGTGACCCGGTAAAGGCTCGGTCTCGTAGTTGAAGTCGATGAGCAGCGCCTTGTTGAATCCGCTCTCGATGAAGCAGTTGGTGGGTCCATCGAAACTCGCGTCAAGGTCTTCGCCGGCGAGATAGCGACGGACGTTTTCGACAAGTACTTCGCCTTCGAAGTGGGTGACTGAGCCCGCCTTCGACGCGGGAACACTCGCGGCGTCACCGATCACGAAGACGTTGGGCCGAGCTTTCGACTGCAACGTGTGCTCGTCGGTCGGGATGAAGTTGAGCTCGTCGCCGAGCTCGGGGGACCGTCCGATGTAGGGCGCACCGCTGTGGAGTGGCACGACGACAGCGAGGTCGAAGGGAATCTCACGGCCGTCGTAAGCAGTGAGCGTCCCCTCCGCACCGTCGACGGTTCCGGTGTTGAACTCCGTGACGAGCTCGATGCCCTTGTCGGCGAGCATGCCACCGAGACGCTTCGAAGCGATGGGCTTCGTGAACGCCCCGTCCAACGGCGTGACGTAGGTCAGCTTCACCCGATCGCGAAGTCCCCGCTCTTTGAAGTACCAGTCGGCAAGGAAGCAGAACTCGAGCGGAGCAACCGGACACTTGATCGGCATGTCGACGACGTTCACGACAATCCGGCCGCCGTCGAAGCTTGCGAGCGCGGCCTCGAGAGCGGAGGCTCCTTCAAGCGAATAGAAGGTGAAGACCTTCTCCATCCATCCCGGACCCACCAGTCCCTCCGTCTCCTCTGGGACGAGCACGGCGCCGGTGGCGATGACGAGCACGTCGTAGGCAAGGGTGGAGCCGTTCTCGAGGTGCACCTCATTGGCATCGAGGTCCACATGGTCGACGGCACTCCGCACAAAGGTGATTCCCTGGTGCAGCTGGCGTTGTCGGGGTCGGATGAGATCCTCGCGATGCGCTAGTCCGAAAGGTATGAACAAGAGACCGGGTTGGTAAATGTGGTCGTCGTCTTGATCGACAACCGTGATTTCGGCTCCTTCATCGCTTCGGCGGAGCCGATTGGCCGACAGCGTGCCGCCTGTTCCACTGCCGAGGATCACGATGCGATTGCTCATAATCTCAGTCAAGGCTGTGCTGATCGATTCGTTAGAGGCGAAGGACCCTTTTCTCAACGGCCACGGCGAATAGTCAGGTCGCTTAGTGGTGTCGGCGTCAGTGCCACCCGGGCGAAAGTTACGAGAGGCACGTCGTCGCCGACACAACGGAAGCCGAGCAGAGCGTTCCTGTCATGGCAAGAGGCTCGCTCGAACCGGTCGCGCCGGTCGCGAACGCGCCAACTCGACGCTTGGGACCAATGGCGGTTATTTCTTGTCTTGCCGAATTTCCAGGCTCCGACGTCGCGGCGGATGGTGCTCAGGTTGGGCGGCGGCCCGCGTAGATCACGTTCTCCAGATGCTTCCAGTAGACGTCGACGCCTTCGAACCCGGCGGCGCGGAAGTACTCCAGTTGCTGGTCGAGTGGGATCATGTAACGGACGTGGTTCTCGAAGCGGGCCTTCTCGAGC
>Ga0075522_10002067_pt1 | contig 15023 bp, 12 predicted proteins | sample NGEPerA_FD_74796 | JGI IMG/M metagenome (GOLD analysis project Ga0075522, IMG submission 74796) | Arctic peat soil microbial communities from the Barrow Environmental Observatory site, Barrow, Alaska, USA - NGEE PermafrostL2-A | ecosystem: Environmental > Terrestrial > Soil > Wetlands > Peat ... | reverse complement strand
ACACGATTCCGCACAAGAATAACGCGCGTCGCCGATTCCAGCGATCGGCGACACGTGCCGACGGCAAAATCAACGCGGTGAAGGCAATTCCGAAACTGAGGCCCGTCAGCACTCCAAGCTGCAGGTCCGAAAGCTGCAAGGAATGCTTGATCGGCTCCGCCAGCAGGCCGACGAGTAGTAGGCCCATGTAGCACAGGCCGTAATTAGCCGTAAGCGCGACGACCATCCGAAAATCGGCCTTGTTATTCACTTGCAGTCCGTGCAGGTCAGAGGCATTGGGCTGGCAACTTGCAACGAGCGTTATGGGCGCTTTGGGGGGGCACAGTTGGATCGATGAGCCGCTAAGGAGGTCAGCTCTTCGCGTTCCGCAAAATCCGCGCACTCGCGCCCCGGGATGCAGCGTCCGTCACCTCCAACGCGAGATTCGCGATGAGAAGACTCTCCTCCGGACGCACCGGGGGAATGCCCGTCTTCGCCATGTGTATGAAGGCCGTGACCATGCGGAGCGTGGCGAGGTAGCCATCCGACGGTTCCCAACGGGCGAAGCCGCGCTCCCCATAGACTATGGCGTGTCCCGGCGGGTCGAGACTGGTGCGTATGGTCTCAATCATGACCGTGATTGAGGAGGCTAATGTCAATAGCGCACCGCCCCGGCTGCAGGACTGGAAGCCCTGCAATTCCGTCACGTCGTCAAGAGGGGTCAATACATTGGCGATCTCGACGGCATGTATTCCGTAAAAGTCGAGCGGCCCGGCCACCTCGACATACAGTGCGGTGGCTCGGCCAACCGTTTCAGGCAAGGTGGCGGCAAAGCGCCGCAGCGATTGCGAGAAGCGAAAAGCAGATCCGGTAAACCACGGTGCACGATGCTTTGCCGCGAGAGCGGCAAGCTTGCGGTTGGTCTGCGAATCTGGGGTGAGAGGCTTGTCGATGAAGGTCGGCAGACCGCGTTCAAGCGCTACTTTCGCCAGCTCGTAATGGCTGGCCGGATCTTCGGTGAGGATCAGGACCGCATCGCTGCCTTCAATGGCGTCATACGGATTCGCTGTGTGCCGTTCGATACCACAGGCGCGGGCTAGCAGCGCGGCGCTGTCATGGTCGGAACACCAGATCGAGGTCACGCGCGCGTCAGGAGAGGGCACGGGAACGGTTGGGTCGTGCTCCGCCTCCCGCAGCGCCTTGCCCCATATATAGAACTGCGGGAGAAATCCATGCTTCCACTCGAACGGAAGGGGCACCTCTTTCGACCAACCGTTGATAAAGCCGGCGAATTGGTGCCCGTGAGTGTTGTCCGTTCCGAGGAGCGCGATGCGCATGGTCATAAACGGCCTACTCCCCGGAACGACAATGACCGAAGCCTGTTTCAGGCCGTATCGCGACCGCGCCCAGACGATCTCCACACCGGTCAACGCAAGTGTAGCGAATCCGTTACCCCGGTGGGCTCCTGGCTATTCCTAAGAGTTCGCCGGCCACTGGGACGCTGCCGGATCTGCTCCCGCGAGTCTCCGGCACTGCGCCACAGCGTCACCAATGATAGACGCCAGTCAATCCCACCGTGAGCGGCCGGATTGTCTCCGCTCCGTAGGCCGAACTGGCTTGAGTCGTGACGACGGCCAGCAGCGGATGCTGATTCGTCGCATTGTTTACGAACAAGGATAGGTCGAAGCCACCCCGGATGATGCCCGCCCGAAAGATGAGGTCCTCCGCCGCCGCATCGATTCCCTGAGTTTGATTGTAGGCGCCGGTATTTGCGGGGTTGAGAAAGGAGAAGCTTCCATTGTTCTTGGCGCTGTACCTGTTCTCTACCCTGAGGTATTCATTATGCTCGCGCGCAATCTCGAAGTCGTATTCAAGCGCTATGTTGGTGGTCCACGGCGGATAATCCGATATCTGTTCACCCTTCGCGGCGTACTGAACACCCGAAAATGTCACCGTCTTTGCAGTCCTGGCGGCCGTGTAACCGATCTCCAGACTTGTCTTCAGATGGTCGGTAAGCCGTCCGTCGAGGGCGAGGTCGAATCCGTCGCTGGTAGCATTGCCTAGATTAAGTGTCAGGCCGGCCGTGCACACAGGGATTTGCACAGTGCGTTGAATGTTCGTCCAATCGATGTGAAAGACACTCGCGTCCACCGCCAAGCGTCCACCCAGGAGATTGTTCTTTGATCCGATCTCGTAGCTCCAAAGCGAGTCTGGCTTGTAGGTCGGGTTATCATTTAAACCCAAGGCATTGAGCTGCGCCTGACAGGCGTCATTCGGGATGGTAATCGGCGCGTTGGACCCGCCAACACGGTATCCCTTGGCGGCCGACACGTAGAGTAGATTGTCTTCATTCAGCTTATAGTTGATTCCAAACTTCGGGGTAACCGGAGAAGCCTTATTCAAACCCACCACCGTTCGGGCCGCACCAAATAGCGGTCCCGCACCTTGCGATAAATAGCGATTGGTTAAACTGGAGACGCGGACACCCGCTAACACAGACAGGCCGTGGGCGAACGAATATTCAAGATTGCCGAATCCCGCCACTTCCTCGTCGTCAAAGTTCTCTCCCGCGTCAAAGGAGTACAACCCTTTCACCAGCGCCCCGGGGAAGGTAGGTGCTGCAATTGTCTCAACGCCATTCTGCCGGGCATCGGAGTAATAGGCTCCTACAGTCCACTTCCACCGCAATAGATCAGCTGGCGAGTTAAGGCGCAGTTCCTGGACAAATGTATTTTGCGAAGTCAGCTCCCCGAGTTGTTGGTAGTCGTTCGCCGATGTCGGCGCTGGCTGGCCCAACGCGGCAGGTATGACCGTCGTGTAGTCTACATACTGGACAAAATGACGATTGACATAGCCTGTGTTCGACGCGAAATCGGCCCAACCCAGCTCCGCGGCAACTTTAAACGACGGTACGACAAACCTATCTCTGATAGGGTTCAAAAGCAGGTCCGTCTCAACGAATTTGCCGTCGCTCGGATCGGACGCTACCGGATAGAACTTTCCTAGATCATTGTTGTTGACTTCCTGCACAAAGACAGACGCGGTCAGCCTCACGGTGCTGATCGGCGCAAATGTCAGTGCGCCGCGCCCAGTGTACCTATCCGTAGAGTTGGCGTTGGTTTGATTCGCCCCTCCCGGCAAGTAACTCTCGTGATTTATGTACCCGCCATCCGTCCGATGCCACGCGCTGACCCTGAAGCCGAGTTCGTCCTTGACAATGGGGCCCCCATACGCAACTCCCGCCTCATCTGAGAGCCCGCCGTCTTCGGTCTCGGCCACCTCGCTACGTACGTAACCGCTGTAGTCCGTCAAACTGGGTTCCGGGCTGATAAAGCGTATCGCACCACCCATGGCACTGGCGCCAAACAAAGTGCCCTGAGGACCGCGCAGAACCTCGACTCGGTCAAGATCGAAAATCTGAGGTAAATCGGTCGCGAAGGCGCCGAGCCCAGTGCGCACTTGAACAGGGACATCGTCGACGTAGATCGCCGCCAATGATGCCCCGGCAGTAGCGGTAGAGGTAATCCCGCGAATTGAGATGTTGTTGAAAGCGCCGTTCTCAGTGTAAATCACACCCGGCGTGACCGTAGCGATATCCTTGATGTCTCTAATGCCACGTAGATCCATCTCTTGCGTGTCATAGGCGGCAATGCTGATCGGCACGTCGCCAAGTTTCTCAGCGCGCTTCTCAGCGGTGACAGTTATTTCTTGCAGCTCCTCCGCCTGCGAGCTCGGCGCTACAGTCGTCGCTTCCTGGGCCTGAGCAGCACTCAGACAAAATACCGACACCGTTGCAGCCGCCGCAGACATCCCGCATAGCCGATGAGAATACATTGCGCGCTCCCGTCATTGGATCTGTCGTTAATTAGCCAACTGGCGTGGCGCCGCGCTCGAATGGATTCGCGTAGACCAAACCTTCGTAAGATTCCATCAGATGGAACTATCATCCTTCCCTATGGACAAGATTTCACTTTTTCAAAAGATTGTCAAGGCGATTGTCGGGCCGTCCATGGAGGTATCCGGCCGCGTACTTCGAACATGTCTTCTCCGCGATCAGTCGTGACCGATGGGGTGTCCCGGGTTGTTGCCGATGCGCCACGCCGAGAAGCAAGGTGAGCCGTAACCTCTGCAAATCCGAACTGCCCATCCCGAACACAGGTGTCAGTGCCGATTTGGTCGTGAAATCTGCTGCGATGCGCTTCCTTCAGGGAACATGCTGGAAGTCTTAAGGCTGCGCGTTGCCCTGATGAGCAGCGACTGTCACCAGCTCAGCGGACGCGCTCGTCGAGGTCGGACTCGGCACGCCGTCGTCGACTGCATGGTGATGTCTCTGCCTTGGCATTCAGCACATTTCGATAGACAACCGGATTCCATTGCGCATGAGGCGCCCATTCGTCATTATGGAACCGCGCTTCCACAGCGTGGCAGCCAAGATTAAGTACAACCAGTTGTAAATTTAAGCTTGAACGCTCTTGGCAGTATTACGATCAATAGACCCTGTTAATGGTTCATGCATGATTGAATATCCCGCGGCCGCCGACACGCCGCTCAGCCAGCTGCCATTCAGCCCCTGTACGAAGGTCGGATCGCTGATCTTTGTCTCCGGCCAAGCGAGCGTGGATGCGACGGGGGCGATTGTTTCTGACACGTTCGAAGGGGAGATGCGCCGCTCCATCCACAATCTGCAACTGATCCTCGAGGCTGCCGGGAGCAGCCTGACGCACGTGGTACAAACACGCAACTACGTCCACGATCCGGCGAATCTGTCGGTGTTTAACCAGGTTTATCGCGAACTCTTCAGCGCACCCTATCCGGCTCGCACAACGATCACGCAATGCTTGACGGAGGCACTGAAGTTCGAGATCGAGTGCATCGCTGTTATCAAATAGATGAGGGCGGCACCGACCTGTTACGGGCACTCACCCCTGCGCTTCGTCCATGATTACTTTGTTGGGCGAAGTCGCAGCTCCTGTATCGGTGGCAAATCCTTCCCACTAATCTCGATTGCAGCAATGCGAAGAGTGGTTGCCACTTCATGCGCGTTTTGCATTGATAAACGGCTTGCAACGCCGCTTAGACTGATGGCTGTGGGTGTGTTCAGGCCGGGCACGTAAACCGCAACGCAGCGTCCCTCTAGCTCATTCTCACGGTCGTCGATTGCGTAACCAGCTTCGCGCACGCGTTGCAGCTCCTGAAGTAACAGCTCCGGAGTCGTAATCGTATACGGCGTAAGTCTTGGCATGCCCGTTCGACGTAAGAGTTCCAGTACGTCCCGATCGGGCAGCTTTGCGGCAACAACTTTGCCAAGCGCGGTGGAATGAATGCCTTCCGTGTCACCTTTACGCGCCGCGAGGCGCATCGTCCGAGGACTTTCGAGGATGTCGAGATAGACAATCTGGTGTCCGACGAGCATTCCGAGATTAACGGTCTCATCGAACTGATCGCGAATCCTGGTCAGAAATGGGCGCGTACGCTGAATCAATCTATCGATATGGCCGCTCTGGAGTGACATAAATCCGACGCCGAGCCGATAGCGGGAGCTGCGCAGATCGCGCTCGATAAAGCCTTCGCCTTCCAGCACTTGGAGATAGCGATGGGCAGAACTCTTCGGCAGCTCGGTCGCCCCTGCAACATCGATCAGAGTCACCCCTTCGTCGCCGCTCCGACCGATGAGGCGCAGAATCGCGCATGTCCGCGCAACCGAGCGGCTTCCACTCAGCTTGTCGGTCGTGCCAACAACCGCCAGTGGCGCCACCTTTGACCCCGGTCGGAGAGCCTGGCGGCGCCCCTTCACCGCTCCTTCGGGCTGGGCCTTCCTCGTCGAGATCCGCTCGTCTTTTCTGACCCTTGGCTCTGCGGTTTGCTTGGCAGCCCTTGTCATTCATTACACCCCTGTGATCGGCGAAGCGAGGCGACCGGAGCCTGAAACCTTCGGCAAACGCATCGGTCCGTTAACGTAGCCTGCAATCGCCAGTCGTTCCATTGGGACACTCTCACATTCCACAGCCAAAAGTATCATGGGACGACCTCCAGTGAGTCATTGCTGCGATTTCGCGTCTTGCCGAGCGGCCAATGATGGTCATCGAATCGAGCGATGGCCGCTCCTCTCGCGCCAACCTGACAGGCAAAGAGCTTTCCTGCCGCCGGACTACTTTCATCGCCGACTGCCGCGCTGGTGATGTACAGAGTGTCATTATCTCCGCCTCCAAAATTGCAGGCGGTTATATTTTTGCAAGGCGCTCGAACAATCTGCACTAGTTCTCCGGTCGGAGCATAGCAACGAACCGCGCCTCCACCCCACAGCGCCACCCAGATGCGATCCTGCGCGTCAACACAGAGACCGTCAGGTACCCCATCATCTTCAGCGAAGACAACGACGGATTGGCGCCGATGCGGCGCACCCGTAGCCGTCTCGTAGTCGAAGCGGTCCAAAGACCGTCTAAGCGAGTCCACGAAGTACATGCTGCGGCCGTCCGCGCTCCACCCGATGCCATTCGATAGGCGAACATCGCCAAATAAGCATCCCACCGAGCCGTCTGGTTTCAGGCAATAAAGGCTGCCATTTGCCTGCTCCGAATCAGCTGAAACCGACCCGGCAAAGAAGCGGCCTGCGAAATCGACACCGCCGTCGTTCATCCGCGCACGTGCGTCTTCCTCGACGCTCACTATCGGCTCAACAGACCCTGTCATTGGGTCGACGAATCCGAACCCAAACTCGGTGGCGGCGACATAACGATCACCGGAGACGCACAAGCCGATCGCGCTTACCCGGGCACTCAACGAGATGGTTGTAACAGTGCCCTTCAGATCGATCCGGTGCATCAGCAACCGGGGCACATCGAGCCAGGCAAGGGCACGATGTTCAGGGTCCCATCGCGGCCCCTCACCCAACTCCGAAACGATCTCGCACACGGGCTCCGCGATCAGCGCGGGACCTGCCGGCTCGGGTGACCGTGCATGCACAGTCATCGGAAGAGCCAGCCGCCGTTTACTTCGATGACCTGGCCGGTAACGGAATTGCTGCCCTCGTCCGCAAGGAACCGGATCGCACTCGCTAAGTCATCGGGCACCAAGCGCCGCGGCAGCGATTGCCGCCCTATTACCTGAGCATTTACTTGCTCCCTGTCGCACTCGGGAACAAATTCATATTCCTGTTCCGTCAGAATAGCGCCTGGAGAAAGCGCGTTCACAGTTACACCATCAACCCTCACATTGCGTGCAAGCGCTCGCGTGAGTGCCACCAGTCCGCCCTTCGACGACACATATGCGGCGCCGGAGGGGCCTCCGAGGCTCTCGGTAATCGATGTCACGTTGATGATTCTGCCCCATCGGCGTTCAGCCATACCGGCAAGCGCCGCTTGAGCGAGCAGGAAGGGAGCGGTGAGATTCACGGTGAGCGTCGCTTGCCACTCCCCCGGCGTTATTCGGTCAATCGGCACATAGGAACTCCTGGCGGCATTGTTCACCAGGATGTCGAGCCCACCGTGCTTTTCAATGATTTTTTGCGCCAGTCGTCGGGTTGCATCGACGGACGAGAGATCGGCGGCCATGATTTCAACATGAGCGCCCTTGGCCCGGGCGCCGCCGGCAACGCCTTCCGCTTCCCCCACCTCGGCTTCACGGTGAATATGAACGATCATTTTGCGGCCTGGCTCTGCAAGAGCGAGAACCAGAGCCGCGCCAATCCCCCTGCGCGCGCCGGTAACAAGAACAACGCGCCCAGGGCTGACGGATTGCGAGGGTTGCACGTCAGAAGACCGTATGGATGAGCTCCACAATGTCGAGGTTATCATCGACTAGCGGGATGACGCGCCATTTATCGAAGGCCGTACACGGGTGGGAGATTCCGAATGAGATGACATCCCCGACGCCGACATCCGTGTCCTGCAATTTGAGATAGCCGTGCTGGTCGTTGAGCCGCACGAGCTCGATCGCGCCGGCGGCCTTCATCGCGCTTGAGGCGCGGCATTTCACCCATAACGCCACCGGAAGGCCGGCATCGAAGGGCACATCGCGCCGTCCAATGTCGCAAATCGCCAAGCCTGGCTCCGGACACGACAGGACCGAGCTTAGCACCTCAATGGCGGCTCGAAAAGTGGGATCAGGTGCTCGAAACGGCGTTAAGCGCGCAATAGCGCCGTGATCATGCGTCACATAGCATCCGCTTCGGATTACGAGCTTGGTGTTGATCCCGGCGATCGGGCGGGTAAGCTCATCCACCACAATGTCAAAGTAGGCGCTGCCTCCGGCGGTCAGTAGGACGCTTTCGACTTCTCGGAATACACCCTCGCCCGCGAGGCCCGTGACAATCTCTCGCGTTTGACTCAGAAAATCACGCACCGCCTTCTCGGTGAGGGCGTCGCGCCGGTCTGTGCCAATGATTCCTTCAAAGGTTGCGACGCCCACGAGTCGCAGCGACGATTGCGCGGCGACGGCGCCCACGACGCTCCGGGCATCTGCTTCAGATCTCACGCCACAGCGTCCGTTTGGCACGCCGATTTCGAGCAGGATATCAAGTACACCGGAAGTGATTCCGCCGCCTAAGCGACGAGCGCCCTCTACGGAATCGACATAGCAGTAGACCTTAGGCCCGGCTCTGCCAGTGACCGAGTTCAGCCAGCTGATACTCGCCGGATCGACAACCTCGTTGGCGATCAGGATACGCGCGCCAGCGTGAGTGCCAAGCGCAATCGCCTGCGAGACGTTGGCGACGGTAATTGCCCAAGCACCGGCTTTCAACTGCCGACCGACGATTTCGGGTGACATGGTCGTCTTCGCGTGCGGTGAGAGCAAGGCGTTATGTCGGCGACAATAAGCCGCCAGCAGCTCGATATTCGCGTCCAGCGCCGACCGTCGCACGATCATGAGCGGCGTCGCAATATCGTCGTCGAGTGCGTTCAGCCCAACGACGCTCCGCCCAGCAGTCCCCAACCCTTTGGCCGCGAAAAACGAACGTTCATCCATGGACGCGTCCTGTCCATGGAGTGCTCAACATGGCCCCATCGGTCATCCTGCTGCCGCAGAAGACACCGGGCGACTCTCGAGCTTCGGAAACGCTATGACCACTTCACGTCGTTCAGTGATCGCTTGAAGTACCGCCTCGACCAGCACGGTGTTCCGCACTCCGTCGGCGATCGTCGAGGTCGGAGGAACCAGACCGAGGCAACTATCCACCCAGTAGCGCATGGAGTCGTAGAACCAGTGCGAGAGCCGCCCGTAGCGGTCCGGGTCCTCGCCAGGTACCGGCCAATAGTAGCGCTCGGCAGCGATATTGAGATTGCGGTCATTAGGCTTGAAATGAACGCGCCCCTTCGAGCCGTAAAGAGCGAAGTCGGCATCCACGACCCAGGGCACTGATGATGGCACGGCCCACGAGGTTTCGACCGTGACGAACGCTCGTTCGAACTGAAAGGAGGCCTGAAGGGCATCGAGGCAGTCCTGACGAGAACCGCCCATGATGTTGGTGGCGCCGCGGGCGAATACCGACCTCGGTGTCTCCTCCAGGATCCACACCATCAAGTCGAGGATGTGCGGCAGCAAAAACCATTCGGGTCCGGATCGATGCGCCCAGGGCAGCCAACGCTGCGCAACCTCCATCGCATTGCTAACACGGATATAGGCCATGTAGAGCGCACCCAGATCGCCGCGGCGGATGGCGTCGCTGATCAAGAGGTAATCCGGGCTCCAGCGCAGATGGAAGTCGACCATGCCGACGATGCCCGCCGCATCGGCCGCCTTCCAGACCTGCAGGGCCTCGTCCGTCGATGTCGCCAGGGGCTTCTCGATCAGCACGTGCTTGCCTGCGTCGATCGCCGCAAGCGCTGCATCGGTGTGCGCGAAATCGGGGGTTGCCACGGCGATCGCGTCGCATTGCTTTGCGGCCTCCCGAACGTCGGTTGTCCAAGCGCAGCCGTATTTTTTTGCGAGAGCCCGCGCCCGCGCCTCATCCATGTCGCAGACGACACTTAGCTCCGATCGAGGATAGTTCGAATAAAGGGCTGCGTGATTCCGCCCCCAGATTCCCAATCCAACGACGCCGACTCGCAGTTGCTTAGACATGGCAGCTCAATTCCCTATCGATTGGTTGCGATCATCAGGCAGCGTACCGAAGTAGCCGCCCGGCTCTAATTCCGGTTTCCTCGCCGTCGCTGACCGCGACCTTGCCGTTGACCACGACCGCTTCGACACCGACCGCCAAGGCGATCGGAGCAACATAGCTAGCGCGATCCGCAATGCGCTTGGGATCGATTACCAGCACGTCAGCGAAATACCCTGTCCTCAGCCGTCCACGATCGCGGAGCTTGAGCCGATCGGCCGGCGACGCCGTCATCTTCCGAATGGCGTCGGTGAGAGAGACGACCGACAGCTCCCGCACGAAGCGACCGAGTACGCGTGGAAAGCAGCCAAAGCTACGCGGGTGCGGCCGCCCGAAGTCGCCTGTGGCCGGTAGCGCCAAACCGTCGGACCCGATGCTCGCCAGATCGTCCTGCATGAACGCGACGACGTCACGCTCTTGCCGGTAATGAAGGACGATGTGCACTTCATTTCCGAATTGCTCGCACAGACGGATGACCATCTCCTCCCCGGAGACGTGCGCATCGTCAGCGAGCTCCTGGATCGATCGGCCGATCAGATCGTCCGCGCCAGGAACGGCCGATATAACGAAGCGCTGCCACATCCAGGGTCTGTCGTCCCACCAGTCATGCGCAAGCTCGTGCGTCACGCGCAGCCGATCGCTCCGATCGGCCAGTCGCTGCCTCATCGGCTCGATGCCACCGTGCTGCACCCAAGGGGGCAGATGCTGGGTCAGGGCCGATGAAGATGCATCGTAAGGATAAACGTCGAACGCAACGTCGATATCGCGGTGTCGAAACGAATGAAACCGCTCGAGCACGCTGTCTGCCGTTCCCCAGTTGGCCGGCTGGTTGATTGCCAGGTGCGAATATTGGAGACGTACACCTGTCTGGGAACCGACCGCTGCGGCCTCTTCGATCGCGCCCCGCTCGCCAAGTTGGCCGCGCGAATGGGTTGCGTAGAGCCGGTCGTACGAAGCGGTCAGCCCTACCAAATCGGCAATTTCGTCGGCATCTGCAAGGCAAGAGGGTACATAACTGAGGCCGGTCGTGAACCCGAATGCTCCTTGCTCGAAGCATTGGGCGAGGAGACGCCGCATCCTAGCGAGATCCTCCTCCGGAACCAGCGTCGCCGAGCCTATTCCTGCTGCGATACGAAGTGTGCCATGACCGACCAGGGGCGCCACGTTGATCGCCGGCCGCGCCTGCTCCACGACCGCTGCGAATCCCTCCAGATCGCACCAATCGAGCGGGGTGTCGACCCGCCCGATCATCCGCAGCAGATCCGTGTGGTCCGTCCGATACTTCGGATTGACCGGAAAGGCGGAGAATCCGCAGTTCCCGACCACCTCGGTCGTGACACCTTGATGAATTTTGCTGGCGCAGCAGGGATGAGAGACGATGCTCACATCAGAATGGGTGTGAATGTCGATAAACCCAGGGCAGATCAGCCCGCCCCGGGCATCGATGATACGTCTGGCCACCGTACCGGACGGCAGCTCGTCGACGGCTACAATTCGGTCACCTTCGATGGCCACCGAGCCGGGGCGTGCGGCCGCCCCGGTGCCATCGACAATCATCCCGTTGGTGATGATCAGATCGAGATTTGGCATTCCGATTCCTGGCACTTGGGTCAGTGTCCACGATGAACAATTTCGCAAAGCACCGCGCCGAAGTCATGTACCCGCGTGGATCAGCGGTTGCGGAGCCGCACGATCCCCCGCGAGAGGTCCTCACACCGGCAGAATCTACCGTTCCGCCAGTTAGGATGCAAGTACCATTTTATGCTCCCGCTATACTCTAGTGACGTACAGATCCATTGCCAAGAACCGAACACGCATTCACCGGTCGAGTCTCCTTCTCAAACACACAAAGGTCTACCGCATGGCCATCGTCGACGTGAGTTCGCGCACTGTTTCGGAGCTCTTGTCGTTGCGGGGCCGCGTCGCGGTTGTAACCGGTGGCGCTCGTGGCATTGGGTTCGCCATCGCGAGTCGATTGGCGGAAGTGGGCGCTCATGTCGCGATCGCGGACCTCGACAAGGTCGCGGCAGCCCAAGCGGCCGCGCGAATCAGTGGCTCCCACGGACACCCGTGTATTGGAGTCGAGGTCGACGTGGCGAACGCCCGGTCTGTGAGCGCGTTGGTCGACCGCGTGGTCGAGGAACTCGGCGGCCTGAGGATTTGGGTAAACAATGCGGGTACCTATCCGATTACTCCGTTGCTCGAACTCACCGAAGAGGAGTGGGATCGAGTAATCGATGTCAATCTCAAGGGAACATTTCTTGGGGCCCGTGAAGCAGCGAAGCGGATGATCGTCGCGGGAACTCCTGGCGTGATCATTAATATCGCCTCGACTGCAGGATACAAGGTGCATGCCTTTGGTTGCGCACACTATGCGTCGTCCAAGAACGGCGTTCGCGCTTTGACCAAGGCTCTCGCTGCGGAACTCGGCCCATTCGGCATCCGAGCTCTGGCGATAGCGCCAATGACAACCGATACGCCGGGCATCCAGGAGGTGCGCAAATCGCCCGCCCTCAAGGACGTGATGAAACACGCCGACGCTCGCCCGAAGCCCCTCGGCCGCGATGCCATGCCGGATGATATCGCCCGAGTGGCACTCTTCTGCGCCAGTGACCTGTCACTGATCATGACCGGTGGCACCCTTCTTGCCGAGGGTGGCGAACTCGCCGTGATGTGATGAGGGGCGGGGCGCACCGTTCACGTTGACTGGACGTCCTGTGCTGGATTGCTCCCGTCCAATTCGGGGGCATCCAGCGGAAATATTGGTCGGCGCAAGCGACGATACGGCAGCGCGCGCAAATCCGAGGTGCACGGGCCACGGCTGCGGACAGTGTGGGATGCCACCGCGATCGGGTCATAGGCACGACGGTGCGCCACGGCAGCTTTTATCCCGATAATCCGCAGGGCCTTAGGTTCAATCCCCTGGCTGCGCCACTGGCCCAGGTCCCATGGCGGCGTCTTGATTGACGTCAGCAGGATCGTCACGCCCTCGTGCCGGACTATGGCGCAGGCCCCCATGTCCACCTGAACACCGAATGCGCCGGCGGCGTGGCTATGGCGATCTTCGAGCTCGAAACGGCCGTCGCTGCGCGAGACCAGTTCCACGTCAAGGCGCACCGGCCCCAGATCGAGACGGCTCCCCCTTCCTCCGATGGCCACGCTGCGCCGACCGCCGATGGGAACGTCCTGCAGCTTCGCGACTGCCTCGGCGTCGGCCATGATGACGCCCGCATCTGTAGCCTTGTGGCGAACGAGCGCGCGCAGTACATCGGTGCAGTCACCTGGTGCTCCGCCCCCGATATTGTCGGCCGGCTCGACCAGTAGCACTGGTCCGCGCTTGACGGGAAGGATCCTTTCGAGCACGCCGTCGAGATCCTCGCCATTCTGCAGACCCTCGTGCCGCAACGACCAGGCAAGATCGACAAGTTCACGAAGTGCTGTGTCGGCGTACGCGGTATCACCCTCGACGATGGCGCTGAACGATAGACCCGTATCGTGCACATTTGAAAATGCAAAGCCTGGAACGACATTGATCGCGAGCACGCCGGCGAGATCGGCCTCGAATTTGCGCGCGCGGCTCTCGAGTACGCGCATCGGTCGGTCGGCTGTCCCCGTTGCGCTCGGCACCCAGACGATAGGCGATTGAGCAAAGCGTACAACCGGCCGGACGCCTGAGACCAGGCAACGAGCGAGCAGCTCGGCTGCCTCCACAGCGCAGTCGTGCGCATCGATGTGAGGATTTTCGCGATAGCCGAGCAGGCCGTCGGCCAGCCGTGCCATGGCCGGACTGACGTTGGCATGCAGATCGAAGACGCCGAAGATTGGAAGCTCCTCGGCTCCCGCCACGGCCCGGATGCGGCGCAAGAGTTCGCCCTCCGGATCTTCCTCAGTCGTCGTCACCATCGCGCCATGAAGCGAAAGAAATATCCCATCGAGGCCGTCGGAGATCGCCTGGTGAAGGATAGGCAAGAGCTCCGACCAAAATATTTCGAACACTGAGTGTTCCACCAAGCCCGAAGGAAATGCCTCGTAAGAAATCCCGGGAATAACATGCCAGCCCTCACGCGCAGCGACGCTCAAGAACCCCGCAATCTGCGATCCGTCGCCCGCGCGCGCCAGCAACGCCGCGCCGCAATTGACCCTGAAAGCCTGCGGCCCTGTCCGATCGTCGGTAAAGCAGTGAGTTTCGTGAAAAAGGCCGGCGAGAAGAATGTTCACACGATTGCTCCCGTAAGAACCTCTGTGCCGCGTCCGCGCTTGCCCACTATGCGTCGAACAGGTCGGCGGTCGCAATTCCCCGGTGATCGTCGCCGACTAGGCTCAGTCGTCCGGCCAGAAACTCAGTACATCTTATCTCGCAGTGTCGAACGCCGTGTACGAGTCTGGCACGCACTACGAGGCTATCATTGGTGTCGGGTCACATGCCAACCATCCAGCAGCGGCGCGGCTGCCGAATCGTGATCTTCATTCAATCGACGCAGCGCCGGAACCCCGCCGCAGCGTCGTCGCAGTTTCGCGTTGGCCGCGACTTCGGGTAGACAATGGAAGGCCTTCACGCCATACTGAAACTCGTGTCCCGGCACGTGAGACCGATGGGGGGGCTCGACACTTCTGCGCCGGCGTCGGTTCGCATGTGGCGGTGGCCCTCGCGTGCCGAGTCGCCCGTTCGTAGCGCCTCATTAACGGTTGCAATCCTGCGGACTGCACTACGGTGATCTCGCATGGCGAATCAAGAAGAGACTGATCGGTCACAGCGGCGCCGCGCGGACTCGCGTCCCAACGACACTATGGAGTTCCAAAGGTCGATCGCCTATCACCTCGAAGCCTCCGCGGTGATAGCGGGTGGCGTCAATAGCAACGTCCGGCTTGGTGGAACGCCGCTTTGCTTTGCGAGAGCGTCCGGTTCAAAGCTGTTCGATCTCGATGGCAATGAATATGTCGACTATGC
>Ga0075522_10002066_pt1 | contig 15032 bp, 13 predicted proteins | sample NGEPerA_FD_74796 | JGI IMG/M metagenome (GOLD analysis project Ga0075522, IMG submission 74796) | Arctic peat soil microbial communities from the Barrow Environmental Observatory site, Barrow, Alaska, USA - NGEE PermafrostL2-A | ecosystem: Environmental > Terrestrial > Soil > Wetlands > Peat ... | reverse complement strand
GGTCGTCCGAATAAGGTCGTCCCATCCATGCTGGCCTCCTTCCCAGCCGGCATGTTGAATCAGAAGTCTTCTGATTTGGGAACCTCAATCGATTCAAATTAGACCCATCCCGCTCTAGCATCGCCAGTCAATCAAGGACGACCGCGCCAGAACCATCCGCGGGAGGAAATCTCGATGAAATCGATATCCGCACAATTCCGCGCACTTGCGCTCGGCCTCGGCGCAGCGCTGCTATCGACCGGCCCGGCCGGCGCCTCGGAGGTCCGGGTGATGATCTCGGGCGGACTGACCGCTGCCTATCGGGCGCTGGTGCCGGAGTTCGAGCGGTTGACCGGAAACAAGGTGCTGACCGCCTACGGGCCCTCGATGGGCACGACCGTGAACGCGATCCCGATCAGGCTCGCGCGCGGCGAGCCCGCCGACGTGCTGATCCTGGTGGGCTATGCGCTCGGCGACCTCGTCAGGAGCGGCAAGGTCGTGGCCGACAGCCGCGTCGACCTGACCAAATCGGCGATCGGGATCGCGGTGAAGGCCGGCGCGCCGAGGCCGGACATCTCCTCGGCGGAAGCGGTGAAGCGCGCGCTGCTGGCGGCGAAATCGGTCGCCTATTCCGACAGCGCCAGCGGCGTCTATGTCTCGACCGAAATGTTCCAGAAGCTCGGAATCGTCGATGCCATGAAGGACAAGGCAAAGCAGATTCCCGCCACCCCGGTCGGCGAAATCGTCGCGCGCGGCGAGGCCGAGCTCGGCCTTCAGCAGATATCGGAGCTTCGTCCCGTCTCCGGCATCGACATCGTCGGGCCGTTGCCGCCGGAGCTACAGAAGATCACGGTGTTTTCGGCCGGCATCGCCACGGTTGCAAAGGAGCCCGAGGCCGGACGGGCGTTGATCAAATTCCTCGCTTCCCCCGCCGCGCGCGACGCCATCGTCAGGAGCGGAATGGAGCCGATCGCGGCGGGCGCGACGAATTAGGCGCGTTTGGCGGACCGATCCCGGACATGGCCGCGGGTCCGAAAAGTGCCCATTTCCGGACTTGTGCGCTGCAGACTGCATTTCTATTCAATCACCTCGTCGGCGCGGCCGAGCAGCGAGAGCGGCACAGTAACGCCGAGAGCCTTCGCAGCTTTCAGGTTGACGATCAATTCGACCGTGGTGGAGCGCTGTACCGGCAGGTCGGCCGGCTTGGCTCCCTTGAGAATCCGGCCGGTGTAGATGCCGGCCCATCGGTACGATTCATTGATGCTGCCGCTATAGCTCATGAGGCCGCCGGCATGTGTGAACTCGCTGTATTCGTAAATCGCGGGCACCGCATAGCGCGACGAAAGGTCCGCGAGCAGTTTGCTCCTGGAATTGAAAAAGGCATCGCCGCCGATCACGAGCACGCCGGCTTTCAGTTGGGAGAAGCCGGCGAATGCGGCTTCGATCTCTGCTTCGGTGGCTGCACGCAGGATGTGAAGCTGTAGGCCCAGATGGTCGGCCGCGGCCTGCACGTCCCTTGACAGCGTTTCAGCGCGAGCGGGGTCAGCCGGATTTACGAGCAACGCCATGCCGATGGCAGCGGGCATCAGTTCATGCGCCAGCTCCAGCCGCTTCGGGCCCAGCGTCACATTTATTTGGCTCACGCCGGTGACGTTGCCGCCGGGTCGGCTGAAGCTCGAGACGAGGCCTATTTGAACCGGATCGCTGGCAGTGGTGAATACAACGGGGATGGTGTCGGTGGCTTTCTTCGCAGCCAGATTGGCAGGTGTGTTGGCGACGATGACCGAAACCCGGCGGCGCACCAGCTCGGCGGCCATCTCGGGCAACCGGTCATAATGTCCCTCCGCCCACCGGTATTCGATTGTTACGTTCCGGCCCTCGACATAGCCGCCTTCCTTCAGACCGCCGAGGAACGCAGCGACATAATTCGCATATCCCGCCGGCGAGGCCACGTTGAGAAATCCGATCACCGGCATCGCCTGCGCGCGCACCGCGAGCGGCCACGATGACGCAACACCGCCGAGCAACGTTATGAACTCGCGCCGTCGCATGTGTCCCCCGGGAACAAGCCCGATGCAATGCCTCAAGCCTACCAGCTTGCGACCGGGAGGCGAACGGAAAAAAGGCCAAAGCAGCCGGCCCCTTGGGGTGCTGCGGTCGGCTTCGGGTCAACCGCTGCCATATCGGGCCTTTCGGGTCATTTCCGGTGTACCCCGATCGACGGACATCGTCAGAATGGAGCAGACCGATAAACGACCACAACAACTCTCGCAGAGGTCGAAGACCGGCAGCGATCTTGTTCGCGCCGTGGAAAATGAACACGATGGCAAATGCCGCCAGGCCCGGAGCCTCAGCTATGCGTCGGCCAGTGGCGGTCGCGGAACCAGGCGATTTATTCGATCACTTCGTCGGCCGTAGAAAGCAACTCCGGAGGTATTTCAATTCCAAGGGCGCTGGCCGTCTTGAGGCTGATTGCCAATTCGAATTTCGTCGGTTGCTCGACCGGGAGATCGGCGGGTTTCTCGCCTTTGAGAATTCGTCCCGCGTAGACGCCCATCCGGCGATACACCGAACTAAGTCTGGACCCATAGCTGATGAGGCCGCCGACCGCGGAAAACTCCGGCTCGAAGTAGATCGTGGGGACCTTGTGACGGGCGGCGGCGGCTGGAAGCTGTTCGCGCCTCGTGTCGAAGAAGGGGTCGGCCGCAACGATAAGCCCGTTGCTCTGCATTTTTCCAAACGCCGAGAAGGCCGTTTCGATCTCGCCGTCATTGCTGGCGTTCAGGATCGAAAGCTGCACGCCCTGGGCGCGGGCGCCGGCCTGCGCATCGCGAATCGAAGGTTCGGCCGTCGGGCTCTTCGGATTGACCAGCAACGTGATGTTCTTCGCCCCCGGCAGCAACTTGCACAGCACTTCGAGCCGCTTGGCCGTGAGCTGGGTGTAGAGGATGTTGAGCCCCGTGGCATTGCCGCCCGGCCGCGCCAGACTGTCGATCAGCCCGGCCTCCACGGCGTCATTGCCGACTTCAAACACGATGGGAATGGTCGAGGTCGCCATCTTCGCGGCCTTGGCAGGCGGAGGACCGAAGGCGGCGATCAGGTCCACCTTGAGTGCGACCAGCTCGGAAGCCATCGCAGGCAGACGGTCGTAGTGACCTTCGGCCCAGCGGTACTCGACGGAAAAATCCTTGCCCTCCGCAAAGCCCCTTTCGGCAAGTCCCTCGAAGAAACTCGCGGCGGCGGGCTGGTAACCCGGCGCTGCGAAGTGAAGATACCCGATCACGGGCAACCTGCCCTGCGCCCTGGCGCCAAGCGACCAAAGGATGCCCGCGCCGCCCATCAGGCCGACAAACTCCCGCCGTCTCATATCCGTGTGGAACTCCGCCGTGTTCATACGCCGCAGGCTAGCACGTCCATCTCGCTTCTCAACGTCATGACGTCACGATTGCCCGGCTTTACGCCGCCCCGGCGTCAATTGCCGTCAAGCAGGCTGCCATGTCGGCGCAACCCGCCACCGTCAGCTATGAGTCGGCCAGTGGCGGTCGCGGAACCAGGCGCGGAAGCCCGTCATCTTCGCGCGCTGCGCCTGCGACGCATGACGCTTGCAGGTCGAGGCTTCGTCGCTGTTCTCGGCCGCGCCCCAGCGCAGTTCCACGCAGTCGTTGGGGTTGTAGGCCATCTCGAAATCGGTTGCCCGATCGACCACGTCCTTGACCGATAGCGTCCATGGCGAGCCGTCGCTGCGGGTATAGGTTATTTTCCGCGCGGCAAGTTCCGAAGACAGCACGCTCTGCAGCTCGTTCTTCATGTCGGCCACGCTTTTGCCTGCCGGCAGCGCGTAGCGGTCCGAGCGGCGCGCAAAACGCTCGGGGAAATTCCGTACCACGTCGATGGCGATCAGCAGCCGGAAATCGCGCGCCGGCGTCGAATAATCTTCCCAGGCGCCGGTGGTCTCGAAGATCGCGGCGCCATCGGGCATCGAGGTGTCGCCCGGTGTTTTGGCCTGGTATTTCCGTCCGTTCTCCACCGAGGTGACGCGCACCTTGACCTGTTCGCTGAGGCTCGTGATGGCGTCCGTCATCGCACGCAGCGGATCGAGCGGCTCGGGCGACATCACGTCATCCATGCGATCGTAGAAATCCTCCATGGCCATCTGTGACTGTTCGGGCGAAAAATCGGCGTATTGCGGATTCTTGCCGATTTCGACGTTGCTGAGCCGCCGCAACGGGCCGTTCTTTTCGCGCATAATGGGTCGGAAATGCTTGAAGCCGGGACTGCCAAGCGAGGAGTCGTGCACGAACAGGAAGTTGCCGCGCCAGAAGCGCTTGCGCGTGATCGATCCGTCGGGCTCGGCGTCGACGGCGAGGAAGACACCCGGCGTGCCGTTCGCTTCAGGGACGCGACGCACCAGCATCAGCACATGGCCGTAGGGGTCGGCATACACCGTCCCCGGGCGCAGCGCCTGCTCTGTCAGCGCTACCGTGTAGAAATCGGAATTGTCGTCGCCCGCGCGCACCGCGCCGGTATGGACGACGTCGCCGACGTCGCGCAGATATTCGGCGAAATTCGTCGGGCGCTTCGGCTTCGGCGGAGCCGGTTTCGCAGCTGGCGTTGCGGACGCGGCCGGCTCGGGTGGCGGCTGCGAGCGCCCAAACAAGCTCATGAGGCCTGGAGTCGGCGCGGGCGTGGGCGCGGCGGCGGTCTCGGCTGGTGCTGCGTCCTGCTCGGGCGGCGGAGGCGGCCGCGTCACCTCGGGATGCTCGACGTCGAACCACTGATAACATTTCGGCGGCTTGCCGCCGAAGCCGCGCGAGCAATTCGAATAGCCGAACGGCAGCCCCATCTTGTAGGCAAAATAGGCGCGCAGGAAATAGACGAAGTCGGCGCAGTCGGGGCGCTGGCCGATTTGCGTCTTGTCCTCGTCGCGCCCGAGATAATTGAACAGGAAATTGCGGGACTGGTCGCGCAACACTTCGTACCAGACCTTCCAGTTCAGATCCTGGTCGGGCGGCGCGTCGAACAGTTTTTCGATCCATGCCGAGAACAGCGCTTCGTTGGTGCGGTTCCAGCTGTTTCGCACCTGCCAGATGCTGCCCGGGGGATTTCGCAACGACGCCGGCTTGTGGGCGCTGACGGCGATGTCGTGGGTGATCGGGCTGCAATCGGCCGACGTGCGCTCCAGCGTCGCATGCCAGGTGCCGGCGGCGGGCGAGGCAACTTCGGCGAACCAGGAGTAAGGCGGACCTTCGTGCCGGTCGGACGACTTGGCCGCGACCTTTCCATCGGGCGCGATCAGCGACAGCACGCCTTCGACCGGCTTCTCGGCAACGACCATGACACGCAGCGGCGCGCCGCTCCAGGGCGCCAGCGGCGACGGCAAAACCGTGACCTCGGCCGGGTTCGCGCAGCCGTCGGGTGCGGCCACGGATTCGACCGTCGAGAAAAACAGGACGAAGAAACCACCTGCGACCGGCAAGAATGCCATCGCAGCGGCGACAAAACGGCGCGCAAGAAGCATTTTGACGTAACCCTGCCGAGTACCCGGAAGCTGCATCCCGCAGGATACCGAATTAACAAGGACAAGTCAGCGGAATTGAATCGGATTTGCGACCCGCCATTGGTCGCAACGGTTCCTGTCCCCATGGAATAAGCTGTCCATGGGAGATAAGGTGCGCCGAAATGAAAACCCGGTCAGGTCGCTTTGACGTGCGCTTTGCAAGATTGAAGGGCGCCTGCACACTCCTTGCGTTCGCCTGCTCGCTGCTGGTGGGCTCGTCCGCCCACGCCGCCTCGGCAAGGCCCGTCGCCGCCGAAAAGGGCATGGTGGTCGCCGCGCAGCACCTGGCGACCGAGGTCGGCGTCGGCATTCTCAAGCGCGGCGGCAATGCGATCGACGCGGCGGTTGCGGTCGGTTACGCGCTGGCCGTGGTCTATCCGGCCGCCGGCAATCTCGGCGGCGGCGGCTTCATGACGATCCGCTTTGCCGATGGACGAAAGACTTTTCTCGATTTCCGCGAGAAGGCGCCGCATGCGGCAAGCCGGAACATGTACCTCGACATGGACGGAAAAATCATCAAGGGCCTGACCACGCAGGGCTGGCTCGCGGTCGGCGTTCCCGGCACCGTGTCGGGTCTGGAATATGCGCGAAAAAAATATGGCACCATGACGAGAGCCGCCTTGATCGAACCTGCCATCGAACTGGCCGAGGATGGATTTGTCCTGGAGCAAGGCGACGTCGACATGCTCAGCTCCGCGACCGAGGATTTCAAAAAATTTCCGGATACCGCCGAAATCTTCCTCAACAAGGGAATGCCCTTTGCCGTCGGCCAACGGCTGGTGCAGCGTGACCTTGCCGACACGCTGCGTGCGATCAGAAAGCAGGGCGTTGACGGCTTCTACCGGGGTAAGACGGGAGCGGCCATCGTCGGGGCAAGCAAGACAGGCGGAGGAATCATCGATCAGGACGATCTGGATCGCTACAGGACGAGAGAACTCCCGCCGATCGAGTGCGACTATCGGGGCTATCGCGTGATCTCGGCGCCGCCGCCGAGTTCAGGCGGTGTCGCCGTCTGCGAGATGCTGAACATCCTGGAAGGCTATCCGCTGCGGGATTTGGGTTGGGGATCCGCCCAAGCACTGCACGACGAGATCGAGGCGATGCGCCACGCCTTTGTCGATCGGGACTCTCTTCTCGGCGATCCGGATTTTGTCAAAAATCCGGTCCGGGAGCTGATCGACAAGAGCTACGCGGCAAAAATCCGGGAGACCATCAAGCCGGACAAGGCCGGCATCTCCAGCGAGATCGGGCACGGCGTTGCGCCTCACGAAGGCAGCAACACCACGCACTTCTCGATCATCGACCATGCCGGCAATGCGGTTTCGATGACCTATACGCTCAATGACTGGTTCGGAGCGCATGTCGTTGCATCAGGCACAGGCGTGCTGATGAACGACGAAATGGATGATTTCACGGCAAACCCGGGCGTCGCCAATAGTGACGGGCTTGTCCGGGGAGAGGTGAACGCGATCGCGCCAGGCAAGACGCCGCTGAGTTCGATGACGCCGACGATCCTCACCAAGGACGACAAGCCGGTCCTCATTCTCGGCACGCCGGGCGGCGCGCGGATCATCACGACGGTGCTGCAGACGATCCTGAACGTCGTCGATTTCCAGATGAACATCCAGGAGGCCGTCGATGCGCCGCGCATCCATCATCAATGGCTGCCGGACGTGACGAATACGGAACGGTTCGCGCTTTCGCCCGACACCCGAAAAATGCTGGAGAACATGGGGTACCGGTTCGACAATGCACAGCCCGCCAACCACGTGGCCGCGATTTTGGTCGGCGCGCCGAGTCTCGGGGGAACGCCGGTCGGCCGCAACCGCTACTACGGCGCCAACGATCCGCGCCGCGGCACCGGATTGGCGCTGGGGTATTAGAGCGAGACCTCATCCTGAGAAGCATCGCGAAGCGATGCATCTCGAAGGATGAAGCCACCGAAATCACTCGCATTGCCGCCTATTTGGTCCGGATCGGCGCGTCCTTCAGGCCGTTATTGTCGTAGGCTTTGCGCAGCGTGCCGTCGGTCACGGCTTGCGTCATGAATTTGGTGGCGAAAGCCAGCGACTGCGGGTGATTGAGCGGCACGGCGACCGCCGTCACCGTCTTCTTGAAGGTTTCGTCCAGCACATGGGTGCCCGGAATCTGCATCGCGAGCTTGTTGAGCTGGTCGCGCGACAGCGCGAACGCATCGACCTCGCCCTTCCTGAGCAGCGCGATGATCTCGTCATAGGTCTGATAGCCCGTAACCTTGGCGTTCTTCAGATGCGCCTGCGCGCCGCGCATGGTGGTGGTGGCGTTGACCGCCGCGACCTTGACGCCGGCTTGGTCGAGGGTCTGGAAGTTAGTGATCGCCGAGCCGGCCTTGACGATGTAGGTCGCGTCCGAAACTTCGTAGATCGGCCCGAACGACATCTTGGTCTCGCGCTCGGCGTCCTGCGGCAGAAAGCTGAGGTCCCAGGCACCGGTCGCCGCGGCGTCGGTGATCTTTCCGGAGTTCGAATAGGTGACATATTCGACGGGCACACCGAGTTGCGCCGCCACCGTCTTGCCGAGATCGACCGGCACGCCGGCATAGCCGCCGCTCTCGTTTTTGGTGCACCAGAACGCGCCGCCGGCCGCGCTGATCGCGATCGCCACCCGCAACTTGCCGGTCGGCGCGATTTCGTCTTTCAGCGGATCCGCCTTGGCCGGAAATGCCATCATGATAACTCCCAGGATAAGGCCGGCGATGCGCGGCACGGATCGATCGGACATCGGATACTCCCCCTTGATCGGCCCGTTGATGGCCGGGCTCTCGCACCCATTGTGATCGAACGGGGCAAGCGGGGAAACCCGGATTTCGGGCCGGCCTGAAGAATTATCGGGGGGTGCGACGCGAAAAAGTTCCGCGCGTTCAGTTCGCGCCCGCCGCCGGCACCTTGATTTCCGTCGGCAGGATGATGGCAGCTGCGATCACCAACAGACACAGGCCGGCGAAAGTGTGCAGCATGGTGACGAAGCCACCTTGCTGGTACAGCCACGCCACCAGGCCGACGGAGACGCCGGCCGCCGTGAAACCCACGAAATAGCGCACCGCATAGGCGCGGGAGCGCCATTCCTCGCTGGTGTATTTGCCGACCATGGCGTCGTTGACGGTGACCTGGCCGAACGCGCCCATCACGATGCCGATCGAAACCAGAATGAGTGGCAGGTTCGACAGCGTGGCGGCGAAATACAGAAACGGCGCCAGCACGAAGGACAGCGGCAGCGACACCGCCTTCAGCGAATGCCGGTCCAAGAGCTTGCCGATGGTATATTGCGTCATGGCGCCGAACACATAGACGCAGGCCGCGATCACCCCGAGCAGTGCCGGGCTTTTGGTGAGATCGCTCAAGCGCTCGGCGAACAGTTTTGGCAGCGCCACCGTCACGGCGTTGAAGGTGGTGGAGATCGCGATCACCACGATCAACAACGCCACGATCACCCGCCACATGTCTTGCTTCGCCACGCGCGCCTGAGCGGCTGCCTGGCGCGAGCCGCTGCGGTCCTCGTGGACGACGGTAAAGGCAAACAGCAGGCCGACCAGGATGGTGACGATGCCGGGAAGGATGAAGGCAAAACGCCAGCCGAGATACTGGCCGACGACACCGGTGACCAAAGCCGAGGAGGCCACGCCGAGATTGCCCCAGACGCCGTTCAATCCCATCTCGCGGCCGAGCCGGTTGGCATAGGACACGATCATCGCGGTACCGACGGGATGATAGATCGAGGCGAACAGGCCGATCGACAGCAGCGCTACGCCGAGCTGCAATGGCGTCTGCACGAAGCCAACCGCGATCATCGAGGCGCCGATGCCGAGGAAGAAGATCACCATCATGTGGCGGCGGCTCCAGCGGTCGCCGAGCCAACCGGTTAATAACGAGCCCGCGCCGAAGGCGACGAAGCCCGGCGTGGCGTAAGGCAACAGCTCCGAATAGGCCATGCCGAGCGCCGGACCCATCACGATGACGGCGGCGGCGAAAATCAGCATCGCATAATGGTCAATGAAATGGGCGGCGTTGACGAAGCCGATCACCCGGCCTGGGCTGTTCATGTCTGGTATCCTTCGAATCCGCTTGCCTTTTGCAGTAGTTATAGGGTGTTCTCCTGACGGGATGCCGCCAATGAATATCGCCGAGCCGCCAATTGTTGCCATCTTGAGGGGCCAGCGCGCCACCGGCGACGGCGTCCATCTGGTCTCGCGCCATTACAAGAAGGGCGTCCGGCTCGACACCCATATGCACCGCGAGGCGCAGTTGGTCTACGCGGCGAGGGGAACGATGCAGGTCACGACCCCGAAAGGGCGCTGGCTGGTACCGCCGGATCGCGCGGTGTGGGTGCCGGCCCGGCTCGAACACGCCATCGATGTGCTCGCCGACATCGACATGCGCACACTGTATTTCGATATCGAATGGCTGGCGCGGGAACGACGCAGCGAAAGCCTGTTGTCCGAATTCGTGGTCCGGGTGTCGCGGCTGCTGCACGAGACCATTCTGGCGCTGTTCGATACCTGCAACGATCCCGCGCGCGCCGAGCTTCTGGTCAAACTGGCGATGCTCGAATTGCATCACGCCGAGGACTCCACGACCTTCATTCCGCTGCCGCATGAGGCGCGCTGCCGCCGCGCCGCCGACATCGTGCTCGGCGATCCCACCGGCGGCCACGAGATCGAAACGCTGGCGCGCGCGGTCGGAACCTCGGCGCGGACGCTGTCGCGGCTGTTTTCCTCCGAGACGCAACTGAGCTTCAAGAGCTGGTGCCAGCGCGCGCGTATTGCGGCCGCCATCGAACGGCTGGCGATGGAGGCCGACGTCCCCGTCAAGCAGATCGCCTCCGATCTCGGCTACGCCAGCGTGCCCGCTTTCTCGCATGCCTTCCGCCAGGTCACCGGCAAGACGCCGACGGAGTTTGTGGAGGGGAAGTGAATTTCAGACGATGAGCGATTGGCCGCTCCGCGGCACAGGTCTGTAGGGCGGATTGGAGCCGAAGGCGTAATCCGCCGTTCCAAACCGCAATCCCTGCGGGCCGCATTGCCTTCGTCGTACGCACCATCATCGGCGCTCACCGAAATCGCCGGGTATTTCGATGTCGCCGCCCCAGTCGGGCGGAAACATCCCCACGCGCACGTCACGGTGAAATGACGAATATGGCCAATCGCGGACGCGAGCGACCAAGCGGTGCTTTTTGCGCCCCGCACCCGCTTGATTGTGATCGTCCCGGCCCTAAATCCCCTGTAAGATTCGGCCCCAACCTGGATTCACCTCACCGCCATGAGCAGCAACGCGTTTTTCTCGGACCTTCTGACCTCGATCTCCGAACGCGGCCGCACGCTGCTTCGCCGGGTGGGCTCGTCAGAGGACAAACCGGACGGCACCGAGCTGATCGCCTTGTGCGAGGCGCTGCTGTCCGGCCGCGGCGAGGCCTCCGCCACCGTCATGGCGCGCGAGGTGCTCGACCGCTACCATCACCTCGACGACGGCGAACGGCTGGCGTTCTTCGAGCACCTGACCCGCGACTTCGGCCCGGACCGGGAAAAGCTGGCGCAGGCGATCGAAAGCTGGCGCGCACAGCCCAACGACGCCGATGCCAGCGACCTGCATTTTGCTTCCGAGCCGCGGCGGCAGGAACTGATCCGCCGGCTCAACCGCGCGCCGGGCGGCACCAGCGCGCTGGTGGCGATGCGCACCGACCTGCTTTCCGTCATGAAAGTCCATAAGGATCTCGCTGCGCTCGACCGCGACGTCGCGCATCTATTGTCTTCTTGGTTCAACAGGGGGTTTCTCGTGCTGCGCAGGATTGATTGGTCGACGCCGGCAAACATCCTGGAGCAGATCATCCGCTACGAAGCGGTGCACGAGATCCGCGACTGGAACGATCTTCGCCGTCGCATCGATCCTGTCGACCGGCGCTGCTACGCCTTCTTCCATCCCGCGCTGGTCGACGAACCCCTGATCTTCGTCGAGGTGGCGCTGACGGAAACGATTCCGGGCGCGATCGCGCCGCTGCTTGCCGAGGACCGCGAACTGGTACCGATCGAGCGCGCCCGCACCGCGGTATTCTATTCGATCTCCAACACCCAGCGTGGCCTCGGCGGAATTTCCTTCGGCAGTTTCCTGATCAAGCAGGTGGCCGAGGAATTGCGGCGCGAGCTGCCGAAGCTCGAAAATTTCGTGACGTTGTCGCCGGTGCCGGGCTTCATGACCTGGCTGAAGCAGGCGGACGATGTCCCCGCCAGCGACGAGGATCGGGCGGTGCTGGAAAACCTCGACCGACCGGATTGGTTCGAGAATGCGGAATTGGCCACGCAATTGCGCGCCGTGCTGGAGCCCCTGGCCGCGCACTATTTCCTGAAGGCCCGCACGGCAAAAGGCCGGATGATCGATTCGGTCGCCCGCTTCCACCTCGGCAACGGCGCGCGCCTGGAGCGGATCGACTGGATGGGGGATCTCTCGCCAAAGGGCCTGCGCGATTCCGCCGGCATCATGGTCAACTATCAATATCGCCTCGAGGACATCGAGAAGAACCACGAAGCCTATGCCAATGACGGCGAGGTCATCGCCTCCAACCCGGTGAAGCGGTTATTGAAGGGCGAAGGGCGGCGTTTGCTGGATATGCGGCTGACGTAAGTTTTCGCCGTCATTGCGAGCGAAGCGAAGCAATCCATAGCGCGACAAGGCAAGTGTGGATTGCTTCGTCGCAAGAACTCCTCGCCATGACGTGGGAACAGCGCGTTACGCCGCCAGCGCCTTCATCTCCGCGTAGAGATCGGATTTTCCCTCAAATCCGATGCCCGGCAAATCCGGCATGGTGATGTGGCCGGCCTCGACGCGGACGCCGTCGGGGAAACCGCCATAGGGCTGGAACAGATCGGGATAGCTTTCATTGCCGCCGAGGCCGAGGCCGGCCACGATATTCAGCGACATCTGATGACCGCCATGGGGGATGCAGCGGCTTGGCGACCAGCCCTGGGTTTTCAACACGTCCAGCGTGCGCTGGTATTCGCAGAGCCCATAGGACAGCGCGCAATCGAATTGCAGCCAGTCGCGGTCAGGCCGCATGCCGCCATAACGCAACAGGTTGCGCGCGTCCTGATGGCTGAACAGGTTTTCGCCGGTCGCCATCGGCCCCGGATAGAATTCCGCCAACGCGGCCTGCAACTGGAAATCGAGGGGATCGCCAGCCTCCTCGTACCAGAACAGCGGATAGCCGCGCAGCATCTTGGCGTAGGCGATGGCGGTCTCGAGATCGAAACGGCCATTGGCGTCAACGGCAAGCTGCGCGTCCTTGCCGATCTCGGCGAGCACGGCCTCGATGCGTGCGCGGTCTTCGTCGATCGGCGCGCCGCCGATCTTCATCTTGACGACGTTGTAGCCGCGATCGAGATAGCCGCGCATCTCGCCACGCAGCATCGACACGCCTTTGCCGGGATAATAATAGCCGCCGGCGGCGTAGACGAAGACGCGCGGATTTGCGTTGCGGCCGTGACGCTCCGCAAGCAGCCGAAACAGCGGCTTGCCCGCGATCTTGGCCACCGCGTCCCACACCGCCATGTCGATGGTGCCAACCGCGACCGAACGCTCGCCATGGCCGCCCGGCTTCTCGTTCGCCATCAGCGTCGCCCAGACCTTGTCGGGATCGAGATTGTCGCCGGCCTCGTCGAGCAGCGTCTTCGGATCGGCCTCCATCAGCCGCGGCGCAAAGCGCTCGCGGATCAATCCGCCCTGCCCGTAACGGCCGTTGGAATTGAAGCCATAACCGACCACGCGCTTTCCCTCGCGCATCGCGTCGGTGACGACGGCGATCAGGCTCGTCGTCATTTTGGTGAAATCGATATAGGCGTTGCGGATCGGTGACGAGATCGGTTTCGTCACTTCGCGGACGTCGACGATGCGGACGGACATGGGCTGGGGCTTTCGAGATGAAGGGCGAAACTATCCACACCGTCATTGCGAGCGAAGCGAAGCAATCCATTGCCGCGTCACGAAGAAAGATGGATTGCTTCGTCGCAAGTGCTCCTCGCAATGACGGGAGAGCGGATCAGGACGGCTTATCCCGGAAATACGGCTCGACCGGGCCGTGGACCTTGATCGTCAGCGGGTTGCCGTAGCGATCCCTGGCATTCCCGGCGGTGACGCGGACCCAGCCCTCGCTGACGCAATATTCCTCGACATTGGTTTTCTCGATACCCTTGAAGCGGATGCCGACGTCGCGCGCCAGCACCGCCTCGTTGTAATAGGGGCTTTTCGGATCGGTCGACAGGCGATCCGGCAACGGCTCGTCTGGATGCTCGCCCTTGGCGTCGTCGTTCTCGGTCACAGCAGGGCCTCGATTTCTTTCTTCAGGGATTCCGGCGTTGCGGTCGGCGCATGCCGCGCCACCACCTTGCCTGCGCGATCGACCACGAACTTGGTGAAATTCCATTTGATCGAGGCGCCCAACAAGCCGGACTTCTCGCTCTTCAGGTAGCGATAGAGCGGATGGGCGCCCTCGCCATTGACGTCGATCTTGTCGAACATTGGAAAGCTGACGGCATAGTTGCTGGCGCAGAACTCGCCGATCTGTTTGGCGTCGCCAGGTTCCTGGCGGCCGAACTGATTACAGGGAAATCCCAGCACCGAAAAGCCGCGCGGACCCAGCTGCTTTTGCAGCGCCTCGAGGCCGCGATATTGCGGGGTAAAGCCGCAGGCGCTGGCGGTGTTGACGATCAGGAGCACCTGACCCTCGTAGCGTTTCAGCGGCACATCCTCGCCGCCGAGCGATTTTGCGGTGAAATCATAGATGCCGGGCATGCCGCTCAATCCCCCCTCGGTCATTACTTGACGGGATCGACGGGCGACGACGGCACGCCGCCGGCTTCGATCGCCTCGCCCGCCAGCAGGCAGAGGTCTTCGCGGTAACGGCCGGAGACCACCTGCACGCCGACGGGAATTTTGCCCACCAGTCCCGTGGAGACCGTTAGCCCGGGAAGCCCCATGAAGGGAATCGCAATCTGCGTCAGCTGCGCCCGCCACACCCGCGCGAACGACGCCTCGTCGCGCCGGTCGAGGCCATCGGGAAACGGCAATTCCCCGGAAACCGGCATCAGCAATACCGCATAGGTCTCGAAGAATTGCAGCCATTGCCGCGTCAACGTCGCCCGCCGCGTCAGTGCCTTCGAGAGCGTGTCGACCTCGAACGGAAAAACCTTCGACCGGTTGCCGCGCAGGCAGGCGAGCGCGCCGGGATCGCCTTCGCGCTCGGCGGCGGCGAGTTGCGCTTCGTAACCATCGCCGAGCCAGAGTTTCGTTTGCAGCTCGGCGGCCTCGCGCAGCGGCGGCGTCTCGACTTCCTCTATGGTCCATCCGGCGCGTTGCAATCGCTTGCCGGCATCCGCGACCGCCGCCTTCACCTCCGGCACGGTCTCCAGACCGTCCGGCGCGAGACAAAGCGCGGCGCGCTTTCGCATCGGTGGTCCCTCGAACGGCGCCGGCAC
>Ga0075522_10002064_pt1 | contig 15034 bp, 16 predicted proteins | sample NGEPerA_FD_74796 | JGI IMG/M metagenome (GOLD analysis project Ga0075522, IMG submission 74796) | Arctic peat soil microbial communities from the Barrow Environmental Observatory site, Barrow, Alaska, USA - NGEE PermafrostL2-A | ecosystem: Environmental > Terrestrial > Soil > Wetlands > Peat ... | reverse complement strand
TAAGGTTGAAGGAACTGCCGTTTATGGCGCCGACGACAAAAAGATCGGCAAGATCGAACGAGTCATGCTCGACAAGGCCAGCGGCAAAGTTGCGTATGCCGTTCTCAGCTTCGGCGGCTTTCTCGGAATGGGCGAAGATTACTATCCAACACCTTGGTCCCTATTGAAGTACGATACGAGTCTCGGCGGATATCGGACCAACCTTACCAAGGACCAGCTCGAAAAGGCACCGAAGTACAGCCAGAGCACCAGTTGGAACTGGAACCGCGACAATGATCGCCGCGTCTACGATTACTACAAGACGCAGCCTTACTGGGCCGCCCCCTAGCATCCAATAAAATGGCGCGCCGATTGCGCGCCATTTTTTTAATCCGACCCGCGACTTTAGTGGTTTGACCAACGGCCAGACCGCCGAGAAGCTACCTACTCACGAGGAGTCAGACTTATCGCCTGCCGTACCAGCGTCCACGGCCGTAGAAGCCGCCGCCGCGAACTGTCTTGCCTTCATCAAGCTCGCATCAATACGCATTTGGATGCGCGCTAGAGCCGTCAGTGATGCATGAAGACTGCAAGCAGCAGAATGAGTGGGAGCGGAATTCCCAGCATCTATAGTAGTGCGCCTCTACCAAAGCCCATTTAAGCCTCCGTTCGCTGATTTCGGGTGATATTAAGATTGCTCAGAGGATCATAAGGAGAATGATCAGCCCGATTGGCATTCCCAGCAGCCACAAAAGAATCGGCATGTTATTTTCTCCGTCGTGAGATTTCTTGGCTTAAATGTGCTTACGGGTAATGGTACTTCGCCAATTGGGCTCATACCATTTTGAATCACGGAGCAGACCACCTTCGGTCGCCCCGAGCATACTTGCGACGGCCCCCGCCAGCAGTGAACCGGCCAGCCACAGCGCAAGCGATGCTGTAGCCTTACGATCGTCGTCGGCTGCTTTTTGTGCTTGCGTTATAACTGTCGCGACGCGCGCTTCTGCATCCGCCTGGCCGAGGCCCGTGCGCGCGGACACGACCTTGGCAGCATAGGTTAGGTCAGTCGCAGAAATATCGCGGCCTTTCTGAAGCGTAGGTGCGAGCAGGCGTCCCAACTCCGCGCGAGGTGAACTGGACTGGGTCGATCCCGCTCTGGAAGCCCCGCCTACGGAATTGGTCGGGTCAACGCGCAGCAAGTTATCGACGTAAATGTCAGTGGTGTTTCCGGCAGAAACGCCAGCCGCGCCGACCGCCGTTGATCCAAGACTAGCTGAGACTCCGCCGACCAGATGCCCCATCGCGCCTCCGAGCGCCCAGGCCGTCAACACCGTTGCGAAAGCCCAGACGACGAGGCCGTGCGCAGTGTCACGGAAGTAGATTTCGTGGTCATGGACACCAACCCAACGTGTTCGCAAACGTCCCGCGAGATAGCCACCAATTGTGGACGACAACATCGAAACTGCCACGAGGTACACCCCAGCTCCCACTTTGAAGGTGGTGGCGGAAACTCCCTCGCCTGCCCACGGCGAAATTGATGAAAGACCAAGGCCGACGCCCAACGCTACGAGCACCAAACTTAGAGAGGCAGTCGTAATTCCGCCCGCAAGGATCGCTCGCCAAGAGAGCGTAGGAAAGTCCCTTGTGTCGTCGGTAATATCGACCATGCTCATTGATTGTTTCCCCGTTTCAATAGTAACTCGGGTATCAACGAACTCGCAGGGTTCCAGTTCCCGTTTAATACAGAAACAACGTCCACCATCCGAACCAGTTCGCAGGTGACCGAGCCGGTTGGCACTTATTTCTTGGGGCGCGGCCATTCCTGCCGCATCGCAACACGTTTCGCCGAATACACGCAGACGGCACGCGAGTGACGCGACACAACGCCCGATCAGCGGGACAGGCTATCCTTATCCAATCGCAGCGTGATGATCGCCCCTTCCGGCTTACAATTGCGCGGTAATAGCCATGCCCACCCCCGCCGCCGCCATGACAGCCGTCGCCAGCCATCCCACCACTTTCAGAACGCCCGCCAGAACAAACTTTCCCATGATCTTCTTGTTCGAAGTGATAAGCATCATCATCGCCATGACGGGGACCGCGACCACGCCATTGATGACGGCGCTCCAAAATAAAGCCTTGATGGGATCAAGAGGCGAAACGGTAATCGCGACGCCGCTGAGCGTTGCAATGACGATCGTTGCATAAAATGCCTTGGCTTTGAGAGGCTTGCGGGCCAGTCCCTGCGGCCATTTTCTTGCTTCGCACAGCGCGTAGGCCGCAGATCCGGCCAAGACCGGCACAGCCAACAAACCGGTGCCCACAATTCCGAGAGTAAAAATTGCGAAGGCGAGAGGACCGGCAACCGGCTTCAATGCCTCGGCGGCTTGGCTTGACGTTTGTATGTCCGTCGTGCCGGCCGCATGCAAGGTCGCGGCCGTCGTGAACATGATCGCGAGCGCGACGAGATTGGAGAAAGCCATTCCAATATAGGTGTCGGTTTCGATGCGCTTGATTGCGTCGGGTCCCTGCTTTGGTGCGTCAACCAAAGGCTTGCGCTCCGGAACGTTTCTAATCTCTTCGACTTCCTCGGAAGCCTGCCAGAAAAAAAGATAGGGGCTTATCGTCGTCCCAAATATAGCGACAACAACCATCCAAAATTCGGCCTTTGCCGAAAATGTCGGAATGAGAAAACCGCGTGCTGCCTCGGCCCAAGGGACTTTGACGACCATCACCGTGCCAAAGTAGGCAAATAAAGCAAAGGTGAGCCACTTCAGAACGAAGACATAGCGCGAATACGGAATAAAGACTTGCAGCGCCGCGCAGAGAATTCCGAAACCGGCAACGTACAGGAATTTCGGGCCACCGATCAGAAGGCTGACGGCATCGCCCATCGCGCCAAGATCGGCGCCGATATTGATCGTATTAGCGACAATCAACAAGAACACGATGCACTGCAGAATCCAATTCGGATAGTGGCGCCGAAGATTGGCAGCGATACCCATGCCGGTCGTGCGGCCGATGCGTGCGCTAATCTCTTGAATCGCCGCCATGAGGGGATAGGTAAAAAGGAGTGTCCAGGTGATCGCAAAGCCGAATTGGGCCCCGGCTTGCGAATAAGTTGCGATCCCGCTGGGGTCGTCGTCGGCTGCACCTGTAATAAGGCCCGGCCCCAAAGCGCGAAGCACCCGGGACTGTTTAGGTTTTTCGGGTTGCGAAACCACGCGCTGCCTCGATGCTTGTGTTTTCATTTGTGCGGCGCGCGCCCTTGCAAACGGTAAAAGGCGATCACGGCAATGACAGCAATCGCAGGCCCTGTGAGTACCGACGCGAGATTTCGATCAAAAGCGATTTGAATGGTGAGAGCACTGACGGTCGCAAAGAGGGCGATCGCAATTAAAACGCCAATTATGAACCATGGACGGTCAGAAAAAGTCATGTCCCACCAGCGACTAGGCCTTCTCTCGAACGGCCGGAGATGAGAAAAGTTCCCTCTAGGCGGAAGGGCGACTTCGTATTCGTCACATTTGGCGTTGGCCGATCTTAAGTCCGCTGATCCTGTGGGAATTCAGCGCTCGTCCCGTGAACGCCGCCCGCCCACGCAGTGGGTCAAATGCTGCGGAGAGTTTCTGCCCCAAAATCGACCTCTGTCCGACCCTCGACAGTTCTAACGCCGATTCCACCGTCCGGCAGTGGCAGAAGATCCACAAGGTCGAAGGACCGCCGACACGTGTGGAGAAGGTCGACGGGTTTCCGCGGCAGGTCTGGTGCGACGCGGGCGGGCAGGTGGTAATCGAGAAATACATCATCGGGAGAATGGGCCACGGCACGCCGATCAGCGCCGGCGGAGACGAGGGCCTCGGGGAGGAAAGCAAGTATATGCTGGAAGTTGGCATTTCCTCGACCCGCCACATAGCGGATTTCTGGAGCCTAACGCGGTAGGGAACAGTGGCCGGATGCACACCACCTTAATTCGAGGCCGCCTCAATTGGCGGCCTCTTTCGTTTGAAACTTTGTGCCTGGCCATGTCGGCTATTGGCACTTCGCGGCCTAGCGAACGAGTGCCTTGTTCGGTCGCTCTCAGACTAACAACGGACAACGGCAAAAAAATTTGGTCGGTTGGCTAGGCCCTGAATGACCCTGAGCGGACATCAAGTCGCGCATGCAGCCTGTTGAAAGGACGAGTTCATATTTATTCTGCACGTTCCATTTTGCTGTTCTGATTTTCGACCAGCCTAGTCCACTTTTGAAAAGCAGACTCTGATTCGTGAGCCGGCAGGGCCGATATTTGTCCGTCCATGAAGGCCACAAAGTCTTTGCTATAACTGTGACGCACCAGCTGCCACATCGCCCGAATTCCCGGGAAAGCGGCGATCTGCTCTCTGATGGTGGTCTCATATCCGACATAGGCGTTTCTATCCAGAAATCCTGCTCGATATTGGTAATGTTGGTTTTCGCATCCCATAAAAGTAGCCCGGCATAACATGAAAAACTGAACGAATTGCTGTTGATCCAGTTTGACCCGGCCGGAAGCCCCCATAGCGTAAACTTTGCTGAAATTAGGGTCCGCAATGGTTGTAATATAGTTTAGCCAGTAGTCAGCATTGAGCTGCAATGCGGTCGCTTGATTGCTCTTTGTATTTTGTCGAACTTGCAATCCAACAAACAGTAATGAGGCAACGACCGCGAGTGCCGCGACGACTTGCCCGATATTTGCCCAATCCGAAAGCGTCATAGCATTTCCTTAAAAGGCTAGATGCCGCTTTTGCAGCGAGGCTCAGCTAACATTGTTTTGAAGTAGTCAGCTAGGGCACTGCGCTGCAAAGGCCTAGTCGTTTTCGGCGCAGACAAAGCTCTGCGCTAATGCTGTATTGGTCCGCAGCGCGGCTCATGGCCCACATTGTAAAGATGGCAACCGCTGCGGCATCTGTTTGTTCTGGTAATATTTACGGCTGCGGCCCATCATAACCTTCGAGAATAATAATATCGCCAGCCGACGCGGAAGCGCGAAGCTTTTTCGCTTCAGTGTATTCCGGCGACCGATAGCATGCGAGCGCGGCTTCGTAATCCGGGAACTCGATGACTACATTCCGCGAACGATTTTCGCCCTCGACATTCTCAGACCGGCCACCGCGGGTGAGATAGCGCGCGCCAAACTTCTTGAAAATCGGCTGGATCGCGGTTGCGTATAGCTTGTAGTTATCCAGATTATTCACGTCGACTCGTGCGAACCAGTAACCGTTTGGCATATCTTGCTCCTTACTAGCATTCTTCCGATGAATTCTGGAACGGCGTGGAGGATAGCGGACGGTCGAGTTGTCGGGTAGCCACGCTCCCGTGTAAACGCTTAAGGTATTACGCGAGCCGGATCATCACTGCTTTTACCGGGCCGTCTGATGTGACCTCGGTCATGTGCCCTTTGCCGGACGTGTCCTCCATAAGGAGGCTGTCTCCAGCATCGAATGCACGTGCTTCGCCCAAACTCGGCGTCACGCGGAAGCTACCCGACAACATAAACAGCATGTGGCGACCGGGTGTCGGGTGCGGTTCGGTGCCACCCCAACCAACCGGAAGCTCAATAATGACGTAACTTTGGGTCGGTTGGGCGTCTGCCACCCTGAATGGAGCGGCCGGTGGAGCGAAGTCCTTTTGCGACATTGGTATCGTTACACTCTCGATCCGACTTTCCCCAAGTTCATCTGCATATAGTCTACAAACCTGATTGGTGTGCGCTTTCGACATTTCTTCCCATTCCCTCTGGTGCGATCCATGCGACCGAACTGTATTGATCTGCTGCTGCTTATTCAGCCTACATGATAGATCATACGTAAGATGTCAGCTTTGGGCACTTAGCGTCGTTCTCAACCGATGCCCTGAATGGTCGCTCTTAGACTAAAAGCGGACTGGGATTTTAGGGCCAGCTGAGCCCGGCCGCGATTGACCTTAATTAGCGGACAACAAATCTTACGCGCCACGCAGGCTATTTTTAAGCACGCTCTCGCGCGTGGATCAGTGAAACGATGGACTGATGAAATGGCGTTTCGATGCCGGTTTCGTATCCCATTTTTACAATAGCGCCGTTGAGGAAGTCGATCTCGGTGCGCCGTCCCGATTCCAGATCCTGCACCATCGACGAGCGATGCGGTGACGAGCGCGGGATCACCAGCGGGATCAGGATGTCATCGACATAATGCTTGCCGCTGTCCGCCGGGCGAAAGCCATTGCGCGCTGCAAACACCCGCAACGTCTCGTCTGCCAGATTTCCGATAATCTCGCGGGAATATTGGTTCTCCAGCAATTCGCCATAGTTCCGGCCGATCAGGTACTGGGAACTGACATTCAGTCAGTCGCCTAATTCACCCAGTCGAACTACTGTGCAGGTAACGTCGACAAAAACCATGTGGGGCGCGTTTCCGGCTAGCCGAGCGGTGGAAATTGTTCGCTCTTGTAATCAGCCGCCACAATCAAACTGAGACACTACCAACTATTCGCCCTGAATATTCCGCTTCGCCCACTCGATCATCCCTTCGGCGTCGTCCGTCGGCATCGGATCCCACGCCATCCTGAACGCCGCCTTCGCCGACTCCAGGTCGGCGGCGTAGCCCCTCGACGTCGGCGGCTGCGGGACGTGGGCGGTGATCGTCCAGAACCACCGCGTCCCGGCCGGTGCCGTGTACGTCCACATTATGCGGCCGATCACCCGGCGGTCGGCGTCGAGCACCACGTAGTCGTCGGCGCCGCCGAGGCCAGCCGGTTTCAGGATCAGCGCCATTCCGGCCTCTTAAGTCAGTCTAATGGACAGAATCGGCCTCTTATGTGACTTTAATGGACAAAGCGTCCCAATTCCTCCGCTTATGTTATCACTCCGCGGCCTCGTCGAAGATCTTGTCCGGCGGCACCTTGGCCCGGCCGGGCTGTTTCCATATCGGGATCCCAAGCTTGCCTGCCTTCTCGATCTTCGCGGTCCATGCCGCGTCGGAATATCGCACCCGATAGATCTGCTCCCGGACGGCTTCGGCGTCGAGCAGCGTCGGGTCGGCGGCGATCGCGGCCGCCTCCTGCTTCTCCAGCCAATCGACCCATTGCCTCATCATCTCCCGCTTCTTCAGAATCTCCGGGTTCGTGTTGTAGTGCTGGGCGGTCACGTCGTTGGAGTCATAGCCCTCAAGATGATCGAGGATCAGTTTGCTGTCGTCGCGCAGCCAGCCGAGATCCTGAGGCCCGTAGGTCGCGATGGCTGCACGGAAATCGTGAGCACTCAGCTCGATGCCGGGGATCACCTCGATGTTTCTGCTCAATGTGCGGGTTGGCATGTACGGATGCTTGGGCTGTTGCCCTTTGCGCCGCGCCCGCTCGACCGGCAACAGCCACGGATTGTCGTCAGCCAGCCGGTCTAGCCGGCGCAGCGCCTCGGCCGGGAAGCCGACCAGTGGCACATGGTGGTATCCTTTCGAGCGTTTCTTCTTGCTCGGCTTGCGGAAGTAGGGCGGCATCTTCCAGAGCTCCTCGTCGCCGAAGCTTTGGAAGTTTCCACGGTGGATGCCGCAGACCGCGTGAATGCGTTGCACCGAGCCGGCCATCAGAAGCATGGCAGCCGAGATGCGTGGCGGAAAGACGCCGACATTGGCGACCGCGAGATAACGGCCGATGTGTAGCCGATCGGGAGGAGGGGACTCCTCACCGGTGTTGACCTCGTCGATCGTTTGGCGCGACCGCTCCGGCGCCTTGACGTGCCTGATGCAGTTCGGGACGATTCCGGTCATGCGCCGGTAGTCGGTGCCGGCGAGCGTGCTCCACATCGAGGAGACGATCCGCTGCACATGTTCGCTGTGCGGCTCGGCGCGCTTAAAGACGTCACCGTAAACGCCCGCCACGTCATATTCAGTGATCGTTGCGACCGACCGGCCCTCGAAGCGCTTGAGTTCCGGGGTGTTGTTGAGAATGTTTTTGTAATCGTCGTAGGTCGCCGCGGACCGCTTGGAGAACACGTGATCGAGGAAGAGCTTCTTCGCCGCCGACCACTCTATCGATTTGACCGGCGCCGTCCGCGCCAGTTCGGATTGCCGGAATACTGAGACGCCCGTCGTCCACTCCTTGATTTTCGCGGTTGGGTCGATGCCACGCTGGCAGCAGCTCTTCACATGCCAGCCGCGTCGGCGCGCCTCGTCCGGAGGGACTTCGTGATTGCCAATTGACCACCGCTTGTATGTGTCATTCCACTTCCACCGGATCGTCCAACTCACCGTGCCGCCGCGCATCCGCAGCGCGAGGCCCTTGCAGGCGCCGTCCTTGATCTCGCCTTCCTCGCCGGCGCGCGCCCGGGCGATGGCTGACTCGACCCCTTTTTGGGTGATCGATGTGCTGGGGGTGATTTTGGCCATCTGGACTCTCGGGGGTGACGTGGGGGTGACTGTGGCACCAATATCCCCACGCCGGGCGCACAACCGTCAAGACGCAATGACGGCAGCGGTTAACAGCGGGGATGCAGGGATTGACAAGTGAAATCAGCGATTTTGGGAGGGCAGCGACGGCGAGATCACTTCCCTGTTTCCGGGAGCATGCCATCCCGAGAAAGTATGACCTCCGGAATCATAATCCGGAGGTCGGGGGTTCAAATCCCTCCCCCGCTACCAAAATTCAGCAAAATCCGACGATCGTTTTCGTCACTTTCCCAACCACACGCGCTGCGCCTGTGTGACGATCTGCGCAACGCGGCTTGCAACTTCCTCCGCCGTGATCGAAGACACCGGGTGGTCGATGACCACCGGCTTGAGACCCGGCATGCCGATGGCCTGGCGGGTCAATTCGGTTTCGTATTCGAATTCGGTGGTGATGATGACGGCGGCGGGCATGCCCTTGCGCTCGAGCGCGACGCCGTCGCGCACGCAGCAGGAGCAGCACGAACCGCAATCGCCGATGGCGGTGAGCACGATGTCGTTTTCGGCGGCGATTTTTTGCAGGAGTTCGGGCGCGGCATCTTTGGAGAAATTATGCTTCACATAATAATTCACCGCCGCGAAGCCGAGATCGGCCATCGCGCTTTGTGCGCCGCGCAACAGCTTGTTGGCGTTCCATTTTGAGTTGTCGAGAATGCCGAGCCGCAGACCTTTCAATGCCGTGACGCGCGGAGCGATAGGGTCGGACTCGGACGAGACCTGTCCGCGCGGGTCGTAAATGAGGATGGTATCGCTCAGGCTGCGCTGGATGTTCATATTTCAGTTTTCCTAAATCGTACAACTGCCGTCGGCGCACATTTCATCCGCCGGAGCAACGGCGCCATCAATGGAGCGCAGCACCGGCGTACTCATATGGCCCCAGCCCGGAATGAAGGCCGAGAAGCGGCCGGCATGGCCGCCCATCACAAACAGATGAATGAGGTCGGGTGAGGCGACGATCGGAATGTGGCTGTCGGGCTCGCGTCTGTACCACTTCGGCAGATTGCGGTTGTAGACCTTGCCGTAGCGGTGATTGCGTGAATGCTTGGCGAAGACATTGCCGGCATGCAGCGCCAGATAATTTTTCACGTCGGCGCGGTTCCAGCCGGCCTTGGCGATGGTGCGCGCATGTTCGAGCCCAAGCACGACCGCGCAATGCCCGCTCAGCACCGATGTGTTCGACGCAATCGTGCTCATCGCCGACACCATGGTGTCGAGAATGCCTTCCGGGTCGTTGCAGATATGATCAGTGACGCTGTGCGGCGCTTCCGCCGCCAGCACGAATACGGTCGAGTCGGTTGGCGCGTAGCCCTGCTCAACATGATAGGGCGCGAGCGGGGAGTCCGCTTCGTTCTCGGCGACGCAATAGGTGTACTTCGCCGGGTTGCCGAGCGTGCTCTTGTCGAGATCGGGCGGAAAGCCGCCGCCGACATTGAGCATGATGAGGCGCACGGCGCGGCCGATAGTCGCGTTGGCGCGGTTGCCGGATCCGAAGCAATTGGCGCCGCCGTTCATGCCGATTTGCGCGGCGAGTGGGCCGTTGACGACGATCAAGGGCGAGGCCATGTGCGTGGTTGCCTGCACGCCGTTCAAATTAAAGGCGCGGTCGGTCAGCGCCAGCATGGCGGCGCGCACGATGGGCGCGTATTCCGGCTTGCAGCCAGCCATCACCATGCTGATCGCCAGCACCTCGCGCGTCAGCAGGCCCCAGCGCGGCGCGATCTTGCATTCGACGAAATCCGGAGCGCCGCCGAGCGCCGCCACACAGGCGGCGATCTTTTCCGGCGTCGGCGGCACCACCGGCAGGCCGTCGGTCCAGCCGCGCTCATAATACAATTCGACCAGATCGGCGCCGGCGTCCATAACTTCATGCGCGTTGCGCTCGATCTGCTGTAGGGCCGTCATTTGGCGCTCTCCCGAATGCTGTATGACAGCATACCGGATAGGGCCTTGATGCCAACCGGTTTCTGAACGGCTGTTCATGGAACGTAATGTGGGGTCTCCGGATTGTTGAGCTGGCGCATATGGGCGCGATCATATTGGGAGCTTAACTATGCGAAATGTTGTTTTGGGAATTGCAGCACTTGCGGCTGTCGGCTTTGTTTTGCCGGTAGCGTCCGCGAGCGCGCAGAGCGTCGTCATCAAGACGGACAGTGGCCGCCACGAAGGCTGGCGCCATCGTCATCACAAGAAGGTCGTGGTCATCAAACACCATCGTCACCACGACCGGCACGCGGTGGTCATTCACCGCGATTAGCTGAACCGATAAAAAATGGCCCCTAAGCGGGGCCATTTTTCTATTGCCGGCGGCCGCCCGCGCGGTCAGATAATCGCGTGGCGGACTTTGCTCCAGACCCGAGCCGATGCCGGCGTCGCAGTATCCCGGCTACCCTCTATTCAAACCTTGTCGCGATCCGACAGGAAGCCCATAATGCGCGCTTCGGCGCTGTCCCGCGTTGCGGGTGGGCCGGGAAAAGCCAGGGCGACGGAAAACGAAAACTTCGGAGGGAATAATGATGCGTCATTATCTAATCGCGTCGGCGCTTCTGTGCGCCGGTCTGATCGCTGTGCCGGCTAACGCACAGCAAAAGCCGCTGCCTTATGGCAACCCGATCTCGCTCGCGCAGGCCCAGAAGATTACGATGGCGGCGCTCGCGCAGTCGACGAAAATGGGCCTGGCGGAATCGGTCGCCATCGTCGAGCCGAGTGGGCAACTGGCCAGCTACGAGAAGATGGACGGCACGCAATACGGCTCGACCTTGGTGGCGATGAACAAAGCCATCTCGGCGGCCGCGTTCCGCCGGCCGACCAAGGTCTTCCATGATCTGATCGCGAAGGGGCCGGAGTTCGACTATCTCTTGCAACTGGGCGCGGCCAATTCGGTGCCGGGCGGTCTGGTGATCGTCTCCGGCGGCAAGATCGTTGGCGGCATCGGCTGCTCGGGCGGCACCGGCGCGGAGGACATCGAGGTCTGCCAGGCCGGTCTCGATGCGCTGAAATAATATCCATGCGAAAAATGCCGCCACGCGGTCAGACGATCGCGTGGCGGACTTCGCGTGTGGGCGGGCGAAATCTATTCGAATTCGAACGAATAGCGCGCGAATAAGGCCTGAATCGTCGCTCACAGGCGCATCACGGCCCTGTCAGTTGCGTACACAAAACCTTGGGCTAGGTTGCCCCGGCTGGCGGCCGATGGAACAATTGCATCCATTGTTCGTATTTATCGGTAGCTGTGACGACTTTTCCCTGGGCGTTCGTGACGGAGGCTTTTTTATGGCGCGCACCGCAGTATCCCCGGTCCCGCGCGCCGTGGCGCAGGGGCCGGAGGCGGGCAGGCCGCCATCGCATGAGGTGCGCAGCGCCTGGCGCGAGGCCTTTGCCCGGGTGCGCGCTGAGACCGAACGCCGCGCCTCGCATCTGTCGGCCGAAGACCAGATCGTGCAGTCGATGGCCGACGCCTCGCCGGCGAAATGGCACCGCGCCCATGTCACCTGGTTCTTCGAACAGTTCCTTTTGGTGCCGCACGATCCCGATTACAAGATTTTCGACGAACGCTTTCCGTTCCTGTTCAATTCTTATTATGTCGCCGCGGGGCCGCGTCACGCCCGCCCGCAGCGCGGCTTGATCACGCGGCCGAACGGCGAGGAGGTCACGCTCTATCGCGCGCACGTCGATGCCGCCGTTGAAAAGCTGATCGGCAAGGTGTCGGACGCCGACGCAGCGCGCGTCTTTGAAATTCTCGAAACCGGTCTGCATCACGAGCAGCAGCACCAGGAACTGCTCATCACCGATATCCTGCACGCCTTCGCGCAGAACCCGACCGATCCGGTCTACGACGCGGATTGGCAGATGCCTCAATCGCCGCCGGGTCCGCGCGCGATCGACGCCAATACATTTATCGATGTGCCGGCCGGAATTCATGCGGTCGGTCACGAGGGCAGGGGCTTTTGTTTCGACAACGAAACCCCGCGCCACGACACGCTCATTCCGAAAATCCGCATCGCGCGCGATCTGGTCAGCAACGCGCAGTGGCTCGCGTTCATCGAGGCCGGCGGCTATACGACGCCGTCGCTCTGGCTGTCGGACGGCTGGACCACGGTGCAGAACGAAGGCTGGCAGGCACCCGGCTATTGGCGGCAGAAAGACGGGCAGTGGCATGTGGTGACGCTTGCCGGCCTTAAGCCTGTGGATGCCGCCCAGCCGGTAATGCATGTCAGCTATTACGAAGCCGAGGCTTTCGCCCGTTTCGCCGGTAAACATCTGCCGAGCGAACAGGAATGGGAGGTAGCGGCGCGCGCCGGTCTCTTGGCTGACGCTTTCGGCGTCGCCTGGCAGTGGACACGCAGCGCCTATTTGCCCTATCCGGGCTACCGCGCCGCCGAAGGCGCGCTCGGAGAATACAACGGCAAGTTCATGGTTTCGCAGATGGTGTTGCGCGGCTCCTCGCTGGCGACGCCGGACGGGCATGAACGGATGAGCTATCGCAATTTCTTCTATCCGCCGGCGCGCTGGCAATTTACCGGCGTGCGTCTGGCGGAATTTTTTTGAAGCGGTGTTGAAGCAGACAGTTACCTAAGAGGCCATCATGGTTGCGCTTGCCCGTAAAACTTCGCCGCTTCCGACATCGGAAGACGTGTCCGAATTCGAAGCCGATGCGCTCAAAGGCCTGAGCACGACGCCAAAGCGCGTGCCGCCGAAATACTTCTATGACGCGGAAGGCTCGCTCCTGTTCGACAAGATCACCGAGCAGCCGGAATACTACCCGACCCGCTGCGAAATGCGCATTCTGCAAGACCACGCCGGCGAGATCGCCGCGCTCATTCCGCCGGGCGCGGCGCTGATCGAGTTCGGCTCCGGCTCCAACAAGAAGGCGCGCATTCTTCTTGCCGCGGCCCCGGTGCTGGCGGCCTATGTGCCGGTCGATATCTGCGGGGAGATGGTCGAACAGGAAGCCGCAGAACTGCGGCCGGATTTCCCCCGTCTCAACGTGCTGCCGGTCACCGCCGACTTCACGCAGGAATTTAAGCTACCGGAGGAAATCCGTTCCGCGCCCGCGCGCGTCGGCTTTTTCCCCGGCTCCACCATCGGCAATTTCGAGCCGCATGAGGCGGCGGCTTTTTTGCGCAATGCCGCGAAAATCCTCGGCCCCAATTCGAAACTGATCGTCGGCGCCGATCTCATCAAGGGTGCCGAAATTCTCAACGCCGCCTATAACGACGCCGCCGGTGTCACCGCCAAATTCAATCTCAATCTTTTGGTGCGCATCAACCGCGAGCTCGGCGGCACCTTCAAGCTCGACACCTTCGAGCACCACGCTTTCTATAATCGCGAGCGCAACCGCGTCGAGATGCATCTCGCCAGCCTGAAGCGGCAGAAGGTCAAGGTCGCGGGCGATACGATTGACTTCCGCGCCGGCGAAACGATTCACACCGAGAACTCCTACAAATACTCCGTCGAAACGCTCGGCGCTCTGGCGCGCGGTGTCGGCTGGATACCTACGGCGGTGTGGACCGACGCCAAGAAATATTTCTCGATCCAGGCCTTCACCCTGGCCGGCGAAGGCGAGGCGAAGGACTGAGACTTTCAGCGACCTCCACAGGGTGCTTCCCGTGCGGCCCGCTCTGCGCTAAGCCATCCCGCATAATCAAATGGCAAGGGCAGGAACACCCGATGAAAATCGTCAATTTTGAAACCGCCAACGGCATCCGCATGGGCGTGGTCGATGGCGCGACTGTCATCGATGTGCAGGCGGCCGACGCGAGCGTACCGGGTGAACTCGGCGCTTATCTGCGCAGCGGGCGCGACCTCAACGCGCTCGCCGATCTCGTCAAGAAAGCGCCGGACGCCGCGCGCATTCCGCTCGCCGGCATGAAATTCGCGCTGTCCGTCGCCAATCCCGGCAAGATCATCTGCCTCGGCTTGAACTATCTCGATCACGTCAAGGAAGGCGGCTACAAGGACAACATCCCGAAATTCCAGTCGATCTTTTTCCGCGTGCTGACCTCGCTGACGTCGCATGGCTTTCCGCTGATACGGCCGAAGAAGTCGATCCAGTTCGATTATGAAGCCGAATTGATCGTCATCATCGGCAAGCGCGCCAAGCATCTCACCCTCGAAAACGCGGCCGATTGCGTGGCCGGTTATTCCTGCGGCATGGAAGGCTCGATCCGCGAATATCAGCGCCACACCACGCAGTGGGGCATGGGCAAGAATTTCGACCGCACCGGCAGCATCGGCCCGTGGATGGTGACCGCCGACGAAGTGCCGCGCGGCGGCAAGGGTCTCAAGATCGAAAGCCGTCTTAACGGCAAGACCATGCAATCGTCCAACACCGATCACTTCATGTTCCCGGTGGCGGAATCGCTGGTCTATCTTACCGAAGGCATGACGCTGGAGCCGGGCGACATCCTGTTCACCGGCACGCCGTCGGGCGTCGGTCACGCGCGCAAGCCCGATCCGGTCTGGATGAAGGCGGGTGACACCATCGAGGTCGAGATCGAAAAGGTTGGCGTGTTGTCGAACCCGATCGAGGACGAGAAGTAGGACTTCTTATCCCTCCCCCGGGTAGCGCGGGGAGGGTCGGTTCGTATCGCGATAGCGATATGAACCGGGGTGGGGGC
>Ga0075522_10002062_pt1 | contig 15049 bp, 12 predicted proteins | sample NGEPerA_FD_74796 | JGI IMG/M metagenome (GOLD analysis project Ga0075522, IMG submission 74796) | Arctic peat soil microbial communities from the Barrow Environmental Observatory site, Barrow, Alaska, USA - NGEE PermafrostL2-A | ecosystem: Environmental > Terrestrial > Soil > Wetlands > Peat ... | reverse complement strand
AAATCTCGGCTCGATCCAGATCTCCTCCCGTAACGAAGGCGTCACCCTCGCGGGCGGCGGGGCGGTGATCAACGGCTCGGCCGGCGACACCACCGCCACGATCGCCGCTTACGAAATGGGCGTCCGCGTCGACAGGGCGCCGGGCACGATCGTCAACTACGGCCTGCTCTCGTCCTCGGGCGGCGTCCCGATCTATCTGTACGATGGCGGGAGGGTGACCAACGGCTCGGGCGCCGACACCACCGCGCGGATCTCCGGGTTCGACTACGGCGTCTACGCGTCCCGCCAGACGACCACGGTGACCAATTTCGGCGCGATCTACAGCGAGACTTCCGCCGCCGTCCTGCTGCGGGCCGGCGGTTCGGTGACCAACGGTTCGGCGGGCGACACCGGCGCCTCGCTGATCGGTGAGACCGGCGTCGGTATCACGGGCCTGCCGGCCACGCTGGCCAACTTCGGCACGATCGAGGGGACGGACAACGGCGGTGTCTATCTGAACAACGGCGGCGGCCTGACCAACGGCTCGGCGAGCGACACCGTCGCGCTGATCGAGGCCAACAGCAACGGCATCGCCGCCGCGGACGCCGCCACGATCGTCAACTATGGCACTGTCCATAGCGTGGCCAACTTCGCGGTCTATCTGGGCGGCGGCGGCAGCCTCACCAACGGATCGTCCAGCGACGCCAAGGCGCTGGTCGAGGGCGTGGTGGGCCTCGAGTTCAAAGGCGCGGACGGCGCCACGGCGACCAATTTCGGCGCCATCTCCGGAAGCGGCGGGCTGGCGGTCGAACTCACCTCGGCGAGCGATCGCCTGGTGTTGGAGGCGAGCGCGGCCTTCGGCGGCTCGATCGCCGGCGGCGGCGGGGTGCTGGAACTGGCCGGCGGGACCGACGCCATCAACGGCGTGGGCTATGCCCCCCTGCTGACCGAGACCTCCGGTTCGACCGTCTTCAGCGGCTTTGGGGGCTACATCGTCGATACCGGCGCGTCCGTGAGCCTGACCGGTGTCAACAACCTGGTGTCGGGCAAGACCCTGACCAACAACGGCCAGGTGAGCGTGACGGAGTTCATGATCAACCGGGGCGTGATCTCGGGCGCGGCGACCTCCGGCGTCACCCTCGACGGCGCCGCGACGCTGATCAACGGCTCGGGCGGCTACACCTCGGCCTCGATTTCGGGCAGCGACCAAGGCATCTATGCCTCCGCCTCGGCCACGGTCGTCAATTACGCCACGATCAAGGGCGCGGGGGGCGTCGAATTCAATTCCGGCGGCAGCGTGACCAACGGCTCGGCCGCGACGATGACCGGGCTGATCGAAGGCCCCCTCGTCGGCGTCGCCGTCCAGGGCGCGGCGGGCACGATCGCCAATTTCGCCACCATCCAGAGCGCGGATGGCTCCGGCGTCTATCTGGGCGCCGGCGGGAGGGTGACCAACGGCTCGGCTGGCCACCACGCCGCCCTGATCACCGGCGCGACGACGGGCGTCTATGTGCGCGCCGCGGCGACGGTGACCAACTTCGGCACGATCGACGGCGGCGGCGGCACGGCCGTCAAGTTCCGTTCCGCCAGCGATGTCCTGGTGGTCGAGGCCGCCAGCACGCTGATCGGCCTGGCGTCGGGCGACGGCGGTACGCTGGAGATCGGAAGCGGCGCCGACACCCTCACCGCCCCCGGGACCCTGACCGGGAGTACGTCGGCGAGCCTCAGCGGGTTCGCCTCCTATGCCATCGACGCCGGAGCGTCCCTGACCGTCGCCGCCGGCGTGTCGATCACCCAGGCCGGGACGGTGAGAAACGCCGGGACTCTCTTCACGGACGGCGGCGCCACCCTGACGGTGGCGGCCGGCGGCCTGACCCTTACCGGCGCCGGCTTCGTCGAGCTGAGCCGATCCGCCTCCAGCGAGATCACCGGGGCCACGACTTCGGCGGTTCTCACCAACGCCAGCGACGACATAGAGGGCGGCGGCGATCTCGGCGCGGGCAGCCTGGTTCTCGTCAACCAGGCGGCCGGAGTCATCGCCTCGGTGGATGCCGAGGTCCTCACCATCGACACCGGCGCCAGCACGATCACCAACGCCGGGCTGATCCTGGCCGGGGGCGCCGGCGGGGTGATGATCACCGGGGCGGTGGCCAACAGCGGCCACCTGGCGGTCAACGGCGGCCCGATGACGGTGGTCGGCGCGGTCACCGGCTCGGGCGATGGCGAGGTGATCGCCGGGACGCTCGATTTCGCCGGGACCTTCAATCAGAACGTGGTCTTCACCAGCGGATCGACCGGGACCCTCGAACTGGCCCATTCATTGGCCTACGCCCAGGGAAGGATCCAGGGCCTTTCGGCCGTCGGAGCCAATTCGCTGGACCTCGGCGACATCGGCTTCACCTCCGGCGCGACCACGGCCAAGTTCGCCGGCACGGCAAGTTCCGGGGTGCTCACCGTCACCGACGGGACGCACACCGCGAAGATCAACCTCATCGGCGACTATCTGAACTCCACCTTCACCACCAGCGCGGGGGCCGGCGGGGTCGGGACCCGGATCATCGACACCCGGCCGATCCCCTGGACCCATCAGATCTCGGGGAGCTTCACCACCGCCGCCGACTGGACCGGCGGCGTCGCGCCAGGGTCGGCCAACGCCGCCATCCTGGATGCGCCGGGCTCGACGGCCTACATCGTCATCGCCGGGGCGAGCGAGACGGTGGCCTCCGTCCAGACCGCCTCCACGGCCAGGCTGGCGATCACCGGCGGGGTGTTCACCATCACCAACGGGACCGGCTCTGGGAGCAATGCCGGCCAGCTGTCGGTGACCCAGAACGGAACCCTCGACATCGGCGGCGTGTTCGCCAACGCCAAGGTGTTCTATGTCGAAAACAACGGCGTGGTGAAGGTGGCCGCCGGCGGCCTGACGCTCACCGGAAGCGGCACGCTCTACCTCGCCGACAACACCGTCGAGGGGGTCACGAGCGGCGCGACCCTGACCACCAGCAACTTCATCTACGGGGCCGGCCAGTTGGGCGCCGGCCAGATGACCCTGGTCAACCAGGCGGCCGGCGTCATCGAATCCTACGGGTCCAGCCTGCTGACCGTCAACACCGGGGCCAACACCATCACCAACGCCGGCATCTTCCTGGCGACATCGGCCGGCGGGATGACGATCGCCAGCGCGGTCGCCAACACCGGCCACTTCGCGGTCAATGGCGGGTCGATGACGGTGATCGGCGCGGTCACCGGCGCGGGCTATGGCGAGGTGGTCAAGGGGACCCTCGACTTCGCCGGGGCCTTCAATGAGAACGTAGTCTTCACCAGCGGTTCCACCGGAACCCTGGAACTGGCCGATTCATTGGCCTTCGCCAAGGGCCGGATCCAGGGCCTTTCCACCACCGGCGCCAACGCCCTCGATCTCGGCGACATCACCTTCACCAGCGGCGTGACCACCGCCGTCTTCAGCGGCTCCACAACCAGCGGCGTGCTCACCGTCACCGACGGGACCCACACCGCCGAGATCAACCTGATCGGCGACTATCAGGGATCGATCTTCACCACCAGCCCGGGGGCCGGCGGCGTCGGGACCAGGATCGTCGATCCGCAGGCCAGCGCCGCCCCGACCACCTCGGCGCTGTCCGCGCCGCCACACGCCTTCATCGCCGCGATGGCCACCCTTGGCGCGGAAACCGGCGGCTCGGTCAGCTGGACGCACGATCCCGGGCGCCTCGCCGAGCCCATGCTGACCATTCCAAGGATACAGGCCGCCTGAGGGATGAGCATGTTCCCCGCGCTGACCGACGATGGCTCAGATCAATAGGCGCACGCCTCGAAGGCCCGACCCGCATCGCCTTGCCAAGGACCATTATAGAGGTCGAGGAGGCGCTCGGCGGCGGTGACGCCGGTTTCGGCGATCTCTTCGATCTCGGCGAGGTAGCCGGTCTCATCGACCATGCCGGCGGAGAGGCGGTCTCGGCGCTTCAGACCCTGGCGGGCGAGTGCGAGCATGTCTCGGGCGACGTCCCGGGCGGAGCGGCCGGCGACCTCGGCCTTCAATCCCAGGCGGGCGGCGTCGTCGCGAAGTCCGGCGCGATCCTCGCGGGTCCAGCCCTTGCACAGATCCCAGGCGGCGGCCTGGGTGGCCGGGTCGTAGAGGATGCCGGCCCACAGCGCCGGCAGGGCGCAGAGGCGCGACCACGGCCCGGCGTCGGCCCCGCGCATCTCGAGGTACTGCTTGAGCCTGACCTCGGGAAAAATCGTGCTGGTGTGATCGACCCAGTCCTTGATCGTGGGCCGCTGGCCCGGGAGTTCGGCGAGTTCGCCGCGCATGAAGGCGGCGAAGGAGCGGCCGGCCAGGTCGATGTAGCGGCCGTCGCGCTTGGCGAAATACATCGGCACGGCCAGGGCGTAGCGGGCGTAGGCGTCGAACCCGAAATCGTCCTGAAAGACGAAGTCCAGCATGCCGGTGCGATCGGCATCGGTGTCGGTCCAGACGTGAGCGCGGGAAGAGAGCAGCCCGGTGGGCCTGCCCTCGATGAACGGCGAGTTGGCGAACAGGGCGGTGACGATCGGCTGAAGCGCCAGGCTGACGCGGAACTTGGCGACCATGTCCGCCTCGTCGGCGAAGTCGAGATTGGCCTGGACGGTGCACGTGCGGAACATCATGTCGAGGCCGAGATCGCCGACCTTGGGCATGTATTGGCGCATGATCTTGTATCGGCTCTTGGGCATCGCCGGGATCTGGTCGCGGCGCCAGGTCGGCGTGAAGCCCAGGCCCAGGAAGCCGAGGCCGAGTTCCCCGGCCACGGTCTTGGCCTCCTCGAGATGGCGGCCGGTCTCCTCGCAGATGTCGTGCATGGTCGGCAGCGGCGCGCCGGAGAGTTCGAACTGGCCGCCGGGCTCCAGGCTGATGTTGGCAGCGCCGCGGGAAAGGCCGATCAGGGTCTCGCCGCCGTCGGGGGCCGCTTCGAAGGTTCCCTCCCAGCCAAAACGCATCATGCCCCGCATCAGGGCATCGATTCCCGCCTCGCCGTCGTAGGGAACCGGGGCGTGATCGGCGAGCCGGAAGACGAACTTCTCGTGCTCCGCGCCGACGCGGAAATCCGCCGCCGGCTTGCCGCCGCGGGCGAACCAAGCGACCAGGTCGTCGAAGTCGAGCGGGCGGTCGTCGTCGGGCGTCTCGGCCATCCCATCCCCTTCGAGGCCGCCAGCCGACCTCGGCGCTCACTTGGGCGCCCGGAGGGCCAAGCTCAAGGGTCCGTCAGGCGCCGCGCCAGTCGCCCCGCGCCGCCTGCCACAAGGCGAGGGCCGAGATGGCGGCCGTGTCGGCGCGCAGAATGCGCGGACCCAGCGACACCGGAACAGCGCCCGGCAGGGCGCGGATGGCGGCGCGTTCGGCGGCGGAGAAGCCGCCTTCGGGTCCGATCAGGATCGCCCAGGCGCCGCCGGCCGCTCCGTGGAGCGCGGTCAGGACCGGAGCGGCGTCGCCGGCCTCGTCGCAGAACATCAGGCCTCGCTCCACCGGCCACGTCGCCAGCACCCGGGCGAGAGGGGCCGGCGCCGTCACCTCGGGAACATCGAGGCGCCCGGTCTGCTCGGCGGCCTCCACGGCGATCGCCGCCAAGCGCGCGAGGTTGGTGTGATCGGCGTTGGTCCGATCCGTGACCACCGGACGAACCCGCCGGGCGCCCAGTTCGGCGGCCTTCTCGACGATGGTCTCCAGCCTCGCGCGCTTGACCAGGGCGACGAGGAGATCGAGATCGGGGCCGAGGGCCTGGACCCGCTCCATGGCCTCGATACGCAGACGGCACGACTTGCCGATCTCGGCCAGGCGCGCCGACCACTCCCCGTCGCGGCCGTTGAACAGGCGCAACTCCGCCCCGACGGCCAGGCGCATGACGCGGACGAGATAGTGGGCCTGATCCCGCGACGGCGTCAGCTCGCCCCCGGCGGCGAGGTCGTCGGGAACGAAAAGGCGGATCAAAGCGATCTCTCCCAAGCCGCTATCGCCGCCGGCCGCTGCTCGACTAGGATCGAATCCATGAACACCCACGACTACGACAAGGACCTGCGGCGCCTGCAGATCGCCCTTGTGCGCTATCAGGCCTGGGCGATGAAGGAAGGGGCCAAGGCGCTGGTCATCCTGGAGGGCCGCGACGGGGCGGGCAAGGACGGCGTCATCAAACGCATCGTCGCCCATCTCGCCCCGCGCAACACCCGGGCGGTGTCGCTGCCCAAGCCGTCCAACCGACAGGCCACGCAGTGGTATTTTCAGCGCTATGTCGTCCATCTGCCGGCGGCGGGCGATCTCGTGCTGTTCAACCGCTCCTGGTACAATCGCGGCGGCGTGGAGCCGGTGATGGGATTTTGCACGCCGCGCGAACACGAGGATTTCCTCCGCGACGTTCCGGCCTTCGAGCGGATGCTCGAGGAATCGGACATGCGGGTGGTGAAGATCTGGCTCGACATCTCGAAGAAGGAACAGGCCCGGCGCCTCGATTCCCGGCGCAACGATCCGATCAAGGCCCTGAAGGTCAGCGACATGGACTTCGTGGCCCAGAAGAAGTGGAATGCCTATTCCAAGGCCCGCGACGAGATGCTTTCGCGCACCCACACGGCGATCGCGCCATGGATGTGCGTGCGGGCCGACCACAAGAAGCCGGCGCGGCTCAACGTCATCCGTCACCTGATCCACAAACTGGCGCCGGCCGAGGTCAGCGCCGAAATCGAGGCGCCGCAACCCGAGATCCTGTTTCCGTTCGAGGAAGCGGCGATGCATGATGGCCGGCTGGCCAGATAGAGAGGCGAGGAATGGACTACGTGCGACTGGGAAACACCGGGCTGAAGGTGTCGCGACTGTGCCTGGGCTGCATGACCTACGGCAGTTCGAAATGGCGACCCTGGGTGCTGGACGAGGAGAGCAGCCTGCCGTTCTTCAAGAAGGCGCTGGAGGCGGGGATCAACTTCTTCGACACCGCCGACGTCTACTCCGCCGGCGAGAGCGAGCGGGTGACCGGCAAGGCGCTGAAGGAATACGCCAAGCGCCACGAGGTGGTCCTGGCCACCAAGGTCCACGGGGCCATGGGGGCGGACGCCAACAACAGCGGCCTGTCGCGCAAGCACATCATGGACGCCATCGACCGCAGCCTTCATCGGCTGGGCGTTGATTACGTCGATCTCTATCAGATCCACCGCTTCGATCCGCAGTCGCCGATCGAGGAGACCCTGGAGGCGCTGAACGACGTCGTGCGCGCCGGCAAGGCCCGCTACATCGGCGCCTCGTCGATGTATGCTTGGCAGTTCATGAAGATGCTGGCGGCCTCGAAGGCCCACGGCTGGGCGCGGTTCGTCTCCATGCAGCCGCAGTACAACCTGGTCTATCGCGAGGAGGAGCGGGAGATGCTCGGCCTTTGCCTCGACCAGGGGATCGGCGTCATCCCATGGTCGCCGGGGGCGCGCGGCTTCCTGGCCGGAGGCAGGGCCAGTCCCGGCGAGGGGAACACCGAGCGGGCGCGGAGCGACGAATTCTCGCCCAGGCTCTACTACCGCGAGCCGGATTTCGCGGTGGTCGAGGCGTTGGAGACGATTGCCAAGGCGCGCGGCGTCTCGAACATGCGGATCGCCCTGGCCTGGGTGCTGAACAATCCCGCCGTGACCGCGCCGATCATCGGCGCGTCCAAGATGAGCCACCTCGACGACGCCATCGGGGCGCTGTCGATCACTCTGACCGATGACGAGGTGAAGGCGCTGGAGAAGCCCTACAGGCCCAAGCCGGTGCTGGACCACGCCTGATCCGCGCGTGGACGCCGACGCCATCATCCGGACCCTGGAGATCGCCGCCGAACGAGCCGGCGATCTGAGCCCCCTCGTCTACGCTCGCCTGTTCGCGGCCCATCCCGGGATGGAGTCCCAGTTCGCGCGCGACACCGACGGTTCGATACGGGGTGAGATGCTCAGCCGGGTCTTCGAGACGATCCTCGATTTTGTCGGCGATCGCGCCTACGCCGCCCGGATGATCCAGTGCGAGGTGGTGACTCACGACGGCTATGGCGTGCCCCCAGCGGTGTTTGGCCGCTTCTTCGAGGTTGTCGCCGAGACCCTGCGGGCGGTGCTGGCCGAAGCCTGGACGCCGGAGGTGGCGGCGGCTTGGCGGGAGCTTTTGTCGGAACTGGACTGGTTCGCGACCCATCCCGACCAGCACGCGACCGCCGCGTGAGCGCCGAGATCTCCGCGCGGCAGGCGCGCCGTTTGGCCATCACCGCCCAGGGCTTGGCCGAGCCCCGCCCCTCCGCCGTACCGGGCGTGGCGCGATTTCGCCGGCTGATCGACCGGCTGGGCGCGATCCAGATCGACTCGGTCAATGTGGTCGTGCGGAGCCACTACCTGCCGGCGTTTTCGCGGCTCGGCGCCTATCCCCTCGACATGCTCGAACGCGAGGCCTGGGGGCGGCGGCCATCCCTGTTCGAATATTGGGGCCATGAAGCCTCGCTGCTGCCGATGGCCATGCAGCCGTTGTTCCGCTGGCGGATGGAGCGGGCGCGGGGTGGCGAAACCTGGAGCGGGCTGGCGCGCTTCGGCCGCGAACGGCGCGACTATATCGACGCGGTGCTGGCGCGGATCGAGCGGGAGGGGCCGGTGACCGGCGGCGACTTCGCCGACGGACCCCGGCAGGCGGGCTGGTGGAACTGGAGCAACGGCAAGCGGGCGCTGGAGTGGCTGTTCTGGGCCGGGCTGATCACCACCAAGACCCGGCGTGGCTTCGAGCGCGTCTATGACCTCACCGAGCGGGTGCTGCCGCGCGCCGTGACGTCGGCGCCGACCCCCACCGAGGCCGAAGCTCACCGCGCCCTGCTGATGATCGCGGCGCGGGCCATGGGCGTCGCCACCGAAGGCGACCTGCGCGACTATTTCCGCATGCCCGTGGCCCAGACACGGGCGCGAGTGGCCGAGTTGGTCGAAGCCCGGACCCTGGCGTCGGTCGGCGTCGAAGGCTGGCGGCAGCGGGCCTTCCTGGTTCCAGGGACACGCGTTCCGCGGCGCCTGCCGGCCAGGACCCTGCTGTCGCCTTTCGACAATCTGATCTGGCGGCGAGAGCGCACCCAGCGGCTGTTCGGGACGCGCGTGCGGCTGGAAATCTACACCCCGGCTCACAAACGCGAGCATGGCTATTATGTGCTGCCGTTCCTGATCGGCGAGACCATCTGCGCGCGCGTGGACCTCAAGGCCGACAGGCAGGCCGGGGTGCTGCGCGTCCAGGCGGCGCACCTGGAGCCGGGCGCGGCGGACGAGACCGCCGAGGCCCTGGCGGCGGAACTGACGGTGATGGCCGGCTGGCTGGGGCTGGCGGGCGTCGAGGTCGCCGGAAGGGGCGGACTCGCGCCCGAACTCTCGCTAGCGCTGGCCAATCGCTAGAGCGCGCCCTGCGTCACGGCGTGGAGGTGGGCGTAGGCGCCGCCCTTGGCGACGAGGTCGCCGTGGCGGCCTTCCTCGACCACGCGACCGTCCAGGAACACCAGGATGCGGTCGGCGCCGCGGATGGTCGAGAGGCGGTGAGCGATGACGATGGTCGTGCGGCCGGCCATCAACTCCTCCGTGGCCGCCTGCACCTGCCGCTCCGTCTCGACATCGAGGGACGAGGTCGCCTCGTCGAGAACCAGGATCGGCGCGTCGGCGAGGAAGGCGCGGGCGATGGCCACGCGCTGGCGCTCGCCGCCGGAGAGCTTGACGCCGCGCTCGCCGACCAGGGTGTCATAGTCCTTGGGCAGGGCGGCGATGAAGTCGTCGGCGCGCGCCCGTTTGGCGGCCAGGGCGATCTCCCCGGCCGTGGCGTCGGGCCTGGCGTAGGCGATGTTCTCGGCGATCGTGCGGTGGAAGAGGGCGGGATCCTGTGGGACCACGGCTATCGCCCGGCGCAGGCTGCCCTGGGTCACGGTCGCGATATCCACGCCGTCGATCAGGATGCGACCACTTTGGAGGTCGTAGAGCCGCTGGATCAGCTTGACGAAAGTCGACTTGCCCGACCCCGTGGGGCCGACCAGAGCCAGCCGTTCGCCCGGCGCGATGGTCAGCGAGAAACGGTCATGGATCGGCGCGCCGGCGCTCTTGTAGGCGAAGGTCACGCCGTCGAAGACGATCTCGCCGCGCAGGGGATGGAAATCGGCCGCCTCGGGCCGGTCCGCCACTTGTGGCTCGGTGCGGGCATAGCGCGCCACGTCTTCGACGTCGGCGAGGCCCCGCTGCATCATCCGGATGTTATCGCCGATGTTGCGCAGATAACCGCTCATCAGGAGGAACGAGGTGATCACGAAAGCGACGTCGCCGGCGGTCGCGGCGCCCCGGGTCCAGCGCAGGATCATCAGGCCGGTGAGGCCTGCCTGAAGAACGCCGAGCATGACGTTCTGGACCAGCCAGACATCGGTGTAGCGATTCCAGGTCCGGTTGGTGGCCCGTCGCCAGTCGCCGGTCACCCTGTCGATCCGCGCCTCCTCCCGATGCTCGGCGCCGAAGCCCTTGACGGTGGGATTGGAGGCGATGGAGTCGGCTAGGGCGCCGCCGATCCGCGAATCCAGGGCCACCGAACGAAGCTGGGCCTTGCGTACATAGAGGTTGGAGAGCGCGACATTGGAGACGATGTAGACGCCAATCATGATCAGGGAGAAGGCGCCCACCACCGGCCAGCGCAACGTCATCTGGATCGAGAGGCCGACAAGGACGATCAGGGCCGGACCGATCCACACCACGACCGCGTCGGCGACCACGTCGTAACCCCACATGGCCCGCGACAGCCGCCGCACTGTGGCGCCGGCGAAGGTGTCGCCGTGCCAGTCGGCGGAAAATGTCTGGACCCGCCTGAAGCCCTCACTGGTCATCTCCTGCATGGTCGCCGTCGCCAGGGGGATGAAGAACCGCATGGCCGAATTTCGCAGCGCCGAGGAGGCGAGATAGACGCCGACGAAGAAGGCCCACGCGGCCCAGGCGCCGGCGGCGTGGGCCGGACCGGCGATGGCCGCGTCCACGAGGGCCTGCGAGGCCCGCGGCACGAGCAGTTCGCAGCCGATGGCAACCAGGGTCAGCGCCACCGTGCCGGCGAGCATCCGCGGCCGGCGCGCCCAATAGCCGCCGATGAACGCCAGGACCTGGCGATTGGACAGCACCCGCTGGCGGGTGCTTTCATCGTCTTCGTACTGCTCCATGAGGCGCGATCACATAGGCGTTATCGCGTTGCGGCGGGAGACGCGCGGCGAAGTTTGCGCGCGATATGGCGCTGGGGACACAGGGTATCGCCGTGGTGGCAGTGTTTGACCGTTGATCCAGATCCATCTTCCGAGATTCGTGACAATCGGACGTCCGTAGCGCGGGCTTCCAGCCCGCCCTTGCGTCAGGGAGGGCGGCAACCTTCTCAAGAAGAGCGGGCTGGAAGCCCGCGCTACGAGGTCAAGACTTGAACGCTCACCTCCCCGACGCCGCGCCCGCCAACTGGGTCGATCGGCATGCGCCGCGGCGGCTGCGGCCGTGGCTGAAGCTCGGCCGCTTCGACCGCCCCACGGGAATCTGGCTGCTGATGCTGCCGGGCTGGCAGGGCGTCGCCCTGGCCTGCGCCGAGCGCCGCCAATGGCCGGATGGGCGGCTGCTGGTCCTGTTCGCGGCCGGCGCGGCCCTGATGCGGGCGGCGGGCTGCGCCTACAACGACATCATCGACGCGGACATCGACGCCAGGGTGGCGCGGACCGCCGGCCGCCCCATTCCCTCGGGCCAGATCAGCCTCCGCGAGGCCTGGGTTTTCGTGTTCGCCTGCGCCCTGGCGAGCCTGGCGATCCTGCTGGACCTCGGTCCGCTGGCGATCCTGCTCGGCGTTGGCTCTTTGGCCCTCGTCACCGCCTATCCGTTCATGAAACGGATCACCTGGTGGCCGCAGGCCTGGCTCGGCCTGACCTTCAACTGGGGGGCGTTGATGGGCTTCGCCGCGGCGCGGCCCGGCCCTCTCGCCCCCCTGCCGTGGCCGGCGATCCTGCTCTACGCCAGCGGCGTCCTGTGGACGCTCGGTTATGACACCATCTATGCGGTCCAGGATCTGGAAGACGACGCGCTGGCCGGCGTGAAGTCTTCCGCTCGCCGCCTGGGCGCCGCGGCGCCGCCAGCGGTGCTGGCCTTCTATCTGCTGAGCATCGGCTGCGCGACCGCAGCGTGGCGGCTGGGCGGCCTCGGCGCCTGGTTCCTTCCGGCCGCGGCCCTGTTCGCCGGGCACTTGGTGTGGCAGGCCGCGCGCCTGCGCATCGACGATCCGGCCAGGGCGCTGGCCCTGTTCAAGTCGAACACGGTCGCCGGCCTGCTGCTCACGGCCGCCCTGGTCGCGGGCCATTGGTGATACTTTCACGGCGGCGGACTCTTAGGCTAAAGGTCGCCTGGGAAATCGCCCCGAGGAACAGGAAAACGCGTCATGAAACTCGACTCTTCGATCGCCGCGGTCGTCACCGGAGGCGCCTCGGGCCTCGGCGAAGCGACGACGCGCGCCCTCGCCTCGCACGGCGTCAAGGTGGCGATCTTCGACATGAACGAGGCCAAGGGCGAGGCGGTGGCGAAGGCGGTGGGCGGGATCTTCTGCAAGTGCAACGTGACGTCGGACGAGGAGGTCGATGCGGCCTTCGCCAAGGCGCGGGAGGCCCATGGCCAGGAACGGGTGCTGATCAACTGCGCCGGAACCGGCAACGCCGCCAAGACCGCCGGGCGCGACCGCAACACCGGCGAGATCAAGCACTTCCCGCTCGCCGCCTTCAACATGATCATCCAGATCAACCTCGTCGGCACCTTTCGCTGCATCGCCAAGAGCGCGGCCGGGATGTTGACCCTGGAGCCGCTCGACGACGGCGAGCGCGGCGCGATCGTCAACACCGCCTCGGTGGCGGCGGAGGACGGCCAGATGGGCCAGGCGGCCTATTCAGCCTCGAAGGGCGGCGTCGTCGGCATGACCCTGCCGATCGCACGCGATCTGATGAGCGAGGGAATCCGGGTCAACACCATCCTGCCGGGCATCTTCGACACCCCGCTGATGATGGGCGCGCCGGTCAATGTCCGCGAGGCCCTGGCCGCCTCGGTGCCCTTCCCCAAGCGCCTGGGCAAGGCCGAGGAGTACGCCCAACTGGCCCTGACCATGGTCACCAACGGCTATTTCAACGGCGAGGACGTGCGACTGGATGGGGCGATCCGGATGGCCCCGAGATAGGCTTCCACTGGTCTTTAGTGCAGGGTTCCGACGGCCGAGCCGATATCCAGGCGGGCCGGTGAGACGATTCCGCAGGCCGAGACGTTGACCGAGTGGATCACCGCATCGATCTCGCGCCGCCAGAAATCCAGGAAACGGCGGACGCGGGGATATTCCGGCGACAGGTCGATGGTCTGCCACAGGAACCTCTGAAGAAGCGCCGGGTGGTCGGGCATGTAGTAGAGAACCTCGGCGGTGGTCAGGCGACCGCCGCGAAGCTGGGCCGCGAAATCGGTGTCGCTCATCCTAGCCCTCCTGCCGGCGCGCGCGCCGATGAATGGAGCCGAAGAAATCGATTCTTCCGTCCACAGCAGGAAAAATAGGGTTAATGCGGCGTTCGCCGCCCTGCCCGCCCAAATCGATCAGACGCCGCCGGTGTCGAGGACGACGTAGATGATCCTGCCGAGCGCGCCGAAGAGCAGGATGCCGGTGGCCAACGCCTGGACGGCAAATCCGGCCCCCCGCGTCGAGGCGTCCCTGGAGTAGCTGGTCATGTAGAGGAGCCGTCCGAGGATCCAGACGACGCCGATGCCCGCCGCCACCAGATCATTCCAATAGATGGCGAACAGCCACAGGGAGACCAGGAACAGCGGCAGCCATTCCAGGGTGTTGGCCTGGACGCGGAAGACCCGCTCGAAATCGGCGTTGCCGGTGACGGCGGGGGCCACCACCCCGTATTTGCTCCGCGCCCGGCCGACGCGAAGGCCCATAACGAAATAGAGAATCAGCGCGCAGAGCGTGACGATCGCCACCAGAGCGTGATTTTGGGTCAGCAGATTGAGTTCGGCGTCGCGAGTCACGGTCGTTGTTTCCCCCGGAGGCGAAGGATTCCCCTCTTCGCGCAGCGTTGCATGATTTGGCGCCTAGCGGGAAGTGGCCCGCTATTCGGCGCGCGCTTCAATGGCCTCGATGTCGGCGTCGGAGAGACCGACGTGGTGGCCGATCTCATGGACGAGGACGTGGGTGACCAGATCGGCCAGGGTGACGTCGCCGCGTTCGGCCCATTCGTCGAGGATCGGGCGGCGGTAGAGAAATACCCGGGAAACCTCGGGCGCCGGGTCGAGAACCGAGCGGTGGATGCGGTCAACGCCCTGATAGAGGCCGCTCAGGTCAAACGGGTCGTCAATGCCGAGTTCGGCCAGGGTTTCCTCGTCGGCGAAGTCGTCGATGCGGAAGACGACGTCTCCCGCCGCCTGGCGCATCGCCGGCGGCAGGGCGGCGAAAGCAGTCTCGGCCATCCCCGCGAAGTCGTCGAGGCTGGGGGCGACGGCATTTTCGAAATCAGTCATCGTGGTCCCTCGACGGCGGCGCGGCTGGCTTTAAGATAACCCGCGCCATGACGTTTTCGGACGGCCGATCCCGACATTCTCGCGCCGTTCGGGCGGCCGCAGGCGGCGCGGCGGCGGTCTGTTACGATCGCCCGCAGGTTGATTCGATCGGGGACCGATGAGCGCGCTGGACCTGATGCTCGCCGCGGCGGCCGGCGCGGTCTGCCTGGCGATCTGCGCCACCCTGTGGGCCCTGGTCGGCCGCCGGGTGGGTGAGGCGCGATTGGCGGTGATGAACGAGCGCCTGGCGGCGGCGCACCGGGCGGCGGCGGCGATGCACGCCTCGGCCGAAGCGTTCGACACCGCGCTGGTTTCGATCGAGGACCACGCCGTCAATCTGGTCGCCGGCGAGGACAGTCTCGCCGCCTGCGCGGGAGTGCTCGGCATTCCCGACGCCACGCCGGGAGCGGTCGTCGAGGCCCTGGCCAGGATCGACCCGGGCCACGCCCGACGCCTTGAGGGGCTGTTCACGCGCGGGGAAGCC